>JAEIGA010001245.1_pt1 | contig 39411 bp, 64 predicted proteins | sample 9270691 | NCBI WGS metagenome assembly JAEIGA01 (sample SAMN17057246, study PRJNA624740) | gut metagenome | biome: biome; isolation source: fecal sample | host: Bos grunniens | place: China: Xizang | collected 2019
CTAATCTCTCACCGAAAGGAATTTTTTGAGATTTTTTGAATTGAAATGTCCAAAGTTTTGATTCATTGCGGTTTTTTCCGCTTTTTTGGTGTTACGCACTGTTACGCATTAAAAAATACATGCGTAACACCTGCAAATGCCGATAAACACTGACAAAAGTCGGTCAGTGTACACTGACTGCTACTAGTTACTAATATAAAATTTCTCTTATATATAATATATAACACAAATTTTATAGTAAAAAAATATAAAGGTAGGTTTTAATGCGTAACATGCGTAGCAGAAGTCCGGGAATGCCGATAAACACTGGGTTTGAAGGTGTTACGCATCTGCTACGCATGAGGTCAATTTTAATTCCAATCGTAGCAGTAGGAATTAAGCCAAAAATCCAGTATTTATCGGTGTTTGAAGCCATTTTTGGTGCTACGCATAAGTGTACACTGATTATGTCAAAAAAGGGGTGTTTTTTATGAAAAAAATGGTCAAAAATCACTCAAAAATTACAAAAAACATGCCAAAAATTTAAAAAAGGGGTGAAAAAATGAGTAGAAAAGAAGAATTACTGAAGATTTTTGAAGAGATCGAAGACACAAAGGACATCATTTTGCCTATGATAGACGATGTTGTGTTCCTGGAAGAACAACTGGAAGCACTGCGAAAGTTGCCATTCATCCGGATCAATCCCCAGGATCCATCCATGCAGAAGACCACACCTGCTGCAAAGCAGTACAAGGAATTGCTGCAGCAGTACAACAACTGTATCAAGATCATGACCGGAATACTTCGGAAGGATGCACCGGAAGAAGATTCACCACTGCGTGCCTTTTTGATGGCAAGAAAGGAAATCAGATGATGAAAGACCAGGAAGAAAGATCAGTCTGTGATGACTGTGAAATGGGTGATAACTGGGAATGTCATTTTTGTTGCGCAAAATGTTATGAAAATTTTGGAGAATGTCCGGATCCGCACTGTGATCCTATGGATATATAAAAGAAGGTGATTGAATGATCAAGTACACGAATGGATTTTTGGAAGAGTATCACAGACAGGTGATGTCCGGGGAAATCATTGCAGGATATGAACTAAAGGATGAATTGTCAAAATTGATGGAAGAAATGAATGATGAACGATATGTGTATGATTGCACTGATGCGGATTTGCGAATGGATTTCATGGAAAATTGTGTCCGGTTGACAAAATCACCATTCTATGGTTTGCCGATGAAATTGATGTTGTGGCAGAAAGCATTCATCAGTGCAATGTATGGTTTTAAAATGTCGGAAGATCTGACGGACAGATTCAGACGTGTTCTGCTGCTTATTGCCAGGAAGAACACAAAATCTGAAACCTGTTCAGGACTGGCACTGACAGAACTGATCACCGGGAACGATGGATCTGACATTGTGTGCAGCAGTAATGATGATAACCAGGCGAATATTCTTTATCAGGCAATTGACACCATGCGTTTGATGATTGATCCGAAGCAGAAGGACACATGGAAGAATCAGCAGTGGATCAAGTGCAAAATCAATGGATCGAAGGTGTTCAAACTGTCTGACCGGACACGAAACAAGGAAGGACGGAACATTGATTTTGGAATCGTGGATGAAGTCCATGAAATGAAAGACAACACGATCATCAAGTCCATCGAACAGTCACAGTCCCTGAAACCGAATCCGAAACTGATCCTGATCACAACTGAAGGTTTTGTCAATGGTGGATTCCTGGATGAAGAACTGGTGAAAGCCAGAAAGATCTTGAATGGTGAAGATGATTCGATCAGTGCTGAAAGATACCTTCCCTGGTTATATACACAGGACAGTGAACAGGAAGTGTGGCAGGATCCGTCATCATGGATGAAATCGAATCCGACTTTGGGTGTGGTGAAGCGGTGGGACTACATGCAGGAACAGGTGGATGCAGCCAGAAGAAGCAAAGCAGATAGGATGTTCACACTGTCAAAGGACTTTAACTTCAAAGTATCGAACAGTGAAGCGTGGTTAATGGGCGAATTATTGGAGTATTCAAGGGTATTCGAAATTGAAGATTTTAGGAATACAATATGCTTAGGGGCAGTCGATCTTGCAGAAACAACTGACATGTGTTCTGCGAAGGTTTTACTTCTGAAACCGGAAGACGGAACAAAGTACATTCATCAGATGTTCTGGATCCCGGAAAGCAAGTTGAAAATGAGTGATGACAAGGAATCCGGGGCAAAATATGAAGAATGGGCAAGGCAGGGATTGATCCGGATCCATGAAGGAAATGAAGTGGATGTGTCTGCAGTTGCGGACTGGTTCTTCGAACTTTACAAGGAATATGGAATCCGACTTTATAAATGCGGATATGATCAGCGGTTTGCAAAGGAATTTCTGAAAAGAATGGATGACTATGGTTTTGAATGTGAAATGATCTATCAGAATAGATATGTTCTTTCATCACCGATGCGACTATTGGAAGCAGACATCCGGGATCAGTTGATTGCATATAATGACAATCCAATTGACAAGTGGTGTCTTCTGAACACATCCGTCCAGGTGTGGGACACCGGACACATTCTTCCTGTGAAAATAAAGGGACAAGCATCACGCAGAATTGATGGTACTTTAACCTTTATAATGTGTGAAGAAATGTATAGAAGATACAAAACAGAAATTATGAACAGTTTGGGGTGAAACGATGGGATGGTTAGATAAATTTTTTAGAAAAGAACCGAAAAATAGTAAATACGCACCTACTTTTGACGGTTGGATGCCTATCTATTCACAATTCGGAACTGACATATATGCAAGTGATGTTGTGCAGCAAGCATTGAAATGTATTGTTGACGAAATGAAGAAGTTGAAACCTGCACATGTGCGGAAGATTGACCAGGATGTGGTTCCGGTCAAAAGTGATCTGCAGGATGTTCTGAATTCACCGAATCAGTTGATGACAACTAGTGATTTCATCGAAAAGACAATCTATCTTCTTCTGATGAACTTCAATGTGTTCATCATTCCTACATATTACACCTGGGTTGATGAAAAAACAGGTGCTGAACGAAGGTATTATGATTCACTTTATCCGATCAATCCGACACAGGTTGATTTCATCGAAGATCTGTCCGGAAGACTGTTTGTGAAGTTTTGGTTCTGGAATGGCGAAACTACAACGATTCCCTATGATGATGTGATTCATGTTCGATACAATTATGCGTTGAATGAATACATGGGTGGAAACAGATTCGGACAAGCAGATCACAGATCACTTCTGGGAACATTGGAATTGAACAATACCATGCTGCAGGGAATCGCAAAGGCAATGAATGCATCATATGCGGTCAATGGTGTTGTGAAATACAATACACTTCTGGATGATGGCAAAATGGAAGCGAATGTGCGTGAACTGGAAAGAAGACTTCAGAATTCCGAATCAGGATTGTTGCCGATGGATCTGAAGGGTGAATTCACACCATTCCCCAGGAACATTCAGTTGGTGGATGAAGCAACACTGAAGTTTGTGGATGAAAAGATCCTGCGGAACTGGGGTGTGCCACTTGCAATTCTGACCGGGGACTATACGAAAGAACAGTATGAAGCATTTTATCAGAAAACACTGGAACCACTGATCAATGCTTTGTCCCAGGCATTCACGAAAAAAGTTTTCACTTCCAGGGAAAGATCATTCGGAAATGAAGTGAAGTTTTATCCGAAGGATCTGATCTTCATGACCACAACGCAAAAACTGGAACTGGTGAATCTTTTAGCACCGACTGGATCCATTTATGAGAACGAAAAAAGAACCATGTTCGGTCTGATGCCACTTCCGGAATTGCAAGGAAAACGATACATGTCATTGAACTGGGTTGATGCAGACATGGCGAACCAGTATCAGATGGGAAAAGTCGGAAATGTGCAGATGGAAGTCATTGACGAATCCAAACAGGAAACTTTGACCGAAACCAGTGAAGAATTTTAGAAAGGAAGATTGAATAATGTCATACATAATTATCAATGATGATCTGCGAACCATGCAGATTCCTGAAGACATTGAAATCCTGGGTGTGGAATCTGATGATGATGTGAACAAAATTCCCTTCCAGATGCCGAAGGAATATTGCGGTTTTGATCTGTCTGAATTCAGCGCACGAATCAACTATATGAATGCAAATGGTGACGGTGATGTTTATGTGGTTGATGATCTGGCAGTGGATGGTGATGATCCTTCACTGATGACATTCACATGGTTAGTCGGAAGGAATGCATGTGAATATAAAGGTGACACAAAATTCATCGTGTGTCTGAAGAAGTTTGATGAAAACGGTGATGTGATCCAGGAATTCAACACCACAGTGTACAGTCTTCCGGTGTTGGAAGGACTGGAAACCACTGAAGCAGTGGTTCAGCAGAATGCAGACATCATCCAGTATTTAATCAACCTGATCGAAGAAGCAGGTGTTGTGGATCCTGACAACTACTATACAAAAGCAGAAACCGATGCATTGATTCCCACACAACTTCCAAATCCGGAACAATTGGTGATCAATGGTCAGTCCTATGACGGATCAGAAGAAGTGGAATTGACAATTGTTGCGACTTCGGAAGTGCTTGCAACTGCATCCGGAAAAATCATTCATGTGGTGGATGCGGTTGAACAGGCAGTGGAAGCATTGACACTGTACGATGCGAACAATGATCCGGTTGCAAGTGCAGCAATTGCAGTGACAAACAAAAACCTGTTCCGCATTGATCAGATTGCAAGTCAGACAGTATCGAAGGGAATCACATTCACGAAGAATGCTGATGGATCCATCACTGCAAACGGTACTTCCACAGGAACATATGCAATGACATCCTGCAATCTGGACAAAAACATGTTTGTTGTGGGTAACACCTACACTGTTTCGACCAGTAAAACTGTGGGATATACATACATTCAGTTGATGATCACATACACAGATGATTCTGTGGACTACATTGTTTCCAGGAACAGTGCAAGATCCTTCACAATTACAAAAGAGGTTGCAAGCTGCGTGGCATCGGTTCAGATCACAGACAGTGGTGTGACGGTGAACAATGAAACTGTTTATCCTATGTTGGAACTGGCAGACAGTGCATCCACATTTGTGATGAACACATATACGTCAATGACGTATGACGGAACAACAATGCCTGTTCTTCCTGCTGCAATCAGTAATGTGTGGGCAAATGATGACACCGTTGCAAACATTGTGATGCAATATGAATCGGACACTGTGATGAACAAAATTGACAACTATGCAAATGCGAACTTGAAAAGTCAGTCAGGAACAGTCCTGGTTGCAAGTCATGACGGACTGAAGACTGTAACAATAGGTATTCAATAAATAAAAGGGGGTAAACGATTATGATCACTTTGAATGGCGCAACTGCAAACCTGGTTGGACTTAGTACGGACACGAAACCGATTAATGTTGACACCAACACCATTTTCCTGGAACTGGACACTGGTGCGTTTTACTACTTCGATGGACGTGACTGGAATGAAGTAGGGGGTGAATAGAATGGATATGTTTGATGTTTTACTTGCGAAAAAACTTTCAGGTGGCGGTGGAAAAGAACCTACACTGGTTCAGAAATTGATCACTGCAAACGGAACCTATAATGCATCTGATGATGACGCAGATGGTTATGATGTTGTGACTGTGGATGTTCCTGCATCCACTAGTGATGTCAGTGGATTTATAACTATCGAAAACAATGGTGTTAATAATTTTAGAGTGAATTTAAATATTCCGGAAGGAGTTACGGCCTTAAATCAAGGTGCATTTACAAATGCAAACCAATTGTTGACTTTAATACTACCAACAACATTAAATAACATTGCCATAAATGCATTTTATGGATGCGGAAGACTTGAAACAATAACTTGTAAAGCAGTTGAACCACCTATAGCAACAACTGACAGTTTTTTTGCGTTGAATGCAAATTGCAATATATATGTTCCTGCTGAATCTGTTAATGATTACAAAACTGCAAATGGATGGTCTTCACGATCAAATTACATCCAGGCAATTCCGGAAGAATTGAGGTGACATAAATGGCAGATAAATTTGAAAGAAGGGCATACAGTTTTGACATTGCTGCAGAAGAAAATGATGAAGTTGGTGTCATCACTGGAAGACCGATTGTTTACAATAGCAAAACGGATCTGGGATATTTTGATGAAGTGATTGAACGTGGTGCGCTGAATGGTGCGGATCTGAAGGATGTCAGATTCCTGGTCAATCATGACATCAGCAAGATTCCACTTGCAAGATCCAGGAACAACAATGCGAACAGTACCATGCAATTGATTCCGGATGAAAATGGACTTGCAATTCGTGTGAACCTGGATGTGAAGAATAATTCAGATGCAAGGAATCTGTATTCTGCAATTGAACGTGGTGACATCACAGGAATGTCATTCATGTTCAGCGTGGACGATGAAGAATGGACTGAACTGGATTCTGATCATCCCACCAGACACATCAAAAAGATTTCTGACGTTGTGGAAGTATCAGCAGTGACATTTCCTGCATATGAAGATACAGAAATCAGCGTGCGAAATAAAGAAGCACTGGATAGTGCGAAGTTAGCATTGGACAATGCGAAGCGGTCACTGGTAAGTGATAAAGAGATTTTGGAACTTGAAAAAGCAAAATTTGAAGCATTAATCAAAGTAAAGTGAGGTTAGAAAGATGAAAGATTTTTTGAAGAAATTAATTGAATCTAAGAAAAACAGAATCAGTCAGATCCGGTCTTCCATCCAGGCATCCCAGGATGTCAATGAAGTCAGATCTTTGACTGCAGAAGCAGAAGCACTGCAGGAAGAAATGCATGAAGCAGAAAGACAACTTGCAGAGGTTGAAGCAGAGGAAGCAAGGGCAGCACAGGTTGCACAGGAAACCAGAAGTCAGATTCCTGCAAACGCACAGTTGGTGAATGGACAGGTTGCTGCATCCTTCGGAATGGGTACTGCACAGACCGAAGAGAAGCGTGACAACGAAGATCCACTGAACACTATGGAATATCGTATGGCATTCAAAAATTATGTTCAGACCGGAAAACCTATTGAACTTCGTGCAGGTCAGACCATCAGCACTGCTGAAACAGGCGCAGCAATTCCACTGACCATCATGAACGAAGTGATCAACACTGTTCGTCTGCGTTATGGAAATCTTTACAACAAAGTACGCAAGATGAACATTCAGGGTGGTGTGGAATTCCCTATTGGCGCACTGCGTGCATCCTTCAAGTGGATCAGCGAATCCACAGTTAGTCCCAGACAGAAACTTGATAAACTGGGCAAGGTTTCTTTCCAGTATTACACTGCAGAAATCCGCATTTCCCAGACTTTCCTGTCCAGTATTGTGACACTGGAAGCATTCGAAGCAAAGGTTGCTGAAGTTATCGCAATTGCATATCTGGAAGCAATGGATCAGGGTATTGTGAACGGAACTGGTGACGGTCAGATGCTTGGAATCCTGAATGATCCCAGAGTGACAAACGAAGTGACCATGACTGCTGCACAGTTTAACAACTGGACTGCATGGAAAAAGAATTTCTTCGCAAAACTGCCTTTGGGGTATCGTGCAGGTGAATTCATCTTCCCTTTGTCCACAGTTGAAACCTATCTTGAAACAATGGCAGATGCAAACAACAATCCTGTGTTCAGACAGGCAACTGGTCTTGAAGTGAATGATGGTGATTCCAGAAATCCGAATGGAAGATTCTTCGGACGTGACATTTCCCTGGTTGAACCTGATGTTCTTCCTGATTTTGATTCTGCAGAAGCAGGTGATGTCATCGGTATCTTCTGGCAGCCTGAAGAGTACGCAATCAATGAGAACTTCGGTTTCACGATGCGTAGATATTTTGACGAAGAGTTGAATGAGTGGGTGGACAAAGCACTGGTTGTTGTTGATGGCAAAGTGCTGAATCCTACTGGTTATTATCTGATCAAAAAGGGGTGATGATTGATGAATACTACAGTTGATGAATTGAAAGCACTGTATGTTGAACTTGGTGGATCCGCAGCAGATGTGGTTGACATCGTAACCATCCCGGACATGATCGCAGAACTGGCAAACGTTGCAGGAAGTACCATTGAACTTCCTGCAGTCAGTGCATCTGATAATGGTGATGTGTTGACTGTTGTTTCTGGAAAGTGGGCGAAAGCAGACATTCCTGCAGAATTGCCTGCGGTTACTGCCGCAGATAACGGAAAAGTCCTTGGTGTTGCAAATGGTGCATGGGGTGCAGTCAATGTCCCTAGTGATGTTGTAGTGATTCATGGAGATGCCGGGAACAATATTTCTGGATCGTCTCCTACACATCCATACAAAAATGTTGTTTTCACAATTGATGAATCAAACCATCAGAGTTTGATTAGTGGTGCAATCACTGCAAAAAAACCTGTCATTCTTGTGATTAGATATGGCAGTGGCTATCAGCAACAACTGCAGTTGTGTGATTACAATTCCAGTGGGTATGCGTTTTGTGGGCATAGCATGGGTGGATATAGCAATGACTTGATCACTTGGAAAGCAATGGTTTCCTATATGGCAAGTGAATGTAAGATTAACACCTATAAACAGACATTGTCCCAGTCTTAAAAGAAAGTGAGGAAATGAAAGATGATTAATACTGATCGTATTGTACCTGTTCAGAAAGTTGATTTAATTAGTCTTTATGGACTGATCCTGCTGCAGAACGGAAGCAATTCCGGACTGACAAAACTTGCAGCAACTGACGTGGATGGTGATTTCAAGATCACTGATGGATCCGCAGCACTGATCGCGAATCAGCCTGTGAAGTCCGTTGACATTGATGCAACTGCATCCAGTGTGACTGCAGCAACTTTGTTCTTTGTTGCTGATTACAACTACACCGGATTCAGCATTGATGGTGTTGCAGTTGAAACTGCAGGTGTTGATGTTGTGAATGATGCATGTACTTTGTATAAAGCGGTATTGGCAACTGGCACTGTGACCATCAGCAAAGTCGGTTTCTAAGAAAAGGAATGGGGTGTTGGCAATGGCATTGTTGGATGATGTAAAAAATGCTTTGGGTGTGACTGGTGATTACCAGGATAATACACTGAATGCGTATATTGCAGAAGTGCAGGATTTCCTGGTTGATGCAGGTGTTCCCACTGCTTTACAGACTAGTGGTGTCATTGCCAGGGGTGTTGCTGATTTATGGCAGTATGGAGCCGGTGAAGGAAAGTTGTCATCATACTTCATGATGCGTGCATCGCAACTTGCATTGAAGGGAAGTGGTCAGAATGGCTAGAACTTACAAACCATCTGCACCATTTTCCGTTGCAATGAAGATTCTGGTTCCTACCACCACGAAGGAATATGGTGTGCAGAAGAAGACTTTTTCGGATCCGGAAACAAGTGAATTGATCTTTGGATCTTTCCGGACGTTTGGTGGAACCGAAAATGTGCAGGATGGTGTGTACACAACAATAAACACTGCGGTCATTGACACATGGTACAGACCGGACATCACTGCAGATTGCAAGATTTATCTGTGTGATAGTGATCAGATCTATGACATTGTAAGTGATCCGGAAGATGTGCAGATGCGTCACCAGTACCTGCAATTCAAGGTACGCAAGGCAGGTGGGAAAGCATAATGGCAAAGATGTCAATCATTTTTGATGGATTCAAGGATCTTGCAGCAGAAATTGATCGTGCAGGTGGTGATCTGAAATCTGCAGTCAATGATGCTTTGACGGAAACGCAGAAACTGGTTCAGAACAATGTGAACACTGCATCCGCACCATATGCCGGAAAAGGTCTGAAGGGATATGCAGAAGGTGACATGTTCCGGTCAATCATTAATGATGCAAGGGTTGACTGGACTGGACAAGTTGCTGAAGTTTCAGTTGGTTTCAACCTGTCAGACAAAGGTGGATGGCATTCGATTTTTGTGATGTATGGTACACCACGCATGGCGAAGGATCAGAAGGTTTACAATGCTATAAAAGGCACAAAAACGAAGAAGGATATTGCAAAACTGCAGCAGGAAATCATGCAGAAACATTTGAAGTTTGGGGGTGGATGATATGGATGTGAAAACTTTATTGATCAATACACTTGATGAAGCATTTCATCTTCCTATCTATCTTCAAGGATCAATGTCAGATGATGATACATATCCTGATTCTTTCTTCACTTTTTGGAACAATGACACTGATGATTCAGCGTTTTACAATAACACCGAAACACAAACAATCTGGGACTTCGATCTGAATTTTTATTCGAATGATCCTGGAACTGTGAACACCATTCTTTTACAAGCAAAAACACTTCTGAAGGGTGTGGGATTCATCCCGGATGGATCCGGTTATGATGTTGTGTCAGATGAACCGACACATTCCGGAAGGGGTATCAATTTATTATTTATCGAAAGAAAGTGAGGTTTAAAACATGGGACAGTATGTTGAAGAATTCAGAGGTACAGACCATCTTGTGTATGCTGAAGTGTTGACAGACAACAACACTGAAGGTGAAGGTTACACCACAGGAACTGTCACTGTTTTAGCACCGGTTGCAGAAATCGGAAAAACAGTGGAAACTGCTTCTGATACGAAATACTATGACAACAAACCTGCATTGACAATCAATGCAGAAGGTGCGGACACCATCACATTGACGGTTCCTGCACTGGATCTGAAAACGCTTGCAGACATCACCGGGAAAACCTATGACACCACCACAGGTGCATTCATGGATGGTGAAAGAACACCGAAGTATTTTGCACTGGGTTACAGACTGCGCTTGACTGACGGTACATACAGATATGTGTGGAGATATAAAGGATCCTTCGGAATCCCTGATGAAACCAGTCAGACCGAAAACGCAAGCACTGATTCCAACAATCAGCAGTTGACTTATACTGGAATCATGACACTGCACAACTTCACGAAGTCCGGAACAAGTGAAAAAGCACTGGTTGTGGATGAACGTGATGGACTTGCAGATCTGTCCACCTTCTTTGATGAAGTGACCACTTGCGACACACTTCAGGCGAAGTCCCAGGAGACAGAACAGACAGAGACTGTCACAACACCGTAATAAGCAAGAATGAAACAATGTGATGTGGGGACAGTATACTGCAGTATATTTTTCCTGTCTCATACTTCCGCAGGAAATTACCCACACACAATCAAAGAAAGGAAGTATTGACGATGAAATTAAACATTTATAAGAATCAGAAAGAAATTGAAAAGACATATGAAGTTGATGAATATGACATCATGTATGGCACAATCCAGGACATCCTGTCTGTGCTTGATGATGGACTTGATAATTTGAAAGACAATGACCAGTTGATCAAATTGGTCACAAAAAATAGAAGTAAACTGGAAGATCTGCTGCTTGACATCTTTTCTGAAGAAGGTCTGACAGAAGAAGAGTTGCGCAGAACCAAACTGAAGGAACTGGTTCCTTTGTTCATGGATCTGTTCGCATATGTGAAGACATCCTTTAAATCAAAAAACTGATAAGTGGCAGCAGTGCGAATGATGCTGCTGCCACTTCTTTATCTGATCTTTTTTATGAACTGGCAGACAATCTGTGCCAGAAGTACAATGCATTGACACCATTCATGGTCAGACGTGAAAAATTCGGTGAAGTGGTCAAACTGATGCAGTGGATCAATTCGAAGAACCTGAAGAAAAAAGGTGTCAAAAGCAATGACCAGGTGTGGACGGACAAAAAAGGTGACATCCACATCAGACGTGAAGCGAAAAATGACAACTGGTATTGACAAAGGCAGGTGAAGAATAAATGCCAAAAGAGAACGAAAGCACGATGAAGTGGAAAGTTGATGTCACGCAGTTGAAAGCAGCAATGCAGGAAGCAAAGCGGTCAATTTCCCAAACAAACGCAGAATTCAAAACTGCGACTGCAGGAATGGACAAGTGGTCTAAGTCATCTGAAGGACTGGAAGCAAAACTTCAGCAGTTGAACAAACTTCTTCCTGCACAGGAACGTGTTCTGGAAGTGCTTGAACAACAATATAAAGATACCGTCAAAACGATGGGTGAAAATTCATCTGCAGCGCATGATCTGAAGATCAAGATTGAGGAACAGAAAGCCACAATCACGAAGACACAGACATCCATCGGTACATACAATAAAAAACTTTTGGAAATGCAATCTGCTGAAAGCAGTTTGACCGGAACAATCAGCAAACAGGAAGCAGAACTGTCAAAACTGAAGACTGCATATGTCAATGCGGTTGCGCAGTATGGAAAGAATTCTGCAGAAGCAAAATCACTTGCGAATCAGATTTCTTCACTGTCCGGGGAACTGGCAGAAAACAAAGCAACTGCTGAAGCAGCATCCAAAGCAGCAGATCAACTGGACAAGTCCATTGATAATGTTGGGGATTCTGCAGATGAAACAAATGTGGATGTGTCCGAACTTAGTGACGGATTCACCGTCATGAAGGGAATCATGGCGAACCTGGCTTCACAGGCAATCACTGGACTGGTTCGTGGTTTTGCTGAACTGGGAAGAACTATGATCAATGTGGGCAAACAGGCAATCATGTCATATGCGGACTATGAACAGTTAGTCGGTGGGGTTGAAACACTTTTTGGTGCAGGTGGTAAGACCATTGAACAATATGCAGAATCAGTCGGAAAGACTGTGGATGAAGTCAAAGATGAATATGACAATCTGATGAAAGCACAGTCAAATGTGCTTGAAAATGCCGGGAATGCATTCAAAAATGCAGGACTGTCACAAAATCAGTATATGGAAACTGTGACATCCTTTTCTGCATCATTGATTTCTTCCCTGGGTGGTGACACTGCAAAGGCTGCTGCATATGCTGATCGTGCCATTGTTGACATGGCAGACAACGCAAACAAAATGGGAACGTCAATGACGGACATCCAGAATGCGTATCAGGGTTTTGCGAAACAAAATTATACCATGCTTGACAATCTAAAGTTAGGTTATGGTGGAACGAAAACCGAAATGGAAAGACTGATCCAGGATGCATCGAAGATGACTGATGTCCAGGAGAAACTGGGAATCACAGTGGATGCAAACAGTATGTCATTCGGAAACATTGTGAATGCGATTTCAGTTATGCAGGAAAAGATGGGAATTGCCGGAACCACACAGGAAGAAGCAATGAAGACCATTACCGGATCTTTGAACATGACAAAAGCAGCCTGGTCAAACCTATTGACTGGAATGGCAGATGATAGTGCGGACTTTGACAAATTAATCAATGATTTCACAGAATCTGCGCTTGCATTCGGACAGAATATCATCCCAAGGATCAAAACAACAATTGTCGGAATGGGAAAAATGATCAGTGGACTTCTGACTGAACTGGTTCCTGCATTGATTGCGGAAATTCCACCTTTGATTCAGGAAACCATTCCTATTTTGCTTCAGGCAATTGGACAAATGGTGTCCACCATCGGATCCATGCTTCCAGATTTACTGACAACATTTGTGGACATTGCATCCGGTTTGATTGATGATTTTGTGTCCGGACTTCCTGGAATGATCACAAAAATTGTGAATGTAATTACAAACAATCTTCCGTTGATCGTGAATGCAGGAATCACACTTCTGCAGTCATTAATCGGTGGACTTGTTTCCGCAATTCCCCAGTTGATTCAGTCAATTCCTGTCATCGTGAATTCACTATTGACAACTTTGTCCGAACAATTACCTATCATCATTCAGATGGGTGTCACATTGTTGATTTCTTTGATTCAGGGACTAGCACAGGCAATTCCACTTTTGATTTCCTATGTGCCTATGATCATTCAGTCAATTATTGACACAATCATGCCACTGCTTCCTTTGATTCTGGATGCAGGAATTCAGATTCTGATGGCACTGATTGATGGTATCATTTCTATGATTCCTGCATTGATCGAATATGTTCCACAGATCATTCAGACAATCTGTGATGTTTTGATTCAGAATTTCCCACAGATTATGGAAATGGGAATTCAGGCATTGTTGACATTGATTCAAGGTTTGGTGAATGCAATTCCACAGTTGATTGAATATGTTCCGCAGATCATTCAAACCATCGTTTCAGTTTTGACACAGAACCTTCCGTTGATTCTGCAAGCAGGTATTCAGACACTGGTGATGCTGATTCAAGGATTGACACAGGCAATTCCACAGTTGATCCGAATGGTTCCATCTATTATCACTACCATTGTTCGTGTTTTGGTTCAGAATCTTCCTTCGATTTTGAAAGCAGGTGTGCAGATCCTGATGGAATTGATTTCCGGAATCGGATCTGTTTTGGGTGAACTGGTGACGATGGTTGACGAAATCGCAGGTGCAATCCTGGATGGACTGAAGGAACTTCCCGGTGACATGCTTGAAATCGGTGCAGACATTGTGTCCGGAATCTGGGATGGTATTTCAAACGGATATGAATGGATCAAAGGTAAGATTTCCGGATGGGTTGGAAATGTAGTTGATTTCTTCAAGGGTGCTTTGGGAATCAATTCACCTTCGAAAGTGTTCCGGGAACAAATTGGACAGTGGTTGCCGGAAGGAATGGCAGAAGGTTTTGAACGTGACATGCCACATGCATTGCAGGACATGAAGCAGTCACTGAACAGTGCTTTGTCTGATCTGAAATCAGATGTGGCACTGCAGACTGAAGGAATGTTTGGTGATGTAAATCTGACCGGATCCGCAGTTGGTGGAATCGGTGGAAAACAACAAATTGTCAACTTTAATCAGACCATAAACAGTCCGAAAGCGGTTGACAGACTGACACTGTACCAGGACACCAACAATTTGTTATTCAGTGCGAAAGTGAGGTTAGGCAATGTTTGAATTAATACTTGAAAACAAAACTGGTGATCAGATTAATTTTGCACAGAACAGTGCCTTTACCATCACTGAAATCCAGGGACTGAATCCACCTTCCGCAACGATCAACACCAGTCAGATTGCATTGATGGATGGTGCGAAGTTTAATTCTTCGAAGTTAAACATGCGAACCATCAATGTTGCATTCGCAATTGAATACGCAGCAGCACAGAACCGAATTGAAGTGTTCAAGGTGCTGAAATCAAAACAGTGGATAAAACTGACGTACAATGGTCAGTATAGACAAGTTTGGATTGAAGGGTATATTGGAAGTATAGACATCAGTTATTTTGAAATGAAACAGATTGTGACTTGCAGTATTTTGTGTCCTGCACCGTACTTCAAAGGTGCGCAGACCATAGTGAATGAACTGCAGAACATCATCAGCGCATTTCATTTTCCTTTTTCGTCCACTGCAGATCCACAGATTGTTTTCAGTTATTATTCCGAAGACATTGGAATTGAAATTGAAAATGATGGTGATGTGGAATGTGGAATGGTCATTGAATTATATGCAAGGGGCGCAATTAGTGATCCGACTGTTTACAACTATATCACGCAGGAATTCTTCGGACTTGATTTTGACATGGAAGAAGCCGATCTGATCACAATTGACACCAGGCAAGGTCAAAAGACTGTCACACTTCTTCGTGATGGTGAAGAATCGAATCTGTTTTATGCAGTGGTGCAGAATTCAACCTGGCTGCAGTTGCCTGTGAATGGTGGAACATTCGTGTTTGAAGTTGGATCCGGAAGCACTGCGGATCTTTCCATCACGTTTTATCATGACAATCTATATGAAGGGGTGTGATCATCATGGAAAAAATTTATCCTGTCATCATGGACAGTAGTTTCAGGCGATTAGCCTTGATTGATGATTACATTTCCTTCATATGGACTTCAAGGTATTATTCCGCAGGTGATTTTGAACTGTGCGTGGATGCAAGTGCGGAAAACATGTCACTGTTCGGAATCAACTACTATGTGACCAGGGACGATGATGACAATGTTGGAATCGTGGAAAATATAAAGATTCAGCGCAATGAAGACGGTCATGAAATGTTGATTGTGACTGGAAGATTCCTGGTTGCTTTATTAGGCAGAAGAATCATTGCAAAACAGACCACAGTTTCCGGAACTATTAGTGATTGTATTGATCAGTTGATCACTGAAAATGCAATCAGTCCCACACTTCCATCACGCAGGATTCCGATTTTGAAGTTGGGAACATATACAGTCAGTGACACAATGAAAGCGCAGTACACCGGAAAGAATCTGCTTGAAACGATCAGTGAAATCTGTGATACATACAAAGTAGGAATGAAGTGTACATTGGATTATTCAGATATGAATGCGGTCTTCGAACTATATGAAGGTATTGACAGGACATATGACCAGACGGAAAATCCCTGGGTGATCTTCAGTGACAAGTTTGACAATCTTCTTTCTTCGCAATATGAAGAAAACTATTCCACAATCACTACTGCGGTACTGGTTGCCGGGGAAGGTGAAGGACTTGACAGGAAAACACTGTGGGTGTCCGATGGATCCGGTGGTGTGGATAGATATGAAATGTACAAGGATCAAAGGAATCTGCAGTCAAACGATGGTGAAATCAGTGATGCGGAATACCAGGAACTTCTGCGTGAATCTGGACTGGAAAGTTTATCAAAGTACACAACTGCATTCACAGGAAATGTTTACTTTGACAATATCGAATATAAAAAAGATGTGAACCTGGGTGATCTGTGTGTGATTCAGAATACCAGGTGGGGAATCTATGTGAACAGTAGACTGGTTGAAGTGATTGAAAGCGTGAATGAAGCAGGTGATTATTCGATCATTCCGACTTTCGGAATATAGAAAGGTGGTTGACAAATGGCAATTCAGAGTTATTTTTTCAATGCAGTGGAATCCGGTGGTGTGTATGACCGGATTTATAATGCGGAAGATGTGACATCCTATCTGAATGAACTGGTTGGTGACGGTGTTTTTCCGAATCCGTCAACACAGTTACAAGTTAGACAATTGAGTTGGATGTCAATTGTGGTTGGTGCCGGATCCGGATGGATTCAAGGTCACAAAATGGTGAACACTGCGGACATGATTCTGACACTTGATGCAAGTGACGTTTTGCTGAATCGAATTGATTCAGTCATTTTCTATGTTGACTATAATAGTCGGACGATGGGAATTGAAATTTTGAAGGGCGAACTGGCGCAGAATCCTGTTCCGACTGCATTGACCAGGACAAACACCAGATACGAAATGTGTCTGGCACAGATCAGTGTTCCGAAGAAGACCACTGCAATTCTTAATTCAATGATCACTGACACCAGGGGTGATGCAGATCTTTGTGGATTCGTCCAGGGACTGATTCAGCAGATGGACACAACAACAATGTTCGCACAATGGCAAGCACAGTTTGATGAATGGTTTGAAGGTGTGCAGCAGCAATTCCGGGAAGGAAAGCAATTTAAAAAATTGGAAGGTGTGTACACCACGCAAAGCGCAAATGAATCCACCTTCAATGCGCAGACGTATGTTCCACATTACAACTTCGCATATGACATTCTGGAAGTGTTCGTGAATGGAATTCACCTGAATGGTAACGAATACACATTGACAAACAGTGTGGTGACATTGGAAACACCTATTGAAGATCCTGGATCCACAGTGACATTTGTGGTTTACCAGTCCTATGATCCTGATCAGACGTGATGTCCACATAAACAGTGGACAAATGGGTGTCAAATGACATGAAAAAGTGGTCATTGTCCACCATGTGTCCACTGCGCATGAAATGATGCATGATTTCAGCAGGTGACAGGAAGTGATGGAAAATGAAGCGCACCACGATAATGTCCAGTAATATCAACGATTAAAGACCATCCCAGGTGAAGGATGGTCTTTTTAAATGAAGATATACACACAATGCATTCATATCGCGTTCATATATGTTTGTAATATCGTAAAACCTTGATATATCAAGCATTTGTCCGCACTGGTGGACATGTCCACATGCATTTTGTCCACGTTTTGTCCACCATTTATTTTTGTCCACCAACAATTCTTTCAAAAATATCCACTGTTTCATCCTGCATCACCTTTGTGTCATGAATGTATGTCTGCAGCGTGGTTTCAATTTTTTCGTGTCCCAGGCGCATCTGAAGGTTCTTCGGATTCACACCGGATTCTGCAAGCCATGTTGCGTGCGTGTGACGTAGGGCATGGAATTCAAATTTGATGTCCATATTCCTTTGAATGATCTTCGAACAATTCCGGAAGGTTTCCGGTGTCATCCATGTTCCATCATCCTTCACGCAGACAAGATTCAGATCCTGTTCTTCTGAAGGGATCAAGTCAAAGATGTCATCTTTGATCAATTTTGTGGTGTACTTCGCATAATATTCCCCACAGGCAAGCCTGTTTTCTTTTTGTCTGATTTGTTCTTTCTTCAGAACGTCAATCAATGTCTGACCGATCTTCACTGTTCTATATGATGCTTTTGATTTTGGTGGTGCAAAGCACCATCTGTTCTTCACCTGTTTGTTCGGTTTATATCGTATTTGTTGTTTGTTGACTGTGATCGTGCCTTTTTTCAAGTCAATGTCATCCCAGGTCAATCCATACACTTCACCGATGCGGAAACCAGTGTGGAATCCTATCATTAAAGGAATGTGGTGGATGTTTTCAAAAGGGAACCTGTCAATGATCTTTGACCATTCATCTTTCTGCAGGATGATTCTTTTTCGTGGTTGCTTTGTCATTTTTGGTGCTTTGACATACATCATCGGATTGTTTTGGATCAATTGCAGTGGTTCAATTGCATAATTCAGCGCACCTTTAAATGTGGACAGAATCAGATCCACATGTTGTTTGCTGAATCCTTTGTCTTTCTGTTCATTCACAAATGACTGCAGCGCAGATGGTGTCAATGATTGCAGTTTGTAGTGACCGACTGCAGGTTTGATGTGGTTGTTCACAATTCCTTTATATGTTGATTGACTGTTCGGTCTTAGGTTTGCGTTGACATACTGATCAAGCCACTGATCCAGATAATCAGCAACACTTATGTCTGATGGTTTGTGGAATGATCCACTGTTCAAGTATTCTGCAAGTGCTTTTGTTCCTGCTGCTTCTGCTTCTTTCTGTGTGCGGAATCCGGACTTTGATGCGTGCTTCCTTTTTCCATTTACTTTTGCCATTTCAAAACGATATTCCCAGTTTGGTTGTTTTCCTTCTTTATTTTTGTTTCTATTCCTAGTTGTTACCTTTGCCATTGCTTTTTTCCTTCTTTCATATAATTTATCAATGTTACCAGGACATCTTCTTCCTGGTCATTCAATTCTGTGCTTCCTATTTCAGACTGGATCACATCTGCAATGGTTGTCTTTTTGCAGATCAGACGATCCAGTGATACATTGTGGAAATTTGAGATCTGAACAAGCAGATCAACTGGAATCTTTCGGATGCCGGATTCATAGTTGACAATTGCGGATTTTGTCAGTCCGAAAACTTCACCGAACTGTTCCTGTGTCATTCCTTTTTCTTTCCTAAGAAGTTTCAGGTTTTTCCCTAAGACTTGATAAAATTTTTCTGTGTTCAAAAATTTCACTTCCTGTCATCTGGTATAACCACATGGTATCACGTTTAATCACATAATGAAACATTTTTTCGTTAAATGATAAAAATTACCACAAAATGAAACAAAATTATTGACACTGGAAAAAACTAGGACTATAATCATGGTATGAAAGGCAGGTGAAAACAGATGATCGAAGAAAAAACTGTTATATATCCGAATCTGCTTGCAGAAATGGCAAGGGCAGGTGACAACTATTCCACAGTTGCAGAACTGCTGAACTTGTCTGTCCCTGCAATATCACGCAGAATGAACGGATCTGTTGAATGGTCAAAATCTGAAATAGACACATTATGTGACCATTATGGTCATGCATATGATTATTTGTTCGGAAAATAATGTTGTTGACCATTGCGGAAGTTGCGAAGGAACTGAAGACAAATGTGACATATGTCCACAGATTGAGGAAAGCAGGACTGCTGCCATGTATCAAACTGGGAACATATAAAGTGCGGAAGGAAGCGTTGGAAGAATTCCTGAAGAAGTATGAAGGACAAGATTTGACTGAACCGGAAGGAGTTTTAAGAAAGGAGTAAAAAATGAAAGGAAAGTTTAAAATCTGGTGTGAAACCAATGAGGAGAGGGATGCCGTCTTAAAAAAGATGGATTGTGAAGGAATCAAGTGGTTTGTAGGACAAAGACCGATAAATTTTAAATATGTATATAATGCACCAATGGCATTGTTTGTTGAAGATGGCAGAATTACACAAACCGATGATAAGGATTGGTTTAAGACAAAAGAAGAATGTTTCAAAGAAATCACACCTGAAGAGTATATCGGAAAAAATGAATGCATTGTGATTTATCGCAAAGATCAGAAAGTGATTGCACTGGACAAGTACACTGGAAAGAAAGCAGAAGCAACTTGCAATCCTGCTGATGACTTTGATTTTGAAGTCGGTGCAAAACTGGCTTTTGAAAGACTGATGAAACCTGAATGTAAATTCAAGGTCGATGATAATATCATTGGAATCAAAGGTAACACATATGGAATCACCAAAGAAGGTTGGAAGGGTAAAGTTGTTAAAATATCAGAAGATGGTAGCATTCTTGTGGTAGGGGAAGGAATTAAATATGGTGTTTGGGTAAATCCAAGATACTTTGCTCTCTATGAAAAACCTGAAATCAAGGTTGGTGATACAGTCAAAGTTGTCGATAAGGGGTTTTGTTTTACTACATATTCAGACTGGGTTGTAAAAAATATATCGGATGCAAAACATGTTGCAAAGTATTGTTATGGTGAATGTGTTGAAGACGGTATGACAGGAACAGTGGTTGCAATTGCTGATCACTCTTCTAAACCTGGTAAATTACTTGTATATTTCGAAACATACTGTGGTTGTTATCTGATCGGCATTGAGGGATTGAAAAAATGTTAAAACTGTATGAACATCAGGAAAAAGGACTGAAAGCATGCGAAAACATGAACAAGGTTGCTTTTTACTGGGACATGGGACTGGGGAAGACATTTGCAGGATCTGAAAAGATGGTGCAGTTAGGTGAAAGAATCAACCTGGTTGTGTGCCAAAAGTCAAAAATTGATGACTGGAAAAGTCACTTTTTTTGTAACTATTTAAGCAGTATTGATTTTCTTTATGATCTGACTGATTCCACAGGATTCAGTGAATTCATTGAAAAATGTACACTGGATTTTTTCAAAAATGAAGTGAAGGTTGGTGTGATCAATTATGATCTGATATGGAGAAGACCGGAACTGTTAAAACTGCAGGACTTCACGCTGCTTCTGGATGAATCATCACTGATTCAAAACGAAACTGCGAAGCGGTCAAAATTCATCCTGAAGATGAATCCGAAAAATGTGATCCTACTGTCCGGAACACCGACTGGTGGAAAGTACGAAACATTGTGGTCACAGATGCATTTGTTAGGTTGGAACATTTCAAAGAAGATGTACTGGAATCAGTATATAGAAGTTGACTATCTTGACATGGTTGACAGATCCATTCCGATTGTAGTCGGATATAAAAATGTGGACAGGTTAAAACGCAAGATGCGTGAATATGGATGCCAGTTTTTGAAGACTGATGAAGTGTTTGATCTTCCGGATCAGAACTTCCAGAAGATCAAAGTGGATCCGTCCAAAGAATACAGAATATTCAGAAAAGACAAGTACATTAAATTTCAGTGGGATGCAGCAGTTGAAAATGCTTGTGATCCGAATGATGTAGGGGAAGTTGAACTGGTTGGTGACACAACATTGACAAAGATGCTTTATGAACGGATGCTTTGTGGACAGTATTCAGAAGCAAAATTGAAAGCGTTTACGGATCTGGTGGAAAGCACTGAAGACCGATTGATCGTATTTTACAACTTCACTGCAGAACTGGAAGCAATGATTGATGTCATTGAAGATGTAAGACCATATAGTGTTGTAAATGGATCCACCAAAGATCTGACGATGTATGACAGATGTGTCAATAGCATCACATTTGTTCAATATCAAGCAGGTGCAATGGGATTGAATCTGCAGAAAGCATCCAGAATGATCTTCTTCACACTGCCACTGTCCAGTGAACTGTATGAACAGTCAAAGAAGCGTATTCACCGAATCGGTCAGGACAGACCATGCTTTTACTATCAGTTGATTGTGAAAAATTCCATTGAAGAAAAGATCCTGAAGACATTGGACATGCGGAAAGACTTTACTGAAAAACTATTTGAACAGGATGATGCAAATTGACACAACTTGAAATCTGGGCAATTATCGCACAAAGCGCACTGAATTACATTTTCATTTCAGTGATCAATGGTCAGAATCAGAAGCAGACTGTCACAGACATGAAAACGGATCTGCGGACAACAAAAGAAGATCTGATGGCAGAACTGAAGGATTCCAGGAAGAACATCATTGAAATGTTGGAACTGATTGAGAAGCAGCAGGAAGGAAAGGACAAGCAATGAAAAAGTTTTTGAAAACGGTGGCATTTATCATTTTTATATGCGGAATGGTCATGATACTGGGACTGGTTGGTGTAGAAGACTACTTTGCAGAAATCGGTGTGCAACATCAGATGGATCCATTCAAGGCAATTATGGCAGTGTTGATGTTGATTCCCTTCGGTGTGATCATGATGACGGATGACAGGATGGATTGATTATGAAGGAAAAGGACTTTGAAAAAAGGGTGAAATCCTACTTGAAGGATAAAGGATGTTGGGTGCTGAAAACCTGGTCAAACGGTGTGCAGCGTGAAGGAATCCCGGATCTGCTTGTCTGCTGCAATGGTGTGTTCCTGGGGATTGAATTGAAAGCAGAAAGCGGTCATCCATCACAACTTCAGATCTGGAACATTGGACAGATCAGAAAAGCAGGTGGAATTGCCATTGTGCTTTTCCCGGATGAATTCGATGCATTCAAAAATTTGATCGAATTGATCCAGGAAGGAAAAACAGAAGTGGCATTTGAATTCCAATACCATTTTAAAGAAGGGAAGGTGAAATAAAATGAATCTCTATGAAATTACTGCTGATTTTTTAGCACTGCAGAACATGCTTGAAGATCCGGATGTGGATCCACAGGCAGTCGCAGACACACTGGAAGCAGTGGAAGGTGAACTGGAATGGAAGGCAGAAAACTATGCGAAAGTGATCCGTAACCTGGAAGGAAACATTGGTGCAATCAAGGCAGAAATTGACAGACTGGATGCGCTGAAAAAGACATGTGAAGCAGGTGTGAAACGTTTGAAGGACACACTTCAGGAAGCAATGACGATCACCGGAAAGACAAAATTCAAAACCGATCTGTTTAGTTTTGCAATTCAGAAGAATGGTGGTGCGCTTCCGGTCATTGTGGATGTGGACACCGCAGATCTGCCGGATGAATGTGTGATTATCAAAGAAGAACCTGATAAAAAAGCACTTGCAGCACTTCTGGAAGATCCGGAAAACAAAGAATATTATAGTAAGTTTGCACACTTTGGTGAAAGGGGGGAATCGTTACGAATCAAGTGATTTTTCTGAACGATAATGTTGAACTGGGATGGTTCATTGAACCACTGATCAAAAGTGGTTATGCAGTGACAGTCAGACTGATCGAAGATGAAGATCGGTTTTACTACAAAGTAGAAATTATAGAAAAGGGGTGTTGATAATGAACATGACTGCAGTTGCAATCACAGGTATGATCTGCATCACATTGATTGTGTTGGTGCTGATTACATATTTCAAGGAAGACAAAGAAAGAGAGGATGAAGAGTAATGGCACAGAAAGTTTTGATTTTGGGTGATTCCGGAACCGGAAAATCTGCATCACTGCGGAACTTCAAACCGGAAGAACTTCTGGTGATCAATGCAGCAGGAAAACCACTGCCATTCAAAAATCATTTTGAATGCGTAACACCTTCGTTTGAAAAACTGTCCCAGGATGTTCTGAATGCGATGGACAAAACGAACAAAAAGGTGATTGTGATTGATGATGCGCAGTACATCATGTCATTCCAGTATATGCGCAGGATCAAAGAAAATGGATGGGACAAGTGGAATGACATCCAGGGTGATTTTTTCAATATCATCAAAGCGTGTGACTACATGCCGGATGACGTGATTGTCTATTTCCTATCACATCTGCAAAGGGATGATGAAGGACGTGAAAAGATCAAAACAATGGGAAAGATGCTTGACGAAAAGATCACCATTGAAGGACTATTCACCACTGTGTTGAAGACAAATGTGACGGATGGCACATATTGTTTTGTCACACAGAATTCAGGCAAAGACACTGTGAAGTCACCTATTGGAATGTTTGATACATATGCAATTGACAATGATCTGAAGTATGTGGACACAAAGATCCGCAACTATTATGAAATTGGTGACTATGTTCCGGATGAAGTTGTGAAGGAACTGGATGAAGAAGTTGCAAAACCGGAAGTTGAAAAACCTTCTTCAGATCCTGGATCCAGAAGACGCAGGAAGGAAAGAACTGCTGCACCTGCGGAAACTGCTGATCAAAAAATGGATCGGATGCAGAAGGAAGCAGAAAAAGCAGTTGATGATGCTTTAGAACCAAAAAAGGCAGTTTCTGATTTTAAAGATGTAGAAAATGTAGAAAATCATCCAGATGAAACCACAGTTGGTATCAAGCGAAGAAGCAGAAAGGACAGAAATGGCGAAGACAAAGAAGAAAAGCCTGAAGAAACACCTGCAGAAGAAGAGAAAGAAGAAGTTGCAGCAGAAGGAAAGCGCAGACGGAAACGCAAGCAGACCATCAGCGCAGATGACTTCATAAATGTTCCGGATGTTCCGGATGAAGAATTACCTTTTAACTAAGTGAAGAAAGTGAGGATGAAAAGATGGCAATTGATTTTTCAAAATGGAATGAAGATTTTGGCGGTGAAGAAGCAGTAAAAGCGTTGAAGGAATCACAGGAGAAATCGAAGGAATTCGGTGAAGTGCCTGATGGCATATATACCTGCACATTGGAGAAGTTGGAACTGGGTGAATCCAAAGCCGGAAAACCGATGATCAAAGGAATGTTCCGGATCTTCAAAGGTGATCACAAAAAGCAGTGTTTGTTCTTGAATCAAGTGTTCACCAGGGGTTATCCGCAGCATATGGGACTTGAATTTCTGCGCAGTCTGAATGTTTTCGATGATTCCGAAATTGATTTCAATGGTGACTTCGAAGATTTTAATGATCTGCTTCTGGACATTGCAGAAGAAGCAGCAGAAATGCATTTCACAGTGCAGAAGTCCACAGATGGAGAATACACCAGACTTGAGGTTCTCTAAAAATTTACAGTGCGCATGTTGATTCTGACATGCGCACTGTCATGAAGGAATGGGAAGATTGAACGGAATAATCTGTGCAAAATGCAAGCAAGTGAAGAACCATGTGGTTGAAAGCAGGGTTCAAAATGACTTGCGGATCCGTACCAGACTGTGTGTCTGTGGATTCAAATGGAAAACGGTTGAAATTGATTGTTGGACATACATTCAACGATTAGAAGGGAACGAATAAATGTTAAAATTACTTAGTTTATTTAGTGGAATAGGTGCGTTTGAAAAGGCACTGGAAAACATCGGTGAACCATATGAATTGGTTAATTACTGCGAAATAGACAAGTATGCAAGTAAAGCCTATTCTTTGATTCACAATCTGGATGAAAACATGAATCTGAAGGATGTGTGTGCAATCCGCACAGAACATCTTCCGAAAGACATTGATGTCATTACATATGGATTTCCATGCCAGGATATAAGTTTAAGTGGAAAGCAAAAAGGATTTATTGATGAAGATGGTGACTTGACCAGGTCCGGTCTGTTCTTTGAAGCACTTCACATTATTGAACAGACAAAACCGAAGATTGCCATTGCTGAAAATGTAAAAGCATTGACAAGTAAAAAATTCACTGCTGAATTTAAGATTGTTTTGGACAGTTTGAATGATGCAGGTTATAAAAATTACTGGACTGTGTTGAATTCGAAAGATTATGGAATCCCACAGAATCGTGAAAGGGTGTTCATCATTTCTATTCGTGATGACATTGATCATGGTTTCCAGTTTCCTGAAAAGTATGAATTGAAACTGCGTTTGAAAGATCTTTTGGAAGAAACGGTTGATGAAAAGTATTTTTTGAGTGAAAAAGCACTTGAATATATTTTGTCAACTGGAACTAAAAATTTTTATTATAAACCGGAAATTGATCTTGAAATTGCAAGACCATTGACATCCACAATGCATAAATCACACAGGGCAAGCCAGGACAATTATGTCAGTGAATCATTTATCAAAAATGATGTAAAGACAGATATATCTGATTTTCTTCCAGTTAAAGAAGCCACTAAAAAAGGTTTTAAGGAAGCATATGACGGTGATTATGTCAATCTCCAATTTCCAAACAGTGAAACCAGACGTGGAAGAGTTGGTGAACAGATTGCAAACACACTTCTGTGCAATGATGCAAACGGTGTAGTTGATTATCCCAGGATCAGAAAACTGACACCAAAAGAATGTTTCCGGTTGATGGGATTTGATGACAAAGACTGTGACGTTTTGATGGAAAATGGAATCAGCAATACACAGATTTACAAAATGGCAGGAAACAGTATTGTGGTGGACGTACTTGAAGAAATCTTTGTGGAACTGCTGAATCAATATGAAGACGTGTTCCCGGCTACGCAATAGGAGTGATTGACAATGCTGAATGGATATGATTTTGAAGTATATACATATGACTGGTTGGTTGTGATCATCAATCCGGTTGAACAGACCAAAACAGTCATAGTTAATGATAAAGATAAACTGCAGGAATATTATGATTCCCACAAAGATCAGATCTGGGTGGGGTACAATTCCAGGAACTATGATCAGTATATCATCAAAGCAATTCTTCTGGGAATGAATCCGAAAAAGGTGAATGATTTCATCATCCTGAAAGGAAGAAAAGGATGGGAATACAGTGGTCTTTTTAACCAGATTCAACTATACAACTATGACTGCCAGAACAAATTCAATAGTCTGAAGCAGTTGGAAGGATTCATGGGGAATAACATCAAAGAAACTTCGGTTCCCTTTGATATTGACCGGAAACTGACTGCAGAAGAGATTGAACAAACAGTGCAATACTGCACACATGATGTGGAACAGACACTGGAAGTGTTCCTGCGGACAAAGAATGAATTTGATGCGCAGATGGCACTTCTGAAGACATTCAACCTTCCACTGCAGTACATAGGTAAAACACAGGCACAACTTGCAGCAATCATCCTGGAAGCGCAGAAGAAGGATTTCTTCGATGAATGGGACATCCGAATGCCGGAATCACTTCAGTTGTCAAAATATAAGTACATCGCAGAATGGTTCCTGAATGAAAAAAGTCATGACTACAATGCGACACTGGAATATGACATTGCAGGTGTTCCACATGTGATCGCATGGGGTGGATTGCATGGTGCTTTGAATCAGTACAGTTACGAATGCAAACCGGATGAACTGCTGATCATGGCAGATGTGGATCAACTTTATCCCACTTTGATGATCGTGTACAAACTTCTTTCCAGGGCAGTGAAGGACTATGACAAGTTTGAACACATTCTGCATGAATCATTGCGATTAAAGAAGGAAAAAAAGAAGAAGGAACGTGAACCATACAAGCGAATATGCAACATCACCTATGGATCCGAAGGTGATCCATACAACGCAATGTATGATCCACTTCACCGGAACCTGGTGTGCGTGTTCGGACAGGTGCTGATGATTGATCTGATTGAGAAGATCGAACCATTCTGCAAACTGATCCAAAGCAATACAGATGGTATTTTGATTTTGATCAAGGAAAAGGACTTTGACCGTCTGGATGATGTGGTTTATTCCTGGGAACAAAGAACCGGACTGCACATGTCATTTGACATTTACAAAAAGATCATTCAGAAGGATGTGAACAATTACATTGCAATTGATCTGGATGGAGAAATCAAAAGCAAAGGTGCATTCGTGAAGAAACTTTCGGATCTGGACAATGATCTTCCGATTGTGAACAAAGCACTGGTTGATTATATGGTGCATGGTTTTCCGGTGGAAAAGACAATTGGTGACTGCAATGAACTGAAGGAATTTCAAAAAATCGTGAAGGTGTCATCAAAGTATGTCTGCGGATGGCACAATGGACAACAATTGCAGGACAAAACATTCAGGGTGTTCGCAAGCAAAAAAGAAACAGATGGATCCATCGGAAAGATCAAAATCAAAAAAGGTCAGTATGTTGCAGAAAAGTTTGCGAATACACCGGATCATTGTTTCATCTGGAATGAAGATGTGAATGGTGTTCCGGTTCCGGACATACTTGATAAACAATACTATGTGGACGTGGCAAAAAAGAGATTAGAACAATTCGGTTTGTGAGGTGAACAAGGGAGTGTATCAGTTATTCAAAGGTTATGTGACTACCAAAGACAAAAAATGCACAATGACATTCAAGGGAAAATCATCTGATGAACTTTTGAACCTTCGTGATGCATCCAAACATGAAGAATATGCAGGAATCTTGAATGATAATACAATCTTGATTGACATTGATGACTTCGAACAGTCGGAAATCATGATGCAGATCGTGGAAGACAAACAACTTGCGTGCAGGGTTTATGAGACTACCAGGGGAAAGCATTTTCTGTTCAAGATTGACGGAAGGTGCGAAAAGAACTGGATAAAACAGACACTTGCATGTGGACTTCAGTCTGATGGAAAACTGGGAAGCAGAACATCATACAGTGTTCTGAAGTACAAAGGAAAAGAACGAAAGATAATTTATGACATTTTCAGTGATGAAGAATATGATCCGGTTCCTGTGTGGATGCTTCCGGTCAGAACAAAAACTGACTGGATCCACATGGATGAAGGTGACGGACGGAACCAGGAACTGTTTAATTACATATTGAAGTTGCAGTCAAACGGATATTCCAAAGATGACATCCGGGAATGCATCACCATCATCAATCAGTATGTGTTGAAAAAACCACTGTCAGACAAGGAACTGGACACAATTCTGCGTGATGATGCATTCAAAAAGCCTGTTTTTTATGGTGGCGAAAACGGAAAGACATTTCTGCATGATAAATTCGGACTGTTCCTGATTAGCGAATACAACATCATCAAAATCGGTGGTGTGCTGCACTACTTCAAAGATGGTGTGTATGTCCCTGCAAACATTGATGGTCTGATGATCAAGTACATCCAGAATCTGAAGCAGAACCAACGCAAGGAAGTCCTTGCATTCATGATGGCATATATTGACAGGAACACACCTGTGTCCAGTGCGAATTTCATTGCATTCAAAAATGGGATCTATGATGTGGCAGCAGACACACTTGAAGACTTCAGCAAAGACAAGATCATGACCAACAAAATCAACTGGAACTACAATCCGGATGCATATAGTGAACTTGCAGACGATACCTTGAACAAACTTGCATGTGGTGACAAGCAGGTGCGGATGCTTCTGGAAGAACTGATAGGTTACACATTTTATAGACGGAATGAGTTGCGAAAAGCATTCATGCTGAAGGGTAAAAGGCACAATGGAAAATCAACATTCCTGGACATGCTTGCGTATTTACTGGGTGATGACAATGTGTCTGCGCTTGATCTGGGTGATCTGTCCCACGAATACAAGGCAGCAGGACTGTTCGGAAAACTTGCAAACCTGGGTGATGACATTGAAGATGAATTCATTCCATCTGCAGGTGTCTTCAAAAAGATAGTTTCCGGTGACAGGATGAATGCAAATGTGAAGTTTGCTGCACCGATTGAATTCAATCCATACTGCAAGTTGATTTTTTCCGGGAACACGATTCCCAGACTGGGACGTGGAAGGGATTCCGATGCAATCATTGATAGGTTGATCATTGTTCCATTTAACGCAAGTTTCAACAAACAAAATGAATCATTTTCACCATTTATAAAGTACAAACTGCGGACGGAAGAATGCATGGAATACTTGATCAAAGTGGGAATCGAAGGACTGAAACGTGTCCTGGCAGCGAATGCATTCACTACCACGAAAGAAATTGACAAAGAACTTGCGGAATACGAAGAAAGCCTAAATCCGATCAGTATTTTCTTTTCGGAAATGGGTGATTCGATGGAGAATGAACCGACAAAGAAATGTTACAGACAATATGATCAGTTTTGCTTTGAAAATGCAATGAAACCGATCAGTCATGTGGAATTCAGTAAACAGGTGAAGGACTACTTTGGTTATGAAATCAAAGTTGTGCGGATAGGTGGAAAGTCAACAAGAATTTTTTACAGAAAGGATGATGAACAGGATGAATGAAGAAGAGATCAAAGCAATCATTGAACAGACTGCAGAAGCCACTGCAGCGAAGACACTGAAGAAATTGAAGGAAAATGGACGTGTGACGTATGTGTTCAGCAATTCCTTCAAAAAGACCGAAGAAATTTTGTACTTGTATTCAAAACTTCCGGAAGATCATCCTGAACGGAAGCGCATTGACCAGGCACTGGAAAAGATCAAGGATGATGACTACTGTGATGTGATTGCATCCAGATATTTTGACGGACTGACCATCACAGAAATTGCGGAAATCTATGATTGTAAATATCAGAACATCAGCAAAAAGCGAAACAAACTTGTGAAGATCCTTGCAGCAGAACTGTTCCCGGAAGACGTGCTGAAAGAGATCCTGGAAAAGTGAGGTGAACATAAAATGTTTGGTTGTAATTATAGGATTTATGACAACAATGAAGAACAGTGGTGCAGTATCAGTTTTGCAGAATTTGAAGATGCAGAAAACCATGTAATTCATGAATTAGAAGATGCGGATCTTGAAAGATACAGCATATACGAAAAAATTTGCGGTCAGTAGGAAAGTGAGGTGATGAAGTATGATGAAAAAATTAATCATTGCAATGACGCTTTGTGTGCTGATAGGATTTCCAACACATGCAAGTGTGAAGACTGTTCCGGACGGATGCGAAGTGATCAGATGTACATGTTATCTGCCTACTGGAAACAAAACTGCATCAGGTGTCTATCCATATGAAGGAATCTGCGCAAGCAACAATGCGCATCTGGGGGATGTTGCGGTTCTGTATGATCTGGACATGAACTTCATCGGATATTTTGAAGTGAAAGACACTGGTGGACATCCTGGACTGAAAAATGGATCCAGGGTGGACATATATCGTGAGAATCATGACAGATACAAAGAATGGGTGAATCAGTATGGTGACTATGTGATCATTCAGTGGGTAAAGGGGGAAGGATGACATGGAAAACAATCAGAGAAAACCACCTTGCAAAAATTGTCCGGATCGTGCAGTTGGATGTCACAGTATATGCGAAGAATACATTGCATTTGATAAAGGCAGGAAAGAATTTATCGAAAACCGGAACCGTAAAAATGAGTTATACGCACACAAAAGGGAATTGATCACAAAGAGAATCAAAAGGTATGGTAGAAAGTGAGGAAAAAATGAAAATAACACAAGCACAAGGTAATGGACAAGGACAATGTGCTTTATGTAAAAAGCGTGGTAAATGGAATGTTCAATGGATGTGTTTTCTTTACAAAGTTGAAGGTAAAGAAGGTGTTTACTGTAAAGATTGTGTAAATGAATTTAGAATACACGGTGCTATTGATGGTAGAAAGTGAGGGATGACAAATGAAAAATGTAAAAGAAATCAAAAAAGACGTACAATTTTGCAAAGCATTGATGGACAAATTGGTGTCTGATGTAGACAAACTTGAAAATCCTGATTATGGTTGTGTGCCTGGTTATACTGCAATTCAAAATGACATCATCCGGATCAGACGTGAACTGAACGAAGTCAGAAAATCTTTTGCATGGGACTATGGAAGAGGTGAATGACAGTGGACTACAAAAAGATGTATGAAAGCAATGAAGAATTCAAAAGGTATGTTGACAAGTATTGTCTGCAGCACATGTTGACCATTGATGTTGCACTGACACATGCACTGGTGCAGGAAGTGGCAAAATTCTATGCGGAAGGAACATCCACCATGAGTTGATCATGGTGGAATTTTTGTGCAATCTGTATAAGTGTACACTGATAAGTTTGTTAGTTTTGCCGTTGAAAATATAAGTGTACACTGATATAATAAAATAAAAAAGCCACTAAACAGAAAGAAAGGACAGGTGACAAAAATGATTAAAAGCGCAGAAATTAAGGAATTCATGAAGAAATTAGATGACACACGAAATGAATATTGCAAAATGATTGATGAAAAAGAAAAAGGCGAAATGACATTCATGGACAAAAACACAATTCAGATCTGGGAAAACAGAATTGATGCAATCAGTAAAATGATAAATGAATTGGATATGTTGGAATTTGAACTTTTTGTTTAAGAAAGGAAGGTGCAAAGTTATGAAGAAAGGTTATGGAACAATTAAGTATCGTGGTTATATCATTGAAGGTTGTGGAAATTATTATGAACTATATCATCCTGATGGATTGATTGGTAAATTCAAAACGTGTAAGGAAGCAAAATCTTTTGTTGATTGGGAAAAAGAAAGATCATGTGAAATATGGAACAACAAAGTAATGTCAGAAACAATTTAATGGAAAGGAAGGACAAAGTTATGAAGAAAGAGATCATGAAACTGGTAAAGAGTAAGGAAGGAACATTCAGATTGAACAATGTTTCCTATTTACACAGATGGACAGAAGATGGTCTGGGAAATCCGGTGGACAAATTGTCATTGGTATTTGATACAATTAATCAGGTGTGTTTTGGAATTTGTGACACAGAGATCCACGCAAGGGACTATGATGGAATCATTGCAGAATGCCAGGAACTGACAAGCAGATTCTTTGATGAAGTCGCAAGATCTTTGAAGAATGACATGCGTGCAGGATACAGAAACAAGGAATAGGAAGGTGGATGATGTACTACAATTATCACGCAAAAGCAAAGAATCTGATTGCAGATGGTCATTTGACAGATTATGAAATTGTTGATGCCTGGAACAACATCAAACCTGCACTGGTACTTTATTTTGACAATCACAGACCGATGCCGATCAGATCATACAGATGGGACGAATACTTGATTTTAATCAGAAAGAAGGTGAATGAACATGAGTGAGAACAGAAGATCAGTTGCTTCCACAAAGTACAATGCGAAGAATGTGAAGCAGATCAAACTGAATCTGAACCTGAAGACGGATGCAGACATCATTGCAGCTTTGGAAGCAGTGCCAAACAAACAAGGATATATAAAAGATCTGATTCGGAAAGATATAAACAACTGACCAGGAATCACCGGACATTGATCCGGTGATTTTTACGTTTTCAGAAAATATTTACTTTATTAAAACCTGTTTACAATATAAGTGTACACTGATATAATGAATACATAAGGTTGAGGAAAGGAGATTGACCAACATGACAAGAAAAGAAATGATTGAAAAAGCAATTGAAATGGCAGAAACTGACATGATGAACATCGGTGTTCCCAGGGAAGAAATCGTTGCTGAAGTGAACAGATTATCAGATAATGAATTGAAAGACTATATTGAAGAATAAACATTCGGAAGGGATTTGAAGCGAATGAACACAAAATGGTTGAAAGAAGCAACAAATGAAGAATTGGTGGAACAACTGGATTTAAGCATGCAAAGATTGAATAAATCAACCGTATTCACCACAGAACACCGGGAATTTTATGCGGAAGTAAAACTGATCAAAGAAGAAATCTTGAAGAGAATGAAATAATAAAAAAGACCATCAACACAGGATGGTCTTTTCTTCTATAGGAAGTAGATTCAAAGGAGTGTTACTGTATGACTATTTATATTGTAACCATTCTTCAGGATCGGCATACATTGATATTAGGATTATTCATGCTTCCAAAGTCTCCTATAACTTTGATAAAAGTCATACCATATATGGTGTGACTTCTTTTTATTTATACGCAAAATAAGACCATGAAAAAGATGCTGATAACAACTGCTGCCTTTTTGACACTTGCCACTGGTACTGCAATTCCTGCATCTGCACAACACTGTGATGTTCAGCGTGGTGACAGTATGTGGAGAATTGCGAAAAGATACAATGTTCTTTTCAGCGAAGTTTTGAAGATGAACAAGCATTTCCAAAATCCACACATGATTCATCCGAAGGATGAAGTGGAATTGCCTGATGGATCCACTGGGACTTCCACAGATCAATCTTCTTCAGGTGATAGCGCAGGAAGCGGATCTGAAGGAAGACAAGCAGAATCCACACAGGCAGAAGCAATTTTGAAGTTGGTCAACCAGGAAAGACAGAAAGCAGGTGTTCCTGCTTTGAAACTGTCAACCAAACTGACCGAAGTTGCTAACACGAAAGCAAAAGACATGGCAGACAAGAATTATTTCAGCCATGAATCACCGACATATGGATCACCTTTTGAAATGCTGAAGAAATTCGGTGTCAATTATTCATATGCAGGTGAAAACATTGCAGCCGGACAGAAATCTGCAGAAGAAGTCATGAATTCCTGGATGAATTCTTCCGGACACAGACAGAACATCCTGAATAAAAATTACACTGAACTTGGTGTCGGTTTTTATCGTGGTGGACAATATGGAACGGAATGGGTGCAATTATTCATTCGTCCATAAACGAAAAAGCATCCTTTTTAGGGGTGCTTTTTTGGTTGCTTTTGTGGGGATTCTTTTTAGTGAAAAATTGTCAGATAATTATAGTGAGAAAACATGTTGAAAGGATGGTGATTTTATGAACGAAAAATACTGGATCGCATGGATGAAAGCCGCTGCAATTCGTGCCATTAAAACGATGGCGCAGACTGCAATTTCTGTTATTACGATTGATGCAGTCGGAATCCTGGATGTGAACTGGATCGCAGTCGGTTCTGCTGCTGCGCTTGCAGGTGTTGTGTCAATGTTGACTTCCCTGGCAGGATTGCCGGAAGTTGATGGTTTCAAAGAAGATGGAGAATAAAAAAGAAATGGGAAGTGTAATGACGTGGGCAGCACCGATTTTTGTTGCTTTAATCGGTGGATATTTTTCGTACCTGGGTGTTGCTAAAACTGCGCAGTCATCCTTTGACAGAAGCACTGCGGAAATCAGACTTGACCAGGAAAAACAGATTGTTGTTGTAAAGCAAGAAATTAGTGGTATCAAAGAAGACATTCAACGATTAGAGAAGAAGCAGGACATGCACAATTCCCTGATCGAAAGAACTTTCAAATTGGAACAGAAGGTTGAAGATCTGGACAAACGAATTAAATGAATTGAGTGATTTTTTATGAACAAAACTGGAAGACCAAACAAGTATTTCACAAATGTGAAACCACGATTCGATGAAATCGAACAATGGATCAAAGAAGGTATCACTGAAGCGGTCATTGCTGAAAACCTGGGTGTGAATCCGAAGGTATTTTGCAAGTACAAGAATCAATATAATGACTTGCGTGAATTAATTAAAAAAGCCAGAAGGAAGCCTGTGGAACAGATAAAATCGGCACTTTTCAAAAAGGCAATTGGATTTTCCTATATAGAAAAAAAGGTGATTTCCAAAAAAGTCATTTTAAAGGGTGAAGATGGTGAAGACATTCCTGCAGTGGTGGTTCAAACGGAAGAATACACAAAACAGGCACTGCCGGATCCGACTGCAGCAATGATGCTTCTGAAGCACTGGGACAAAGACCAGGAATGGACTTCTGATCCTGCTTCGCTGAAGTTGAAAAAAGAAGAACTGGAACTGAAGAAAAAACACATGGAAAGTGAGGACTGGTAAAAATGAAGAAAGAAAAAGAGGATGAAGAATTGATCATCCCGGTATCAGATGGCGCAGAAGTTTATGATGAAAAGGAAGATGAAGTGAAATGATGAAATCAACTGATCTGGTGAACAAAGCAAAAGAGATTGCAACACAGTACAAAACACTGTATGTGATGGGATGCTTCGGATCACCACTGAATGCAAAGAACAAAGCACGATTCGTGAAAAACAATCCGTACAATGAAAGACCGGAAAGAACCAAACTGATCAATGCTGCGACTGCATCCACCTTTGGTTTTGATTGTGTAAATCTGATCAAAGGGATCCTGTGGGGATGGGATGGAAACAAAAATGCTACATATGGCGGTGCGGTTTATGCTTCCAATGGTGTCCCGGATGTGAATGCAGACACATTGATCAAGCATTGTACAAATGTGTCAACTTCCTTCAGAAACATGGTTCCTGGGGAAATCCTGTGGATGTCCGGTCATGTTGGTGTTTATATTGGTGATGGTTTGTGCGTTGAATGTACACCGATCTGGAAGGATGGTGTTCAGATCACTGCAGTCGGAAACATCGGTGCAAAGTCCGGTTACAAAACCAGGACATGGACAAAGCATGGAAAACTGAAGTACATCGAATATGTCACAGAAGCACCTGCGGATCCACTTGCAAAATACACTGATGAACAACTTGCGGACATGGTGATTCGTGGTGATTTTGGCAATGGTGCGGAACGTAAAAAAGCACTGGGAAGCAGATATGAAGCAGTACAGAAGATCATTGATCAGAGATTGAACAGTGCAGTGTATTACACAGTGAAAAAGGGTGACACACTTTCAGCCATTGCAAAGAAATATGACACAACTGTCACAAATTTACTTGCATTGAACAAAATCAAAAATGCAAACATGATCGTGATCGGTCAGAAGATTCGTGTGAAATGAGGTGAAGGAAAATGAGATTTTATGTTGTTGGTGATGACAAGTCCATGAATGATGTCACAGACATTCTGCTGATGTTAGCAGGTGGAAACATGACCGGAAACATCGGATTCAATTCCGGAAAAAGAAGTGGTGACATGATCCGGTTCATTTCTGGTGATGCAAATGGATCCGGAATCAGCATCGGTGATGGTGGAACAACTTTGATCGGATCAGGAGAATCTGCAAAAGTGCTTGAACCTGCGGACGGTGCAGGTGCTGCAGAAAGAATGATCATTGCAGGTGACACAACGATTGAATTTTATGTTAACTGTCAGAATGGTGCGGACAATGCGGTGAAAGTCACAATGTCTGCAGCAGGACTTTTGTCCGGTCATCAGAAAGCAATCACCAGTGGAACTGCTTCACCTTCCGGTGGTCAGAATGGTGACATTTACATTCAGTATTAAGGTGGTGATTTTATGGCAGTATCAAGCAATTTTTCCACTTCGAATAATCGAATACTTTACAACATAACTGTGACAGAATCGAATGTGAATGTGGCAAACAATACTTCTGACATCACTGTCAGTGTGAAGTTTTGGAGAACCAACACCGGATATGAAACCTATGGAACCGGAACAGTTTACTGCACCATCAATGGTACGCAGTATTCACAGGCAGTGACACCTTCGCAGAAGATCACGAATGCCGGGATTGTGTTGTTTACAAAGAAAGTGACCATTCCACACAATTCTGATGGTTCGAAAACGGTCAATGTGAAAGCCAGGATTGCACTGGGAACTGTTTTGTCTTCAGACTATCAAGGTTTTGATGTCACACTGACAAAGATCAACACTGCACCATCTGCAGTTACCAGTTTCACGATTTCCGCAGGTTTTGGAAACTATGTGGGACTGGGTGACACCATCACTTTGAAATGGACAAAACCTTCCGGAACAGTGACCGGATATGAACTTCAGTATTCCAGGGGCAATTCCGGATGGAAGACTTTCAAAACGATGACAGGCACTTCTGCCACTGATTACTTCACTGCGACTGACATCAATGTGAATGGTGCAGGATGTGCAGTGAAATATCGCATCCGGGCATTAAATGGTTCCTATGCTTCCGGATGGAAGGAATCCAACTCTTTGACGATCACAGGTGGAATGGATCTGAAGGTTTCTGGATCCTGGAAGACCGGATCAGTGTGGATCAATGTGAATGGTGTCTGGAAGCGTGCAAAACGTGTCTGGACAAACGTGAATGGAACATGGAAATACTCAATCTGACAAATGTGTCATTTTTATTTATGACAGATGTGTCATTTTAAAGAAAGGACGTGAAAAAATTTTATGAAACAGATGTCTATTTTGACAATTGGAAATGATGAATTTGAAGTGGTTGACGAAACTGCCAGAACTGATGTGGAAATGGTGGACAGTAGGGTTGATCAGATTGTTGCAGAACAGACAACAAATGCATCCGGTTTTGTGATCAGTGGCGAAACAAAAGATGCAACACTTAGTGGAAATCTGAATTCTGCATCGTTTACTGTACCTAAAACTGCGGTTATTTTGGAAACCACATGGTCACCTGCAGGAATGGATGCAAAAAACACAGGACACTTTATCATCACCAGAACTTTAGGAACTACCACTGACACAGTGACTGTGCAAATTGAAGTATCATTGACAATTAGTATCACACTTACATATGCATATTCAAGCGCAGTGAATCTGTCAGAACTGGAAGATATTCGTGTGGGTGTGGATGGTACTGTTTATCAGTCTGCAGGTGATGCAGTCAGAACACAGATTGCAGCACTTCAGGCACAGATTGATGCAATGAGAATTCAAGAAGGATCAGATGACATTCCGGTTCTGGGATAATTAAAATAGTAAGGCAGCAGGGCGCACAGGAATGTGCGCTTTGTTTGTAAAGGGGATCAATATGACAAGGGAACAATTTTACAAGTCAAAGCAATGGGAAGCATTCCGAAAGGTGATCATTGAAGAACGTACTGACCAGGATGATTTTGTATACTGTGCAATATGTGGCAAGCCTATTACGAAGAAGTATGATCTGGTCATCCATCACATAAAGGAACTGACTGAAGACAATGTGAATGATGCAATGGTTGCACTGAATCCGGACAATGTGGAATGCGTACATTTTAAATGTCATAACCAGATCCATGAAAGATTCGGTTATAATGGCACATCTGCAGGAAGGAATGTGAAGAAGAAGGTGTTCATTGTGTACGGATCACCATGCGCAGGAAAGACAACATGGGTGAATGAGAATGCAGGTGAAGATGATCTGATAGTGGACATGGATTCCATCTGGGAAATGATCAGTGTGAATGACAGATATAAAAAGCCTGGATCACTGCGCAGTGTTGTGTTCGAAATGCGTGACAAATTATATGACATCATAAAGTATCGCAGTGGAAAGTGGCACAATGCTTTTGTGATTGTTGGTGGGGCAATGAAGGGTGACAGGGACAGACTGCAGACCAGGATTGCTGCTGATGAATTGATCTTCATTGACACTGATCAGTCTGAATGCATTAAACGTGTGATGGATCGTGGACTGGATGAAGAACAGACCAAAGAATGGATTGAATACATCAATGAATGGTTTGAACGTTTTCAACCGGACTGAATTGTCTGAATTATATCCCCCCGGTGGTCGGATTTTTAAAGTCAAAAGGGGAC
>JAEIGA010001246.1_pt1 | contig 39388 bp, 27 predicted proteins | sample 9270691 | NCBI WGS metagenome assembly JAEIGA01 (sample SAMN17057246, study PRJNA624740) | gut metagenome | biome: biome; isolation source: fecal sample | host: Bos grunniens | place: China: Xizang | collected 2019
GGTATAAGATTGAGCATGGCGGTCTACAACCCGGAGCAGATGCTGGCTGCTGATATAAAATAATGTCCTGTAGCAATTGCTACAGGACATTATTATAAGATATACTATTTAATATTATTAATAGTTCTCGGGCTTGATCTGGAAGTGTGCCTTAGGATGTGCACATACGGGACACATTTCGGGAGCAGCCTTGCCGAAGTGCAAGTGACCGCAGTTGCGGCACTGCCAGATGCAATCGCCATCGCGGCTGAATACCAAGTTACCCTTAACATTTGCAAGCAACTTGTTGTAGCGCTCCTCGTGAGCCTTCTCTACTCTTGCAACCATCTCAAAGAGTGCTGCAATCTCAACAAAACCCTCTTCGCGAGCCTCTTTAGCCATTGTGGGATACATATCGGTCCACTCCTCGTTCTCGCCGGCAGCAGCATCTACAAGGTTCTCGGCTGTACCCTCGATACCATGAACAAGTTTGAACCAAATCTTAGCGTGCTCCTTCTCCTGATCGGCTGTTTCTTGGAAAATTGCAGCAATCTGCTCATAACCCTCTTTCTTAGCCTTGCTTGCATAGTATGTATACTTGTTACGAGCCTGACTCTCGCCTGCAAATGCTTTCCACAAATTAGCTTCGGTCTTTGTTCCTTTCAATGATTTTTCCATAGTTTTATCAGATATTTTTAATTCTTACTTTATATAAATGTTTTTCACATGCAATTATCGCAATTTTTAACGATGTTTACAAATGATTTATTAAAAATATGTCGGATGATAAGAATTTTTAAGTAAAACAGCGTCAACAAAAAACAATACCCGAAGCAATGCCCGGGTATTGTAATGCTATTGTAATGAATTACTTTTTGCAGCTGCCTACACAAACGGGCTTGATCTGCTTGAAGAAATCGTTACCCTTATCATCCACAAGAATGAATGCGGGGAAGTCCTCGACCTCGATTTTCCAGATAGCCTCCATACCAAGCTCGGGATACTCTACACACTCGATGCTCTTGATATTGTTCTGAGCAAGGATAGCCGCAGGACCACCGATTGAGCCAAGGTAGAAACCGCCATGCTTTTGACAAGCGTCGGTCACCTGCTGGCTGCGGTTACCTTTGGCAAGCATAATCATGCTGCCGCCATTTTCTTGGAACAGGTCGACATATGAATCCATACGGCCAGCTGTGGTGGGTCCCATAGAGCCGCAAGGCATTCCTGCAGGAGTCTTGGCAGGACCTGCATAGTAGATAGGATGGTCCTTGATATACTGGGGAAGTCCTTCGCCACGGTCGATGCGCTCTTTCAGCTTAGCGTGTGCGATGTCACGACCTACGATGATTGTTCCATTGAGTGAGAGACGTGTAGAAACAGGATATTTGGTAAGCTCCTTGAGAATCTCGCTCATAGGCTGGTTGAGGTTTATTTTAACAGCCTCGCCCTCGCCTGCATTGCGGAGCTCCTCGGGGATAAGTGAACCGGGGTTATCATCGAGCTTCTCAATCCAGATACCGTCCTTGTTAATCTTACACTTTATGTTACGGTCGGCCGAACAACTTACACCCATTCCCACGGGGCAGCTTGCGCCGTGACGGGGCAGACGTACAATACGGATGTCGTGTGCAAGATATTTACCACCGAACTGAGCACCCAAGCCAATGCGGTGTGCCTCGGCAAGCACCTCTTTCTCGAGCTCTACATCGCGGAAAGCACGGCCTGTCTCGTCACCTGTTGTGGGGAGACCGTCGTAATAGTGAGTAGAGGCGAGCTTAACTGTTAGAAGATTCTTCTCGGCCGATGTACCGCCAATCACGAATGCGATGTGATAGGGAGGACAAGCAGCTGTGCCCAAGCTCTTCATCTTCTCAACAAGGAAGGGAACAAGTGTCGCAGGGTTAAGAAGCGCCTTTGTCTCTTGGTAGAGGTATGTCTTGTTGGCCGAACCACCACCCTTTGTAACCATAAGGAACTTATACTCCATTCCTTCGGTTGCCTCAAGGTCGATCTGTGCAGGAAGGTTGCAACGTGTGTTCACCTCGTCGTACATTGTAAGGGGTGCGTTCTGGCTGTAACGCAAGTTCTCTTGTGTGTATGTATCGTAGACACCGCGTGCAAGTGCCTCTTCGTCACAGAAGCCTGTCCACACCTGCTGACCCTTCTCGCCATGGATAATTGCTGTACCTGTATCCTGACACAAGGGGAGCTGGCCTTTGCAAGCAACCTCGGCATTGCGAAGGAATGTCAGAGCCACATATTTGTCGTTATCGCTTGCCTCTGGGTCGCTAAGAATCTTAGCCACCTGCTCGTTGTGCTCGCGACGGAGCATAAACGATACATCGCGAAACGCTGTGCGCGACAAAAGTGTAAGCGCCTCGGGTGTCACCTTGAGTACCGGAGTACCTTCGAAATCACCAACCGATACACCCTCTTTGGTCAAGAGGTAGTACTCTGTCGTATCCTCACCGTGCTGGAACATATGAGAATACTTGAATTCGGGAATTGTTGCCATAATTGTATATAATTTGGGGTAAAATTAATCGTTTGTCTGATACTATTCCTCGTCTGCTATAGTATAGAGGAAGTCATTATAGGGGTATTTCTGCACATGCAACTCGCACACTCGCTTGTAGATTATATCCTTGAGCGTATCGATATTCTGTTTCTCGCGTGCCGATATGAAGATACAGTTCTCCTCGAGCTTTGCCATCCAACTGTTCTTCAACTCATCGAGTGTCATGTTCTCGCGTGTCTTTGGCGTAAGGTCGTCCTCGTCCTTTTGCACATATGTAAAAGCATCGACCTTGTTGAAGACCACCATCATGGGTTTGTCGCCACAGTTAAGGTCGGCAAGTGTCTTGTTCACCACCTCTATCTGCTCCTCAAAATCGGGGTGCGACACATCAACCACATGCAGCAGCATATCGGCCTCGCGCACCTCGTCGAGTGTCGACTTGAAAGACTCTACAAGGTCGGTAGGTAGCTTGCGGATGAAACCTACTGTGTCGGACAACAGGAAGGGAAGGTTCTCGATGATTACCTTGCGCACTGTTGTATCAAGGGTTGCAAAGAGCTTATTCTCGGCAAAGACCTCACTCTTGGCAAGCAGGTTCATCAATGTCGATTTTCCGACGTTGGTATATCCTACGAGTGCTACGCGTATAAGGCGGCCTCTGTTCTTACGCTGTATGGATTTCTGACGGTCAATCTGCGACAACTGCTCCTTGAGCAGTGACATACGGCCAAGGATTATACGGCGGTCCATCTCGAGCTGTGTCTCACCCGGACCGCGAAGACCTACGCTGCCGCCTTTTCCGGCACCGCCACCCGAGCCACCACCCTGTCGTTCAAGGTGGGTCCACAGACGTTGCAGACGCGGCAGCATATATTTATACTGCGCCAACTCGACCTGTACCTTGGCGTGAGCCGTCTGGGCACGCATCGCAAAGATATCGAGAATAAGCGAAGTACGGTCGAGAATCTTTATCTTAAGTTCCTTCTCGATGTTACGTATCTGTTTGGCCGAGAGTTCGTCATCGAATATTACCATTCCAATCTCTTCATCGCTGTCCTTGCGCATTTCCACATACTCGGCAATCTCTTTCAGCTTACCGCTGCCGACGTATGTCACGGGATGGGGGTGGTCTATGCGCTGTGTAAAGCGCTTTACAACCTGAGCGCCTGCCGTATCGGCAAGAAACTCAAGTTCGTCGAGATACTCGTTTGTCTTACGCTCGTTTTGGGTGGAGGTAATAAGTCCTACAAGTATCGCTGTTTCTATTTTTGTTGTTGAAATAACAAATTCTTTCATTCAGTGCAAAATCATCTATTTAGATGCGAAGATAGTGATATTTTTTTATGCTGACGAAATAATGGATAATTAAAATATCTGTATCGAAGAATTACCGTCTGCGCCGACCTTTCCGGCACATATCATTTTATAATAGGATTATACTATAGCACGATAGATACCACCGGCTACGGTGCGTACAAGATTCTTCATCTCCAATTCGAATAGCGCCGACATTATAATGCCTACAGGGACATCGAGGGCTATTACAATCTGGTTTATCTGCAGTCCATCGCTATGGTCGCGCAGAAGTTCAAGCACACTCTCTTCCATTGGCGGGAGCAGGGGGAATAGCTCCCTCTCCTCGTCCGGTGTATTATTATTTTGGGGTGTCCAGTTCATTGCCTCGACAAAGTCATAGGCCGAGGTAATGAGCCCGGCCCTGTTGCGGGCTATAAGTTCGTTGCATCCGCATGAGTTCTTATCGTTTATTCTACCGGGGAAAGCAAAGCAGTCGCGTGAATATCCCGTTGCCAAAGAGGCTGTTACCAACGAACCTCCATACGAGGGCGACTCTACCACCACTGTCGCATCGGCTATTCCGGCAACTATGCGGTTACGCTGCAGAAAGTTTCCCTTGAAAGGATCTGTGCCACTCATGTACTCGGTGAGCACACCACCATTCTGCAGCATCTCCTTTGCCACACTACGATGCGCCGAGGGATAAATTCTGTCGAGTCCGTGTGCCAGCACACCTATTGTAGGAAGGCCTGCCTTCAATGCCGCACGATGGGCACACACATCCACTCCGTAGGCAAGACCACTTACTATAAGCGTATCGGGCAGTAGGCGGGCAAGGTCGGAAACAAATGCCTCACATATATCCTTACCATACTCGGTTACTCGACGTGTACCTACCACAGAGACAACGTGTGCTGCATTGAGGTTGACATTTCCCATTGTATACATCACTACAGGAGCATCGCTACACTCCTTGAGACGGTAGGGATATTCGTCACTGTTGTATGATATTATCCTTATGCCCTTTGACGTTGTAAATTCGAGTTCTTTCTCGGCGCATTCAAAGATTGACCTGTCTGATAGCGATTCTATCAGTTTAGCGGATGCACCGGGAAGCATATCGTGTATATTGCCGATATTGGCAAACAGCTGCGATGCACTCCCTGCTACCTCCAATATCTGCAAAAGAAGAGCAGCATTCACGCCCCGCACCTTAGTGAGTGCAAGAAGTGAAAGCTGCTCGTTATTGTTGTTTTGTGCCACTATCGGCTACTGTTTTCTTACTTTATGATAGCCTGGAAAGCCTCGCTGCCTGCGAACTTCGCGAACTCAAGGTCACCAAGCGCCTTCTGTGCCATTGAAGAGTCGAGCTTAACAGCATTCTTCAAACCATCGTACAAAAGTGACGCGTTGTTTGTACGTGCACCGAGTACTGCTGTAAGATAGTATGTTGTTGCATCAGGCTCATTTACTGCTGACAAAGTGTTCTTTGCAGAACTGTAGTCCTTGTTAAGAATCTGTGCAAGAGCTGCGCTGTTGCTGGGCTCTGAACCGAAGAGGTCGGCTGCACGTGCATACGGGCCCTGAGCAATGTACAATGAAGCAAGAGCCTCGTCGCCATCCTTAGAGTTAGAACCCTTAGCCATGTATGTCTCGGCCTTAGCTACATCACCGTCGAGCAATGCAAGATAACCCAAGTTAACATTTACCTCGGGAGCATTGGGAGCCAAAGAAGCGGCCTTGCTCCAATACTGTGCTGCAGTCTTGTAGTCGCCCTTGTCGTAAGCGAGCATACCAAGGTTGTTGTAAGCACGGTAATCCTTGGGATAGAGACGTGCTGCTGTCTTATAGATATTCTCCTTCTCTGCTACGTTGTCTGTTATAACCGCTGCGTAGAGAATCTCCTCGAGTGACAACTCCTTGGCATCAGCCTTGAACTGCTCCATAATCTCGCTGTCGGTGCGACCCAACAACTGGTAGTTCAATGTGATACGTGCACGACGCAACTGGGGAAGAACCTCGTCGGCAAGTTCGCTGTAAACAGAAGAGATGTTCTTTATCTGTGCCTCACGCTCCTCGGGATCGGAATACATTGACAACACGCGGATGATAAGCTCCTTATCGGGGAGGTTAGACTGTGCTACAAGCTGCTGGAAACCTTCCCAGTCCTCAGCTGTATAATCGGTATCAAGGTTACCCTCGAGCTTGGCAGCCTTCATCTGCTTGCGAACATAGTTGGCTGTATTCTTCTCACGACCGGTAGCAACATTCACGTTGAGTGACATATCACCATCGGGAGAAGCATAAGCTGCAACCTCAACATTCTCGAGAACCTTTCTCTCAGTGTCGGCAGCAACAGCCTTCATAGCCTCCTTAAGAGCCTTGATAGACTCAGTGTTCAACTGGTTGTTACGCAAGTTGGTCTGCTGGATCAAGAACATGATATTTGCCTGCTGAGCCTGCTTGATAACGCGCTGGAAAGCGTCCTCACCCAATGCAGTATTTGCACTTACAACAGTTGAACGATACAACTGCGATGTAGCGATACAGCCATCGGCAACTTTAACCTCGGGAAGCTCGTAGCTCTTGCTGCCCTTAGTTACGTTAAACTTAAGATACAATGCAGAGTTAGCCATCTCGGGCTTGTAGTCGAACTTCATTTTCATTGTAAAGTTACCACCATTCTCGTAAGAAACTACACGGTTGTTACCCTGTACCTTCTCGCCTTGGAATGTTACTGACTCGGCAACAGACTCACCACCCTCGTACTTCAGAACGGGAGTAACTGTGAGAATAGACTTCTTGTTGAAAAACTCAGCGGGGAAACGACCGTCAATTGTTACAGGTACCTCAGTGCCGACAACCTCGAGCACAGCAGGTGTTACTGTAAAGTATTGCGACTGTAATCCACTCATCTTTGAACTACAAGAGCTCAAAAGCGCAATTGTCACTAATGACAAGATTGTTGTAATTTTCTTAAACATCACAAATTCCTTTGAAATTTTTATAATCACTGTTAATTTATTATTTATCAACCTATTACATCGGATTTTCACATCAAAAGCGCCTTGTTTTTGACAAGAATCCCGACATAAAGCCAAAAAGTTAGTGCAAATATACAAAACAAAATACACATTTAAAGCAACTTACCGCGATTTTATATATATAAATTTACTATTTTTTTAAGTCGGGCTGTTTCGACGGCCTGCTTCGAGGATGAAACTCTATAATCTCGGAGCGCAGACGATGGCGGTCGATGTGGGTATAAATCTCGGTGGTAGATATGCTTTCGTGTCCTAAAATAGCCTGTATAATGCGCAGATTGGCTCCGCCTTCGAGCATGTGCGTCGCAAACGAATGACGGAACGTGTGAGGGCTGACATTCTTATTGATGCCTGCACGCTCGACTGTATCCTTTATCATACGGAACACCGTTATCCGGGAGAGTGGCTTACCGCGCCTCTCGCTCACAAAGACATAATCCTGAAAGCCGGGTTTCACAGCTATGCGCTCCCGATCGTAGAGATAGTAATTCAGTTCACTTATGGCACTCTCCGATATCGGAACAAGACGCTGTTTGTTGCCTTTTCCAATCACGCGGATGAACTCTTCGGTAAGATTGAGGTCAGAGAGACGCAACCCGCACAATTCCGAAACGCGCAAGCCGCAACTGTAGAGCATCTCAATTATAGCCCTATTGCGTTGCCCCTCAAGAATATCGCAATTGACAGCCTTTATTATACGGTCAATCTCGCCAACAGTAAGCACGTCGGGCAGATGCAGTCCTATCTTGGGAGAGCGCAGAAGCTCGGTGGGATTCCTCTCGATATAACCGTCGAGCTTAAAGAATGTATAAAGAGAGCGCAACGACGATATGATGCGCGCCTGACTGCGCGGATGTATTCCTACATCGGCAAGCGTCTCAAGAAAACGGCGAAAATCGTCAAGTTCTGCATCCTCGAGCTTCTTACCCTCATCATCAAGATAGCTGCCGAACCTGACAACATCCATCATATACGCCTCAACGGTACGCGGAGAAAGCCCCTTTTCGAGACGCAGATATATACGGTATCTCTCCAACGGAGAGTTTATCTTTTTTGCACACATGCCTGTTTGTCCAAACGGAATTATCATTAATATAAGGCAGAAAGCCAAAGCAGGCATCTGCAGATGCAAAAATAGGCAAATTAAAGGATAAAACTTTTACAACAGCATCTGTTTTTAGACGTTGTTGATTTTTTATTGCCGGCAACAAAAATCTTTCAAAAGATACATTGTCTCTTTTTTTTGTGTATCTTCGCGACAAAATGTCGCGCAAGCGGTTACAACAATGAGCATAGACGAAAAACTAAACGACTACATATCGGCACACAGCAGCCCCGAAGGCGATTATCTGTACCGTCTGTATCGCGCCACGAACATTGAGATTCTGAACCCTCACATGGCATCGGGGCATATACAGGGACGCCTGCTTAAACTGCTTGTGAAAATGATACGCCCGAAGAGGATTCTCGAAATAGGCACATATACCGGATATTCGGCAATATGCATGGCCGAGGGACTCGATGAAGGGGGTAAACTTTTCACTTTTGAGATAGACGATGAGCTCGAAGACTTCACCCGTCATTGGATCGAGGGCTCACCGGTTGCCGACAAGATAGTATTCACCATCGGAAGTGCGCTTGAGATAGTACCCTCTTTAGGCGAGAAATTCGATTTGGCATTCATCGACGGCAACAAACGCGAATATATCGCATACTACGAGATGGTGCTGCAGCACCTGAACGAAGGTGGTTGGATACTTGCCGACAACACTCTGTGGGACGGTCATGTGATTGACCCCTCTTACAAGGATGCACAGACAAACGGTGTAAGGGCATTCAACGACTACATTCGCAATGACGAGCGTGTAGAAGAGGTTATATTACCCCTGCGCGACGGACTTACAATAATCAGAAAAAAATAATAAGAAAATGGACAGTACAAGACAAAATAAGATTTCGCGCCTTATACAGAAGGAGCTTAGTGACATATTCCTTTTAATGGCAAAAGAGACACGCGGTGTAATGGTTTCAGTGAGCGTAGTACGCGTAAGCCCCGACCTTGGCATTGCAAAGGCCTACCTCAGCGTATTCCCATCGGAGCGCGGCGACGAGGTGATAGAGCATCTTACAAAAAACACAAAGGCCATCCGTTACGAACTTGGCAACCGCGTGAGACACCAGCTTCGAATCATCCCCGAACTGCGTTTCTACAAGGATGACTCACTCGATTACATCGAGCACATCGACAATCTGCTGAAAGACTAACCGCAACACGCCCCGAATGAATTTATCGCTTTACATAGCTCGTCGCTACCTCTTTTCAAAGAAGAGTCATCAGGTGATAAACATCATCTCGGGAGTTGCCGTTGCCGGCATCGCGCTTGCCACAATTGCAATGATATGCACGCTTTCGGTGTTCAACGGTTTCACCGAAGTGGTGGAGATGCAGTTCACAGCATTCGACCCTCAGGTAAAGATAGAGACAGCAGAGGGCAAGACTTTCGACGCACTCGACAAACGCATAACAGCCGTCACCTCACTGCCCGAAGTTGAAACAGCCACACAATGCCTCGAGGAGAGAGCCATGGTACAGTATAACGGGCAGCAGGTAATGGTGATGCTGAAAGGCGTGGAGGAGAACTTTACCGAACTGACAAGAATAGAAGATGCCCTCTTCGGCAACGGCACATTTATCATAAAAGACAGCACAACCAACTACGCTGTCATTGGAGCAGGTGTAACATCGGCTCTCAACTGCGGAATATACTTTACACATCCGCTTGAGGTATATGCCCCCAAACGCAACAAAAAGGCGAACATAACAAACCCTGCATCAAATTTCAAGAAAGATTATCTTTATGCATCGGGAGTGGTTTTTGCTGTACAGCAGCAAAAATATGACAACAACTACCTGCTCTCGTCCATCGATTTTGCACGCAACATTTTCAATCGCGGCAGCAGCGAGGTGAGCAGCGTAGAACTTCGGCTCAACGAGAAGTGCAACGAAACAAGCACCATCAAAAAGATTGAAAAGATATTGGGCCGCGATTTCACCGTTAAGGACCGCTATAAGCAACAAGAGGATGTGTTCAAAATAATGCAGGTTGAGAAGTTCATCTCCTACATCTTTCTATCGTTCATACTGCTGATAGCATGCTTCAACATCATAGGCTCGCTGTCGATGCTGGTAATTGAAAAGAGACAGGATGTCGAGACACTGCGCAACTTGGGAGCAGGCAACAAGCTAATCACAGACATATTTGTATTTGAGGGTTGCATGATATCGGCATTAGGAGCCGTTTCGGGTATTGTTTTAGGTATAGGAATATGTATGATACAACAGCATTTCGGAGTGCTCAGCTTAGGCGACGGCAGTTTCGCCATAGACAGCTATCCCGTCAAATTGGACAGCAATGACATTCTGCTTGTATTTGCGACAGTACTTATCATTGGGGCTGCCGCTGTAGGAATACCCGTCCGTCTACTCACAAAAAGAATCCTGGAAGAGAGCGAGCAGAAAAGATAAAAACTTAAAAAAAGCAAACAGAAACAGCATCATTCGCATTATTTATATACATTAGCAACGAAATAATTTAACATAACAGAAAGATGAAAAAGATTAGAGCAGCAATTGTTGGATATGGAAATATAGGAAAGTATACACTTTACGCACTCGAAGCTGCGCCCGATTTTGAAGTTGCAGGTATCGTGCGCCGTTCAGGCTCGGCTAATTTGCCCCAAGAGTTGAAGGCATACAGCGTAGTGAGCGACATACGCGAACTTGGCGACGTTGATGTAGCCATACTATCGACCCCCACACGAAGTGTAGAGAAATATGCGAAGGATATCCTTGCCTTAGGAATAAACACTGTAGACAGTTTCGACATACACTCACAGATTGTAGCGTTGCGCCGTTCACTCGACGAGAGCGCAAAGGCCGGGAACGCGGTTTCGATAATATCTGCAGGATGGGACCCCGGAAGCGATTCCGTCGTACGCACACTATTGCAGGCCATTGCCCCCAAAGGTATCACATACACCAATTTCGGCCCCGGAATGAGCATGGGACACACCGTTGCAGTAAAGGCAATCGAGGGTGTAAAGGCAGCATTGTCAATGACAATCCCTGTGGGCACAGGCATACATCGTCGCATGGTATATATAGAGATTGAAGAGGGCTACAATTTCGACACAGTTGCAGCTGCAATAAAAGCAGACCCCTATTTTGTAAACGATGAGACCCATGTAATCAACGTGCCCTGTGTAGATGAACTGCTTGACATGGGACATGGCGTAAACCTCACACGCAAGGGAGTTTCGGGAAACACACAGAACCAGCTCTTCGAATTCAACATGCGCATAAACAACCCTGCACTGACAGGCCAAGTATTGGTGTGCGCAGCGCGAGCATCCATGCGCCAGCAGCCGGGATGCTACACAATGGTAGAGATTCCTGTACTCGACCTTTTACATGGCGACCGCGAAGAGCTGATATCACATCTCGTATAATCCGCAAACAGAGATACATTTATATATCATAAGAGGGGGAGGCGTATCGCCTCCCCCTCTTATGATTATCTTTCAGCCCTAAGAGTCACAGCCGAACTCAGTCTGTCGCCACCCATGGGCGGGGTATCTTTCTTCATATCAATCTCAACCGCCGAAACGCCCCCGAAACGGTCGAACAGAACCTCAAGAATACGTTTACAAACATTCTCGAGCAGCAGCGAGGGTTTCTCCATCTCTTTCACAACAACATCATACACATCGGCATAGCTCACTGTTTCATCTATGCTGTCACTATATGCACATGAGCAATCGTCAAGGAAAAGCCTGATATTTATGGTAAACCATGCCCCAACACTCCTCTCTTGCTCGAGCACACCATGATAGGCATACAAATGCACATTGTGCAGTGCTATACTGTAATCGGTTATCTTCATAAGAGCTCTATTAAATGGCAAGAGGAGATACCATCAGATACCTCCCCTGCCCGATAGGAAATATATATAGTGTGAAAGAATTATACTATTAACCACATCTTGAATATCCGCAGTTGGGACAGTGCAGACAACCCTCTTCAAAGATCAGTGAAGTCTGACACTCGGGACACTTCTCGGATGACTTGGCTCCATCCTTGACATAACGCTTGAGTGCGCGCTCTACACCATTCTTCCATGTATTGATATTATCAGAGCCGAGTTGCAACGATGAAATGAGCTTTATAACCAGCTCAATGGGCATCTTGTAGCGCAATACTCCCGAGATAAGCTTGGCATAGTTCCAAAATTCAGGGTTGAATCGCTCAGAAAGTCCTTCGATTGTGGTCTTGTAACCTATCTTGTTCTCGAACTGGAAGTCGTATCGCTTGCTGCCGTCCTCGTTGACATGCTTAATAATGATACCCTTTGTTACATTCTTGGGCAAAGGGATACCATCCTCATCATCCTGCTGACCGGTAAAAATCTCATAAGGCTCTCCATTCAGAAGACCGATGAACGCCACCCACTTCTCCTTGTTGTTCTGGAAACGCACAACATCGGCCTCAAGTACCATGGGACGGGTCTCGGTTATTGAAGCCTTCAACTCCTCGGGCTCTTTCTTATCTTTCTTGCTGTCGGCAGCCACGAGCACTCCGGCACGCGAACCGTCACGATATACTGTACAACCCTTGCAGCCACAGCGCCATGCTGTCACATAGAGTTCATTCACCAGCTTCTCGTCAACATTATTGGGAAGGTTGATTGTAACGCTGATTGAGTGGTCGACCCATTTCTGGATACGTCCCTGCATCTCAACCTTTGACACCCAGTCTATATCGTTTGAAGTAGCCTTGGCATAGGGTGAACGGGCAACCAGAGCATCAATCTCGGCTTGTGTATATCGCTTATCGGTATCTATACCGTTCTGCTTCATCCACTCGACAAACTTATGATGGTAAACGATGTACTCCTCGAAAGCATCGCCATTCTCATCGGTAAAGTCGATGCGGACCTCGGGGTCGTTGGGATTCACCTTGCGACGGCGTTTATACACCGGCATAAAGACAGGCTCTATACCCGATGTTGTCTGTGTCATTATACTTACGGTTCCTGTAGGAGCAATGGTAAGACATGCGATGTTACGGCGGCCATACTGTTTCATATCCTCGTACAACTGCGCATCGGCCTCTCTCAAACGGTTGATGAAGGGATTGTTCTCTTCGCGCTTGTAATCGAAAATTTCAAATGCACCACGCTCCTTTGCCATGTTGACAGACGAGCGATAGGCCGAGAGAGCCACATTCTTATGTACCTCAACAGAGAAGTCAATAGCCTCGGCACTTCCGTAACGGAGTCCCATTGCTGCCAACATATCGCCCTCGGCTGTTATACCTACACCTGTACGGCGGCCCATGCTGCTCTTGCGCTCTATCTTATTCCAGAGGTTAAGCTCAGCACCCTTGACTTCAGAGCCTTCGGGGTCACTCTCAATCTTAGCCTTTATAGCAGCTATCTTCTCGAGCTCGAGGTCAATTATATCGTCCATAATGCGCTGTGCCTTCTGAACATGCTCGCGCAAGAGTTCGAAATCAAAAGAGGCCTCAGGTGTAAACGGATTCTTCACATATGAGAAGAGGTTTATTGCAATAAGACGACACGAGTCGTAGGGGCACAAAGGAATCTCACCACAGGGATTTGTCGAAACAGTCTTGAATCCGAGGTCGGCATAGCAGTCGGGAATTGATTCGCGCTGTATGGTATCCCAGAACAACACACCGGGCTCGGCCGATTTCCATGCATTATGTATAATCTTTTTCCAGAGTTCGCCTGCATTGATACTTTTCGAAACCATAGGCTCGGCAGCATCAATCGGATATTTCTGAACATAATCGGTACCCGATGTAACAGCCTGCATGAACTCATCGTCAATCTTCACCGACACATTGGCACCTGTGACCTTGCCTTCGGTCATTTTTGCATCAATGAAAGACTCCGAATCGGGGTGCTTTATTGATACACTAAGCATCAGCGCTCCACGACGGCCATCCTGAGCAACCTCGCGTGTCGAATTCGAGTAACGCTCCATAAAGGGAACAAGGCCTGTAGAAGTGAGAGCCGAGTTCTTTACAGGAGAGCCCTTAGGGCGTATGTGAGAAAGGTCATGTCCTACACCACCACGACGCTTCATCAGTTGCACCTGTTCCTCGTCTATTCTTATGATACCGCCATAAGAGTCGGCATTACCATCGAGTCCGATAACGAAACAGTTCGACAATGAGGCTATCTGAAAGTCATTACCGATACCGGTCATGGGGCTACCCTGCGGTACAATATACTTGAAGTGGTCGAGCAGACCGAAAATCTCTTCGGCCGACATTGGATTCTGATACTTCGCCTCAATTCTGGCAATCTCATTGGCAATTCTCCAATGCATATCCACGGGGGTCTGTTCATATATGGCCCCGAAAGAATCTTTTACAGCATACTTGTTGACCCAAACTCTTGCAGCCAATTCATCACCTTTGAAATATTCAAGTGATGCCGAGTATGCCTCATCATAGGTATAAGTTTTCTTCTCCACGTTGATTTTATATTATTTTAGTTTGATTTTTCAGAATCGAGTGCTCCATCATCAAGCACTACAAATGTAAAAATCTTTTTTTTATTTACCAAGAAAAACAAATACAACTTATAAACAAGAAACAAAGTTTTCCAAAAATATTTTTATATAACTGATTATCAATAATATAAAAATTCAAAAGCCGACAAAAGTTTTCCAAAGCGACAACTACACAGAAACTGCGGTTGCAAAAAAAATCCACAACCCATTAACGGATTGTGGATTTCCTTTCGCTACCTTTTATTTATGCACTTTGCAAAGATACTTCTATCTGGTTAAGTTCGTAACGGAACTGCTTATCTGTCTCGGCAAGATTGGTAATGGTCTTGCATGCGTGCAACACAGTCGCATGATCGCGGCCACCAACATACTGGCCTATCTTGGAAGTTGACAAATCGAGATACTTCTTTGCGAGATACATCGACACCTGACGAACCAACACCACCTCGCGCTTACGTGAACGTGTAGATATACTGTTTATATCCACATTGTAGTAGTCAGTCACTTTCTTTATTATATCGTCGATAGTAACAGGATGTTTCTCAAAATCGGAGAAATCGCCTACAATTCTACGCGCAAGGTTCAAATCTATCTCAGTACAGTTGATTGTCGAGTGCGCCATCATAGAGACAACGATACCTTCAAGGTCACGGATGCTGGCATCAACATGCTCGGCGATGTACGAAATGACCTCATCAGGGAATTTCAATCCATCTTTGTGGGTCTTGCTACGGAGAATGCTCTTGCGCAATTCCAAATCGGGCTTCTCAATCTCTGCTGTCAAACCCCACTTGAAACGTGTTATGAGTCGGTCTTCCATACCCTTAAGCTGCATTGGAGAACGGTCGGATGTCATAATCAGTTGCTTTCCATTCAAATGCAAGTGGTTGAATATATGGAAGAATGCTGTCTGAGTCTTTTGCAGACCTGCAATCTCCTGAATATCGTCTATAATAAGGACATCTATACTCTGATAAAATCTCATAAAGTCATTGAAACTTCTCTGTAGTATAGAGTCGGTATACTGTACCTGAAAGAGATGGGCCGAAATGTAAAGCACGCGCAATTCGGGGTGCAGTTCCTTTATCTTACATCCGATAGCATTCACAAGGTGAGTCTTTCCGACACCCGATGCACCATGGATAAAAAGAGGATTGAACACCTTACCGGGATTATTTGCCACACTGACTGCTACCGAACGTGAGAGTCTGTTGCTTATACCCTCGACATAGTTATCAAATGTATATCGGTTAATAAGCATTGAATCGAGCTCTTGATTCTCACTCTTACAAGCAGCGGGCTCGGGCTCAACCTCTACAGCAAGGTCGTCGCCTATTACAGTAAGCACGCTATACATAAGCTTGGTGCCCTCACCCATTACCTTGTTAAGGGTGTAGCCAAGCAAATCAACAGCATTAGCCTCGAGGAACTCGTACACAAAATTGCTCTTTACCTGTATAGTAAGAGTTGAATCTTCATACTTAAGCGGTTTTATATCGGCAAACCAAGTATTAAAAGCTTTCTCGGATACATTGTCGCGGATTATCTCCAGACACTTATCCCATTTTGCTTGCAATTCAGAGTTCATCAGTTATATTGTTCTATATAATTATCCTTTATTATTCTTTCACCTTTCATCCATTTATCATACATGAACCCGTGCACGACAAAGAGTAACCCGCTTCATACGCGACAGACTGCTTTATACAAAAGATACGAGAAAATGTATATAAATTGATGATTACTACGAAAAAGAGTGGTAAGTTACAAGGGTTTTATCGGCAGTATCGGAGACCACCCGACACCTTGTTTCATTACCGTTTTTCTTATTCGCAATGCAAATATCCGAAAAGAAAACTTAAAATGCAAGCAAAAAAAAGGCACCGTTTTTTTGCATTTTTTAAGGGGCTAAATATCAGTAATTTATGATTTCCGGTTTTTCAATTATTGCATAACTAATAAAAAAACACACTATATTGATTACCAAATAATTAACCTGTTGATAACTTTTTAAAAACTTTAAATAGGGTATTAAAAAACAGCCTTAGAGTGGCCATATAAGGGGATTATCGCCTTATGCTGCATAAGCGGGCAAAAACTGTGCTGTTTTTAGAATAATTCTATATAAGGATTTTCATTTTCATATTAGAATTATTTTTGCTAAGCACATTTTTCAACTCAAAAAAAGCATATAACAAAACAGAGTACTTGCAATATTAGCATTTCTTTTACAATAAAAAATAAGACGGAAAAGTTTTATTTGCAGTTTATTTAAGTAACTTTACGGGGTGTTCCTAAAAAACATTGTAAAACATATATTTATATGAAAAACATCTTTCTCACCATTGCACTGCTATGTTCGGCATTATCAGTTGCCGAAGCACAGGAAAAGAAGGCATTCGAGCACCTCGACCTCAGCATCACAGCTGGTAGTACCGGCATTGGTTTCGACCTAGCAACCCACATCAGTGAACGGTTCCGCGTAAGAGCAGGATTCTCTTTCATTCCAGAGTTTGACAAAAAGATGAATTTCGGCATTGAAGGCCGAAGAAAAGACGAGAATGGTAATTGGGTTGCCACAAAATTCGACTCTATGGCCGATAAATTCGCAGAATTTACAAGCCTTAAGATTAACGACAACATCGACATGCTCGGCAACCCCGATTTCTACAATGGCAACCTGCTTATCGACTTTTTCCCCATAAAGAACAGCAACTTCCACATTACAGCAGGTTTCTACTATGGAAAATCACAGATAGCAAATGCCTGCAACACAATCGAAGACATGCCATCGCTTTTAGGGGTAACCATGTATAACAACTTCTACAATAAGATAGAGAACGGAGAGCCCATATATGGCGAAGACATATACCTTGACCCCGAGCTCGAGGACAAGTTCCTGCGAAACGGACGACTTGGCATTCACATTGGTGACAGAGTCGGCAGCGGAGAGCCATACATGATGGAGCCCGACGAGAACAGCACTGTAAAAGCCAAAATATTTGTCGACTCGTTCAAGCCTTATCTTGGATTTGGTTATGGAGGCAGGCTCACAAAGAAGGCCGAAGCTATAACAATATCATTCGACAGCGGTATAATGTTCTGGGGCGGCACCCCACAGGTTGTAACCCACGACGGCACCGACTTGGCAAAAGATGTTGAGAATATCGGAGGAAAGGTAGGCGACTATGTACGTATAATAAAAGCCCTCAAGGCCTATCCGGTAGTTAACCTAAGAATATCATTCCGACTATTCTGACAACATAGGAACAACATATAAAAAATGCGGGACCCAAAAAGTCCCGCATTTTTATGGAGGTATATAAGATTATTCTACTATAACCTTCTTCGAAGTTCCATCTTCAAATATTACTACATTTACACCTCGCTGCAATCTATCGAACTGCACACCATGCAAGTTGTATATTCTGCAAGCATTGCTCTCATGGAACAAATCTTCGATGCCCGTACTGCTTCTAACCACAATAGTGCATTTAGCAGTGTAGCCACCGTCTACAGATGTAGCTGTTACCTCGGCCACACCTTCGGCCAAAGCAACAATAGTACCGTCATCATCACGCGAAAGCACCGATTCGTCGCTTACACTCCACTCAAGAGCTCCGTCGGTGGTTGCAAGTGGCAAAGTATTTGCTGTCAGAACTATCGTTTCGCCTATATTCATCTCTACATCCGTAGCAGATATCTCAACTCCGGCAGTATGCTCGTATACCATAACCGAGCAGGTATCAGACACAACACTGTTCCTTGTGTACTGAGCGACAGAGACGATTATATCGGCATTTCCATAGCTCTTTGCAGTCACCTCGCCTTCATCTACACCTGCCACAACTTCGTTGCTGCTTAGCCATGTCAGTGCCTTGTTTACAGCATTATGCGGAAGCACTTCGGCTGTCAAGGTATAGCTGTCGCCTACATACATTACCAGAGAATTGTCGCTAAGCATAACCTCTTCGGCAACAGGGACTGTTACCGTTACTCGGCATTTTGCAATGTGACCGCCATCGAGTGCCTTCACACTAACCTCGGCTACGCCTTCGGCCAGAGCAACTATATCGCCATCGGCATTACGGCTGATTACGGTTTCGTCGCTTATGCTCCACTCTATCAGGTTGTCACTCTTTCCAAGCGGCAAGGTATTGGCTGTAAGAGCAAAACTGTCTCCCACATATAGTTGCAGATCCGACTCCGATAGTTCAACACCGGTTGCATGTTCATACACAATAACCGAGCAGGTATCTGCTACAGCATCATTTGTAGTGATATGAGCTATCACATTAGCCTTTCCATAACCAACCGCTGTTATATTACCGTCAGCAACAGCTGCCACAGCCTCACTGCTGCTATGCCATGTGAGCGCCTTGTTTTCTGCATCCTCGGGAAGTACCTCGGCTGTTACGGTATACTTGTCGCCTGCATACATTGTCAACGAGCTCTCGCTTAGTATGATTTTCTCGGCAACGGGAATTGTCTTGACTGTCACCTTACATTTTGCAATGTGACCACCATCTACCGATTTGGCAATAACCTCGGCCATACCTTCGGCCAATGCAACGACAACGCCATCGGCATTACGGCTGATAATTGTCTCGTCACTTACACTCCACTCTATCAGACCATCACTCTGTGCAAGCGGTAATGTATTGGCTGTGAGTGTAAAACTCTTGCCAACGAGCAACTCTGCATTTGTCGCAGACAGTTCAACACCTGTACAATGCTCATAAACAGTAACTTCGCAAACCGCTTTGACTGTATTCTTGGCCACGCAAGTTGCTGTTACAATGGCCTTTCCATAGCCCACAGCCTTAACAAAGCCGTCGGAATTGACCGTCACAACATTATTATCCGAACTTGACCATTCAATACTATTGTCTATCACATCATCGGGAAGCACAGTCGCAACAAGATTGAATGTATCGCCCGAATACATTGTCAGCGACTGTTTGCTCAGTGTTATAGACTCGGGCAAAATAAGTTTCTTGACAGTTACAGTACATTTTGCAGTGTGACCACCATCGACCGATTTCGCAACAACATCAGCTGTACCGACACCCACTGCAACCACTGTGCCATCGGCATTGCGTTTCACAACCTTTTCATTACTTATGCTCCACTCGATTTTACCATCCGATGTAGAGAGAGGCAATGTATTGGCTGTAAGCATAAAGCTTTCCCCCTCATACAGCTGCTTACTTGTCGCTGAAATCTTTACTCCGGTAGTATGCTCGTACACAGTTATTTCACAAGTTGTTTTAATTGTATTCTTTGCAGCACATGCCACTGTCACTGTTGCTTTTCCGTAACCTACAGCCTTAACTGCGCCGTTAGAATCGATAGTTATAACATTATTGTCCGAGCTTGACCAATTAAGGCTCTTGTCTACAGCATCCTGCGGCAACACCGTTGCAACAAGAGTGAATGTATCGCCCGAATACATTGTCAACGACTGCTTGTTGAGTGTTACAGACTCGGGCAAAACATAAACTTTGACGGTTACAGAACATTTTGCAATGTGACCGCCATCGACCGATTTTGCAATAACCTCGGCTGTACCGGCACCCACAGCAGTCACTGTGCCGTCGGCACTACGTTTAACAACATTCTCATCGCTTACGCTCCACTCAATCTTACCGTCTGTTGTAGAGAGAGGCAAGGTATTGGCAGTAAGCATAAAGCTATCACCGACATAGAGTTGCTGAGTTGTTGCAGAGATCTGCACACCGGTACAACGTGCATATACGTTTACCTCGCAAGTAGCTTTCAGCGCACTATTCGAGGCGCAAGCAACCGTTATAGTTGCCTTGCCGTAACCGACAGCCTTCACCAAACCATTTGCGTCTACAGTAGCCACGCTGCTATTTGAGCTTGACCATTTTAACGATTTGTCAGTGGCATTGCTTGGGAGTACTGTTGCAGCCAAAGTATGACTGTCACCTGCATACATTGTCAACTTGCTTTGTGACAAAGAGACTGACTGCACCGCTACATAAGGTTTATAATCACTCTCCGAAATCAACTTTATTTCGCTTGGTGAGTTCGCAGGCACTACAAGATAGGCAGTGTTGGCTGGTATAAAGTCAATATTTGCGGTAACAAAGCCAAGTTTACCATCCGACATGACACCAAGCACTCTCATTGTATTGGGATTATATGCCAATTGATTATTGTGTTTCTTTGTACCATTGTTAAAGTAGACTCCTTTCATAAGGTTACCCGACAAAGAAGTAACACCATTATCTCCTACACTCACCTTATTGTCGACATAGTTTGCAGACTTACATTTCACATACACCGCAGTAGAGGCAGGCACCTTGCCATCCTTAACCTCTTTCCACACTGCCTGCGCGCCATCAACTGTAGTTACGTAATAGGCAGTCATTCCGGCAGGAAGTGTAAATGGGAAATCGGCGTATATGGTTGTATAGTGCTCGCTCCCGACTGTCACTGAAGGTTTAAAAGCGAAATATTGCCCCTCGGTCTGGTTTACCGGTTTTATATACCAGTCACGGGTCTTTGTACTGTTTGTAAGCACTACACCTTCGTTATAAGTAGTATTCTCGTCACATAGATACTTTGTCAAGCCATTATGCTGAGCATACGCTCTGTAGCTTCCATCACTATTCTTGTATAGTTTCACATAATAGCCAATGATACTATACGATGTTGTGCCTTGAGCCTTAAAGTTGTACCCGTCACCTGCGGGTGATATATATATAATTGATGCAGGATCGGAGACAACATTCTCGAATTTCTTCTTGGTTTCGAGCGCACCTAAATCCGCATCAGTAGTTGAAAGATTAACACTGCCTTTATTATCTATCACTCTGATATAACGTTCGGTAACCTTATTCTGTACTCTATAATAACCGGCACCATTATACTGCGCAAAGAGAGTGTTTGCGACAGACAGCACTAAAAAGTATAATAAAAACTTCTTCATCCCTGAAAATAGAAAAAACTCTGCCTACTCATATAGAAGAACCATACCAATAGGACAGAGTTTATATAGATAAGATTTATTACTTAACAGTCTCTACAACCTTTTTAGACTTTGCAACAGCAATTGTCACACGGTTTGCAGTACCCTCCATAGGCTGAACTGTATCGCCTTTGTGATCGATTGAAATACGAGACTCAGCAATACCATACTGCTTAACCAAAGCCTCAGCAACCACGTTTACGCGTTTCTCGGCCAGTTCGGCATTGATAGTGGGGTTACCAGTGCCCTTGTCGGCATAACCACAAAGAGTAACAGTAGCCTCGGGATGCTCTTTCAAGAAATCGGCAACTTCCTGCACCTTATACATCTCGTCAGCGGGGATTGAAGTTCTACCTGCATTCTTGAAATATACAGCACGGTTCAGTTCGTGAATAGTTGTCTCTACATAGATTTTCTTCTCGACAACCTTCTCAACTACCTTCTCAACAATTCTCTCTTGCACAGGAGCAGGAGGAGTCTTAACCTTCTTATTGCTCTTGCCAAATACATACTTCACACCGATAAGACCGTTGAAGTACCAGTCTGAGTTACCCGCTTTCTTTGAGTTGTATCTATCGTTCAAGGTATTTGCCTGAAGTTCCAGACCTACACTCCAATTTGAGTTGATGCGGAAATCGCCCATGATACCTGCACGACCAAGGACCTTAACCTTTGTGCCGTCCCACAAATGACGAAGGTTCTGATTGTGACCATAGTCTGAACCCAACTCTGCCTTAACAGCAGCTGCATCATCATTTCCCCAAGCGATGTTTGCACCGATGCCGGCGAACGCGCTAAGTGTGAAAAGACGATCGGGGTTATAACCGAATATCAGGTTAGAAAAGTTAAGAGTTGCATCAACTGCGGGTGCTATATAATTCCATTTCCAAGTCTTGTCGAGTCCTTTCATCTCCCATCCACCCTTGCTCTGGAAAGCATTGATAGCAAAACGGGCACCTACCAACTTGTTGAAGTTATAACCACCTGCGATCTGAAGGTTATATGACATCAAATCGCCGAATGAGCTTTCACCCAATGTATATTGTGCACCTAATGGCTGAACTTGAACATACCAATGTGGATTGAATACATTCTCTACCTTCTCGCCCTGTTCCTGAGCCATAGCAGCAGAACTCAATCCCATCATCAACAGACCTGCCAATAATGTTTTATTGATTTTCATAATCCTTTATATTAAAATTATTTTCAATTTCTATCAAGTGGGACAAGCCCACTTGATATTTATTTATTCTGCTGATTACTTAACAGTTACATAGAACTTCTTAGCAACTACCATACCAGCGAAGTCTACACTTGTGTAAGCCACCTCGTAAATATAGCCCTTCTTAGCTGAGAAATCTACAATCTGGGTATCACCGTCAAGAATCTCAGCTACGCCCTCATTTGCATTAGCCTCGTTCAAAGCAGTCAAGTATTCACCACCGTCAACCTGTGCATTCTTGCTGCGGTCCATTGAGTATACGTTGGTTACACCGACAAGTTTCTTGTAAGCAGGAGCGATAACCTCGGCTGTATATGAAGTAGGAATGAACTGAACGTCACCTGCACTCATCACAGTAGGATTATAGATAGTCTGACTCAATCTCTCGAAGCCGTCTACTGTCTTAACAAGCATAACAGGCTGCAGCACCTTGTTGATTGAGTTAACTGCAGAAACCAACTTATCCTCAATCTTATCGAGATAGCTTGCAATCTTATCCTTGATATCACCGATTGCGCTGTCAATCTCAGTATCGATATTAGCGAACTTATCTGTCAACTTAGTCAAATCGCCAAGCTGGGCAAGGTAAGAGTTTATTGTATTGATAATATTGTTGATATTATCCTGCTGACCACTCAACATACCGTTGATATCGTCTTCCATACCCTCGATTTCATTAATCAACTTCTGGAACTCGGTCATATCAACAGGAATTGTAATATCAATGGGAATCTCTACAGGAACTGTTCCGGTCCACTTGAATGGAACCTGTTGCTGAATGCTTACAAGAATATCTTTTGCCTCAATAATAATATCTTTTGATACTGTATCGTTGAATTCACCAACCACATTGCCAAACTCGTCTTTAACATCACCCTTTACAGGAATATCTACTATAATAGTATCAGCATCTATTTTTACAGAATCGGCAATGTCAATATCAACATAATCATCAATCTTAATCTCAACTGTAGTTTTAATTGTATCTTTGTAGTTTACCTTAAGGTTGAGGTCGATATTTGATGTATTGATATCAATTTTCTCAAACTGTATACCTTTGATAGAATCAATATTCAAGTCTAATGAGAAATCAGGGATAACAAGCTTAAACTTGTTTGCCATATTATCCAACAAACCACCTACAAGGTTCTGCATCTTGTCAAATCCGGGGAATGAAGTAATGTTGACATCCTTCATAAAACCATAGCCCAAAGGCTGAATAGCTGTTGTGGCAAGATTGTATTGTGAGTACACATTACGTGATACACCAAGCTCGTCTGTCCAGCTTGCCTTCAATGCGTAAGCGTCAAGCTCCTGATTGAATTGACCCAAAACATTTGCAAAAGTATTTGCAACCTGAGTTACATTGATACCGTCCAAAGGATTGATAATATCCTTAACAGTCTCTTTAAGCTCACCTGCATTGAGGTCGAATGTCATCTTAACCTTGTCAATATCAGCAGCATCCAAAGTAGCCTCAGCCTCGTACAAACCGTTTACAGCAGAACGTGTAGAACCAAATGTAATTTTCTTGTCAGAGTACTTGAGAGCTGACAACTTGATACCAGACTCCTCCTCGACACTGTTCACGATAGGAAGTGTCTGACCCTCGAAGTTAACATTTGAGGGGTTAACTGTCACATATACCTTACCTGCGCTGCTTACAATAGCATCACCATCCTCGGCCAACATAGTGGGAGTTACACCGAGCATCTGAATATCAACATCTGTAAGAACCTCATTATCTCTTACATAATAACGGGGATAATATGTGGGGAACTGTACACCATAAGAACCTGCGTAACCATAATATGCCATAAGGATATTGGTCTGGATATTTGCAGGGAATGAGAATGAGCCGAAAACAGGGTTCTCGGTTCTCTGAAGGAGAATTCCTGTTATGAACTGCTTCAAAGACTCATCTACATCATTGTATTTTTCCATCAAATCGTCAATTGCTGCCTCATTAGCCTCAACACGCTTTGTCAAATCCTCAAGACCCTTTTTCAACTCATCAATCTGATCCTGCAACTTAGCGTCAGCTGCCTTGTATGCTGCATCAAGATCAGACAATGTAGTTTTGATATTAGAGATTTCACTCATAACCTCAGAAATACGCAAGTCGGTATAATCCTTAGCCTTCTGCAGGTTCTCATTAGCCAAGTCAAGTGCATCCTGTACACCCTTTTTAATAATGGTCAATTCGTTGCAGATACTGTCAACCTTAGCAACCAAAGCCTCGTTGTCGTTCTTGTGCTGCTCTTTCAAAGCCTCGAGTGCAGCCTCAAGTGCATCGATTCTGATAGAATCATTCTTGGCAAGTGTATAAGCCTCAACAACATCCTTAATGGTCTCGTTCAAAAGATTCTGGATACCGTCTACTTTATTCTGCAAGTTAGAAAGAAGTGTATTCAGATTAGAAATAGCTTTTTCGTTAGCCGCTACTCTCTTCTCAAGATTAGAGATGGTGTCATTAACACTCTTCTCCAACTCAGCAATCTCCTTGTTAATCTTTTCTTCAAGTGCCTTGTCTCCATCAGCGATAGCCTTCTCAAGTTCAGCCTTATTGTCAGCGATAGCCTTCTCAAGTTGAGCCTTATTGTCAGCGATAGCCTTCTCAAGCTCCTTCTTGTTGTTCTCAACAGTTGTAGTCAAGTTGCTCAACTGTGTCTGCAAAGAAACGATAAGAGTATTCAACTCAGTCTGAACTTTCAATAGTTCTTCCTGCATCTCTTTCTTCAAAGCCTCATTAGCCGCAAGAAGAGAAACTTCAACATCTTTGATCATCTTCTCAAGAGCAGCATGCTCTGCCTCGTTCTCTGCAATAAACTTGGTGTACTCAGCTATATGCTTGTTATACTCCTCCAATGTAACGTAGTTTTTCTCTACATACTGCTGCCATAGAATAATCTCCTGCTTCCAAGCCTCGCAGTTATCCTTGCACTCTTTCTGTGCCTGCTCAAGAGCTTCAATCTGCCCGTTCAAAGCATTAATCTCCGAATTAATCAACTCCTGCAATGTCACATTTTGTCCTTGCAAATCAGCAAACGCATCCTCATCGTAGTCCTTACAAGAAACAAAAGAACTCATAGTTGCAAATAGCATAGCTATCAAAAGCAACCCATTGTAAATTTTCTTTTTCATTGAACTAAAGTTTAATTATTAAGTTTACTTATCTTCAAATATCACAAACCAACCGCGCGCACCGCGCACAATTAGTCTGCAAAGTTACACATTTATAACAAAATACACAAATTTTTGCTCATTTTTCAACAAAACAAGCCTCTGAGGCATGCGTAAACCGAGCGTTTGATTAACTTTGCATAAACGAAGAATAGCAATATGGATACAAGGCTAAAAAATTTATTCAATAGCGAAAGATTGCGCAGCACCTCGGTCACAACACAAGACAGAGCCAACTACAACGACGAGAGAAACGACTACGAGAGTGATTTGGGACGGGCTCTGTTCAGCTCGGCTGCACGACGGCTGCACGACAAGACACAGGTATTCCCTTTGACAAACGACGACAACATACACTCGCGCCTCACACACTCAATGGAGGTAATGAACATAGGAGCATCGCTGGCTAAAGACATCTGTTTCAACAAGGATTTCCAAGAGAGATACGGGGTAAAGGATGTTTACGAAATATATGAGCCGTTAAGAGCCATTCTGCAGACAGTATGTCTTGTACACGACATCGGCAACCCTCCGTTCGGACATTTCGGAGAGGAGACTATTTGCGAATACTTCAGAAGATACTTCAAAGAGAACAAGGATATTCTCGGAGGATACGAAAGCTGGGCCTGCGATTTTACCAATTATGACGGCAACGCACAGGGATTCCGCGTAATAACCAAATTGCAGTTCATTGACGACCTTTTTGGACTGAACTTCACAAAATCGTGCCTTGCCTCATATCTGAAGTACCCCAATACCGCCGATGCGGACAAAGAGAGCGACAGAATATCCGAGCACAAGCATGGTGTATTCTGCGCCGACCGCAAATATCTCGACTCAGTGATGCAGGGAATGGCTGCAAACAGCAACGGAAGCTACAACCGCCACCCGTTTGTCTTTCTGGTCGAAGCTGCCGACTCTATCTGCTACCTCTCCATGGACCTTGAAGATGCATACAACAAGGGATGGTTCACAATAGACGAACTATACAAGAAGTGGAAAGAAATGGGCAACGAATGCGACCCCTCGGCTACCGCGCTCTTCGAGAGCCTCAAAAAAGCAGGAGGAGCAACCGGCTCGGCCGGCAGAAAAGGATTCATCCGATTCAGAATAAACATAATAAAGCATCTTGTGGCAAAAGCAGTCGAGAACTACATCAAGAATTTCGAACTGATACTGCAAGGCGAATACAACAGAGAACTGATATTCGACGACAGCAACAATGTGGCAAAGTTCCTGAGCAGGTTCTGCCGACAGTATATATACAACAGAAAAGAGATTCAATCAGTGGAACTTACCGGATGGTCGGTCATAAACGGACTGCTCGACATTTACACCAAGCTGTTGCTTGGCGATAAAGTATACATGAGACACGGCGAAGCCATGATATCACAATCGGTGCTACGAGCCAACAAGATGGACTACATGCAAGCGACAGGAGAGATAGAGTGGAACAGAGAGAAGAGAGCATACGTCTACACCAAAAACCAAGAGAGCATCGAAGACATAGACAAACTCTGCGACGAATTCCCCATTGGCAATCTGCCTGCATACTACCGTCTGCGCATTATCGTTGACTTCATATCCTCAATGACCGACAAATTTGCAGTAATGCATTATCAGAAACTGAGTGGACAACGTATTTAGGAATAGCGGAAAAGAGATACAGAGCGTGCGCGATACACGTTTTATGCAGCACCTTCACAGCAACATCCTTGAACCCGTATCATCGGAAATACTTCAAGAGATTCTGCTGCAGACCGACGTATATATATTCAGCGGTGTAATAAGAGACTACTTTTTAGAACGTACCCAAGAGACACGCGACCTCGACATTGTCCTTGAGCACGAAATAAGCTGGTGGGACATTTACCGTCGCTACCGCAAACAGCTACAGATAAGCATAAATTCATACGGCGGACTCAAGGTCACTGTCGGCAATCTTCATGTTGACATCTGGAGTATGGGCAACACATGGGGCATAAAACGCAAGGGCATTCGCCTGACGGTGCAGAATCTTATAAGGACAGCACTGTTCAACTTCTCGGCCATCGCCTACTCAGTACGCAGAGAGCGTTTCTATCTTCACAAGAGCTTTGTCGATTTTTTGCAGACAAAAAGAATAGGCATACAATACAAAGAGAATCCCAACATTCCACTATGTATTGTAAATGCCCTACACTACAGCAACACCCTGAACCTGCCACTCACCCCCGAGCTAAAGCAGTGGATTTCGCAACGATACAACATGTTCGACAATTATGAAGCACCCCAGCTTTCGCATTGGGGTGCTATAAAATACAGCCACGAGGATATCCATCGCTTCGTGTCGCTGTGCGAATCCTGAAAACAGACTACAGGCCCAGCTCCTCGAACAGATACTTGGTCTTTCCTATCTTATCCATCACAAACAGCACATATCGTATATCAACCGATATATTGCGGCAGATTGAGGGGTCAAACTCAATATCACTCATTGTCGAGCGCCATGTACGGTCAAAGTTTATACCAACAAGCTCGCCCTTGGCATTTATCACGGGAGAGCCCGAGTTTCCGCCAGAGGTGTGATTAGATGCTTGAAAACAGACAGGAACACTTCTACGGCCATTCACATCAACAGCCCAACGTCCGAAATCCTTTCGTGCATAGACATCGCGCAACTCCTGAGGAATATCATAGTCATAAATCTCGGGGTTATCTTTTGCTATTATACCATCGAGCGTTGTAAGATGGGTATGATACTCGCCATCGGCATTCTCATAGCCTGTTACAGTACCGTATGCCACACGCAGTGTAAAATTGGCATCGGGGTAGAAGGCTCTGCCGCTCTGCCACTCGCGCAAGGCTTTCATATAAGGACGGTACCACTGCTCAATCTCGGGCACATTGCTGATATTGCGATAGGCATAAGCACGGGCCGCCTTTGCTATGGGAATAAACATTCTTACAAATGAAGTAAGGGTATCGGACTGCACAAGCTCTTTCGTCAGAGCAGTGCCTCCAAGCAGTTTTGTTGCACTGTAGATGCGGTCTACATACTCTTCCACGCCTCCACAGCTGTCTATACCGACCAAGAGACTCTCGGGAATGCGTTCCTTAGGCATACGCGATACGAATTCCTGCAACAGACACACGGCAATATCCCTGTCTATATCCTTGTTATAGTTATTGAGAAGTGCAGTCTGTCGTTTCTCAAGGTCAGCCGCATCAGCCTCGCCCGACTCAATCTTGGCTGCAGTATTTCCAAGATGCACAGCTATAGAATAGGCCTCTATTGCACCTACCGACTCATTAAAGAGTTCACGGGCAAAATAGTGAGGAATCACGCTCTCATAGGCCTTATGCATAGAATCGAGGAGTGCCACATATTGGGGTTTATCGGCAGCCCACTGAACAAACTGCTCCTCTTGCGCACGCTTCTTGTCGGCAGTCTTCAAGCGACCGAGCCCCAAGCTCTCACCCTGCCACTTCTTCCATGAGTTGGCAATTGAGGCATGCTTGGCAGCATATGCAATACGCACTGCCGGGTCTTTCTGTTGCGCTGCCGAGATGATGTCGAGACGTTGTGTGCGCAATGCTATCTTCATAGGGTTCGACACATTCGCAACATACTCCACTGCATCAGAGATAACATACTCCTGAGTATTACCGGGGAAACCGTAAATCATCGTAAAGTCACCCTCTTGCACACCCTTGGTCGAAATCTTGAAGTGACGCTTGGGACGATAGGGCACATTCTCCTTCGAGTAATCGGCAGGCTTGTTATCCTTGCCGGCATAGACTCTGAATATAGAGAAGTCACCTGTATGTCGGGGCCACACCCAGTTGTCGGTATCGCCTCCGAACTTACCTATTGATGAAGGAGGAGCTCCTACCAGACGAACATCGCGATATCTTTGATAAACAAACAGATAGTGTTGGTTTCCATAATACATTGGAACAACCTCGGCACGATACTCACCACCTTTCTGCGCCTCGGCAATGATATCCTCTTTCGAAGTACCGGCTGCGAGTTTGTCAGTAACATCCTCCATTCCAACAAGCAGAGTGACTGTAAGCCCCGGCACAGGCAGTTCCTCTTCGAGCGACTGCGCCCAATAGCCATAGGTAAGATAATCGTGCTCTACTGACGACAGTTTCTGTATAGAGCCGTAACCGCAATGGTGATTAGTGAGCAGCAGACCCTGATCAGAAACAAACTCACCGGTACAACCACCGCCGAACTGCACCACTGCATCCTTAAGCGAAGGCTTGTCCGACGAGAATATATCCTCGGCCTTAAGTTTAAAGCCCATACTCCGCATATCCTTTATGCGCTCCTTGATAAGACTGGGCAGCCACATGCCCTCATCGGCCATTGCCGTCGAGAAAGCAAAACAGACCAATACCCCTATAAATAATTTCTTAATCATTGTTATATATCGTTTATTCGGCTAAGATAAGACAAAAAGGTCAAATATAATACATCCTTACCTTATTATATTAATAATAGCATGGCACCGAGCGCGATGCCATGCTATTTAAATATCTCTTTTTATAGAATTACTCGTTACCGCGGGGACGACGGGGCTCGCGACGGGGACGGCGCTCACGCTCTTCATAACCTTCGGGCTTCTCGAGCAACACCTTACGTGAAAGCTTAAACTTACCTGTCTTGGAGTCGATCTCAAGGAGCTTGACTGTGAGTTTGTCACCCTCCTTAATACCGGTCTCTTCCATTGTCTCGAAACGTTTCCAGTCAATCTCTGAGATATGAAGCAGACCATCCTTGCCTGCCATGAACTCAACGAAAGCGCCATAAGGCATTACGCTGCGTACAACACCCTCGTACACCTCACCAGCCTCGGGAATTGCGACAATTGCTCTAATTTTGGCAATAGCTTCATTGATTGCATGACCGTTGTTTGCTGCAATCTCAATGATACCCTCGCCTTCAACCTCTTCGATAGAGATTGTCGCACCGGTCTCTTCCTGCATACCCTGAATAATCTTTCCACCGGGGCCGATAACTGCACCGATAAACTCCTTGGGTATACGCATTGTCTCGATGCGGGGAGCGTGGGGTTTAAGCTCGGCACGAGGCTCGGCAATACACTCGGTAATCTTACCGAGGATGTGCATACGGCCCTCGCGTGCCTGATTGAGTGCCTTCTCGAGAATCTCGAAAGAGAGACCGTCAACCTTGATATCCATCTGAGTAGCAGTGATACCGTCAACAGTACCTGTTACCTTGAAGTCCATATCACCAAGGTGGTCCTCGTCACCAAGAATATCGCTGAGCACTGCATATTTATCCTCGCCTGCGTTCTTTATAAGACCCATAGCGATACCCGATACCGGCTTGTTAATCTTGACACCGGCATCCATAAGAGCCAAAGTTCCGGCACATACAGTAGCCATTGATGAAGAACCGTTTGACTCCAGGATATCCGATACTACACGTACGCAATAAGGATAATCTGTTGGAATCATATTCTTGAGCGCACGGCAAGCAAGGTTACCGTGACCAATCTCACGACGACCTACGCCACGCTGTGCGCGAGCCTCACCTGTTGAGAAGGGAGGGAAGTTATAGTGCAGAAGGAAACGGTCGGTTCCCTGATTCATCACATCGTCGATAATCTTCTCGTCACGCTTTGTTCCCAATGTAACGGTTGTCAACGATTGTGTCTCACCACGTGTGAAGACTGCTGAGCCGTGAGGACCGGGAAGATAGCCGACCTCGCACCAGATAGGACGGATTTCGGTTGTCTTACGACCATCGAGACGTTTGCCCTCGTCAAGGATGCAACGGCGCATAGCCTCTTTCTCTACATCGTGATAGTAACGGTCGATAAGTGCAGCCTTCTCCTCGAGCTCTTCCTCAGTGAAACGGGTCTTGAACTCCTCGCGGATAGCCTCGAATGCCTCGCCACGGCCATGCTTGTCGTTATTGCCACTTGCAGCAACAGCATAAGCCTTTTCGTAGCATGCCTCGTGTACCAATGCACGCAGCTCCTCGTCGTTCTCCTCGTGGCAGTATTCGCGCTTAACGGTAGAGCCAACCTCTTCCATCAACTCCATCTGAGCCTTGCAGTGTACCTTGATAGCGTCGTGAGCAACCTTCATAGCCTCGAGCAAATCGCTCTCAGACACCTCCTTCATCTCACCCTCGACCATCATTATGTTGTCATATGTTGCAGCAACCATAATATCCATGTCTGCATTCTCCATCTGTGCATAAGTGGGGTTAACCACAAACTCGCCGTTAACGCGAGCTACACGCACCTCAGAGATAGGACCGCCGAAAGGAATATCCGACACTGCCAATGCTGCAGAAGCTGCAAGACCGGCAAGCGAATCGGGCATATCAACACCGTCAGCCGAGAAGAGAATTATATTTACATAAACCTCTGCATGATAATTATCGGGGAAGAGAGGACGCAACGCACGGTCTACCAAGCGACATGTAAGGATCTCATAATCCGATGCCTTTCCCTCACGTCTGGTGAAACCACCGGGGAAACGACCGATTGCTGCATATTTCTCTTTGTACTCAACCTGTAAAGGCATAAAATCGGTTCCGGGGACAGCATCCTTTGCTGCACACACCGTTGCCAACAGCATAGTGTTGCCCAAACGCAACATAACAGCTCCGTCGGCCTGCTTGGCAAGCTTACCGGTTTCGAGTGTTATGACACGTCCGTCGGGCAAAGCCACATTCTTTGTTACAACATTCATTTCGTTAATAGTTTAGTATTTATTTAATAGGTATACATGTAAAATTCTTGCAAAGATACATCTTTTTCCATATTTTCACTATCTTTGCGCAATAATTTTATTTTTAGCACGACATGAGCATACAAAATGTTATAAAAACCATCTTTGGAGTCGCTGTTACAGGCTTGGCAATCACTTCATGTACACAGCCCGACGAGTTCACAATCAAAGGAACCATCAACGGTGCCGAAAAGAGCATGCTGTATCTATCGAGCGTTGAAATCGGCAGCCATCAATATATCGACTCGGCACGTCTGGACAAAAGCGGCACTTTCAGATTCAGCCACCAGCGTCCCGAATGTTTCGATTTTTACCGTCTGCAACTCGACAAAAAAGGCCCTCAGATAACAATATCCATTGACTCAACCGAGACTGTGACCGTAACCACCGACGCCAAGAATTTTGCCGACAGCTGCAAGATAGAAGGTTCTGAAGAGAGCGTAAAGATTATGCAGCTAACACAGCTCGAGAAGGCATTGTCAGCACAGGTAAACCGTCTGATAGACAGCGCTTCACCTGCTGTAGGCCGCACACGAGAGAAGATTCAGAGCATAGTGGACGAGTTCAAGACAAACATCTGCAAAGAGTACATTGCCCCAGCTCCCGGCAAGGCAAGTGCCTACTACGCACTGTTCCTGAGACTGAACAACGTATTGCTTTTCGACCCCATGCACAGCCGATTTGACAGCCGTTGCTTCTCGGCGGTGGCGACAAGCCTGAATATGACACACCCTCATACAACCAAGGCGATGCACATATATAATGTCGCATACAAGGGCATGCGCGCGACACAGCCCGCATCACGCGACACAATACACATAGAAACCGAAGGCAAGAGTAACACCGCCCTGTTTGACATCAAACTTCCCAACATTGACGGCGACAGCATCTCGCTCAGTTCACTCAAGGGCAAGGTTGTAATGCTCGACTTCACAGCATACAGCAATGCACAATTGAGCGCACGCAACATCGGACTAAGAGACATCTACTCAAAGTATAAGGACGAGGGATTCGAAATTTATCAGATATCGTACGACTACGACGAGCACTTCTGGAAAACATCGGCCGACAACCTGCCTTGGACCTGTGTGCGCGACGGCGAAGGTCTTTCATCGTACAACATCACACTCTATCGCATTAGCCAGATACCGACATTCTTCCTCATAAACAGAGCCAACGAAATTGTAATGCGCGATGTACAGGTTGAAGACCTTGAGAAGAGCATAAAGAATCTGCTAAAGGAAAAGTAAGAAAACATACTTCGTTGAATTAGATTGATTTAATAAAACCGAAGGAGCAAAGTAAAGTTTTAGGAAATATTTGGCATTTTAATTTGCTTTTTAATTTTAAATCGCATATCTTTGCCAAGTATTGAAAAGGGAATTGGGTTCCGGCACTCGTGCTGGAATCCTTTATTTTACTGTTTTTAATAAAAAGATATAGAAATGAGTTATATGTCTCAAGAAGGCTACAACAAGTTGTTAGCCGATTTAAAAGAGTTAGAGGGCAAGCGTCCCGAGATAGTACGAGCGATAGCCGAAGCCCGCGACAAAGGTGACCTTTCGGAGAACGCCGAGTATGATGCAGCAAAAGAAGCTCAGGGCATGCTCGAGATGAAGATAAACGAGCTCAAAATGATTATAGCCGATGCAAAAATCATCGACACATCAAAATTGAGCACCGACCACGTACAGGTACTCACCAAAGTAGGCCTCAAGAACACAAAGACAGGCGCTACAATGCAATATGCAATTGTACCCGAGAGCGAGGCAAACCTGCGCGAGGGCAAGATTTCAATCAACACCCCCATCGCAAAAGGCTTGCTTGGCAAGAAGGTTGGCGACCTTGCCGAGATTACCGTTCCTCAGGGAAAACTTTTCCTTGAGATAACAAGCATATCAATCTAAAAAGCATTGTTATCATGGCAACAATCTTCAGCAGAATAGTAGCAGGCGAGATACCAAGCTACAAAGTAGCCGAGAATGAGCAGTTCTACGCCTTTCTTGACATAAACCCTTTGGCTAAAGGACACACGCTTGTCATCCCCAAGCGCGAGGTAGATTATATATTCGACCTTGAGGACGAAGAGATTGCAGCCATGCACGTATTTGCAAAAAAGGTTGCAAAAGCCATCAAGGCAGCTTTCCCTTGTATCAAGGTAGGTGAAGCGGTTTTAGGATTGGAAGTTCCACATGCGCATATACACCTTGTGCCGATGCAGAGCGAAAAGGATATGCTCTTTACAAACCCCAAACTAAAATTGACTCCTGAAGAGTTCAAGGAGATTGCCGAGAAGATTACAAAAGAGATCTGATAAGACTACAACCCCCAAAAGCATCCAAGTTTTTGGGGGTTGCTTATTTAAAGACACCTTTTGACTCCCGACCTGCAAAATATTCATACATTTCTGAAAAAACCGTTCCTTTTTGCTATATTCGCAGAAGAAAAAATATCTGTAATTATGCGTACACTTATAAGCAACCCCACGATAGTAACAGACGGCGAGCAGTTCCGCGGCTCAATAGTAATAAACAACGACAAGATTGTAGAGATACTGCGTGGCGAAGAGCTTCCACGCGCTGAATGCGACTGCGTGATTGAAGCGACAGGCCTTTACCTTATCCCCGGTGTCATCGACGACCATGTACACTTCCGCGAACCCGGCCTCACACACAAGGCGAACATCAGCAGCGAAAGCCGCGCCGCAGCAGCCGGTGGTGTAACATCGTATATGGAGATGCCAAACACTGTTCCGCAGACAACAACCATAAAGGCACTGAAAGAGAAGTATGCCATCGCCACAAAAGAGAGCCTTGTAAATTACTCGTTCTACTATGGTGCCACAAACGAGAACGCAGATAGTTTCGATGCGCTGAACAGGAATAAGGTTTGTGGCATAAAGCTGTTCATGGGCTCAAGCACAGGAAACATGCTTGTCGACAAGCTCGAAAAGCTCGAAAAGATATTTGCAAAGGCTACCGAAATAGGGATGCCGATAGCAGTGCATTGCGAAGAGAGCTCTATCATATCAGAGAACACCAAACGCATAAAGGAGACACACGGCGAGGATGCCGGTGTAGAGTTCCACCCCATAATACGCAGCCGCGAAGCATGCTACAACTCGACAAAAAGCGCCATTGAGCTTGCAAAGAAGCACAACAGCCGACTGCATATAATGCACATAAGCACCGAGGAAGAGCTTGGCCTGCTCACATCGGAGAAGATTGAGGATAAGAATATTACAGCCGAGGCTACTCCATCGCACCTCACATTCTGCGACAGCGACTACAGCACACTGGGCACACGAATAAAGTGTAACCCTGCCATAAAAACAGCGAATGACCGCAGTGCCCTTCGCAATGCCATAAACGAGAACAAGATAGATATAATAGGCACCGACCACGCACCACATCTGCCCGGCGACAAAGAGGGTGGCGCCCTGAAAGCCGCATCGGGAATGCCAAGCATACAGTTCTCGCTGCAGTCGATGCTACAGTTGGTAAACGAAGGAGTATTCTCTATTGAGACACTTGTTGAAAAGATGTGCCATGCCCCTGCGAAGTTGTTCGGTGTACACAAGCGAGGATATATACGAAAGGGCTACTGTGCCGATTTCGTGTTGATTGACCCCAACAGGCCGCAAACGGTAAAAAGCGAAGATATCATAAGTATCTGCGGATGGAGTCCGTTCGAAGGACGCACTTTCGACTGGAGCATCAGACAAACATGGATAAACGGCCAACGCATATACAACGACGGCAAGATAGACGACAGTATACGCGGCAAGGCACTCCGTTTTGAAAGATGACGACACACCGGTTTACATACAACGCCACTGAGGTAATTCCATATATCGACTGGAATTACTTCTTTCATGCATGGAGCATAGGACATAGGAGCCACAAGACACAAACAGCCCTGCAGCTAAAAGAAGAGGCCATAGCACTGACAAGAGAGATGAATCCCGTTGTCACATCACTGTTCCGCCTGTGCGAGGCACGGAGCAACGGCGACAGCATTGAACTGGAGGGCACCACACTGCCGTTGCTGAGACAGCAGCACTCACGGGCAGGAGAGCCCAACCTGTGCCTGAGCGATTTTGTATCGCCCAAAAGCGACAAGGTGGCACTTTTTGCAACAGCCGTATCACCCGAGTTCGAAAATGAGCGCAGCGAGGAAGACCCATACAGGAGCATGCTCATACAGACCATTGCCGACAGGCTTGCCGAAGCAGCCACATCATTGATGCACAAGACAGTGCGCACATCCAAAGAGTATTGGGGATACTCACCCGACGAGAAACTGTCCATCGAGCAGCTGAATATTGAAAAGTACCAAGGAATAAGGCCGGCTGTAGGCTACCCCTCACTCCCCGACCAATCGGTCATATTCATAATAGACAAATTGCTGAACCTTAAAGAAGCCGGAATTGAACTGACAGAGAGCGGAGCCATGATTCCCCACGCATCGGTATGCGGCATTATGCTGTCGCACCCTGCTGCACACTATTTTGCAGTGGGCAATATATGCGACGAGCAGCTTATCGACTACAGCCACCGACGCGGTATCAGCAGCGTAGAACTGAGAAAATATCTTGTCAAAAACATCTGATAAATTTCTTGCAGAGAGAAAAAAAGAGTATATTCGCAAAATGAAACGACTTTAATTGTCAATTAACAACTTAACACATATATCATCTATATCTATGAGAAAGATTCTTCATCCATTCTATGTGATTTATCAATTGTGCTTTGCCCTTTGGGCGGGTATACTTCTTACCTTTTTGGCATCATGCGCAATCTGGTTCTTTGGAGGTGTGCTTAAACTGAAGAATGGCGACTACTACCCTGCAGTCATCTGGTGCCGCCTTATGTGTTATGTATTCCTTATCCCCGTAAAGATTGTGGGACGTGAAGAGAATGTAGAGAAAGACAAGAACTATGTATTCGTTGCTAACCATCAGGGCATGTTCGACATATTCATTCTCTACGGATATATCATGAAAAACTTCAAGTGGATGATAAAGAAGCAGCTGCGCAAAGTGCCCATGCTGGGACTTGCCTGCGAAAAGACCGACCACATATTTGTCGACCGCACAACTCCACAGAAAGACATTCTGCGCAAGTCGCTTAATGTGCTAAAGAGCGGCAAGTCGATGGCCATATTTGCCGAAGGCACACGTACCGACAACGGCAAACTCGGAACATTCAAGAAGGGTGCTTTCGCTGTAGCAAACTTGGCACAGAAGCCCATAGTACCCATTGCAATTCAGGGTGCATACGACATACTTCCCAAAGGTTGCTGGTGTGCACATTGGTCGCCTGTCACTGTAACATTCCACAAGCCTATCGAGTGCATAGGACGTGACAGTGAAAATGTAGAATACCTTTTAACCGAGTCGCGAGCAGCCATTGCAAAGACATTGGGCGAGGAGTAAACAGAAAATCATACAGAGCCGATTATTCTGCATCAAGTGCAGAATAATCGGTTTCGTATTAATAACAATTTAAAAACATACAATATGCATCAGTTGGCAATTATAGGCGGAGGCCCTGCCGGATATGTAGCAGCAGAAAAGGCCGGCGCCAAAGGAATGAAGGTTGTTCTCTTTGAGAAACGCGAACTTGGTGGAGTGTGCCTTAACGAAGGCTGTATACCGACAAAGACCATTCTCTACAGTGCAAAGATGTATGACCATGCGCAAGGAGGCAAGAAATATGGCATAACAGCCGAGAATATCGCATACGACTACAAGAAAATTGCCGACCGTAAGACCAAGGTCGTAAGAAAGCTCGTGGCCGGCATAAAGATGAAGATGGAACACAACAATGTAGAGGTGGTACGCGGCGAAGCATTCATCGAAAAAGGCGACAACAGCTACATCACAATCACTTGCGACCAACAGAGCTACCGGGCCGAAAAGTTGCTTATATGCACAGGAAGCGAGACATTCATTCCTCCAATCCCCGGGATAGAGGGCAACGATGCCATATTGACCAACCGCGAGGCACTGTCACTCACAGCAGCCCCCGAAAGCATAATCATTGTAGGTGGTGGAGTAATAGGCATGGAATTTGCAAGCATATACAACAGCCTTGGAATTCCCGTAACCGTAGTTGAGATGCAGCCCGAGATTCTTGGCGGCACCGACAAGGAGATAAGTGAAATGCTGCGCGGCATATACACGAAAAAAGGCGTCAAATTCTGTCTTAGCTGCAGAGTCACAGCCATTGAAGGACACACGCTACGCTTCACCGACAGCGAAGGCAACGAATCGGCGATTGAGGCCGACAAGATACTTATAAGTGTGGGAAGACGTCCCGTACTCAAAGGATTCGGTTTGGAAAACTTGGCCGTTGAGACCAATCGCGGCATAACAGTAAACAGCCACATGCAGACATCAATGCCTAACGTATATGCAGCCGGTGATGTCACAGGATTCTCACTGCTTGCACACACAGCAAGCCGCGAGGGCGAGGTTGCTGTGAACCACATCCTTGGCATAGACGACAAGATGGAGTACAACGCCATTCCGGGAATAGTATACACCAACCCCGAAGTGAGCAGTGTAGGTGTAACCGAAGAGCAGGCACAGGAGCAGGGTATCGAGTACCGTGTAAGCAAATTGCCCATGACCTATGCAGGACGTTTCGTGGCCGAAAACGAAGGAATAACAGGATTGTGCAAGATAATCACAACGGCAGACAACAAGGTTATTGGTGCGCATTTCTTAGGAAACACATCAAGCGAATTCATCTGTGCAGCAGGCATGGCTATCACGCATA
>JAEIGA010001247.1_pt1 | contig 39385 bp, 56 predicted proteins | sample 9270691 | NCBI WGS metagenome assembly JAEIGA01 (sample SAMN17057246, study PRJNA624740) | gut metagenome | biome: biome; isolation source: fecal sample | host: Bos grunniens | place: China: Xizang | collected 2019
ATATTGCGGATTTTGGAGGCAAGCTCACCAAGCGCCTCCTCAAAGGAAGTGGTATCCTTGAAGAGGTCGGCGTGCTCGAAGTAGTTGGACTGGGTGCCCTTTGCGGCGGAAGACGCAACGCCCTTCTCCGCCTTGCCGTAGGTGTGGGCGGTGTTGAACAGCGAGAGGCCGTCGGGAGCAGTCACATCGATAGAAGCACCAGCGAAGGAAGCGACGTTACCGGTACCACCCACAAGGGCGGCCTCGCAGATGCGGTGCATGGTCTTGTAGTAGGCGCGGGTGAAGTTCTCGGCGCGGCGGCGCTCCTCGGCACCCACGCTGTAGTTGGAGTCCTCCATCATCTTGGCGGTGATGGTAAAGGTCTTCATATACTGGATGTGCTCGATGAACTTCTTGTAGGTCTCGTCAAGGCCATCGTGGGGAGCATCGGCGCCCTCCTCGGTAGCGGCGAAGACATCAAACTCGTTCTGACCGACGATGGTCTCGCCAAAGCGCTTGGAGGTCAGGACGTTGAAGAGCCAGTCGCGGGGGCCGCCCTTCTTGGTGAGGACATCGCTCTCGTTCTCGATGACCATACGAAGCGGAGTCTCAAGCTTACCAATCGCGGCGTTATGCGTGTTGGTAAGCGAAGAATAAATGAAATTTGCCATTATCGGATGTAATCCTCTCTTTCGTTATTTTTTCGTTGCCCTTCTGTGAAGGATGGCAATATCCTTGTCGGACATCCCTGGGAACATCTCTCTATACGCCTCCAGCTCTGCCCTTGTGATGGTGTGTGCCCCCTCCCGTGCGCCCTTCGGCACATTGGAACGGAGGTGTGCCTTACTGTCGCGCACCTGAGCGGTTGCGGCGGCCTCTGCCACCTCGGAACCGTGCGAGGCGCGGAACGCCTCCTCGGGTGTGCATCCTTTGTCGCAAAGCTCTTTAAAGCGCGGAGCGTTCGGGAAGTCATCCACGCTCGCGTACTTCTTCGTTGCGGGAATGGCGGCGTGTACCGCGGCAAGATCTGCGGCCACCTTTGCCGCAAAGCGGGCTTGGAAGTCCGCATCTTCTGCCGCTTTCTGCGCGGCGGTCTCTGCCGCCTTCGCGCGATACTCTTCAAGGGTCTTGCCCTCTGCCTCTGCCGCAACGGAGTCTATGCCCTCGTCAAGATCTTCCGCGTCGTATCCAAGTGCCTTGAGCATCGCTCTCAGCTTCTCTTCTCGCGTGGCGATCTCTGCGCGCAGTCTTGCCGCGTCATCGGGGGTCTTTTCGGCCTCTGCAGGTTTTTCTTCTGCAGGCTTTTCCTCCGCGGGCTCTTCTACGGCCTCATCGGCCTCGGCGGTGGTGTAGGTGATCCCGCCGTCCTCGTCTTCCTCAAGCTCGACATCGGTGTCTTCCTCTGCCTCGTAGTCGGTCTCGTCTACGTCGGCGGTGATTTCCTCGGCCTCGGAAGTTGAATCAAATTCAAGCTCGGTGCTGACGTTCTCGTTCTCCATTTTGGAAACTCCTTTTTATTTACTTGCCGACACGGAGGTCATCGCCCTTCTTGACGGTGGGCTTCGGCTCACCCTTCGTCACGGGATTAGGGGCCTTAATGTAGCCGCCCTTATTGGTGGCGTAATCGTTACCCTTCTTCATCGTTCCTCTCCTCCTTCTTTCTCGTATTTATGAAAAAGAGGGCCACTCACGGCATTATCGTCGTGTGTGGCCCTATCCTCATTGGGTTTGTGGTCCTATATGGTATTCAGTTCTTGGAGGTCTCTACCGTCCAGTTTCGTTTGCATTGCTTGCAATGGAAGGCAAGCCCCTTGATGGTGCTGTCCTTCAGCAAGCCTACGCCGCGAAGTCTCTCCCCACATTCGGGGCAGTATATCTTGGTGACGTTCTCCTGCATAGCAGGCTTAATCAGCATTGACATCGGCATATACCCCCTTAACTGAAGTATAGCACACATTCACGTGCTGATTACTGCTATTAATTCCCAAGGTCATTAGCGCTCACCTTGTAGCCCTTGGCCTCAGCAAGGAGGATTTTCTGCTTCACGGGAATGTCCATCTCACGGAGGAGGTCAAGCACCTTGCGCTTCTTACTCCCCTGCACGACCTCGCCCGTGCTGTCACGGTCGCTTTCAATCAGGAGCGTGGAGAAGTAGAAGTCGTAGATGTCGTCAAAGCTCACGCCCGCCTCGGCAAGAGGGGCGTACTTTGCGTAGACGTTGCCATCGTAATTCCTGAGCGCACTCTCTGCACCGAACACGATGCGCGTGACCTCGGCATCCCGCAGGGTCTCGTTCTCAATCCCATCGGTCGCGGCTACGGCGGCGCGGACGTTCTCTACGCTATCAAGCGCGGCCTTGTACTCGGCATTGATCAGGGCGCGGATGGCGCGGACCTGCTTCAGCTTCTCCACGTTGCTACCGTCTCCCGCGCGGACTGCATCGATCTCGTCGTTGAGCACCTTGACGGACTTCTTCACGCGGTTGAGGTAGCGGATGACATACGCGGCCTGCTCGTCTCCCTCGGTCTTCTTGTAGTTGGTCTTCTCATAGAGGTCGTAGAAGTCGGTCGTCCATCTTGCAGACAGCACCGTATCCACGGTGAGGTTGCCCGAGAAAAGCCCCTTGTTCTCCTTGCCAGATGTGGCAGGAAGGAGAAGGTCGCCAATCACGCCCGAATACTGATCAAGCACGTAGTGTAACTTCTTCGGTGAGGTGTTGAACAGCTTCCCGAGGGCAATGGCGATGGAGGACGTGCTCTCGTCGTATCGGTCTCTCGGCTTGGTATCCTCAAACTCCATCCCCTCTATGCGCGAACCGTACCACGTTTGGTTGGATGCGGCATCGCGGATCGGGGAGAAGATATCGCGGGAAAGGCTCTCCACGGGTGAGATCTGCGTGCTGACGTTCTCAAGGTAGCCCTTGATGTCGGGGTCTTCGCCCTTCGCCGCCTTGACTGTGCGGCGGAGCGCCCCACCAATGACGGATGCGACACGCCCACGCGGGATGCGGATGAAGGACTCGTCGCTCACCTTGATGAGGAAGTAGTTCTCCTTGTCTGCGTCGCGGAGCGACTTGTATTCCTCGTCATCATCGTACATCAGCATGTTCAGGAGCATCGGCACCATACCGATCAGCACAGCCTTAGTGATAAGCCTCGCCACGGAGCGCACCACCTGAGTGCTTGTGACGGCCTCGCTTGCGTTGCGGAACATCTTGTCAAAGCCCTGAAGGTTGGCGTTAAGGAACGGTATTAGAATGGCGTTGAGCTTCTTGCTTGTTCTGCCGTGGCGGCCGAAGTTGGTCGTCACCTCCGCGCTGTTGTTCATCGCCACCTTGATGGAGTCTCCCGCCTTGCGGGATGCGATGTACTCCGCAAGACGAGGCACCTGCTCCACAAAGTTGTTGAGGTTTTCCACGCCGATGCAGAGTGCCTTCGCGCTTTTCCCGAGCGTCTTGAACATCTTCTTCAAGCCGTTCGGTGTAAAGTCGCCCTTCTCAAACATCCCCGCGATGCTGGCAAAGCCCGCATATCCCGAATCGGCCGCAAGTGTGTCTTGGAACACGGACGAGGAGAAGCCGCCCATCGCGCGGTACTCTTGCCAATACTCACCGTTTTTCGCGATCTGCTCCGCTGCGGTTTTGAGGATGGCATAGAATTCCTTCGCGTGCTTGCTGTTGATGCCCGCGTCCTGAAGGTCACGCGCGGCATTCTTCGGTGAAAACACGGGGTTATACGTAGTCACGCCGCCACGGAAAAGCTTCATACCGAATGCAAGTGCGCGCTCAATCGGGTTTTTGGTGTCCACGCTCGGGGTGCGAAGGTCCTCCAGCGCGAGGGTGATGCCATCGGGGGTCTTGACCGTGACCGCCTTGCCGTTGCGGAAGAAGGTGACCTGACCGTTGGTGGGCTTCAGAAGCACCTTGTCGCCTTCCTCGTCAGGGAGCGCATCGGCGGTGGAATCGGTGTCCTCCTCAATGTCGGGATACAGCAGGTTCATCAGCTCGTTGAGTCTGCCCGCCCGCATCACCTCGGTGGTCTGTCCGGCAAGAATGTCGGAGATGCGGAGAATGTTCTGCCCGCCGCCCTTCGCCCGCTTGACGGTGGAGGAGATTGCCATAGCCCCCTTCCCACGGACGGGAACGAAGCCGTAGCCCGCATCAATGTCGCGGTAGGATGGCACGTAGTGCGGGTAAAGCTCCTGCATCCTATCCATCTGCTCCTGCGTGATAAGCCCCGCATCTACGCGCATCTGCAAGAGGTTGCGAGAATACCCGTGGATGCTCTCGGCAATCTTAACAAATTCGGGATACTTCTCCGCGAGGGAGGATGCCGCCTCCTTGGATTCGGCCTCAGTAATGGCGTGGTCACGTCCGATGTCCTCGTTGACATCAAACACGGGCTTGTCTTGGATGATGCCCGCCTTGATCTCCTCGTTAAGAGCGGCAAGGTCTGCGGTCTTTTCGCGGATTTCCACGCGCACCTCCGCAAGCGTGATGTCACCGTACTTCTTTGCCTTCTGCTTGAGAAGTGGGAGGCCTTCCTTCGCCACCGCCTTCTCTGCAGTGATCTCTTCTATCCGCTTTTCCACAGCCCTGATGGCCGCCTTCTTCTCACGGATAGACTCTGCGGTGCCCTTCTTACTCAGGCGTACAAGCTCGTTGTCGAGAGAACGCCGCTCTGCCTTTGCCGCCTTGAGCTTGGCATCCGCATCGGCAATCTTCTGCTCTCTCGCGGCTACCTCTGCCGCGTATCCGTCACGCCCCGCAAGCCCCTTTTCCTGTCTCCGCAGCTCAGCAATCCTCTCGGCAAGCCCTTGCGCCTCGTCAATCTTCGGTTGCATCTGCGCGGTGGTGCGCCGCTCAAGCGACATTCTGTCCTGATTCAAAAGGAGGAGAAGGTATAGGTCAAAGTCCGCTTTCTTCTCTGCCGACCAATGCCTTGTGGGCTTGAGGATATCAAGGAGGCCCTTGCCCACCACCTCGTACTTGCCGCCAAAGGTGTTCACCTGATGCGTGTCAATCATCGTCTGCGCCGCAGAGCCAGCCGCGCGGACGTACTGCACCTCGGCTTCCGCCTCGGCACGGCTCATCCCCATACCACGGAGCGCCTTCTCTACGCCCACCTGCGCGTTGAACAGCTCCGCATAGGTGCGGTCGGCAAGGTCAATCGCCTTCTCGCGCCGCGTGGGCTTGTAGGTGCTCTTGTCGTGGTACACCGAGGGCGCGGTCATTTCAATGACGCTTCCTGCGGTGTCGCGCTCGGAATAGCGGATGTCTGGGTCGCGGTCATTGAAGCGTTCCGAAGGAGGTATGATTTCGCCATTATCATCGTATGTAACGGTTTCGGTTGATTTCACCTGCCTTGGGTCGAACACTACAATATCGCTTGTGTAGATGCCGCCGTCTTCTATCACACCCTCAATGATAACGCCGTCATATCCTTTCCCTTTGGCAAACAAAGCAATATCTTCAACGCTCACATTCCCTGAATATCCATCTTCTGCCATTTCATCAGGAACGGGAATGCTGTCGGCATAAGTGGGTTGAAGGTTTATGTCCGCCTTAACCACATAGGGCTTATTCAGTTTTGCGACAAGGTCAAAGACGTGGCCGTCACTCTTGCCCGCATACATTTCTGCTACGCTCCGCTTGGATGCGAGAAAAATCCCAACACGGCCACGCTTAAACTCGGTGAAAGCAGATGCGTGGGTGCCGTGATAGCCAGGGGTTGTGTACCCTGCCGCTTCGGCGGCATTGAGAATGAATTCCCTCGCTTTTTCCATATCGCCGCGCTCTACGGCGGCAAGGTATTGGCGGTCGTACTTCGTCTTGCTCGTTACTTCTTCCTGTCCCCGGTCAAGCGCAGACCCATTTTTTGAATGGTCTGCTCGCTGATTGTCCCGTGCTTGTCGTAATACTCGATGATCCACCGAATCATCGTGCGCCTGTTCTCGTCTGTCTCGCAAAGATCCACTATCGACACCGTCGTCATCATATCCAAGCCGAATGCTTTCAACAGCTCTATCAGGTCTTCTTCTACCTTTGACACCATATTTCTCTTTCCTTTCGTGAATATTCTCGGACGGCTTCCGCCCGTAGCAATGCACAATCCCGTCAGCATCAAGCACATACCGATACGTAATGCCATTGGAAAGTGCTACCGAGCGAAGCGTCCCTCTTTCGTTGGGCTTCCAAGTCATCCCCTCGGACTGCAATCTACCAAGCTCGTCACTTTCCAGCACAATCTCATTATACTGCGAAAGGCCATCACTGTCAATATCGTCTCCGTAGGAGAATTTGGTATCCGTATTCTTCGCGGCGTGGGTCTCGGCATCCATAATGGCCTCGGCGTAGAGCTTCTGCAACTGCTTGTATGCCTTTTGCGGGAAAGCGGAAACGAGGTCGCCTGCATCTGCGGTCTTTACCTTCTTGACACCTTGGAGCAATCCCTTGAGCTTTTCAAGCGCGTGCTTGAGTGCTTCCGTGAAGGATTTCTTGGCGGTGGCATCCTGCGCGCCAAGTTCCTCAAGGACATCGTAGAAGCTCTCGTCAGCAAGCATGTGCGACATAGAGTCCGCCACAAGCTCCTCAGTGGCAAGCATACTCAATTTCACATCATCGGGAGGGGTTTGCTTGCGATCCGCGTACTGCTTCTTCAGCGCCTCCTTCTTCGCTTTTTGGAGTTCCGCAAACACCGCGCCTTTCTTGCCGTACTTCTTCCACAAGAACTCTGCAATCTTGTTGTACGAGCCGAGCGCGTTATCGTGGATATAGTGCGTGATTTCGTGGGACAGAGTATACAGCGACACCTGCTTCCCACCTCTTGTGGCATTGATGTCGATGTAGATGTGGTTGCCATTCGTGAAGAATCCGTTAGGCGCGTTCGCCACATTCACACCGCCAAGCTCAGTGACCGCCTGGCCATTGACCTTGACAACGCGCTTGTCGCCGTCCATCACGGTCTGGTATACGTGTACCTCTACACTCGGCGTAAACTTGTGCAGAAACTCGGCCGCCGCGATGGTGGCCTTCTGCATATTTGTGGCGTTCTTCTCGTTGAAGGAGAAGCCCTCGTATATCACGCCGTTCTTCTTGCGCGATACCTCTGCCGCCTTGGTGGTCTTTTTCTCGGTGGGCGTTTCCTTTGTCGGTTCCTTTTTGACCCTCTTAACCGCTTCTGCGGTGGTCTCCTTGGGTTTCTCCTCGACCTTTCCGCCATCGTCTTTGGCCTCCTCGGCCTGCGCGGGTTTCTCCTTTTCGGGCTTCTTCTCCTCCGCGCTCTCTGCCTTGGTATCCGCGCTCTTGGCGTTGAGGCGGTCAAGGAATGCCTGCGCCTCCTCCTTTGTCATCTCAAAGGACATCACGTCCTGCACATAGTCGTAGACGCGGTATCGGCCGTCCTTCTCGATGAATGCGTACTGACCGTACCGCTTGGTGCCGTCCACCTTCTCGGGGAGCGCATCGGTGTTCTGCCGAAGCGCATTTGCCGCCCGTTTTGCCGCAGAAACGCCCTTGACGTACTTCCTCCCGCTCTCGGTCTGCGCGTATCTCTTCGCTGCCTCGGTGAAGGCGGTATAGTCCACGTTAGCGAGGCTGTTGCCAAGCCCCATCTGCGTGGCCACGGCAGGGGCACTCTTGCTCCCCTGAAGCGCCTTGTACGCCTCTGCGCTCATCCCCTGCGCGGCAACGCCGCCCGTGGGATTGGAAGAGTCAAGCATCATCCTGCCCGTAGCATCCGCAACCGACACCGCAATAAGGGTGGGATTGGTAGACAAGGCTTTTCTGATTTTGGTGATACCCTCCTGCGTGCTCGGGTTTACACCGACAAGCCCGACATAGATATCCTCTGCGGTGATGGGCTTACCGTCCTTCTTCACGCCGATGCCCGAAAACCTCTGCGCGACCTCTTGCGCGTTCATCACGGCATTGATCGCGCTTGCTTCTATCTCGGGGAGGAACCGTGCGGCTGAGGTCAGCACCTCCAGCTCGCCAAGCTTACGCATTTGCTTGGCCGTGTAGTCCTTCTCCTCGGTGCCCTCAATCGCCTTGTAGGCCTTCTCAATGCGTTGGAAGAGGTCGTACCCCGACGGTCTCTTGCGCTCCGCCTCGGCAATGATCTTTGCGGTGTCGGTGATGGCTTTGGCCGTACCATTCTGCACGGATTGCCTACCAAGCGAGGTGTTATGCGCGATGTTCTGTCCAGCATTAACCGCGCTACCTACGCCGCCGAATAGGACACCCGAGATGCCGCCTACGAATGCGGAATACGCCACTTCATCAATCGTAGCGAGGTCTGCGTTGGGGTCAATCGTCATTCTCGCGTAAATAGGCGACATAATCTCCGCTGTGCCCTCTTCAAGCGCCTCTGCGGCGAAGTCCTTGGCGAGGCTTCCGCCCGCGCGCAGAACGCCGCCAACGATCTTCTTGGCACCCGTCCGCGCCGCAACCTTAGTGGCGGGAGTAGCGCTGCCCAATAGCGCTTTTACAACCTTACCTGTGCCCGCGCCAAGGCCCATAGAGGCGAGTTCTATCCCCGCCTCGGTAGCAGCTACCGCCGTGGCGTATCCCCATTCTTTCCCCGTCAGCTTACCCGTCTGCTTGTATGCCTCTGATACTGCCTGACCGCCCGCGCTCATGCCTGCGGTGATCATTCCCGATATGATAGTCACCGCCGCAGGTACCGTCACGGGCGCTGCTGTGCCTCCCGACCCGATCGTGGCGAGAGCCGCACCGCCTGCCACTAAGGCAGAGGGAACAAGGGCAGGGAGGGACGAGCCAATGGCACCGCCGATGTCCCCCGCCGTTCTCCACCCCTCGGATGGGTTAAACTTCTTGTCAATGTTATCGTACCATTCAGGGAACCAGCTCGTACCGACCTGCTCCTCCGCCCACGCATCGTTACCAACCGCATCGGCTATACCACCTGCGGCGTAGTCCCACACGCCCTCGATGCCCTGCATAAAGCCCGCGCCTACCTTCTCGGCTACGTATCCGAGGCCGCCGAGCACTCCGCCCCTATTCTCAGGCAGTTCACGGTGGTCTTGTACAGCGATCTGCCGCTCCTTGGCGACCTCAATGAGGCGTTTGCGAAGGTCCTCCGCGCCGATGGAGGCAAGCTTGCCCGAGGGCTTGATATCCGTGATATTAGTCATATTTACCGCCTTTCGCCGTTGAAAAAATTTATCCCCAAAGGGGATGCTGTCGCTCCGTGAAAAATCCTATTGACAAGCGGGATTTGTTCGTGGTATGCTTGTCACGGAGCCCAAGGGCTACCCGGAGCGCACTATTACGGTGGCGGTTGCTTCCCATTTACGGGAAGTCAGAATTTCTTTTTGCCTTCCCGCTGAGGGGAGGTGATGCGGGGTGTATATCACACTGGAGCAGCTTCTCGCGTTAGCTACATTCGTTGTTGCCCTTGTCGCTTGCATCTTATCGCAAAAAAAGAAATAACCGCCTCTGCTTCCAAACGTAGGCGGTTATTTCTTTAACTGTTCAAGGGAGCGACCGTCATCGGTGCGCCCCGTTATTATTATAGCCGCCTTTTTTGTTTTTGTCAAGCCCCCACAAGGGGGGCTTTTTTCATCTGTACGTCTTGCTCGCGAGAATGGCCGCCGCAAGCCCGGGTGCGTTCACCTCGTGCCACTTTTCGCGGTTGTATGCGTACACCTTGCCGTTCATCACCACGATGCGGCCGTTGTTGGTATCGCCCGTGCCGTCACCCGCACCGAAGAAGCGGGCAAAGCCCGTCTTGTCGTCAGGAGCGGTGCCCGGGTCGCCCGTGGCGAGGGTGTTAAGCTCTGCCACCGTTCCCGCCTCCTTGACCGTCTTACCGAGGGTCGCGTTGAAGTGGTTGGCCTCGTCGTATTCATTGCTCCCGACCGTGATGGTGAAGGCATCCCCCGTGCTACCGCCAAGGCCCTTGGTCGCCCAACCGAGAAATGCGGGGTTCACCGAGGATGTCGCGTGTTCCTTGATGGCGGAGGTGCCCTCTGCCACCTCACCGTTGCCAAGGTTGGTAACGGGTGTGTCGCCCTCGTGAGCGCCCTTAGTGATGCCCGTGATGTACGCATCCTCACCGATAAGCCCCGCCTGATACATCGCGGAGAGCACGGTCGGGTCGCTCTCGTACTTAGCCTTGATCTCGTCATAGGTGGCCTTGTCCACGCCGCCTCTGCCGTAGAGGGTGTCAAGACCCTGCATCGCGGAGAGGATCTGCGCGGCATCACCGTACCTGATAGCGCTGTCGATATCTGCTCTGATCGCGCCGTCTCGCTGAGCCTTGATAGCCAACTTCTGCGCGTCGGTGAGGGTGGTGTCATTATCAATGTCTGCGAGGGTATAAGCCGAATAATCCTCGTAAGCCTTCGCGGTGGCCTTCGCGGCTTGCTCAAGCGCTTTCTCGCCCACCTTGATGGAGGCATCGGCCTTAGCACGCTCGGCATCGGCATAGGTAAGCGCACCCGCGTACTCCTTCGCGGCGGCCTTGTCTGCCTCGCCCTTATACCGTGCGGCATCGGCATAGGTCATTGCCCGCGTAGCAAGGGCATCCCGCGTGAGGTTGTCCCCGTATCCCGTGTTGGCAAGCCCCGCCTGCGCCATTCGCTCGGCGGCCATACCGTAGGTCACCTGATCGCGCTTGTATGCGTTGTCGGCGGCCGAGATGGCATTGCCGTATGTCAGGGCAGCGGTCTCGTTAGCGGCCTTCTTCTGCGCCTCGGCGGCCTCGATCATTCGTCTCTTCTCCGCATCCGCGTAGGTGATCGCATCCTGCGTAAGTCCAGCCCCGACAAGGGCGTTCACCTGATTGATAGGTGTGCCGTACTTCTTCTGATATTCTTCGTATGTCATTGACATTATATCCCTCCTTCCGCAGGCATCGCCTGCATCGCGGCGACCTGCGCCTCAAATAGTTCTACGTTCTCACGCGCTCGTGGGTAGTGCGCGGCCTCAAGGTTACGCCAATAGATAAGCAGGGTGCGGGGGTCACCGGGAGGCCCGTAGGCACCGATCTGCAAGGCTTTGAGCGCCTCCTCCCAAAGGGAGGCACGGCTCTCTTCAAGGTCAATCGCGCTGTCGCACGCGAAAAGGTATCGGTCATCATAATACCACTCTCCCGTGTACTCATCCCGCACGAGAAAGTCGTATCGATTGAATTCAATGTTGTGCATCCTGCCCTCGGCATCCCGATACACGGCGGGGCGAGGCTCGTCCGCGTAGGCGAGGCAGAGTTCAAAGATGGCGCGGTCGAGGTCGGCGTAGGCCGCATTCTTCATCAAGCGCTTAGAATTCAGCCGCCCCGCGCTCTGCTGAATCTGCAACCTCTTTGCCACTCCGCTCTGCGCGGAAGAATCGTACTGCCCTTGGAAAGAGTCCGAGATGCCGAGCAGGCGCTTCGCGTGGTCGTACAAACGTTCTGCCTGCGCGATATCTGCCGAGATGTTAGGGGTGGTGTCGATAACGCCGTACTGCGCCGCGCTCTCACCGGGGCCGAGGCGGATGACCTGACCAAACACATCGCTCGTGGCCGCGATTCGTGCATCCTCGGGCATCACGGGGATCACGGCCGAGCGCATCAACTTCTGCTGAATGCGGCTCTCCACCTTGTTGATCGCCTGCTGCTGAGGGCGGATGACATCGCAGTCGGATTGCCCGAACACGGACTTCTCGCGCGACGTGTTCCTGCGAATGACTACGGGGAATGTTTTGGGCCTGTAATAGGGCAGGCGCGTGGGCTGCATCCTCGGCACCTCCACCGCCTCCACGTGCGGGGTCACCACCGTGCCCGCCGTGTCGAACACCATCTGCCCCGCCGCTCCGCTCTGCACCATAACGGTGTCCGTCTGCACCATACCGTCTTTGATGATCGGCTCCTCGGGGTTAATCACGCCATCCGTGAGGCGGATGGGTCGCGTGACCTCCTCCCACTCGCTTGACTCCTCGATATACCGAGGCTTAGCGCAGGTGCATACGCCCTCTCTCTCGCCGCAGGTCTTGCAGACATTTTTCTTTCTGGCGTAGTAGTCGTCAATATCCACGAGCTCCACGTCACCGCTCCACGCGTATGCGCACACCTTGTCTTCCTCATCGCGGTAGTAGCAGATATATAAGGTGGCGGTGTTGTCGCTGTGCTCCTCGCTCTCGGTCTCCTTGGCCTCCTCCATAGATACGGCGTATCTACGGTTCAGCTCTTCGTATGTGGTCTCAAATTGGACGAAGCAGTATTCCATATCGCTAATGTCGTAGACATGCGGCTGAGGCGTAAAATCCTGCGGAGAGAGACACGTGACCTTCACGTCCCCCGACATCCCGTGTGCCTGCGCCGATTCATCCCATTCGGTGAGCCAAACCGAGCCCCCGTAAATTGGGGAATAGCGCTCGTCAAGGTCGTTCATCCGCTCAAAGGGCAAATCGTTGCGAACGCGGCGGAGCATCGTCTCAATGGCGCGGGCGTTGCGCGTGCCCCTATCCCCCGCCGCTTTGTGGGATACCACGGGGGTGGGGATGTATCCCGACACTTGGCTCTCAACAAGCTCATAAGTGATGTTGCGCACGTGCGAGGCGGGAACGGGTGAGCCGTCAATCTCGGGGTCGCCCTGATACTGTTTGACCCTACGGGTCATCAGCTCCAGCTCCTCGGCGATGGCATCACGCGCCTCCGCGTAGAGCGCCTTAAAAAAATCAATCTTTTTACCTTCTATGATCAACTTGGTTTACCTCCGTATTTCCGAATGATCCGCGCGCGCTCCTCCTCGGTGCGGGCGTGGTAGTAGTCTTCAAGCATATCCTCGGTATAGTGTACCCGCTTGGTCTCGGGCGGGGGAGCGGGACGATGCCAATATACAGCAAAGCCGCGCAAGGCATCGGGCATGTGCGTGTACTCGTGCGGCTCGGTGTCGGCATCCCCCGTGTGCTTCTTATCGTGTATGAGCGCGGGAAGGCACTTGATAAGCTCTACACAAGTGCTGAATATCTGTATATAGGGCTTCCCATCAGGTGCATCCCGCAGAAGCTCCCTTACAGCCGCCCAGCCGTCGAGGCGGGCATTGGAGGTCTTGGTGAATGGAACGCCCTCTGCGGCGAACATATCTGCTCTGCACCGTCCGCTCTCCTGCGATCGGGACCATAGGTCAGGCGGGGCGAGTGTGGCATAGACCTCCTCTCCGCGCGGGGTGTGCTCTCTGATGTGCCTCGCTCCGTCAGATATGATCGTATCACTCTCACCGAGCTCACGGAACACGTAGCACCGCCTCTCAGGTGTGACGGCGATCCACAAGACAGCAAGGCGGTCAAAGCCGTAGTCGATCGTGCGGTATACCCGCCACGAGGAGGGGATGGGGAAGGGGTCGCACACGTGCCTCTCACGCGAGAATTCAGTGAAGAACTGACCTGTGTATATATCCCACTCGCCGTGGAGGAGGGCCTTCTGATCGTCCTCACCGAGCGCGAGAAGCCTCTGCTTATATTCGGGGTCGGATGCGAGCAGGAACTTATTATCGTCAATCTTAGCGGGCAGGAACACGCGCGTAGATCCGTCCTCGCCCGTGAACGGAGTGTTTGGCGGAGCGGGATCGACAAACCGCGCCTTGACCCAAGAGTGCCCCACGCCCCCAGGGTTGGTGGAGGACTTGATCTGCTTCGGGTATCCGTTCGCGCCGCGCACACGGGATATCAGGTATGTGTACTGAAATTCGGTGAAGTGGGTCAGCTCGTCAAAGCGCACCACGTCGTACTCGGCCGATTGGTACTGATAGACGTCGCCGTCTGTTGCAAGATGTCCGAAGTCCAGGATAGACCCATTAGCGAACTTCCCCGTGTGCGAGGAGGCATTGTAAGCGAACACCTCTAAGGGATAAAGCCCCCGCGCGGTGCGGATCAGGCTCTTCTCCAGCTCTGGGAAGGTGCGCCTGAGGAGGAGCTGACGGCTCCCGGGATAGCGCAGGGCGAAGAGGAACGCATCCACAAGCTGCCCGTAGGACTTGCCGCCGCCTGCCGCTCCTCCGAAAAGGACCTCGGTCTCTGCCGCGTCTATGAACGCCTTCTGCCTGCGCGTGAGCTGAATATTCATTAGTCCACCACGGTGATATCCACCTTGAAGGCCTTGTCACCCTCGTTGCCGACATCCACGGCGGTGCGCTCCACCATACCGTGCGTACACGATGCTAAGAACTTAGCAAACTGCGCGTTATACCCGCCCGCGAGGGCATTGGTGATAAGGATATTCCTCTGCATTGCAAGCGCCTGCGCGTGTGCGGTTTTAAATCTATCGTGGTGCTTCGTCCATTCAATTAACGTCTCAGGAACCACACCGATCTGCGCCGCAAACTTCTCCATCGTCGGATACACGCAGGGGCGCATCCTCTGTACTCCGTCATTATCGGTATATACCTCAATAGGCTCTACTGAGAAGAAGTCTATAATATCCTCGCAGTATCTGTCCTTGTACTTGGACGCGTACTGATTGCCCTTGGGCGCGGGGTGACAAGCCTCGCTCCCCTTGACGAATCTCCCATTCTCGTCGCGTTTCGTCATACTCTTCTCCTTTCGTGTATATCTATATATTCATTTTAACACGGCTCGGGGGGCTGATTACTGCTATTTATCCCCCGCCTTGACACCTACAAAAAATTTTTCGCGCTTTCTTCCCCTTTAAGGGGGAAGGCAATCAAATCCCACACAAATTGCAAAAAAATTCGCAAAAAAGCCCTTGACAAACCACCGATGCGGTGGTATTATGGTGTCACATTAAGGGTGGCGGCCATCGCCGAAAGGAGACACGAAAATGGAAGTAAAATTTATGTGGAACGGGATCAAGGTTGACGGCACGCTCTACAAGGCGCATTACTGCGGCAGCGCGTACACAGCAACCAGCGGCTTGCCCGCGGGTACAATAACGGTATTCGCGAAAAACTACACATCGCTCCCCCAAATAGCAGGGTTGCATATTGAGAACGATAGTGACCGCATGACCGATTATTTCGAGGAGGACCGCATTCGCATTACCCCCGATAGCAAGTATTACAAAGCAGCGAAAGAGGCTTACGATAAAATGAATGAGCACATCGAAAAAAGATTTGCCAAAAAGTACGGCACAAAAAAAGCATAAATTAACGCCGATGGGTGTCGTACTACCACCCCAAGAAAAGAATACGCTTTTCCCCATGGTCTGCATTGGACTATAAGCTTCTTCGAGGGCAAGATGCTTGTCGCGAAGATTACAAACGCCAAATAAAAAAGCCCCCCTTAATGGGGGGAATCGTCTTGCACGAAACTTTTTTCAAAAAGCCCTTGACAAACCACCGAGGCGGTGGTATAATGGAGGCGCAAGGGCGGTGAGGGACGCCGCCAAGGACGAAAGGAAACAGAGAAATGAAAAGAGCCGGCTACGAGGAATGTTACGAAATGGTTAAAGCGGCAAGAACGGCAAAGCCCGTAAATACCGCAGAATTGGAAAACGCTGAAGAATTTTACGGCCATGACCTTTACATGGAGTGCTTAAGTGATGTACTTAGAAGTTACATCGATGTGGATGCGGAGGTTAGATGATGACCGTCAAGGATCTGCTCAAAAAGCACCGCCTGACGCTGAAGGCTCTCTCACTCCGCTTCGGCATCCCTCTTCGCACGGTGGAGAACTGGAGCGCGGGCGTGAACACTCCACCCGATTACCTCGTCAAGATGATGGACGAGCTGCTCACTCATACCACGCATAAAGGAGATGCATAAACAAAAGGCCCCCAAACGGGGGTCTTTTGTTATATTTCGCGTACGCGGATGTGATGTATATGCAGCATGAGCTTGCGCTTGATTGAGAAGATACTATATGCCGCGCCCTTCTTATACCCTTTCACGTCCTCTACTACGAGTTCCCCCGTGACAGCATCCTGATATACGAAGTCAGCCACGTAGGCGCATTCATGCTCAATGGTCCTAACGCCGTCTGTGAGCCTCTTACCCGTCTTTGGGGATATCCTCTCATATCGCTCCTCTTGCTTGGGGATTAGGACGTACTTAACCTGCCTCTGAAGGCCTGTGATGGCTCCCGCCCGCTCAAGCAGGTGGAGCTCCGACCACCGCCTTGCTTCCTTCCGCGAGTCGTGGAGGATGCCGTCTGCCGTGCGCGCCTTCTTAGAGTGATACTTGCTCATATCAGATCTAACTCTTCCGCTACCTTACGGAGGACGAGGTTGCGGCGGGCATAGTAGCCGCGTTCGTACAGAGTATCCCTCGCCCGTGATCGTTCCCACCCGCGCCGCGCGATAATGTCCGCGAGGATGGGTGCGCGGTAGCACTCCTCGATCCACATAAGAGCATCGTCTACCGCTCGGTTAAGCTCAAGGCAAGCCCGCGTGGCATCGCCACGGGTGCGGCGGGGGTAGTCTGCCACGATGGCAAGTGCGATCGCTTTCACGCCCCTCGGGAGGGGAGGCGGGTACTCAACGGGGCGGCTCATTCGCTTCTACCCCTTTCACTGTGGTGTTACCGACTTTTAACGCCACGATTCTGACCGTGTACCCTGCCTTGATGAGAAGCTTTGCAAGCTCCAACCGCTCCTGATCGTTAAGGCTTCCGCCCTTCTGTGCGTGAATAATCATTTTTTGCCTCCCATCCCAAGCATGGTTCCTCCCAAATCTGTATTGTCTAAAGCATCAGCTGCACATCCTATCATTGACATTATCACGAACATGAAATATCCGCTCGGGATCTCGTCCCCGGGGAACGCCTCGATCTCAGAGATCGCCTTCTCGCATGCCCGCTCGGTGAGAGCACGATAGCGGTGTACTATCGCAGCCGCCGCCTCCTTAGTGATTTTATCACCGTTCCCGAAGTTGATCATACTTTCTCCTCCTCCAACATCTCTTGTGCGATTTGGTCTATATCGCAAAGCGTTACATATTCTTCGTCACCGATGATAATGCACCTTTGTCTTGTTTCTTCCTGCATCTTCCGCACGGTGTCGCCTTTGGCTTCGGCTATGATATAGGGTATATTGCGATAATCAACCGTGCTTGCCTGCAACCTCTCATTCTCCTCGGTGAGTTCTTCAAGAATGTCTGCCACCTCATCGCACCAACCCGCGTGATAGCCAAGTGCGCCGCCGTTAGAAAGCCCGCGCTTTCGCAATTCCGCAATAGCCTTTACAATCTGCTCTCTGTTAAGTTTCATTGTTTTCTCCTTTTGTAAGCGCACACTTATTACAAACGCAGACCTCGGTCGGCTTGCTATCAAGTGTGGGGTCAAAGATTGTTTTTGAGTATTTAACGCTTCTTGTTTCGCTGCAGAAGTAGCAACGCAACTTCTTGCTCTGCCAATTAAGTATCAGTTTCATCGTTGTACCTCCTATTCCACATATAAACTGCGGTATCTATTACCGCATATTTCTTTTGCAACCTGCCGCAACAAGATGTATTCAAGCATCTCGGTGTGTAGTCAAAACCGCTGGGGCAACGCTCTGTGATTTGCATTTCTGCCTTACCCCCGCAGAAGGGGCAGGGCTTCAATTCGTTAGTCATTGCTTTCTCCTTTTGTCGGTTTGTTCAACCTGTATTTGTGCCTACGCACAAGAGATTTAGCATTATGAAGAGGAACGGCTGTGTAATCAACTCGGCTACCAATCGCAGGCTCTACGCACCCCGCGTCGCTCCCATAAGAACCATAGTGCTGGATAAAATCTCCTCCGTTGTTAAACCGAATGGCGTATCCATCGTACAGTCTCTCCAACACGCACTCAACACCAATTTTCACGCAGTATTCGTGCAATCGGATAATTTCTGCATACCTTTCTCTCATCCATCTCTCCTTTCCGCAAGCGCACGCTCGGCTTCCTCGCGGGTGAGGAATACAGTCTCGCCGAAAAGCGTCTCTCCCCAAAAGCCTACGAAGCCGTCTCCGCAATCATAAATAAGCCTTCCGAGTGTTCTCCGAAGTATAACGCCTCCGTCTATCACATACACATCGCTACCAACTTTCGCGGGAGGCACAAGCACCCCTGCGGCAAGAAGGTGGTCGGCAATATATTCGGTGAGGAATTTGCGAGGCTTTCCTATTCCTCTGATGTACTCATCTTTGGCGGTTTCAATTATCTCAATCAACCTATCTCTCATTTTTCTCTCCTTTCTCCGTCCATTTTTGCTCCGCAAGGGCAATATTCCCACTCTTGCACATCGTTATAGTAACTACTACGCAACTTTTTGCACACCGTGCATCGGTACGTGGCGTTTCTCCCCGTTCTGCGTGGTCTTACAAGCACCCATCTTCCGTGCCGCACCTCCTCCACATCGGCAGAGAGCTTCTCAATTCGATCGATTGCATCCTTCGGAGCATGTCCGTCCCATCTTGGTGCTTTTTCAAGCTCTTTCACCTTGAACATATCCCAATAGGGATTGATGTCATAGTGGTATGTGGCTTGCCCTTCGGGGGTTTCAATGCCAACAATAAACATGCCATCGTACATATCACCTGTATCGTGAAATTTTGATTTCCACGCCTTATTGGGCATTGAATTGCAAATCACTGCGAACAAGACTGCTCTGTGATGGTACAATTCGTTGAAGGTGTGGTATCCGTCCGACAGATTACCTATTCCACCTTCGGGGATTTCCACCACATCTGCGGTGTGGATGTCTTCAAGGATATAGAGCAGGTCGGCTTTGGTCATATCGGTGTACCCCTCTACCGCCTTGAGGAGCGCGTCCTCGTTAATGTATCTATTCATCGCTATCTCTCCTTTCGCCGTAAGAGCAATAAAATTCAGGGTCTTGATTGATAAATATAAGCATCTGCTTCTCTATGTAACATAGAGGGCAGGTGGCAAGGCCGTCCCGAGCGCAATCCTTGCATCGCACAATGTCAATGGCGGGCAAGCTCTCCAGCGCGGTCTTGACGAACGTCGGGTAGAAGCCCCGCCGAAGCAGGGCCTCCTTCAGTTCGTCGCGGTTGATGTATTCAGCCATCACTCCACCTCCGCATCGCATCCTCTGCCTCGCGCATCATCCGGCACACCTCATCGAGACTCTCCTTCACATGCGTGAAGTTGCCGCCGACAACGATGACGCTCCCGTCAGTCTCGCCGCAAAACCTGTACGCGGATACAGACTCAATCATATTGACATTCACATATACGGGGTTGCCGAAAAAATCCGTCAGGCGGATAAATCTGCTCATCCCTTCTTCTCCTCCTTCCGCGACAACATATCCTGCAACACAAGATGCCTATCAAGCAGATCCGCGTACTTGGCTTTCACCTCTTCTAACTCTGCAGAGAGCCTTTCTTTTGCATCCGCAAGGTCGATGAGGCGGCCAAGAATGTCTCCGTGTCTATGTTCATACTTTTGACATAAATTCCTATACTTCTTTGCAAGCCCTTTCCAATCAGGTCTCATCGTCATTGACCTCCCCGTAAAACTCGTGGGTGCCGTTCAGCAGCTCAATTTCCTCGGTGCTCGGGTCGTACCCTACGCAAGCAAGCAGGTCGTATACCGCATTGAGCGCTCTGCTCTCGTTGTATTCTCCATCCCATGATCTGTATGGCGCGTTATTATTGTCAAGCCACGCGAGAAGAATGCGGCCGATGGCTACGGCAGGGACCTCGTGGTCGATGTTATCCTCCGTGCTTCCGAGGGCGGCAAGCGCCTCTTTAGATATTCCGTTATACTTCTTACCGAGATGATCCTTGTCAAAGAGTACGCGATACAGTATTTTGCACACTCCCTCGGGATTGCTATTGAACGCCCTCGGGTTGCGCTCCAACCACGAATACCGGCACACCCTCGCTCTCTCCGTGGCCTCGCCAAGCGCTTTCACCCGCGCGACGCGCTCCTCACTCTTGCGCTTCCACTCGTCGTTAGCGCTCTGCTGCACCTGCTCCTTCTTCACTCGGAGGTAGATATACATAGTGTTGTCGATCGCGCAGTATTCCTCGCCATCAAGGAAGTACTCAGAGATAAGATCGTCCGTAGGCTCTGCCATTACATCGATGTAGTATTTATCGGGATATCTCCACTCTGCACCGAGCGTGTCCTGCTTCACAAAAGGAATCCCCTTCTTGGCGAGCACCGCAATCCATTTTTCACGCCTCTTCCGTCTGCGCTGCGCATCGATGGCCTTCTGATAGGCGTTATCCGCATTCGGTGTACCTACCGCATCCAGCGCTCGGTTGCGTTCGTCAACGTCCTCGATCTCGGAAAGGCGGTCGACCTCGAAGAGCGAGATCTGCCTTGCCTTGCACTTCTCCTGCAGCTTGGTCTGGTCAAGCTTCGCCATCTCCAGCCTGCGTCGGACGGTGGTCTTTGAGAAGCCCGTTTTTTGGGAGATGGTGTTCACCGTCTCCCCAAAATCCATAAGCATCTGGAAGCCCTGCGCCTGCTCATAAGCCGTGAGATCCGCGCGTGCCATATTTTCGAGCAGCATCGTTGCTACCTGCTCCTGCGGCGTCATATCCGACACGACGCACGGAACCTCGGTGAGACCTGCGAGCTTGGACGCTTCAAGTCGCCTATGCCCTATGATCGCGACGTACATACCCTCACCGCGTGCAGGGCACGGAACCACGGTGAGATTCTGCAGTACTCCGCACGCCTTAATGCTTTCGGCGAGCTCTGTCACGTCACCGATCTCTCTTCGGGGATTATCGGGATGAGGAACGATCTTATCGACACTGATATATTCAATGGTTTTCATTTTTTATCTCCTTTCAACTCAAAACGGCAGGTTGCCGTCAATAGCGCTCTCGTCAAACTGCGCTGGCTCGTTCTGCGGAGCTTTAGGCGGAGTGAAGGTATTCTGTACCGCCACGGCGCTTCCTCTGCCCTCAGCGAAGCCTGCGCTGTCGCAGATGACCTCGTATACCTTGTGGGTCACTCCATCTTTCTCATAGGTGCGGGTGGAGAGGTACCCGTCGATGCAGATGCCGTCCCCCTTGCGGAAGAAGCGCGTGATGAAGCCTGCGGTCTTACGCCACGCCACCACGTCGAAGAACTCCGTCTTGTTTGTTGCCATTTGGATCGTGATGCCGAAGCGCGTGACCTCCACGCCCGTGTTGGTCTGCTTGAGCTCGGGGTCTTGGGTCAGCCTGCCGACCATAATTACCTTGTTCATTGCCATATCACTTGCCCTCCTCTACAAGCGTGTACACGCAGAAGTGCGTGGTCTCGCCAAAGCGGTTCTTGCCCGTTTTGAGCTCGCTCTTGATGAGGTAGCCCCGGCGCCTGAGATCGTTGATGCGGGAGGCGAGACGGAGGATGCCGTACTCCGTGAACGCCTCAATGGATGTGATAGATCCGTGTTCTTTCAGGTGCGTGAGCACCACCTCGCATTGTGTTTTCTTATTCATGTTATTCCCCTTTCTTTTTAGCGGCTTTTGAAAAAAATTCTGCGATGTCAAAGCTCCCGCTTGCCGCGGGTTTCTTTTTTGCTTTTTGGGGCTTACCCCACGTTCCCTTGTCCCGCTCCCACCAAGTGATGATCGCGGTGAAGTGGTCGTCGTAGCGGTACCCTCGTTCGGTCAGCTTCGCGCTGAACATATCGATATAGGCATCTGTGTCGGGTATAAGCTTGCGTAGGGCTTGGTACTGCTCGTCGGTCAACCTTACGTTGTTGTGCGCTCCGCGCGTATAGAGCGTAATACTCTCCTCTACTCTTACTCTACTCTCTGTGCATTTTGGCGCCTCATAACTCGGTTTTGGGGGCTCATAACTCGGTTTTTGGGTATGCGAAACAAGACCCTCGGTGTTTTCCGCTTTTTTTGCGGAGGATTCATCATCCCCGAGAAGCCAATATTTTCGATGCTCGCAGGGGCTTTTCCGGTTCTTCGCAACCTTCCAATACCCCTTCTGTATACGCTCGCTCGTGAGAATTCCGTGCGATTCAAGCATCCCCCGATCAAAGAGGCCCACTTGGAGGCACTTCTCAACGCACCCTTGTACATAGGCGGCACTTGCACCCTTGCCCAGACGACGCGCCGTCGTCGCGCAACAGGAGAAGTCCCAGTCGAGGAAGTATCCGTGCGTAGCATACGCTTTGTTTGCAAGATAGAAGTAGACCGTGAATGCTGCTATGCCCTGCGCCTCTATCAGCGCATCTATCTTGCTGTCGCTCTCCAACACTGTGAGATCCCACTCCGAGTAGTCAAGCCCCTCTTTGAACGGTCTTGCCATCGGTTATCTCCTCAATGTAAATAATCCTTTCCAAATAGGCGTATGAATTCCTCCCGTGTGTGAGTTTTTTCAAACGCCCTTTGTCCGATCTGCTTTAGCAGGAGGTCGGCCTTGGTGTCGTAGTGCTGAATTCTTAGGTGGCACATCGGGCAGAGGTAGACGGTGAGACCCGCCTTATCCGATCTCTGCCTCCTGCTCCCCGCATAGATGTGGTGGACGGTGAGGTCTTCCCGCCTCTTGCACACATAGCACTCTCTCTCACGTTGCACTATGCTTTGCATCCCAGTCCTCCATCAGCAGGGATATCTCCGCAGGCGATGCCGTCTCCACACCGCACGCGCGGCAATCCTCGATCACGGCAGTCAGCAGCACCGACATATCCTTGGTGGTGTACGTGGACGAGCCGTAATAAGCAAGGACGGTGCACTCACCCTCGGCAGACGTGTCGGCAACCTCGGTGAACCACCCGAGCCCCCGCTCACACCACGCCGAGGAGAATCGTCCGTATGTCTCCTCGCTCATTCCCAGCACCTCGCACACCCCGACCTCGCGGATGTTCTTGCGGTACACCTCCACCTTCGTGACACCTTGGTTCTTCGCCAAGGCCTCGCAAAGCACCCAAAGATAGTCGTTCGCGTTGCGCGACCTCTTCTCTCGGTGCTTCTTCAAGGTGAGGTCAAGGACGGCCCCATTGAGGCCATCCCAGTGGTCCCTGAAGTCCCCCTCAAGGATCTCCACCGTGAGAAGCTGCTTTCCGTCGCTTCCGCGTAAATCGTGCAACCTCGCCTTCATTCGGCCACCTCCTCTCCTTGATGCAACTTGCCACCACACGCAACCTCGGAAGGTATTCGTCCTCAATCCACGCAGGATCGTAGTCCACGTCGTGGAAGCTGACCCTTTCGGGGTCAAGCGGTAAGTAGTAGTTGCTCAATTCATCTCCCGTGAGACGGTACGCCGCCACGCGCAATCGCTTTCCCGTGACGTACATCTCCACCTGCGCCTGCATCCAGTACCTCTTGCAGAGGTCAAATTCCTCGCTCTGATGCGTTTTGACCTCGGTGACGGTGGTCTTATCCTCCCCATCGAGATTGACACGCAGGCGGAGCCGCCTGACCTTGATCTGACGGTCTCTTTTGCGGATGCCGAGGGCATCAAGGATCTTGCCCTCCCAATGCGTTCCCGCGTCCATCGCCTGCGTCTTGACGCGCTTCTCCACAAGCCCAAGCTTCTCTCCGAGGAAGGAGGCGAAGGTCTTGCTGTCCCACGATGCCAACAGCGCGTAGGTGTCACTCGCGCCTACCCATCCCGACCTATCCTGACTGTGTATCACAGCCCTTTGAGCTTGCCTTCAAGCAGGGCAAGCTGATCGTACCACTTCAGCATCGCGTAGAGCTGACCGACCTTGATGCCGATGAGGGAGCACACCTTCTCCTCGGTCTCGTGCTTCCTCACCTTCTCGGTGAGCAACTCCCCGACCCTCTGCTGTACCTTGCGGATATCGTGGATGGACAGATCCTCGCCGAGCTTCGTGGACTCATCGTCCTTCAGCCACAGGGAGTATCCAAGCCCCGTCTTGACCGCCACGCCTTTGACGAAAGCTCTTGCGTGGGCGTTAGAGATACGGAGCTGATCCAGCGTCTCATCCCGCACCACAAAGATCCCACTCATCAGGGGATAAGCATAATCGAAAGTGAGGTCGTCAATGGTGATGCGTACCTTGACGAAGTAGCACCCGTTCTTTGCGCCGTGCTTGTCGGTGACGTCCTTATGGGTGAACACATAAGACCCCTCGGGGGTCGTCAGCGGCTCAAAGTCCACCGTCTTGCACCCCTCCTTATGGAGGAGCAGCTTGCAAGCCGCCCACGGCAGGTACTCAATATCCACGAGTTTGCCGCTATCGTCCTTGCCCTTGCGCGTGGAGGTGTAGGACGAGATATCCAACTCCATCAATTCAAGAAAGCTTTTCATACTCCGCCTCCCATCGCCGCCGACGCCTCGGCGTACACAAGCACGTCACTGAACGCCAGCGCCGCCGCCTTCACCTCTTTGGGGTCGTCCTTCCTGATCAGGGACAGCACGGCGGACGCCCTGTCAAACGGTGCGATAGCGGACTGTGGCCCCACCGTCATAGGGATCTCCTTCTTCGGCTCCGCCTCGGGTGTCGCCTCCTTCTCGGGGTACTCCATCCCCGCCTCGCGCAGCACACAGCGGATCGTGCCGACGGTGCAACGGTAGAGGTCTGCGCAGATCTTCATCTGCTCCTTCGGGTCTTTTGCCTGCTTCACCATCAGGCAGATGTCTGCCTTATCCGTGACGGATAGGGTCGCCGTGGTATTCTCTTTTGCTTTATTTGCCATTTTCGGCTCCTTTCACCTTTTCGGTAGATATTTTTTTCCGTAGCCGCCGTAGCCGTTTGCCACGTCATCCACGTAACCTTCGGGGTCTGCCTGAGTCATATACTCCCGCGCCTTCTTCCGCGCCTCAGAGCAAGCCTTGACGGCCTCCTCAATCGCCTCGCGGATGCCTTCAACGCCAAGGACCTGCACCGCGAACCCGTTCACGCGCACCTCGGTGTAGTCTCCCGCACCGTCGGCGGCGGCAAGCGCGGCCTCGGGGGATGTAAGCTGTGCCTCGCAGGTCTCGCAGAACATCTCGTCTTGCGGCTTGAACTCCCCGCAGAAGGGGCACTTGTCGGCAGGGACAAGGTCCTCTCCGCACTCCGCGCAAACCTCATCGCAGTAGGTGTAATCGTACACCTCGCCGCAATGCACGCAAATCAATTCGTCTCCCATGCGTTATTCCTCCATATAGCAAGCGTTGAAAGAATGTCAACGCCGAACTCCACCTCACTATCGGTCAGCGAACGGAAGTCCTCACCGTCTACGCCGATCAGCAGGACGGGGCCGCATAGGTCGCCGTCCATCGTGAATACGTTCCGCTTCATTCCGCGCAGGCGGCCTTCCTCGTTCACGATGAAGCGCAGGGCGCCGTCGTAGACGTTCCCGACCTGCACCACCTCGATATACCCCTCAACAAGCTCTTGGAGGGCTTCAAGGGTGTTCTCCACCTCTTTCACCTCGGGGGCGCTCCCCACGGATTTATAAAGAATTCTCATTGACTTCCTCCTTCAGCCACTTGAGGCAACACTTGTAGCATTGCTAATCGGTTGGCTCTTCGTTGTCACAGCCCTTGCAGTACGCCCTGCAAATATCCTCGGTGCCAAGCAACATAACGCTCCGCGCGATATCCTCAACAGAAAGACTTCTGATCCACTCAATCCTCGTCATCGTCGTCCTCCTCAACTTCGCTGGGCAGCTCAATCACCGTTGCCTTATGGTCAAGCACGGTGCTGAAGATGTCTGCCATATTTGCCGCATCTGGCTGTGACCTTTCAACCGTATCGAGGACGCTACGCAGAGCGCATATCAACGCGAATGCGTGTACCTTCGGCGAAGGCGATATTGCCGCTGTGATGCAATCGCCGTAGTGCTGGATGGCGTCCAACGCGCTGCGAGAGAACTCATCGTCATCGCTATGCGCGTCTTTCCACATCTTGCGCAGGATCTCCTCGCGGTGCTCCCGCATCTCTTCAAGTGATTTGTAATTCATTTTTTTCACTCTCCTATTGATTTTATTTGAATACTGTGCTACAATAGGAATGGTTAAGTGCTTTGCTTTGGCCATCCCTATTGCCGTGACTTGTTGGCGCAGGTCACGGCTTTTTCTTTTTCCCGATGCCGAGAAGCATCGCGGTCACGCTTGCCCTGCGCTCAGCCTCTGCCTTGCGCTCGGCTTCCTCGCGCTCTTGCTTGCAGGTGCATTTCTCACCCGGGTCAAGTGCCGCGTGGCACTCGGGGCATTCGCGGTATCTCATCCTCCTTCCTCCTATGTTTTGATTTTTTTGAATTCATCGGGGCGCGTGGCGTAGTATCGGGACAATGCCTCGCCGGCCCTTTTAGCCATTTTCTCGGCCTGCTCGTCTGTCAGCGTGTCCACCTGCTTACCCCCGATATGAAGCGTGAAGGTCAATGGTTTGTCTTTTCTCATAGACAACTCCTTTTAAGCGTTTGGTGTATACTATTCGGGATCAGTGCTGTTGGTTACCTTTTTTGCCCTCCTTTCTTTTTGGTTGATTTTAAATCAACTTATTTCGCAAAAAAAATAGCCATTCTGTCCCTGATGCCGATGTTAAGCAGCTTACTAAGAGCCTCAATTTCAGTTGCCTTAAACTCGCTCTTGTTACTGCACTTCATGGCAAACCCATACGCAGATATACCAAGTTGATCCGCGATGAAAGCCTTGCGGTACCCGGACTTCTTGATGTACTCCTCAAGCAAAGGTGTATTCGTCATCTTTCGCTCCTCCTTTCGTCTATTGTTGAGTAGATTTAAAATCTACCCAAAAATAGAGTATCACATTCGACACGCTTTGTCAAGGTTTTTTTGAAAATTTCCCAAAAAAAGTTGACTTTTAATCCGCTCGGTGGTAAAATGCAGAAGAAGGAGGTGATTATATGGCTACTGTTGGAGACAGGATATTCTACTTTAGAAGAAGGATAGGTATGACCCAAGAGGAACTCGCGGAAAAGATGGGGTACAAGTCCAAATCTACCATAAATAAAATAGAGAAGGGCATAAACGATATACCGCAAAGACAGATTGCAAAGTTCGCTGAGGTCTTAGGTACTACTCCTGCTCACCTTATGGGGTGGATTACGGAGGAACAAAAAAATCCCCCCATCGAAGAGAGCGACCTCAACGATGGGGAGAAGATGCTGCTTGACCTCTTCAGACAGATACCTGCTGAGAAGCAAGAGCTTGTACTTCAAATGATTCGGGTCGCGTTAGGTAAGCAATCATAACGATCGCGGCCGCCATCAAGGCCTCGGCAGGATTATCGCTTGAGCGGATGATTCTAAAAAGTTCTTGTTCGGTGTCGGTCATCTAAGCATTCCCCCTACGTACATGCATTCTAAAATAAATGTAACCCGCCTCGGCAGAATTGTCAAATTCTTTTTGATTCTGTCGGTTGATAAAATTATAACGCAGTAAACAAACGATTGCAATACCCAAGTTTATCAGTTGAAAGGACAAATATATGTGGCTTGAAAACCTCAAAGAATTGAAGAAAAAGACGGGGATGTCATCCAAGCAGATCGCGGAAAAGACATCCTTGCCAGAAAGGACTGTCGCGCGTATCTTTTCAGGGGACACCGATAACCCCTACGTTGATACCCTTCACAGGATCGTCACCGTTCTTGGCGGGTCGCTCGATGACATCCTTGCCGATACTAAGGTTGTGGTTGCCACAGAGAGCCTTGTGGAGGTCAAAGAGACAGCGATCGTTGCCGAGGCAGAGCGCGATGTAGTGGCCGCCGAAAACGAAGCTCTCAAGGAGCAGGTGACCGCTCTGACCGCCGAGAACGCTGTCCTCCGTGCCAAGGTGGAGGAACTACGGGACAAGGTCGATACCCTAAAGGACGAGATTATAGAAACGCATAGGCACTACATAAAACTAAGGTAAAACTAAGGAAAGGATTTCAATCATGCTATTCAGCAATGACAACAAGCACTACAAAGGCACTTGCACCCTCTGCGAACACTTTGCCGAGGATGTTGACCCAGATGAGGTATAATCGGTATCCGATTGGACGTAAAGGGAGGAGTAGATATTGGAAGACTTATTATTAAAAATAGGCGCGGCTTATATCCGTGTATCTGACGAGCGGCAGGACGAATATAGCCCTGACTCACAGTTAAAGAAGATACGCGAGTATGCGGCGAGAGACGGATATACCATCCCCGATGAGTATGTATTCTACGATGATGGTATATCGGGCAAAAGCACCAAGAAGAGAGATGACTTCAATCGTATGATCGCCATCGCGAAGGAGAAGGCCCATCCATTTGATGTCATATATGTGTGGAAGTTTTCACGATTCACCCGTAACCAAGAAGAGAGCATGGTCTATAAGAACCTGCTCCGCAAAAAGAATGTGAATGTGGTCTCGGTTTCCGAGCCTATCCCCGAAGGACACTTTGGGTCGCTTATCGAGCGCATCATAGAGTGGATGGATGAGTTCTACCTTGTCAACCTTGGGACAGAGGTTCAGAGAGGTATGACAGAGAAGGCATCAAGAGGCGAACCCGTTGTAGCACCTCCGTATGGCTATAGAATGGGAGATAACATCTACCTCATTGACGAGGAGAGCGGAGCCGCGGATATCGTGAGAGAGATCTTCCAAAGATACGCTGACGGAGAAAAGCAGAGGGCTATCGCTATGGCGATGGGTGATAAAGGTGTCCGCACCAAGTACGGCAACAGGCCTGATAACAGATGGGTAGAGTATATTCTCCGCAATCCCGCGTACATAGGCAAGCTCCGGTGGAGTACAGGCGGCACTCGCGCCGTTAGCAGAAAAGACTACGATAACGAGAGCATTATGGTGGTTGACGCGCACCACGAGCCTATCATCAGCTTGGAACTGTGGGAGAAGGTGCAACGGATGCTTGATGAGCAAAAGAAGGCGTACCCAAAGTATACAAGGCGAGAGCAACCTATAGAATATATGTTGAAGGGGCTTGTGAGGTGTAGTGCCTGCGGCGGTACGCTCATAATGAGTTGCGCGACAAGCGGTAAGACAAAGACACGCACTCTGCAATGTAACAATTATGCAAGAGGTCAATGCAAGACATCCCACTCCGTTACTCTTCCGAGATTAGAGGCGGCACTTGTGGCAGGTCTTGAGCAAGCAAAAGGAATGAAGCAGTTTACCATCCTCCCTCCGAAGCCCTCAAAGGCATCCTCAACCGTAGTGGACTATGCCAAGCTCATAGCAGTAGAGGAGCGCAGGATTGCAAGAGCGAGAGAAGCATACCTTGCCGAGATCGATACCATTGAGCAATACAAGATGCACAAGGAGGAAGCAGAGGCGCGGATCAGGGAGCTTGAGGCCAAGCGAGACAAGAGCAATGTGGACAAGATAGATGTTGATTCTTTCGCCAAGAAAGTAGAAGGCGTGCTTGACATCATCCGCAGAGACGATATTGAGCCAAGCGCAAAGAACGATACTCTGCATACAATTATAGAGACCATTATATACGAAAAGGCCAAGGGCAATGTGGCCATTTATTTTCACGATTTATAATCATCACTAAATGCACTTTGGCCCACCAAAACGCATTTAGATATAATCATCGCAAACCAAGTAAAAAAGGCATCCCGGAGGATGCCTTTTTTTACTTTATTGTATGCCGCTCGTGGAATTCCTTGATGAAGCGGATGGAGAGATGCCGCTGTGAGGTGTTCCACTCGGCGGAGTTTTGACCTACCTTATACCCCGACAAAGCCGAGCAGAAGATAAGGACACCGCTTGTGGCGATGCCGATGATGGCATCCATAATGGATGCACCCGCCCAAGTGAACGTGACCGAGTTGAGGCAGATGGACATAATGATGAATGTCACGGGCTTGGAGAGGATGCTCTTCTTGGCGTATGATATCACATCCGTACCTGCCTCCTCGGTCTTGTCAAGAGGACAGCAGGAGAGGATATACGCGGGCTTGATGTGCTTCGGCTTAACCTTATATGCCTGAATGTACGCCTTGTACTGATCTTTGGTCAATCGCCCTGCCTTGTACTCTGCCTTGGCGTGTTTGGTGCCTTGTAGGCCATCGTAGTCGGTCTGTGTTAGGTAGCGAGAATATATGTGTCTGCGCTTCTTCTCAGCATTCTCTTTTTCCTTCTCTTCGCAGAAGGAGTAAAACGCGGTGAGCAGGTTGCCGTTGTATATCCCCGCCGAAAGCTCCTCTAATAAGGACATCGCCTTGCCGTGTTTCTCATTGCGGGCAATCTCATCCCGCTCGCCGGGAGAGATGAACAGAATGAAGGTCACATAAGTGGTGAGGAAGCGGTTGGCTAAGCCCACCCACAATTCAAGGGAGAACGGGTTTATGACCCCCGTCTCCACAAAGGACAGCACAATGGAGGCGGTCAAGCAGAGGACAAAGAGCGCCGTGGTGAGTCGCCCCTCTACAGCACTCTTCGCTCTCTCCTTTACGGTGTCACTTGCGCTTATGATCTCGTCAAAGCTCATTTAAGTATACCTCACATTTAAGTCTCGTCTTTGATGCGCTTGTGTGCTACGCCCATCAGGAAAGCCCCGATGATGGACGATGGAAGCGCGATATAGCAGATGATGAGCATATCCTCTGCGATTGCCTCAAAAAGCCAAAATAGGACGGTCAGGGCAAGCCACACGCCCCACGCTGACGGGTTCTGTGCGAAGCGTTGCAGGGCGTTCTTGATCTGCCTCCACAACGGCACACAGCATAGGCAGAGGAGAAGGATGACCGAGGCAGACACCCGCTGGTCTGTACGCCAAAATCCAAAGCGGTCAATGACCGCGATGGCGGCTGGGACGATGCAGAGCAGCAGGCCGAGGGTGTATAGGGCGCCCCACCCCATCTTACTCCGCATCCTTGCCCCCGATCAGCGCGGAGATCTCACGGAGCTGCTCCTTGTGCTTGGCAGAGATCTCGGCTTTGAGGTCTGCGGGAAGATTCGTGTGCTCGAGCAGGTCAAAGAGAGAATCGCTCTGCGCAAGAAGGATCTTGCTCGTGGCAGACAGCGCCTGCTTTACCTCCTCGTCCTGCACGGTCATTCTCTCGGTGACCTTCTCGGTAAATTCCTTACTCCACTTTAATTCCTCGGCGGCATCACGAAGAAGGCGCTCTGCCCCCTCGTTGTGCTTATTAAGCGCACCGAAGATGGCGGTCATCACTTTTTCTACCGATGGGATGAGCCCCTTCTTGAAGAGGATCATAAGCACTATAGACACGATGAGTGACCCCGCGCCGATGATCTCGGGGACAAATTCCTTCAGGGCGGCCGATACCTCTGTTACCCACGTATCGGTGCTTTCGTTCGCCACGGTGGTCGCCACGGTGGTCGTCTCGGGGATCGCTTCAGGCAGCTCCTCAGCATACGCGCTGACGGTCAAGCCGCACACGCAAAAAAGGATGAGTACAAAAAGAAAAAAACGGTGCATTGGTTTACTCCTTTCTAAACAAGGGAATACCGAACACGGCATTCTCGAGCAATTCAATTTTCTTGGCAAGAGCGGCGACCTGCGCCTCTGCGGACGAGGCCATCTCGGCGTACTCGGCAGGGGTGAAGTTGAGCATCGGGATGATGAGGTCATCCACGATCAGGAGGTTGTCGCAAGCATACGCCCGCCTTGTCACTCCGTTCCTTGCCGTGATATTCACGACCCCCGAAAGTCCATCGGTGGGGATGTGTGCCACCCCGTCCACCACCGAATGGAGCTTGCCTGCAACAAGAACGCCGTCCACGGTCGCGCCCTTGAAGGTGAGCACAAGCTCTCCACCATTTTGTGTGGCGAGGCCGTCGGACACGCCGACGCCTCGCTCAAGAAGGTACATTGTCATTAGATATCCTCCGCGTTATCAAATGCGTGACGCGCGGTATAGAACGCGTCCTCGGTCTTGGCATCAGGCACCCACCCGTGGTGCTTCAGCGCTCGGAAATAGGACTCCGCGTGGCGGTATTCGTCACACGCGATGGAGTTGATGGCCTCGGCCTCTCTTTCCATCCCGCTTTCAAGGAGCTTGTCATAAAGCTTGCCGTCCTCAATGACATCCTTGATCTCCTCGTGCATTCTCTCATAGAATACTGCTTTGAGTTCGTCTACAGTCATGATTTTTTCTCCTTACATATAGGTGAAAATCTTTTTTACGTCTTCCGCTCCGAGGGAGAAGCCGCATTCCTCCGCATCCCACGGAAAAACCTTGAAGTGAACATCGATGGTTTCCCCTCCAAGCGCGGCGGGGAGAAGTTCGCGCAGAAGCTGAATGTCAACGTTGCCGTCGCCGTCGACCGCGCCGAGCATACTTACGATAGGATTGCTTGCTAACGCCTTGAATAGAAGGTCAGGTCGAAGCACTAACGCAGCAGAAGCGCCACGCAGGACAAATCTGTCCATCTTAGTCGGGGCGTGAGGCAGCATATCTCGCTCAATGTACGTGCGCACGGCCTCTATGATCTGATTTTTGGTCGCCATATTTTTCTCCTTTCCAATATGGGGAGGTCTCCCTCCCCATATCGGCCACAAAAGTGAAATGGTTAATGCTTAATAGGGGTTATCTGCCACAGCCGCAGAGGACAAGCGGGTTGTACACGGGCTGTGCGGTGGTCTCCGTGCCCGTGGTCACGCCTGCCACCATCTTGGGATAAAAGGTCGCGTTGGAGTAGTTGATGATGGACGTATCCCCACAGATGCGGTCGTCACGCTCGCGGCAGAGGGCTGCCATAAACTCGTTCTTCAGACACCCGAGCTTCTCGCCAACGAGGGCGAAAGCATCCTCGGTCTTCTGATTGAGTACCGCCTGAGCGGCCGCCTGCGCCTCAATCGCGTTGCATCTGCCGTTGAAGAAGGCGGTCACCTCCTGCAGCTTCTGATCGATATAGACCTGCGAGTCGCGCAGGGAAATCTGCTGACGAAGCTGGGCGTTCTCCTGCGTGAGGCCGAGTTCGTAGCGGTTGACGGGAGTGTTGGTCGGGTTAGCTCCGAGGCCAAGGTTGTTCAAGATGCCTGTGGCCGCGGCGGTGCCGATGCTACCAAGAACGGTACCGACGGTGGCGAGAGCGGTCGTGCCGCCGCCCGCGTAATCCTTGTGCTCCTTGAATTCCATAAGTAATACCTCCGAAAAAAAGTCAAAGGTTGTGGGTGGGTGGACAGGAACATATAAGACGGATTAGCGACCCATTGGAATATACCTCCCTATTCAGTTTAATAACCGAGCTCTGCCTTTGCCTCAGCTTTGCAGGACTCAACGTACTCGTAGTACTCCGCATACTCTTGCGGCTTGTCGTCCTTTTGCCGAAGAATGGAAAGCTCTTGGTCTACGTCATATCTCAAGCGGATTTTCGCCACGATGAGGCGGTTAAGCGACCGCTTTGCCCCATCGGGGTCTGCCACTCTATTTCTCGCGGCAAGGCGTTTGATTATATCCATATTTGCCTCCTCACTTTGTTTGGTATACGACGGTTGACGGGGCCGTGTCACTATACTGATTCTGGAATGTGATACTTCCGCCGCCCTCCACGTCGATGAAGCCGTCCCACCCGAGGATGTCGGTGATGTCTGTCTCCACGAATGGCGATAACGGCTTGTGGTCGGTGGTCACCCGCTGCTCGTAGACAGCGGAGCCATCCCTGAATACGATGCAGTTATATAGTTCGTTGTCGACGGCAAAGCCGTAAGCAGGAAGTGCTTGCACCTCGGAAGGGATTGGGTACGACCGAACGTATGGCGGAATGAATTCCTTTGGCGCGGTCACGCCGCGAACGAGCATCGGATAGAGCTTGCAATTTTCGTACGTATGGTCCTTTGTCAGGGGGATGGTAAAGCGGAGGTCCTCCGTTTCACCATCGGTGAATTTCGCAAGCGATCGGCTAAGGTCGCCATTATTAGCTATACTCACCCTGGTTTGGCCGGAATAGTAGCCACCAATTTCGATACGCCTGCCCATGTCGTTCGGGAACACGCCTTCTGCGAAATCGCGAAGCACGTACCACTCCCCCATCGGGAATTTGACGGCACTCGTCGAAGAAAAGGACACATAACTGCTGGTGCACGTACCGTTCAGCGTTATTACGCCGCGCTCATCTACAGTGACGGTGACCCCGCCCATCACCTTGGTTTGAGGCGCAAGGTGTATAAGGTTAACTCCCTCAACATCTACCGATGTGACCTTTACATCATACAGTGTGTCCACTTCTCTACCCGCCGGGCGAAGCACAAATTCAGAGAAGGTCGTCGGGATGTACTCATCTTGCCAGTATTCTTCTCCCGTCTCGGGATCGCTTCCTGACACATAGCTACGATATCCCGCCACAACTGTAAAGGTCTGGTCGAGCATGTACTCTGTGAGGACAAATTCGCCAAGATAGCCGCTTCCTAATTGGAAATCGCCACCACCTACATTATCGCCATTATACATCCCGTCATCGCCGTAATCGGTACGGTAGGATAGAGTGTACTCCATTCCGATGATTGCGTCGGGGAACATCTCACGAAACGTAAGCGGAAGGTCAACCATACCGCCAGCCCAGTAGTCGGGATAGATAGTCACGCGACCGTCCTCGGTCACCGTGACGCTGGCTGGCTGCCACTCATTGCCATTGTTTATATCCATCCCTACTAACTTTTTGAGTGCGGTCGGGTCATAAGGATTTTTATATATAACGCTGGCGCCGCCTATCTCTGTAATGGCCGCCACAGGCAGGACGTTCGCGGGGATGCTTTTGCGGTAGGCACGGGCACTGTCGGTAATGTGTACACTGACCGAGCCGCCTCCGCCTCCGCCATTGCGTTCAAGCTCGTCCACGCGAGATACGAGGTCGGCAAGGTCGGCACCTCTTGCTTTATCCGCGAGGGCGGTGTTCATCTGCGCGAGGGGGACGGCATCGTTATCAGCAACCGCATCACCTACCGCGAGACCTCCGTTTTCATTCCTCTGTGCAACAGACCATCCCGTAGTTTTTGTTGATAGAGTAAATACTGCTTGCCCATTGTTCTTTGTGCCGTATAGGGTGGTGTCTTGTCTTGTAATCTTATCAAGCTTCCCATCGACCTTCTCGTCGGTGTAGCGTTTGGCCTCGGCCACCTTGGCCGTGATGGTCTCCATCAGTGCGCCGATGGCGCTATCGTTGTCACCGAGGGCTTCCGCGATTTCAGCGAGCGTGTCAAGGGTCTCGGGCGCGGCACCAACAAGCGCACGGATGGCCGCCTTAATCTCGCCCTGCATATCCGTACGGAGGGAGGCGATTGCATCGTCTCTCGCGCTTGCCTCGGAGGAAATAGCGGTTGCTCGGTCAGATGCCTCTTTGGAGATAGCCTGCTTTCTTGCAGCCTCTTCTTTGGCAATCTCCGCAGCCACTACCTCTTCGGTAGCGAGTGCCTTCTTGTCGTAGCAAAGCTTTTGCTCCACCACGGTGAGCGCGTTCAGGATATCCACAGCCCGCTTTTTGCCGTCGCCATCCGCGAGGGAATTGACAAAGGCCATTGCCTCCTCTAACTTCCCCTCTATGAGGATGTCGATGAGAAGGTTTACATTCTTGGCGATTTCCTCGGGGAGCTCGTCAAACTTCTGCTTCAGCGCCTCGGCATCCAAGCCGTTCTGCCCGAAGGTGCCCCCCCTGCTCGGGGAGGTGCGAAGGGTCGCCACGCCCTTCTTGTCAAGTATATCTTGCGTGATGATGGCATCCGCGAGAGTTTTGCCGTTACTCATTGTTCTTTGACTCTCCCTTGTATCTTGTAGTCGTAGGTCGCGCTCATAATCCCGAAGGGGCTCTCCCAGCATTCGGTGACGAGGTAGATCTGCTTCTCCATCCACCGCTTCTCGCGCTCCTTCACCACGGATACGCATTCCTGATCAAGGTTGAACGAGAAGGAGGAGAAGTCAAAATGACGAAAATCGGGTCTGCCCATTGTGATCGTGTCAGCCTCGTACCACGCCGTGTTGTTCGTCCTCACCCTCACCGCGACCTTTGCGTAAGGGAATGACTTAGACACGATGACGAATGACCCTCTTATGGTGCTCTTTGCGTAGTGCGGACTGCCGCAGTTATCCGAGACGAAAGCGCATCCCGAGAGATACCTATGCCCGTCGTGCGTGTAGCACCTCGGGAGGTAGTGGTCGGCATCGCTGCTTTCGTCTCTCTCGTTGTGGAATACGCAGACGGCACCGTTCTCGCACCCAAAGTATAGGCGGTCGCCGTACACGAAGAGTGCTGTGCCCGCCTTGAATTTACCTCCCGACATCTCACCGTACCAATCCACAAGGTAGGCAACGCCGTCCTCCTCCACGTAGGAGTAGGTCGGGGTGAAATTCTTGGGTGGATCTCCCTCGTATGTTGCGGTTGTAGTCTGTTTTACCTCGCCTTCACCCGTGTAGGGCGAGTCGTCCTTCCACCCGATTTTCTTGCTGTCCACCGTGACGGGAGCACCGAGGTATTTAGACACGTAGTAATACTGCTTGTGGTCGCCCTCCCACACGCCAATGGTGTCCCACATATACCACTCGTACTGCGGAACGCCCGTGAAGTGCGTGAAGATTTGACGGCTGTCTGCAAGGTACATCCTTCCGCTCGGGGCGAGGAGGCAGAGATATCCCTCCCACTCCGCGCCGACGACACCACGCAAATCCTCGTTGCGGAGCATCGCATCCACGTTGGACGAGCGGTGAGAAAGTGTGCGTTCAAGGTTGACCTGCGCCTTGCCGACCGCCTCCACTCCGTTGCGGGAGATGTAGATGGGGTCGTCCAAGAAGTTGCAGGCGTAGCCAAGGCATCCCACGTTGGGGACACCGCTCTCGCGGGGGTATATCCTCGGCTGAAGGTCTGCTGTGACCTTATCCTCGGAGGGGTTGTATTCTGCCGTGTGGTAGTACACGCTTGACCCCTGCGGTGAGTCGCCCTTCAGGATGATCAGGTTTGTGGGTGTCGTGAGCATCGCGGTGATGGGCGTGGCATCGGTGCCGTCATTGAGGTAGTTGTACGCGCCGATGTAGAACGGGTCATTGATGCCGTCCAAGTCTCTCTGCGTGTAGAATACCGAGTTAGGCAGGTTTGGATTTCCCGAGAGAAACACGCGCCCGTCAAATTCGGTGATGAGCGTGCACCCGTTGATGGCATCAATCGCTCGGCCTTGCATATCGGGGTTGCCCGTGAGAATGTCGCGCATCTCACCGACCGATACGAATTTGGAAGGAGAGACACGGCTCTCAAAGCGAATCTCTTTGCCGTCAAGGATGACTTCTTGTTGAAGAACCTTTTTGGCAAAAGTCACCGATGTGATAATGAAGCCGTTTGTGCCGTCGTCCCTTGTGTATGTGTCGTAGGTGAATGTTATATATTCTGAATTAGAAAGCAGGGTGTATGTCGTCTCGCCGGTTGTCGTTTGTTCTACCAAGTAGAACACGGCCTTTTCTGTGTATACGTCGGTTGACACATCCGGAGCATCGTCATAGTAGGTCTCCCTTATCTTACCGAGGCGGATGGTGGTGGATGTCAAGTCAAACTGCACGGTGGCTGTGCTTGTTTTTTCTTCAGGGGTGAATGCTACCTCGTCATCTCCGATATATTCATACGTGTGACTGGATACCTTATCCGTTCCACGGCGGCGAAACGGATATACCGGTTCGCCGTTAACCTTTATCTTAACCGCAACGGAAGGGTCGTGGATGGCAAATTCCATCTCGCCGTTTTTCGGGTAGTAGGTCTCCACCACGCGGTCTCTGCCGATGTTCCTCTGCTCGTATAGGATGCCATCGGTGAAGGTGGTGGGAATATAGCCGTTCTTGTCAATGCTCACCGCCTTGACGGGGTTTCCGTTCTCAATTTTTAGGTACATGCCTCCGTCCACATAGTAGAGCGCGCCGAAATGGGTGACGGTCTGTGACCGCGCGTCACTAACCTCGTTTAAGACGTTTGTGGGAACCTCCACCACCACGGGGTTCTTTACCTCATCACCCTTCGGCTCTTCTATCCACGGCATGGACGGGTCAAGGGCGTAGAGATTTTTCCCACTATGGATGATGAACTTGTCGTGCTCTCCGTTAGCGGCGGGAAGAAGGTGGATGCCGTAGATGCGACCGCCGAGCTTCCCGATCTTTTCAAATCCGATGGCGGTCTCTACCGCCGCGCCCTGCTCGGACTTGTAGTCGCGCCACATATTGATGAGGTAGTTGAAGCGGGAAGGGTCGCACTCCGACCGCGCGGACGAAAAATCCACGCCACGGAAGTTGCTGTATTTTCGGGTGTACATTACGCCCACCCCTTCCTATCGGTGTAGTGCGTAATGCGCGGGGCTTTGCGGATGCCACCCGCCGCCGTCTTATACAGCGAGTAGTACGCCGTTGCCCTCTCGGGCTCGTCATCATTCCACACGTAGGAGGCCACAAGAAGAGGAAGGAGCTCGGCAAGGTCAGCATCAAGCCGAATTTCCTCACCATCGCTGTCCTCGTCCTTGAACCTCTGCGGGCGCTTCTCGTAGCGCACCTCATACGTGCCACGCTCGTTTCTCGGCAGACGGAGGTATCTCCCATCCAAGAGAAGGGCGCGCGCATCGCTAAGATATACCTCCTCACCGTCCCTCATAATGGGAAGGGTAGCCATACCGAAGTCATCGGCGGCGAGGTCGTACTCAACGACGTCACCCGTGATAGTCGCAGGGATGTCATAGAACGACACATTCCGCACGTGGAAGTAGTTTTGCGAATCGAACTGCAGGGAAATCTCGCGTACGCTGTCAGCGATGGCACAAAAACGCATCCATCCGCTGCCTGCGTTCCAAGATTTCTCGATGCTGCCGTCGATCGTTGCTCCCTTGACCGTCACGCCCCCGTGACCGCTCACCTCAAAAACAACAGAGCGCGCCACAGCCGTATAGGACAGAGGATTCTCCCTCGTATTGAGGGAGACCTCTTCCCACGAAGCGATGGCCTTCACGGGCTCGTGAACAATCGTCACGGTGCCCATTGCGGGGCGGATGCGGTTGACCTCCTGCAAGGCGAGGTTAAGGGCCGTGTAAAACAGGCCATCACTTCCCGCGAGGTCACGCGAATATCCGTAGCCGAGGACGGCTTCCTTCACTTCTAATACGGTCATAACGCGCTCCTTTAATTAAAGCTGGGTCGCAGATGCAGTGGTATCGCTGGTGCAGAGCAGGATGTGCTTGTACGCGCCGAAACCGACACCGAAGCGGCAGCGGCCAGTCCAGTTCATATTGCCGTTGGGGTGATCCACCCAAGGATTGATAGACAGGGGGATGCGGTTGTAGAACATATTGCCACCGAGGTTCTTGTTGGCCTCGCTCGACATAATCATCACGGCATCGCTGGTCGCCTGCCAATCGGGAAGGACAACGATGTTCCAGTTGCCGTACTGAATGTTGATGTCGTTGTAGCCGTTGCCGAGAGCGCCCTCGGAGCCGCACACCTTCTTGGCGATGCGCTCGGCCTTGGGGGTGTTACCGGGAAGGATGATGGTGTCGGCGGTGTAGCCGAGGGGGTCACCATTCTCGTCCTTCATATTGCGGATTTTGGAGGCAAGCTCACCAAGCGCCTCCTCAAAGGAAGTGGTATCCTTGAAGAGGTCGGCGTGCTCGAAGTAGTTGGACTGGGTGCCCTTTGCGGCGGAAGACGCAACGCCCTTCTCCGCCTTGCCGTAG
>JAEIGA010001248.1_pt1 | contig 39371 bp, 62 predicted proteins | sample 9270691 | NCBI WGS metagenome assembly JAEIGA01 (sample SAMN17057246, study PRJNA624740) | gut metagenome | biome: biome; isolation source: fecal sample | host: Bos grunniens | place: China: Xizang | collected 2019
ATCGTCCGAAACATCTGAACCATAACAGATACCAGCCTCTCTACCAATCATAGTGATTGGATTTTTAGTTGTATATTCTTGAATAGTTATCATATTATTTTAATCCTCATTGGTAAGAGTATAGCCAATTAATCGGCCATCTGTATAATTATGCAAAAGATTTTCAATTTCATCAATCAAAATTTTATCGTGGTCATATTTCATTGTAAATAAATCACTATATGGAATAAAATCAACTCCTACAATACCGTAATCATAAGCTTTCTGTTTCATCGCTTGTGGATTACTGCAAGCAATTTTCGCACCAGTTTCCTTTGCCAAAAGCATCAGACGACTGGTCTTTCCTGAGCATCTACCATCAATAATTCTATACATAATTAACTCTCCATTTTCATATTATATTGCTTCAAAAACTGTTCTAAATTACTGCCAAATTTTACGACATCATCAAGAACAGGAATACCAGCAATGTTGTAGGCTCCACGCAAATCGCATTCGCTATAATCAAACACTGTGTTTGCGATATTGCAAATAATACGATTAGCGTCATTAGTATCTTTTGCTGGCACTAAAAATCCAATAAATGCGTATTCCATTATATAAACTCCTTACTTTATACTATACCCAAAGTCTTTAGCATGGAAGAAATCTTGCCAGTAATCTTCTTGTCGATCAAGCTTATCCTTAGTACACTCTTCCAAGAGTTCGAATGTAAAGTTCTCTACTCCATACTCTGCCATGGCGGGGTACAGCTTATTGCGGGTGGGTGTTTCTGCTCCTAATCCGCGTTTGATATGTTGTTTCCAGCGGTCGGCCACCGAAACAGCCTAACCAACATAACACATTTGATTTTCTATATTGGTAATTTTATAGATACCAGTTTTTACACCAGAACCTAGAACTCTACCAATCATATCAGTATAAGGTTTTTCATAATAGACTTTCCAGATAACTTTATTGAGAGCTTCTTTATCTCGCAGATACGGTTCAACAGAGCGCAATTGACGAATCTCATTCATGTCGCTTTCGGGAATCACAAGACGATAGAAGTTTTGCTATTGACGCATTTCTTCTTCCCGTTTTGCCGCAGCTACGGCAACATCAATCGCGTTTTGAAGCTCTTGTAGAGTAGCCGATGCGCGGGCCGACTATTCACCGAACATAGTCATCTACTCTTGGAAGCCTTTCATAGCTTCAGCAAGTGTTTCGCTATAAATTGTGTCATAGTCAGAAATATTTTGTTGACATTTCAAAGCAGCCTCTTCAACGGCTCTATCAAACTGCTCAATCGCTAATGACATCTATTGATTATAGAATGTTTTTGCAGTTTCTTCTGCGTCTTTTTTAGATTGCTCTATACTATTGGAAATATCTGCTCTTTGAGCCTATAAATGTGCAACTTCAGCACTTAAAGAGCCTTGTTTTATTTGTAAAGAGTTGAGTTCGAGCAAAACCTCATCAATTTTTTTGTTACTTTCTTCATAACTCTATTGGCTATTTTTGCGTCGATCCTCAATCTGTTGAATTTCTAATTCTTTTTCGCGCCTATGAATTTCCATCTCTTTTTGCCAAGCAGCAAATAGATTCTGTTCTTCTTCAATGCGCTAATAATTTATACCTCGGATTTTTTCTTGTGGAAGCTTGCGGCAAATTAGCCAAGCGATTCCAAAACCGCAGACTAAACCGAGGCCAGCCGCGATTATAATGCTCATACCTATAGATAGAAAAAATAAGGGGTAAGGCGGGCCCTACCCCTTATAGTATTTTCTACTTTAGGATTAAGCTTCAGCAGAGGTATCCAGAGCCAGGCCTTCCTCGGTCAGGACCAGATACTTAACAGCCACGTCAGCCTCAACAGTCACAGGGGTGCGAGCAGCAAAGCCCTTGCGAACCAGAGAATTGAAGCTACCATTGATAACACGCTTGTCAGCATTCAGAGCTGCAGCCATGTCGTCCAGGGTCACAATGTTGCCCTTGTTAGCAGCCAGGAAGTCGAAGATAGCCTTGATGGTATCGCTCATTTCAGCCTTGTCAGCAGCTTCGCCCTCAGCAGTCACAGACAGAGAAGAAATCTCAGCAGTGCCGGGAACAGTAGCGTCAACGCGAACACCATAGCCCTTCTTCTGCAGAGCAGTAAACACACCATTAACGGTGCTCTTGCTCAGCTCCAGAGCCTCAGCGACGTCAGCAGAAGTCACGTTGGTGCCATGGACTTCCTTCAGATAATTAACAACCTTTACAGAATTTTCACTCATTGCCATAATTTTTTGTCTCCTTTTAAATAAATAATTTTTTTGGTTTTCAAGCTTTTTAGCTTATGTAATAATTTTATCAAAAATTTTTCTTTTTGTCAAGATTCTTCCTCTAATAGTTCTTGCACCAATTCATCTATTACGAGGATATCCTCCCAATTCTATACCTAGCCAGATAATTTCATAATTTCGGCTTCAGCATTCTGGATTTCAGACTTGTCGTCGCTGTCCAAGATAATGCGCTGATATTTAGCGATTTTTTTCGCTAAGTTTTTGCGCTCTTTCATCTTCATAAAAAATTTTCTTCCTTATTACCCTTATATTATATATAATTTTTTTTCAAAAGTCAAATCATTTTGAAAAATTCTTCTTCAGTGATAATCGGTATACCAAGCTTTTGAGCTTCTTTATTTTTCGCAGAAGTACTTTTATTATCATTATTGATAAGATACTGTGTATTTTTGCTAACCGATTTCACAAAGCGGCCGCCATTTTGCTCGATAATAGCGACTAACTCATCACGGTTTTTAACCCGCTGCAGCTTGCCAGTAATACAGAATGTACAGCCCGCAAGCGTCTCCTTTTTCTCTTCTTCTTCTAGACATTCAATTTTCATTAGCTTATATAGTCTATCTGCTTCTGTGTAATCAAATTCCAAAAGAGCTCTTGATTTTTCGTAGCCGAAGCCACTATGCTGCGAAAAATCATATCCATTTTTTACTTTATCTCGCAAATCTTCATAAGAAGAAACTATCTCTAGCAATTGCTTTGAAATAGTGCGCCCAATTAAGGGGATGCCAAGAGAACAAATGAATGCATTTAGTGTGGTGCGGCGACTCGCGTCAATTGCGGCGAGTATTTTGTCGACGGAAGTGGCGCCGAAACCGGGTTTCTGAATCCACTCATCACGATAGCGCTCAAGACGAAAAATATCAATGATAGAGTTAACCCATCCCCAGTCAAGCAGTTTCTCGAGGGTGGCTTTTGAAAGACCTCGAATGTCCAATCCCTTATCCTTTGAGCAGAAGTGGTCAATGCGGTTAATTAACATAGCGGGACAACTTGGGTTAGAGCAGGTCAATACTGCTGTACCATTGTCACGCTTTATGATAGTTGCTTCGCCACAATAAGGACAAACAGTTGGCAGACCTAAATAATTAGAAATCTTACAATTGTCCTCATCATGCTCCCACTTCTCAACTTGTGGAATAATGGCGTTTGCTTTATAAATATAAAGAGTATCTCCAATATACTGGATTCCACCACTTAATTCCTGCATAATGCTGATATTGTGGAGCGAAGAACGCGACACTTCAGACCCGTCAATCTCAATCGTGTCAAAAACAGCGACTGGTGTGAGCTGACCTGTGCGGCCGGCACTCCATTCAATTGAGCGAAGAGTTGTAGGATAAGATTCATCGAAGAATTTATAAGCAATACCATTGCGGAAATGGTGCGATGTAGCACCAAGTGAATTTCCATATGCGATAGACTCATATTTTAACACAAGACCATCAATGGGGAAACCACAATTTTCTGCAACAGCTTTCAATCGGTTAATCATAGACTCTGTAATGGGAGTAAGTTCATTTACACATTCAAAAGGAACAGTAAAGAATCTACCGTAGCTAGTAAGATTTAAAAGTGATACGATATGGGAATCGTCGGCCTCTTTCTCCATACCAGATACGACATTCCAAGCAACAAAGGTTAGATTGCGCTTAGCGCACTCGGCGGCATCAAGCAGACGAATACTACCAGCCGCAAAATTGCGAGAGTTTTTATACTCATCAGCGAAGGGGAAGAAATCGCGGTCAGTACAAATAATTTCTCCATCAATTACCAGGTCTGCTGGAACTTTTAACTGATTGGGAATGCTAGGAATTACTCTAGCATTATGAGTGACGTTCTCACCAACGACGCCATTACCACGGGTTTCTGCGCATATTAAGCGACCTCCGCGGTATGTAAGTCGCAAAGTGAGTCCATCTAGCTTAAGAGAAAGAAATGCGGCTCGGTTGCCGCAGAACTCACGCAGCGCATCAATGCTCTTGGTTTTATCCAATGAAAGCATAGGAGAATAGTGTGTAACTTTTTCAAGTTCATTTACTACCTCGTAGGGGATGGACTGTGTGGGTGAATCATCTGATACGATGCCCAATTTCTTTTCAAGCTGAACGAGTTCCCAATACTTGGCATCCCATTGAGCATCGGAAAGAATTGGTTTTCCTTCATCATAAGCTTTTGTCGCATTATTCAATTCTTCAATTAGATTTTTATAACACTCCATACACTTGCCTCATTTGTTTCTTATTTTATATAAATATTATATAAAAAATTTTTTTAAAAGTCAAAATAAGGAGGCAATTAAGCCTCCTTATTTATAATATCCATCACATAACTCTAAATCAAGTGCCGTTCCAGCGTCAATATACCACTCAGATTTACGATTAATATAATCTTCCAAAGTTTTCAAACCTACTTTTGAAGTGTCTATAATAAGACGATTCATCATGTCTGCAAGTCGCTTCATTTCTGAAAGCTCCTGTTTTACCCGCTCTGATTTACCGTGGATAGATGTAGCAACATCATGATACATTAAAGTAGCATACTCACTCATAAACCTTTTATGGCCGAATAAATAAATCAAAAATCCTGCACTCATACACCAACCAAGAGCGATAGTATGAACTGGAGTTTTGCTTTTGCGAATTACATCACCAAGGGCGAACGCATCATACGCATTGCCGCCATTGGTGTTGATAAATAGCATAATAGGTTCTCTTTCCCAATCCTTATATTCGGCTTCCTTTTGGTCATCATCATAGTTAATTGAGAAAATTGAATTAATTACTTTTTCCACTGAGGATGAAGTAATTTCATCGCTCAGTAGAATATTTCTATACATTGGTAGTGGTTTCATACTTTGCTTACCGCTATTACCCTTTCATTCTTAATCATTTGATTACCGATGCTTGTCCTTCCAAGAGCAGGGATATCTGTTGCGGCGATGCAAATAGACTTCTTGTCGCCGACAATTAACAGATTATCTTCGTCGCTCACCATCGCGGCAGCGCGCACAGGGCCTGTTGAATCAGATACCTTATAAAAAACGAGTCCTTTACCTCCTCGCTTTTGCGCCATCAATTCTTTAGGAAGAACTTTCTTGGCAAGACCCAGCTCAGAGAATAGTGCGAGGGAGTCTTCTGCATTGCGAATAGGAAGTGCGGCAACCAGAGAATCACCTTCACCTAAATTAATACCCTTAATGCCTACAGTCATGCGGCCAGTAGCTCCAAATTCTTTGGAGTCACACTTGATAACATAACCATTTTCGCTAATCAGCAGAATGGGTTCATCTTTAATAAGGACTACAGAGACTAGCTCATCGCCTTCACGCAGATTAATTGCGCCCACGCCATTCTTCTTCTTTGTGTTAGTATATTCTTCCAGAGTCGTCTTTTTTACAAGACCGTTCTTTGTGGCGAATAATACAAACTTAGCATCTGTATCTCTATAAATAGAGTACATCGTGGCAGGCTCTTCGCCTTGTTCCATAGGGATAAGCGCTTTGATAGCAGTTCCTTTAGAGGTATTAGTTCCTACTGGAATATCATTTACCAAGAGCCGGTACATTTTTCCTCGGTTGCTAAAAATCATAAGATTATCAACCGTATTAGTGCGTAGTACCATCGAAGTAATATCTTCTTGGGTCTTTACGCCCTTACCATTGCGCTTCTGAGTACGGAAAGATGTGACTGGGATGCGCTTGATGGTGCCTGCCTCTGTCATTACAACGACGCACTTCTCGGGTTCAACATATTCAATTTCTTTTTCTTCTTTAGTTTGCGTGATTTGAGTAAGTTCTGTACGACGCGCATCACCATAATGCTTCACCAATTCTTCAAGTCTATTTCTTAATTCTTTCTTTGGGTCGGCAATAATTAAATCTAAAACAGCAATAGCGTCAATCAATTCATTATGCTCTTTATTGATTTCCATTTTTTCAAGGCCTGCTAAGCGGCCTAGTTTCATATCAACAATTGCTTTTGCTTGAGGTTCAGTAAAATTATACTTGGCCATCAAGCCTTCTTTCGCCTTCGCTGAACTCTCAGAAGACTTAATAAGAGCAATAATATTGTCAATATCTTCAAGAGCTTTTAATAAACCTTCAACAATTTCAAGCCTATCTTGTGCTTTTTTCTTATCAAATTTTGCTTCACGCAAAATACAATCAACGTTATGATTAACATAAACATCGATACAGTCTTTCAATCCCAATTCTGTTGGAATTTTATCAATCAAAGCGACTTGATTGTAAGAGATTGAAGTTTGTAAAGAAGTTTCTTTAAATAGAAGATTGATAATATTGAGAATATTGGCGCCTTTCTCGCATTCAATCACCAAACGGAAACCCTTACGATTACTTTCATTGCGAATATTTTCAACGCCCTTAATGCGCTCTTCATCGCAGGCTGTACCAATTTCAGTCATTAAGGTTTCTGTAGCAACACCATAAGGAATCTCATAGAATACGATATTGTTTCCTTCGGTTATATATCTACCTCTTAATTTTACACTACCATGTCCAGTCTTTATAATATTAGGTAACTCAGATTTATTAATAATCTGACCTCCGGTTGGAAAATCAGGACCGGGAATCATTGGCTCTTTGCCGTCCATATAATCGTAAATGGCTTGGGCAACTTCGTTCAAATTATGTGGCAGCCAATTGCACGCCATAGCCACACCAATACCAGTATTCGGATTACAAAGTAGGTTAGGGAAAATGGCAGGTAATGTTACTGGTTCATCCTTAGTCTCAGAGTAGTTGGGTATAAAATCAACATTTTTCTTTTTGATACCGGCAAGCATACCATCTTCAGAGAGTTTTGATAATTTTGCTTCTGTATAACGATAGGCTGCAGGGCCATCTCCATCTCTATTACCCATATTTCCATGGAAGTCAAACAAAGGGTAGCGCATTACCCAAGGCCGAGCTAGTCGTACCAGGGCTTCATAAATGGAACTATCACCATGAGGATGCCAGTCTGCCATAACATTACCAACAATATTGGCACATTTTACGTGAGGTTTTGAATAAACATAACCACTATCAAAAGCGCCGTATAGGATACGCTTTGCCACTGGCTTCAAACCGGACTTGGCGTCTGGGATAGCGCGATCGGTATTGACAGCTACTGCATATTCAATAAAATTTTGACTTAATTCATTTGTCAAATCATTCTTTATCATTTGTGTCCTCCTTGGTTTTAGGGGTAAAATTTTCACAGGAATAATCTATTTTTAAATTGCACTTATGATTTGTCTGTCTAGTTTGACTAATATTTATAAGATACTCCAAATCATGAATAGTTCCCATGGCATGCGCCATAATAATTTGACAACTATTGCCGCCATGAGCACATTCTTTACATTTAATATATTGCATATTTTACTCCTTACACTTGGACTGTAGCTTCTGTGCTATGTTCTTTGATAAAAGTTTTGCGAGGTCCAATAGCAGTTCCCATCAAGTCTTCAAACAATTTTTCGGTTGCTTTTACGTCCTCGATTGTAATCTGTTTGATAATTCTATTTTCGGGGTCGGTTAGAGTTTCTTCGATTTCTTCTACGTCCATTTCGCCGAGACCCTTCATTCGATTTACCACATATTTTTTACCAGGATTATTCTTTCTAAACTCTTCTAATGCCTCATCGTTTTTGATGTATTTATACTGCTTACCAATTGTAAGTTTATACAGAGGAGGCACACCGGCATAAATATATCCATCTTCAATTAGCTGAGGGCAGAAGTTCCAAATGAAGGTGTAGAACAGATTCTTAATGTGGGCGCCATCGACGTCAGCATCACTCATAATAATAATTTTACCATACCTCAAGTCTTCTTTATTATAAGTAATCTTCATTGTCTTAGGGTCGATAGTCAGACCAAACGCATCAATCATTGTCATAATTTCTGAGTTCTTTTGGATTTTGTCGAAAGCTGCCTTTTGAGTATTGAGGATTTTACCACGAACTGGCATAATTGCCTGGAACTCATTATTACGAGCAGTCTTCATATTGCCAGATGCAGAGTCGCCCTCAGTAATATAAATTTCACACTTAGAACGGTTCTTACTATAACAATCAGCAAGTTTACTATCAAACTTCAAAGCCTTCTGTTTCTTTTCAGCTTTATTGCGAACACTATCTTTCGCTTTCTTAGCGGCTTCGCGCGCCTTTCTTGCGTTGATAGCTTTATCTGCAATATCTTTGATTTCCTTTTTATTGCTTTCTAACCAAATTTTCAAATCAGAAGATAGTTGAGGAATAAAATTCTTCATTTCAATCTTTGTAATATTCGACTTAACCTGCGCATCATAAGCAACTCCAGAAGCCGTGATATTAAATACAATATAACACCCTTCTTGAATATCGTCACCAGTGAGGTTTTCATCCTTTTCTTTCAACCACTTCTGGTCGCGGAAGAACTTATTAAATTCTTTTGTAATAAGACCTTTAATAAGAGTAATATGAGGTCCTTTCTCGGTAAGACCTGTATTAACATAAGGAATAATCGTTCCAGTATAAGAAGTTGTATAAGTTAAAATAAAGTCAATAGACTCCTTACCAACTTTGAACTTGGAACAAAAACGATTATCGATAATTTCTTTATCTTTTACCTTTTGGTCGACATAATCGGAAAGACCGTTCTTGGAAAAGTATTCTGTCTTTTCTCCATTATAATCAAGTTTAATTGTTAGACCAGGGCAAAGACAAACAATTGTATTTAACAAATCTTTTACTTTAGCAATTTCTACTTCAGTATGGGTAAAGAACTCTTCGCTAGGTTGCCATTCAACGCATGTTCCAGTAGGAAGATTACATGCTTGCACTTCACGACTGTCAAATACACCTTCTTTAAAGTGAATATGTTCCATTTTATTATCTCGGTATGTAAACACATCTAACCAATGAGAAAGGAATGTGGTAATCTTACTACCAATGCCGAAGGAGCCGAGTGATGTTCCTTCATATGCTCCATCTTCACGGTACTTACCCGATGTATTTAGAACGGAGAAAGCAGCCTCCAAGATAGTTTTGCCATCATCTCTCATATGATTTACAATAAAACCTTGTCCATAGTCTCTTACTCGGACTCTATCATTTTTAATACCAATTTCAATTTCATTACCATGCCCAAGATTAAACTCATCAATAGCGTTAGATAAAATTTCTACCAAGAGTTGCGTTGAGTAGGTGCAGTCTCCCGCATAAACCTGTGGCCTTAAACGGGTGAACTCTAATGGGTTTAGCGATTCTATGGAGTCTTCATTGTATAATTTTGTGTTTTTATTTTCATTCGACATATTTCCACTTATATCCTTTCGTTGTAGTTCTAACACCTCTACAAACCTTACTAATACAACTTGAATCACATTCGTTTTCTCTTGCTGCTAAGGCGATAGAGTCGTATAATGCTAAAATTTCATTCGTTTTTATATCAATTTTTGCTACTTTTTTATTTGTTATTTGGTGCTGAGTTGTTCCGCTCTCTCCCTTATACGGATCTCTTTTATATTCTGGTATAATGAAATCATTATTTTCATTTACCCAGTAAAAAATATGATTATCGGAAGTTTTTCTCTCTCCTCTGCAACAAGCAGCAATTTTTTTCTCATTATATCCTGTTGCTTCAGAACAATCAGCAATACTCCTATAAATTTTCAATAAATTTCCTTCAAGATCAAATACAGCAACTTCTTTAGCTCGCTCTCTTTTGGTTTCAGACATTTTTTTATAAGACTCAATTGAGTTTATAGGATGTTCGGTATTTGCGGTTTGATTATATCCAAATGGTGATACTGTATTATAATTAACAATATATTTTTTTTCAATATCTCGCAATTCCGCTTCTGTCCACTCTCCTGATTCTAAAATTTCAAATATAAAGTTTTCTATACCATACTTTCTTATAGCACAATAGAGAGGATAATTTGACTTACTAGTAGTGTTATTGGCGTGATATAAATGCTAATTATATCTAATATTTGGTTCGTTTATGGTTGAACCTATATATTTTTTGTCATTAATTTTATTTGTAAAACAATATATATGATACATTATTTTTATTCTCCTTTTTTATATTATCTTCAATATAATATAAAAATTATCATAACTGCATTGGCCTGACCTGACCAGGTGTTTTAGTAATTTTTACTATCTTTTCTGGTGTGATCTTTCCAGTAGCTAATTTGTCAGCCATTTCATTCCAATACTCACCTTGGTGACCTTTAACTTTGCGCAACTCAATTCTATAACCTCTCTGCCAGTGGTCATAAAATGCTTTAATAAGTTCTAGGTTTTCAGGAACCTTCTTGTCTGATTTAATCCAACCATTTTTTGCCCAGTTAAAGCACCAAGCTGTTAGACAATTTATTGCGTAGGCTGAATCACTATATATAATAGGTATTTGAGCAAAATTATTATTATTAGGTTTTACACCATATTTTAAAAAACTATATAATATAGCTTTTAATTCTTGTTCATTATTAGTAGTAGTTTCAGTAAATTGTTTAGAATATACTTCAACTAAAGTATAATTATTATTACAAAAATTTTTATCTTTGTCAAGTACAATCACACCAAAACCACCCGGTCCAGGATTCGGATGAGCTGAACCATCAGTGAATATATGTAGCAATTTTATCTCTCCTTTCAGCCTTATTTGTCATTTTATTTTCATATATACATATTATACCTTATTTTTTTAAAAAAGTCAAATAAAAAAACCTCCAAAACAAGCAAATTAATACATGTTTTGGAGGTTAATAGCTTTTAATTATAATTCCTCTTCTTCGTAATACTCGTCTTCAGAGGTTTCTTCACTAAAAGTCTAATCAAATAAATTTTTTTCAGCTTGGCCGATTTGAGACATTACGGACTCAAATTTTATGCCACCTGCAATATTTTCTTTTTCAGACTTCTTATAATAACAAGCCGCGCTAACGCCATAAGCAGTCCATGGGAAAGCCACAATAGCGGTTAACCAGGGCAATTCACCTATATAGTCATTCATAATGCAAAAATATGCTAAGACTAAAAAGGCTAAAGTAATAACCCATACTAAAATGGATTCTTGAATTAATAAAGCTTTAGAAAATTCAGTTTTTTGTTTTTTCATAATTACATACCCAATAGCTTTTTCCAAGTCTTTTGCTTGGCAGTTGCTTCACCATCTGCAGTACAGCCGTTAGCCTTTTGGAAAGCCTTTAATGCGGCTGTAAATTTAGAACCTGCAACACCATCAGCTTCTCCAACAGAGGCATATCCTAAAGAATATAGTCTCTTTTGGATATACTTAACAACAGGATGCTTACGATTCTTAGATGCGGAAACAGTGATTGTTTTTCCCAATGTAATAGGACCAGCAATACCATCAACACCTGCACCTAAGCATCTTTGAACATCTTCAATAAACTGCTTTTCAGTGTATTTAGATTTATTATTCAAAACTTTAAGTGCTGCATCAATTTCTGCCAGAGTCTGTGCACCAACAATGCCGTCCTGCTGCAAACCATGATTCTTTTGGAATTTCTTCACTGCAGCTTGTGTTGCAGAACCAAAGTCACCATCTGCGCCGTATCCGCCTAAATTATAACCTAATTTGATTAGATTTTCTTGTAATGCTTTTACTTTAGTACCTTTATCGCCCTTAGTAAGGACATTGGGCTGAGGGGCAACAACTGCACCAAGCTATGCGTTTACCTTTGTAGCAATTTCAGAAAACTTACCCTGGAGATAAGGACCGGGGCAAGCTGTAGCGGCAAACATATTGTGTCTAGTTAAATTACCAGTCTTATCGCCGGTATATTCTAAGGCTTTAATGCCATTGCGCTTACAGATATCAACGCACAAATCAATTAAAGCTGCATAAGCCTTAGCACTAACTTCCCAATTGGGAGCTCCTGTGCTATTGGCAACTTCGATCGTCACAGCGACGTTATCATTTTCTTTGCTGCTACTAGTCCATGCTCTATAATCTTCATCAACATATAATGCAATATTACCCTGACTATCGATGCCATAGTTAGAGCTAGCCTATCTACTAGGTTTAGAGAAAATATTTCCCATACCCTTTAAAGTTGCATTTACTCCAGCAGCGTGGTGGATAGTAATCTTACTAATTTTTCCAGTTCTTTTACTGTAATTCGGTGATAATTGAATATAAGATACTAATTTAGAATAACCCATATACTTTCCTCCTTGCGTTAAATTTATTTATGATGAGTTATCTTCTTAAAAAAGATTCCTTGTCAAGTACTTTGAAAATATAAGGGTAAGAATTAATTAGTTTTGACCATTTTCTTTACTTCTAATTCGCTGATAAAGTTTATCTTTTCCTTTGATGTATGCCGTAATTCCTTGATATTCGTAAGCTATCATTTCTTTAATTGTAGTTAAATCAAATTCAGTCTGACGTATATGTTTTCGAATTGTGCGAGCTTCATATGAATTTACTTCGAAATGAGTACTATGAACCATGCAAGCGTATAGATGCTGCAGAGCCGCTAAGGCAGGTTTAATATCTGCATCGCGCACTGTGCGCAAATATTCTAATTTTGCGCGTCTATACGCAAGTTCGCATCCGGTGCGTTCGCTAGCCATATCATAATCTTCAGGATGGCAGGTTGACTCTCCAACAAAAACACGGCCTTTTTCATCTGTTATAATACAAACTGCAATTTTATTTTCTTCATCCCAACTAAAATCGGGTTGACGAGTTTTCATATTTTATTACCTCCAGGGTTTTTCTTTTATTATATCAAAAATTTTTTGAAAATGCAAGAAGATAACGACTTTTAGCCCCGCAGGATGACCCCGCGAGGCTGGATATTTAAGATATTTTATTCTTCGTCGGGTAAAGATTCTACGTATAGCGCGTCATCAATCAGATCATAAAGCGTATTACAATAACTATAGTGAGAATCTTGATGGCATAGTTCGAAGTCTACTTCAATGGGAGTTTTTAATTTGGCTGCAGTTAAAATAAGTATTTTACAAATTTCATCAGTATCCATATCCGCTAAATCATGGACATGCTCTTCCGTAAAAGTGCGTCTGAATAATTCAGTTGCATATCTATGTAGCTGATTTACAAGAGCTTCTCTATATTCTTTATTCATTAGCAATGCCACTCCACTTTTACTAGATAGAATTTCTTTCGACCTTCCTTATAAGGCACCGCATGATCTGAATACCAGCCGCGGTCGTACTTCTCAATAGCCGCCATAGCTTCATCTCGATTGGGGTAGACTGTATCTTCATGCCATGTCAAATCGCCATGGTAGCCACTGGTTTCTTGGGGGTCATAGGCGAAAGAATTAATGTCTTTAAGAATCTGTCTCTTGGAGACAGAACAATGATAATCTAAATATCTAATTGCGTGACTCATATTACAATTGCTCCTTACATTTATTTACTTCTAATTTCATCATTTCAATTGCATCATCCAATAGAATAGGAGTGCAGTTATGTGCGTCGCATCCAACATTGAACATAAATGGAATACCTTGATAAAAAGGATTCATTGCGTGAGTATGCCCATGCAGGTTAATTGTACATTGCTTGAGACTTTCTTTTTCAAGATTCGCAGTCATAGTGGGAAAATGCGATAGATAAAAATGATAACCTCGATAGTGTAGCATATCTGCGTACTTGGGCTCTTCAACGACATTCTTGCAGAAGCGATACATTTCAATGCGGGCAGGTGAGTCATGGTTACCCAGGATGATATGGATTTTACCGTTGAGCATTTCGATAAGCTTTTGATTTTCATTGTTCATGCCAGCGCCGCCAAGGCAGAGATCGCCGAGGATGTACACATCATCTTCCGGAGATACTACCGCATCCCAATGCTCGATAATTGCTTCATTCATCTCTTGGACGCAACAGAATCCGCGAGCGCCCCAAATAAATTCGCGGTCATGATTAAAATGTAAATCAGAGGTTAGCCAAATCTTACCCATTTGCAAGCTCCTCCTCTATTAAGTATTTAAGTTGTTCTAAGAACTTTTTCTTGTTCTCACGCTCTTTATTGTTCTGTGCTGCTAAGAAGTCTATATAATGATGTAAATCCTTTATCTCTTTTTCAACCTCTTGGGCTAATTCAACAATCTTACTCATAATTACGCACTTCCTTTACTACAACGCCTTCGGCACTAATGTGCCACACCTCATCAAACCCCTCTTTAAGAGCGGGTTTTTCATACCTACTATACATATTATAAATCACGCTATCAGGCACTAGGGCTCTACCAGTACGCTGCTTGTTGCGTTTAAGAGCAATCTCCAAAGGAGTTTCAAAACTAACAGCAATTTGGTAAGGACGTCCCTTAATATGCTTGCGCACCTGCGCGCGAGACTTGGGTGTTAAATGAGTAGCATCGACGAAAATATCATAGTCATTGCACTCATCGCTGGTGTGGTTTTCAATTTCTGCAAAAAAAGACTGCCGCACCTTATCTTCTACTTCGAAGTATGCCTGACCCTCATCCAAAAGAGAAAAACGAATAAGGTCGCGAGAAATATATGCATCGGCATCAATGTTCATATGTTCGCGCACCCAGGTGCTCTTGCCCGATCCTGGGATTCCACAGCAGAGATACAGAGTCTTCTGCTTCTTGCTTGTATATTCCATTTGCAAACTCCTCCATAAAGATTTCTTTTTCTTCTAGTGTTGTTATCTCAACACAGTTAATTTCCATCTGACAGTGAGTACACCACAGTTTTTTACGATGGAATTGTTCTTTCTTTTTAGCATGGCTTCGCAATACTGGAAGGGTTTTATTTGCGCATCGCAGACAGTAAAAATCATGCGTTTCATAATTATACTTTGCCATAGAAAATATGCTCCTCCCAAGTATTTAGGTCTAACAAACATACATAGCCAGTCCAACAGCTACCATTATCAATGTTACACTTATGTCCGTCGCAGTACCAGAAGGCGCCTGGTTCAATTTCTATATCACTAAATCGGCGCAACTGCGGCATATAGGGGATCGGCGTATGGCCATGTATGAGAACCTCATTATCGGCGCCATGCCACTTCACTTCCTCAATACACTTGCGATCCCACAGTAGCGCTTTACGGCCACAGCTATTCATACTATAGCCTTTTTTCGGCATTACGCCGCTATGATTCATCGTGACCTTAATACCTTCGTTAGTCTCATACGTCGCAGAAAGTGGTAGCGCGCGTATAGTAGACGCCCATTCTTTTTTGTAGCCATCATTTGCCCACTCTGTGAAAGTGTGATATCCGTCATTCTGGAACCAAGGATATCCATACTCACAATCTCCATCATAATAATCAATAATTGTTTGCGCCATCATATCCTCGTGATTGCCGCAAAGAAGCGTGGTTCGAGGGTCATTGAGAACGCTTTTTAAAGTTTTATAGCCATTAGCCAATCTGTCAATACAATCGCCAAGGACAAAGATGCGGTCACTATCGCCGCAAAAAGATTGAATTTGCCGCCATTGCTCATAGGAGCCGTGGAGGTCACTTACCGCAAAAGCACTCATAATTTATCAACTCTTTCTTTATTTCATATATAAATATTATATAATATTTTTTAATAAAAATCAAATAGGCTCCGAGTAACCTCGAAGCCTAAGAATTATTCAACAAAATCTTCTGTTAGTATTTCTACCACTGTATCAAATGTAGTTTGGGGCGGTTCGCAATGACAAATCTCCATTTCAGCCATTTCAGACTCGACAATTTCTTCGATAGACTCGTAGTTAGTAAAGTCAATAGCTGAGCAATCTTTGATATAGTTGTCGATTGAATCACCATACCATTCCCAACTATCCACGCCTCCGCATTCAAGAGCATGGAAGTAATGTGCCATTACTAGATATTCATGGAGGATTTTTTCATTTATACGATAATATTTCATAATATCCCCTTAACCTAGCGCAAAATTGCAAAGCCGCTTCATAGATTCGGGCTGGTCAATTTCAGTGTATCTTCCATTTTCAGAATCCCACATATACCACTGCATTTGTTCCGAATGCGCACAAATGCCAGGTTCAATGCGCTCAATAAGTGCATAATTATAGCACCCTTCGCGCATATCAGTAAGATTATTTTCAACTGCTTTCTGAGCTTCCATAAACTTATAGTAGTAGCCCCAGGTGCGCTGGTCGCCAGTATGGGGCCACTCCTTAACATTCTCAAATACCGTAATAAAATACATTATGCCTCCTGTGCCTCTTCCATATCGGGCGCTTCTGCGACGTCTTTAGCGATACCTTCGAGCACCTTAAAGTGGAAATTCTTATGCTTATAGGCAGTAAACTTAGGACGATTGATGATACGTACAACGACGCCTTCACGCACATGGGTCTTGCCAATGGGGTCGGGGCCATCGTAGAATTGTTCTGCAAGTTGCTGTACTGCTTCTCCAACCTCCCAATCTTCGCTTAGTCCTTGTAAAATTACTCGATGGAATACGGGCACGGTCTTTACTCCCATCTGTTCGCAACGATAACGCATAAAGTCAGGAGTATATTCTACTACCTGGCCATCCTCATTAGTCATAGTCATACGATATACATAGACATCAGACTGAGGCATAATGGGGACAAGGCAAGGCTCTGTCTTTTCCTCATCCCAATAATCAATAGGTTCTCCCATTCCAGTAGGAGAGCACCCGTAAGAGAACACAGTCTCCTTACCATACATCTTCGCAAATTCCTTGTCGTTAATCTTCTTATTATCAGCAGAAGCCATAATAGGCGCGCCAGTGTGAGTAAAACCAACTACTTCGTAGTAAACAGTTTCGCCTTTCCACAGCTTACCCTCGAAGAAATCTGCGTGCTGCTTGCGGAACTCGTTGGAGCCATAAAAGCCCCCATCAAAGGTGTCAAGAACGACACGCCGAGTTCCATCGACGCATCCATACTGATAGATGGGCTCGCCGGGGCGGCGCATAATGCGGTCCCACAAAGTGCGCTTATAACCGGTCAAACGAGGCAGGTACGCAGAACGCTGAGAAGTACCATGCATCTTTAAAGTGATTTCGATTTCATCGCCCGGCTTGAACGCCGCCAGGTTATAAGCTAGCTGTTCAGTGTCGGCATGCTCTTGGAATAGAGGCGCAATGGGGTCTTTGTGCTTGCGAGTCTTATTGCCAGAAGAATGAGAGCGAGAGGGGTTGGTGCGAGGAATATATTTCTGACAAATTTCATGTCCATTGACCACAGTAATTTGAGTACCAACAGTCAAATCAGACATTTTAATACCAGTGTATTCCAAACAAGATAGAGGCATGACTAGGCCGTCAGACTTCTCTCCTCGTAGTTTAATAGCACGAATATTGCGCTTGTTTGGTTCTAAGTATCCTCCAGCGGGATTGCCAGACTCATCTTTCCGACGCACCAGGTCATGCTGCGCGCAAAATTCCTCACTTAGCTGGCCATCAGTAGGAAAATAAACAATAGTATCACCTTCTGCGTATTCCCAGCGACCAACGCATACAGTATTGCCGAAGCATTCACCCAGGTCTAGCCGATCCGCATTGGGGTGCGGCCGCAAGTTCTTAATAGTAGTAATATATCCGCAGTAAGCCATTATTCGCCATCTCTCCCTTCATTATACTTTGCAATAATTGCCTGGTAAGTTCTTTCTTCTCCTGGAGTTAGCCGCAGTTCATATTCGATGAACTCCATCAGCTCGCTAGCTAAATCTCTCCAGAGATACATTTGCATTTCATAATATTCATTCATATTTATTCGCCCTTCTCAACGATAGAAAATTTACAATTATATTTTTCTTTTACAAAGCCATTATCGATATAGAACTGATTTTTATGAACATATGCGTTTGTAAGAGTCTTAAAAATCTTTTCAATAGATTCTTGACGGAGCAGAATAGCATCAAGATATTCCATACGGCTTTTAACATAGAGCCATGCTACTTCCATATCGGAAAATTCTTTATTATCGATTAGCAGCAAAAAGCGTTGAATAGTAGACTCTTTAATAGTTGCTGTTACCATATGGTCAGCTGTCGCGCGAGCTGTGTTTTCTTCTTTTGTAACCCATTCGAGATTTTGAAGCGAATTATCTCGCTTATTATGATTTAAATGGTCTACCGTCATCTTATCTGCATTATCAATGGGTTTCCATGTTTTCATAACCAAACGATGTGCTTGTACGAATTTCTTTTCGGTTCCTCTTGATTTTACTGTGAGATAACCATTCTCAGAAGTATAAACTTTAGCAACTTGTTTGTCTTTAGTCATAAAATTTCCAAGAGTAGAGACATACAGTTGATGAGTCTTATTCCAACGCCAGCGCTCCAGAGTAATATGTAGTTTTGGAAAAATCATATTTATCACCTTTTCCTTTATTTTATATAAATATTATATAATAAATTTTAATAAAAATCAAAAAAGACCCCGAAGACTTAACATCTTCGGGGTCTTTTTATTAGCAGTCAGAAGCATCTGCCCATTCAGGCATTTCCTTTAACTTCTTGTAGCACAGCTGACGAATGCCCATTGATTCTTCTTCCTCAACAGTAATGTTGAAACGATTATAATGAGAATCAACTTCGCGATCCAGCTCGCGGTAGTCCTTAGAAACGTAAGAATCTAAGATACAAGATAGCACATTATCTCTTAGAGTTGCGCTACCAATGCGGTGATATGTGGTGACAACACCATTTTCATTAGTCATAGATTTATATAAAGCCATAAAAGATATACCTCCTTTTTAATATATGAAATTTATTGGAGTGAAATTGTTCTTTTTTGTCCAGTTAATCTTTAATAAAGATCTACCAAACCAACCAACCGCCAACCATGAGGTCGCCGCACAAAACAGTAAAGGCCATAATGGTATCTGAAATGGGGCTTCCGAGAGGTAGACCAAACAATGTGCAAATAACAATTCCGACAAAAAACATAACTAGGGTTAATGCTGAGAGCACAATTAGCCCCAGGACGGCACAGCAAATAAATCGAAAAAAGCTCATCCGTACCTCCTCCTGGCTTGTAGCCAACGTCGAACGCCACAATGCGGACATTTAACATAACGATGGCGTGTAATGTCATTGTGAAATAGTGTAAAAATCCATTGCCAAATATTTTGTTGCCAAATATATTTACATTCAGGGCATTGAAAAACACTAGTATTTTCATAATATTTCTTAAACATTTTACTTTACCTCCTTCCAACCATTGCGCTGAATAATGGCGCGCATACGCTCACGAGCAACGGGATTGCTTGTGTGAATATGAATTCCAAAGGGTACATAAATGAGCAGACTTTCAAGCCAATCAAGCACCTTATATCCTTCCATGTTGCCTTCACCCAAGTCGTTATCCAAACTAATAAGCTCAATTGTGTCCACAATGGGACGCCAATTAAAATAGCGCTTTAAATCCTCAATCATTGCTTCAGCAGTTGTATAAGACAACCACATAACGCCCAATTCATCGCTAGGCTTGGGTCGAACATCATCAAGCCATAACTTATATTTCATATGCCTTAATCCTTTCTGCGAATCACCTCACTGGCGCGTACTGCAGCGAGTATATAAAACATTTTTACTATTTTTTATACATATATAATATAATATTTTTTTATAAAAGTCAAAAAATGGAACAATCTATTAAAATTGTTCCATTTTTATTTTATTGAGGATTTTTCATTTCTTCTTTTTGCTCATCTGTTGCGTTTTCTTCGATAAAAGTACGAAGAAGCTGTGCGACAGGCAAATTTTCTTCTTCTTGCAGTTCTTCAATACGGTCGTTAATTTCATTTGCATCATGCATTTCATTAATCACCGTACGTAAATGGTCTAAAGCTAGGCTGTTTGAGTCAATCATGTCTTGTAAATAGTGATCATTTAAATCAGACCAATCTTTTAATTTTTCAATTTCGCTTTGCAGATGAGCGATTCTTTGGTCCTATTTTTCAATAATTATATACAGTTGGTCAAGGGAAATCGGTGCCATAAATAAACCTCCAAGTGAGTTTTTCTTTTATTGTATCAAAAATTTTTTAAAAAGTCAAAAAAACCGAGAGTAATTTTTATTACTCTCGGTTTTTTATATATAATTATTTTAGTAAAATTTGGATATGAGTCTCATCAAGACGCTTTAATACGTAATAACCAGTATTGGATGTTGTTGCGATGCCATTAACGCCGCAAGTGCATTTGCTGCCGGCCGCGCAAGAGCCATCATCAATTACAACTAACTTACCCATAAATCCTACTGCGTCCCACTCGGGGCGTTCAGAACGAGGGATGTAGATTTGTGTGGGGTCATAATTGGGGTTTAATTTAATATGCGTTTCGATTTCTGAATGCACAATAGTATTACCATCTTCATCTTCTTCCTCGTATTCGACTTCTACTTCTTCGTACTATAAGCGACCATAGATATCGCGGTCGTACATACCATTCCAGCTATCTTCATGGGCGTCGCCAATAACAGAAGCATGGCCACTAATAACACCAAGAATTTCATCATTTGGATTGGCGAGTTTAATTTTGTCTTGCTCAAGAGTTACAAAACGACCAATGCGATCTTCGCCGTTTAGATTGCCATCAGACCACTCAAAATATTCAGCGTAGTCAGCACCAGTAGACATAGAAGTGTTGGCAGCATAAACGTTACCAGATAAATCCACTCGGAAAGCATTTGATTTGGTTTGGGCTGTATATATACTGTTTGCACCAGTAACACTACCGTTACCTACAATAAATATATTATTCTTAGCATTAAAATTTATACCATTAATAGGTGCATCTATTTTATTATTGATACCGACAACAGTCGCACCTAGTCCTTTAACCTGAGTATATAAACCACTAGCATGCGTGTAACGGCCTTCCGCTTTAGTATAACCACCCTCAGCATGCGCGCCTAGAACGGCCGCGATAGAGCCCCGTCCTTCTGCATGTGAATAGTTACCTTCTGCTCTAGTACCAGAGCCCTCAGCATGAGAAGTATTGCCTACTGCACGAGAATTGCTTCCTTCCGCATGTGATGTGTAGCCTGAGGCTATAGTTGTATCGCCTTCAGCGTGGGAATAGTTACTTTCTGCTACAGTACCAGTGCCCTCAGCATGAGAGCATATGCCTGCTGCAACAGTATTATTGCCCTCTGCGGTGGCTTGTTTGCCTAAACGATAGCTATTGTTTTGGCCAGCTGTAATATACAAGTCCTTGGGGAGATACCTCTTATCGAGAGGATGGTAAATGTCTTCTTTCCCTTCGACAATAACATTTGTGTAGTAAATTTCTAATGGTAGTTTGGCACCAGTGCTTTGAGAAATAGTAACGAAATAATATGGCATATCGTCTTGATATTCTCGGCGACTTGTAACTTGAACCTTGTTATTAAAATCAACAAATAAAATTTGTTTGTTATCAATCTCGCTCTATAGCTCAACAGTACCAGTTAATTCTTGTCCATTAATGTGGGCAATCATCTTATCTCCTGGCAGAGCATCAAAACTTCTAATACTAATAATATTGCCCTCAGCATCTTCTTCAGAAGAGTTCGTTTCAACAGACATGCCTCCAATGGGAAGTACACCATTAAAGAATATATCAGATTTCTCTAAGACTTCTTCAACGCCTTTTTCTAAATAGTGAGTTCTATTTTTAATGAAGGCCGCGCTAAGCTTGTCAGATTCGTTCCAATCTACTTGAGCGATGTTGTCGATCTGCTCTTGGACATATTTTTCAGTAGCAACATCTTTATTATTAATTGTTATATTTCCTGAAGCATTTAATGTGCCATCAATAGTAACTTGCTTTGTAGAGCTCTCCGATGCAATTAACTTAGTCACAATCTTTTCAGATGCTACCTAGCCCGCGAACCATGCGTTGCCTTTCCAGTCAAGCGTATGAGCATTAGAACGTTTATTTTGATTTGTTCCATTACCTACAATATGCGCATAAGTATTTGCAGGTTGTGTCTTTCCTTCACTATCAAGGATAGCATTACCAGCAGTATCTCTTTTAATATCTTCAACATTCCATTTACCTTGTATATGCTGATATTCACCACTTGCTAGTGTTCCTCTGCCTTCGGCATGAGACGCTTTGCCAGTAGCTTTAGTTTCCATACCTTCTGCGTGTGCGCCCTAACCATTAGTTTCGCTACCAGCGATAGTATAGTAGCCTTCTGCGTGAGTATCGGCGAATAGGGCTTGAGTATAAAAACCTTCAGCATGCGATCTAGCTCCATTTGCGAGAGAACCACTGCCTTCAGCATGAGATATTTCTCCGTAGGCTTTGGTCATACGACCTTCCGCATGAGAGCGAAGACCAGAGGCCTCGGTGTTATAACCTTCTGCGTGAGAAGTTTCACCTGTTGCTTTAGTTAATTGTCCTTCTGCGTGAGAATTCATCCCCTCCGCATGAGATAAGTTTCCTTCCACGTGAGAATAGTCTCCCCAAGCTCCACAATTATCGCTACCTAAGCCTTCAGCGTGAGAAGAGGCTCCTCCAGCAGTAGTATATTTGCCTTCAGCATGAGAATTCACCCCTTTGGCGATCGTATGAAATCCTTCTGCATGCGATATATTGCCTATAGCTTGAGTGCCAGAGCCCTCAGCGTGGCTAGTTACACCTGACGCAGTGCTTTGATATCCTTCACTATGAGAATTTAAATTTATAGCTTTTGTTCCAGAACCCTCAGCATGAGCTGCGTATCCACTTAATGTGTTCAATCCTTCAGCATGAGAGTACTGTCCTGTTGCAATAGAACCGGAACCTTCTGCATGAGAGTAAGCACCTGCAGCAATCGTGTTTTCACCAGACGCATGAGCCCCTTCAGCAAAAGTAATAGCTCCTGCTTTAGGTTTTGTGGGTACTGAGAATATATAAGGTACTTTATCTGTGTCTAGCTCGGGTATTAAGGGTTTACTATTTTCTGCTATCTTATCACTATAAATTATTTTATTTCCATCAATAGATTGAATTTTACTGCAAAGTACCCATCTATAGTACCCGTATGCAGTAATATCAATATAATCATTTATCGCATACTTTGACAAATCAACTTGTTCACTGGAAAAGTAATTTTCATTAAAAGTAGGATTGCACTCTTCTGTAGTTAGGTGAATAACTTGATTTGCAATATCAAGATTTCTAATATAAAAACCTTTACATCCAGCAATAGTGCTTTGACCTTCCGCAACAGAGAGGTCGCTGAGGGCGGAATTACCGCCCTCAGAATTTAAAACAACACTAGTATCATATTCACCAGTTTGAGCAACAAGATCATATTCTGTGCCTTTTATATTTATATGATTTAAAAAATTCTTCATTCAAACTTCCTCCTTTTTCACTTTATTTTAATAGTACTAAAACTATGTTATTAGTAATTCTTTTTAATACTCTCATATTAGTTTTAGTACTAGAATAAGTTGCGATTCCATTATAACCAACTTTTACATATCCATTAGGAATACAAGTGCCGTCATCGCGTACATGCAATTTACCTAGCATACCAACAGTATCCCATTCTTTACGTTCTGAACGAGGTACATAAATCTGAGATTCGTCATATGCAGGATTCAAACGACGATGCGGGAAGAATCCAACAGACTTCTTAACTGTTTGAATTTCTATACTTCCATCTTCTGTCTCGACTTCTTCTTCGACTTCAATAAATTCTTCAACCATGTCCCAAATAGTACGGCCAAATTCGTCGGTCAAATACTTGTCTTGCCAGTCCCAGGATGCGGTATCACCGATGATTGCCGCAGTACCAGAAATTATACCAAGGATATCTTCATCCTCGCTATTGGCAAGCCGGATTTTGTCGCCATCCAAGGTAACAATATATCCAACTCTATCTTCATCATTGAGGTTGCCATCAGCCCACTCGAAGTACTCTGCGTAGTCAGCGCCAGTAGCACTTGACCAAGAACCACTGATAACACCATTGCCTTTCCAACTAACAGTTAAGGCGTTGGAGCGAGCATCTTCTGCCGTGCCATTTCCGATGATATGAGCATACTGTACGATGTCACTTACATTATATTTACCTTGTGCATTTTGATAAGCGCCAGAGGCTATAGTAAAATATCCTTCTGCATGAGAGCACATGTTAGTTGCCAAGGTATTACAACCTTCTGTATGAGAGTTTGAACCGCTAGCAGTAGTAGATTCACCCTCTGCATGAGATTTATCTCCACTTGCTGTTGTATTACTGCCTTCTGCATGAGACCCAATATAATTTGCAGTAGTATTGTAGCCTTCGGCATGAGAATAATCTCCACTTGCTGTAGTGAATAATCCTTCTGCAGTTGCATAGCCACCCAACTCAGTGCCGGCTTTTTGGCCATAACTTCTTACATAAATTTCTGTAGCCAATTTACCGGAGCCAGATTCAACATCGCCTGCGAACCATGCATTGCCTTTCCAATCGAGTGTATGAGCATTTGAGCGGCTATTTTCGCCTATGCCATTGCCCACAATATGAGCATATTTATCCTCGGTGTCTTCTACATTATACTTGCCTTGTACATGTTGAACGCTGCCAAGAGATATAGTGCTTGAACCCTCGGCATGGGAATAATCTCCAATTGCATATGTGCCATCTCCTTCGGCATGTGAACGTAATCCATACGCAATTGTCGAACGCCCCTCAGAATGAGATTGTGCGCCAAAAGCTCCACAAGTATACACTCGCGCTTTTATCGCATTTAATTCTTCGGAAGGATTTAATGTTCTGTCTACCGTAATCGTTAAAGTTTGTTTATTATATGTTTTAATTGTCGCATATCTTAAACCATAGTTAATAACTCTGCCAACTTTAATATAGCTACCATCAGATATAGTATAGGTTGTAGTGCCCACTTCACCAGAGAGTAGAACAGAATACAAATTAATGTCACCAGAACCCTCGGCATGAGAATAATTTCCAATTGCATGTGTGCCATCTCCCTCTGCATGAGACTTGCTACCACTTGCAGTTGTATAATAGCCCTCTGCATGAGAATTGTTACCATTTGCTGTAGTATTACGGCCCTCTGCATGGGAGAAATCCCCGCTAGCTGTAGTATGAAACCCCTCAGCATGCGAATAGTCACCGCTAGCAGTAGTAGATTCACCCTCTGCATGAGAAGAAATGCTACTTACTGTAGTATTATGGCCCTCTGCATGGGAGCAATCACCACTAGCTGTTGTACCATTACCCTCGGCATGCGAATAGTCACCGCTAGCCGTTGTACCACTACTCTCTGCATGAGAATGGTTGCCAGAAGCAGTTGTTTTATACCCCTCAGCGTGAGAGTATTGGCCAGTTGCTTCGGTATTGTATCCCTCCGCAGTTGCATATTGACCAAGAGTAGTGCCAGCCTTTTGACCAGCTGTCACATAAGACTTAAGTCCGCCATCCGCTGTTAACGACCCAGCAAACCAAGCATTACCATTACTATCTAATGTGTATACATCCAAAGAATCGCCATCGCCATTCTCACCTGTTACACACAGTCCGCTGACGGCATTAATTCTTATGGTTGCGCCATTATAACTATCTATATCATTGACTTGTATACCGCTTTCAGCAGAGACGTAGCCAGGTAGCATAATATTTCCAAAAAGGGTTAAATTTCCTTGAACACTTAAATTCTCCTCGATTCTTACACCACCAGCAAACCATGCGTTACCGTCCCAATCAAGCGTATGAGCATTAGAACGAGCTGTATCAGAAGTACCATTGCCTACGATATGAGCGTAAGTAGCAGATGTATCTTCTATATTATATTTACCTTGTGCGTGCTGATATTCGCTACTTGCCCGTGTGCCTCTACCCTCAGCGTGAGATGCTTTACCAGTAGCTTTAGTTTGCATACCCTCAGCATGCGCACCTTGTCCACCACTTTCACTACCTGCCGTGGTATAATAACCTTCCGAATGAGTATCAGTGAATAGAGCTTGAGTGTTAAAGCCTTCAGCGTGTGCTCGTGCTCCGCTTGCTATGGTAGCATTGCCTTCTGCGTGAGATACTTCGCCACTAGCCGTAGTCATACGACCTTCAGCATGAGAACGAACACCACTGGCAGTAGTGTTATATCCTTCAGCATGAGACACATCGCCAGTTGCTTGAGCAAGCTAACCTTCTGCATGAGAATATTTACCAGTAGCCTGAGTGTTATGACCTTCAGCAGTCGCCTTTTCTCCGATGTTTACATCTAGTGATTGACCTGCTGTTATATAACGACTATCAACATAAGTTTCTGTGGCATATCCAGTTAAGTCTATTTCTGGAATTTCAATATTTTCAATTTGACTATCCACGTACTCTTCAGTAGCAAGACCATCTGGGAGATAGTTTTTGTCTAGTTTGTGATAGATTGTCTAACTGGTGCTTGTAGTAATTTCTGCATAAAGTTCTATATCATAACCGTATGTACTTACAATGGTAAGATCACCATTAACCTCAACCTCCACATCTGGAATAGATGGAACAATGTATCCAGATACGTATGAGCTTTCATCAAGGTAATCTCTTTCTCCGTATAATCTTACATTTTTATACAGAAGGTCGCCATCCTCTTCGCCTCTGATAATTTTTATATCAAATGCAATCCCCTAATTTAAGATCTAAGTTTCATTGACCCTTTCATAATTTTTTATTGTAGTTGTTTCTATTTCTTTCCAATGAGTTCTATTTTTAATATATCCATTACCATCCTCATTGTTTTCATTCCAGTCTGGATTTGGAATTTCAATATTTTCAATCTGTTCATTAACATAACCTTCAGTAGCATAACCACCTAAAACATTCTGTACATAGGCTACCGAAGCTAATTTGCCCTCGCTAGACTCAACATCGCCAGCAAACCAAGCGTTACCAGACCAGTCAAGGGTATGAGCGTTGGAACGATTAGTAGACTTACCATTACCGACTATGTGGGCATACTTCTCCTCAGTATCCTCGATATTCCATCTACCTTGGACATGTGCACCCTGACTCTTAGCGGTACTGTTTACAGTTCCAGCAATTGTATTAGTTCCTTCTGCATGACCGTCTGAAGCATATACTTTAGTGTTACCACCTTCAGCATGAGAACGAGAGCCATGGGCTTCAGTAGTGCTTCCTTCTGCATGTGATGCCTGACCAATGGCTTTTGTCATTCTGCCTTCTGCATGAGAACGGATTCCACTTGCTTCAGTATTGTATCCTTCTGCATGAGATTCCGACCCTGCGGCTTTAGCTAGACGGCCTTCGGCATGAGAATGATCTCCGAAAGCTTTGGTATCATATCCTTCTGCATGGGCGTATATACCTGTTGCGCTTGATCCATAACCTTCTGAATGAGAAGCTTCACCAGTCGCCGTAGTTTGTTTACCTTCAGCATGAGAGGTATTACCAGATGATTCGGTTTTATATCCCTCAGCATGAGATATTTTGCCAATAGCCTATGTTTGACTACCTTCTGCGTGGCTTGTTACTCCTATCGCTTTGGTTTTATATCCCTCTGAGTGAGAGTTCAAACCCTTAGCCATAGTAGATTGTCCTTCAGCATGTGCGCTGTAGCCCGCTTGATTTTGGTTGCCTTCGGCGTGAGCGTATCTATTGGCCGCAATGGTTCTGTATCCCTCAGCATGGACATGAGAGCCAACGAGACAATCACCACAAGGCTTATTAGGAACATAAATTATCGGATTATATTTTGACATAAATTCATCATCAGATAATAAATCGGGTAAGTCTGTTAGTTTTTGATCACCATAGTCTTCAATCCAACAATCTATAAGAATTATACCATCTGCATCATAGTGGATATCTTCTATCGCGCCACAGAAATCCCAATGATAATGCTCATCTATACTGATACTAAATGTATCGCCTATCATCCAGCCACTTTCATCATAAAAACCGTCTAGACCATCTTCATTAGAGTATGGGAAAGATATTAAACTTAAATATTTCTCACTATCTTCTTCCTAGCCCCATTCTGCACCGTCAAATCTAAAGCCCTTGCCACCCGCAATAGTATTTTCACCAAGAGCAGAAGAGTTAGAGCCAAAAGCTTTATTAGAATGTCCGTTAGCAATTAAAGAGTTATTACCCTCACCTAAGTGAACAATTTGTTCTTGTTCGCTACTGGATAAAAACTCTAAATCATTAACATTGGTTTCTCCATCACCAATCTTAATTTTATTTACATCAGAGTAAATAATCAATTCTCCTTCTAGCGGAGTAAAGTTGACTGCTTTTAACCAGTCTTCAGTCGTACCTATTTTATGCTAGATACGCCAATTTACAGTTTTCATTGTATAAGGTCCTCCTTCATTTATCATTTTCAAAATTTTAGGAAAGATAAAAATGAAATATAAGCTATCATTTTCAAGCTTATATATTACCATTATAATCTCATATAATTATAAAAAATAGACAGCTAAAATTAAGTTAAATTGGCCAAAAAGAAAAACCCCCTCATTAAGAGGGGGTTATATGATCGGCAGCGGTGCCGCAATTGATTATGACCTCTCCAGAGAGTAATTCCTCTAGTAGAGCTCTTGCGTCAAGGTCTTTCAAATAATAAGGCTTATCATTTTCAGGTAGCTTGACGCTTGAAATGAACTGTTTTTCTTCCATGCGGCGTCAATCTCCTTAACTTAAATTAAATTACTGAACAGTAACTTCCTTAGCGGAAACAACAATGTCAGCAACATTCAGCTCTAAGCTACCGCCAACGAATTCAGCAGTCTTCACGCTGTAGTCATGGCACTTACCAGCAACAGTGATATCGCCCTCGGAACCTGCGAAGGTAGCAGCGATGTCAACAGTTTCGCCAGTGAAGGTAGCGGTGTCGATGTCAGCCTTCTGATAAGTAACACCAGTAACAAGAGCGCCTTCAGCCTTAGCACCAGAGAATGCCAAGTTGGCCAGAGAAGCCTTGTCGTACTTAACGCCAGTCACGCAATCATGAGCCTTACCGGTGAAGGTAGCGCTCTGCACGCCGACGTTTTGCTCAGCCATGGTAGGCAGGCTGTTAGCAACGAAAGTATCAGCAGCCTTGGAGCCACCGTTGAAGGAAGTAACCTTAGTAGCGCTTAATGCCTTAGTAGCAGCAGCGGTGAACACCAGGCACTCGTCCTCATTAACAGAGCCAACCAGAGCTTCTTCAACATAGTTAGCGGAAACATCAGAGCTCACCAGAGAAGCGGGAGTGAACTCACCCTCGGTGAAGGAAGCCTGAGTGCCCACGCCAGTGATAGCATTAAAGGTATTGCCAGACAGAGCAACAGCGACGTCGCCTTCAGGAGCATGAGAGCTCATGACCAGCTCAGCGTCGGTGCTAGCATGGCTGAAGTCAGCAGAAACAGTACCTGCGGGGGTGTAATCGCCCTTGGACAGAACAGCCTCAGTGCCTTCGTATTTAGCGGTAACAGCGATAGAACCAGCGGTCTGAACAGTACCAGAAACACTACCAGCAGGAGTGTACTTACCAGTAGAGTTCATGTCATGCTCGCTCTGCTCCAGAGCAACATTGATGGAACCAGCAGCAGTACCAGTAGCCTTCAGGCCAGAGATAGTCTGAGCAGCGACAGTGCCAGTAGCGCTGTCCTTGTGAGCCAGAGCCTTCAGGTTCAGATCAGCCTCATTCTTGTTGGACAGGTCGCCCAGCTGGCCCAGACGAGTGTTAATGGGCTCAAGAGCATCTTCTAAAGCGTCTTCAGTCACGAAACCAGTCAGGTCCATCGCGGTGGAACCGATCTGTTCCATAGTGTAGGTATATGCGCCTTCTTCGCCAGAACGAACAGTGATGTATTCAACGAATTCACCAGTAGAGCCAGCCTTCTTCACCAGGTACAGGATGTACATGGTATCTGCGCTAGGAGCAGGCAGTTCGTCAACAACGGCAACATCGAACTTGTTGATAGCACCAACTTGTGCATCAACATAATTCTTCATAGAAGCGTCGCCAGCTTCGATAGCAGCCTTGATAGCAGCATCATCAGCATACACACCAGTGTTGGCAACATACTTAATAGCGTCAATAATACCAGCAAGAGCCTCAATGTTCTCACGAGCAATCAGGTCCTTGATTTCATAGGTGTTACCACCAATTTGGATTTTGGAAAGTAAACCATTAGCGGCAACTTTCTTTGCATTCAAGATATCTAATGCCATATTCTTTTTTCCTCCATTATAAAAATATTTTTTTTGTAGAATTAGTCATTCGAGAAAATGATTAATTCTTCTTCTATATTAAGAGTTACTTCCACTTTGTCGTCCAGTTCGTCGGTAATGGCTTTTTGAGTCATAGTGCCGTCTTCATTCTGTCCGGTTGTAGAATATAACTTCATAATACCAGGAGTGGTATTGGTAGCCATAGAGGATGTTGGAATCGAACTACGGCTAATTTCTTGATATTTCTAGCCATCAAAGTAATATAAACTTGAAGTCGGAATATCAATATATAGTAAATTTGTGCTTGTTTTGCACATTGTTGTATAAGACGTGTCTGTATAGAAGAAACCGTCCTTTGCATACCCCTTTAAAAATATGCTATCAATAAAATCTAACTCGCCAAAAGGAGTCTTACCATCGCCGCAAACAGCCCTCAGGCCGCTACGAGCAGTATCCACTAAACAAATTTCTCCATTAGCAGGAATAAATTTATCTTGAACTTTGGCATAGTTAAAATCATTGTCTCTACGAAGTTGTATAATTGCATTAAACATTTTCATAATCCTCCACTTTTGGCGCGGCGCCTCCGTATAAGGTTATTGCCTCGCGCTACTCCAAATCATCAATCATACCAGTAAAAGCTACTTTGGCCAGAGTCATCCAAATTAATTCACCAGATTCATTTTTACAAGGAATTTGATTAATTCCTGCTTCTTCAAAACCATATACTGTAAGATTACCATTAGAATCATAAGCTAATGTCTTTTGGTCTGGAGAAATCGAAACTGCTTCGCCGCTAATAGCATCTAACTCAGTCCAACGAGATAAACCATTACCAATTTTTAAAACGCCAGTGTCTAGCGCATATCCAGGTTCGCCTTCGGCAAGTACTGGATTTTTAGATTCCCACAGCGCAGATTCGCCACGGCGTAGCTTAAAGGTCGTTGTAATAACGGTTGCCATTAAACGCCACCGCCTTCGTAAATCACATTATTTGAAGAAGGGCCACTGCCACCGCCGGAGCTGAGATTCACAGAAATCCAGCGTTTCTCGCTATTGAGCATATAATATGTTGAAGTGTCGATTACAAATGCCGTACTACCAGGCATTGTGTCATTCAAAGGAATTTGAGCAATATCAGCATATGTATCAGCATAATAATGCTTAACACCATAATTTCCAATATGATACATTTTAGAAACCTCCTTAAAAGTTTTTTGCTGTCCTAAAGATATTGAAAAAGACGCAAATAGAATAAAAGCGTTTTGTCCAAGAAAATTCCCCCGGCCGTTTTAGTTTTTGGGTTTTCGGCGCTTTCATGCGTCTGCGACCGGAGCAGATTAGAGTATAAAAAAACGAGAGTAGAAATTATCTACTCTCGTTTTTAATAGCTGACTCGGCACGGGTTAAACAAATCCACCCCTAGTCAGTTAACTACGACAAGTCTAAGTTGCCGCGATGCTTTTTCACATCTTAACCGTTCGGCCTAGGGTTACCAGCCCAAATTTACGCCAGCTAATGGTGCGCCGGAGAGGATTCGAACCTCCGACCTCACGCTTAAAAGGCGCGAGCTCTTAAACCGCTGAGCTACCGGCGCGTAATTAATTTATATAACCAACTTTATCATACATAGGAGCAAAAGTCTTAACATTCTTATGCGTCATTACGCCCATAAGCATCTCATTGCCATCAGTTTCTTTGATATAAATGCGAGCGGTATCTGTTGACACTGCGAAACGACCCTTGGGGTAGGTTAACAGCTTAGCTGTATTCTCAAGGCGTTTCATATCAATAGTATTTAGCTCAATACGGCCTCGAGTACCGATAATTACAAAAACAGGTAGCCCATTTTCAATAATGGGTTTAGCATTAGTAAGTTTGCCACACCAATTCATATCGTACTCGTTGTGGATGTCTGTTATAATAAGATGTGTTTTAACTAAAACCTCTCCCATAAAAAACTCCTTATCCAAAAGAATTAAAGAAATTCATTATATCGTCATTGACTTTTCTTGTGTTGATGTCTTCGCTGCGGGGCGCAGACTTAGATTTATGCGTCGGATTTTTCTCTTTCCAACACTTTGTATAATGTCTCACAAGAGCATCTTCATTATCAAACTGCTTGCCGCACACAGGACAAATGTACATATATTTTTCTCCTCTTGGTTTAATGGAGCGGTAGACGAGACTCGAACTCGCAACGACCAGCTTGGAAGGCTGGAGCTCCACCAATTGAACTACTACCGCAGATATCTCCAACTAAGCAGTAGTTGGCACTGTCAGGTCTTAACGCTGATGCACTAGCACGGTCATGCACTTCGCCTTGTCATCGGCCGTATACTAATTTATTAGCTCCCCCGTGCGGGAGGACTGGTAGGGGTAGTGGGACTCGAACCCACACGGTCGGATGACCAACGGATTTTAAGTCCGTTGCGGCTACCTATTACGCCATACCCCCATATAAAAAGGAGATTGAGGAATCGAACCTCTGCCACTAGATACCAAGGTTAAGTGGAATCGAACCACACACGCACCAACTGCATCTCCTTATTTAACTTAATTTTCTTTATAAATACTTCCACTTAAATCCTTTACAAGTTTTTCTCTTGCCCTTACAGACATCACCAATATGACCACTATCGCCATTGGCACGTTCTGCGTCAGCAATACACAAATAAGTTTCCAGAACCTCTCCCGTGTTTATATCTAATTTTGCAACAGGAGCGAGCTCAAGAGAAGTTCTTTTTGGTCTTGTTTTTTCTGTTTTATATGCAGAAGTTAAATGTGGAAGATTATAAGCTTTACACCATTTACGAATTGTATTATCTGTTACTCCAAAATTTTTACCCACCGCAGTAAAATTTCCATTAGCATCTAACAATATTTGTTTTAGTTCTTCTTTTGATGGTCTTTCAACAACTTGTAATAATTTATGAGCACATTTTACACATCGTATAGATTCTTGAGCTATTTCTGTTGCGCAATCAATGCAATATTTAGGTGGAGTTTTATTTGTTCGAATAGGATAAACTAAATTCGTTTGAGGAAGCATAGCTCCAGTGTTAATTAAAGAAATAGTAGTGTAATGTAATTCACACAATTCTGCTATTTCATTCTGAGTATAATTAGAATTTCGCAATAAATCAATTACCGTTTGTAAAAGCTCATCGGTAATTTTAGAAGCAGAGGAAATATTTTGTCCACCTTTTGTCTAATTATAACCATTATGGTATGAATCGTACAAAGCTATATAAAATATTTCTCTACTATTTAATTCTTCTGGCTCGCATAATTCAACAATTGAAAACTCAAAATTCATTAAACCAAATTGTCTGATGTCTTTATATAAAGGATAGTTGTATGATTTAGAATTTGGATTATAAGCCGTTGTCCTATGTCTTCTCCACCTAATGGGAATTGAAATAGACTATCCAATATAAATCTAATGAGTTATCAAATTTTCAATTTTATAAATTCCACAATTTTCCATTTTTATATACCTCCAAGTGTAATATATATTATAAAAGCTTAGTGCTTGGACACTATTATCTCGTCGGGTAATTACTCCAACGCTACCCTTTATAACTTATGGCAGCCCCGCAGGGATTCGAACCCTGATAACCCCGGCAAAGGGAATAACAGTTTTAGAGACTGGCGTCTTACCATTAAACGACGGGGCAATATTTTTAAGCAATTATATCGATTTTGCCAGTTCGCCGGATTATACCGGAGGAGCAAGCTCCCTTGGGGAAGAAGATAACTTCTTCAATGGCCGAGGGGGTGGGATTCGAACCCACGGGAGTGTTACCTCACAGAAGCTTTCAAGGCTACGCCGTTATGACCACTTCGGTACCCCTCGGTATTTCGAATATTTGCCGCAACACAACTGGATTTCTTACTCCGCAGACGCTAACCCGCAGGTCGCCCTACGCTACCAGCCTGGGAATTTTTCCCATAAGTTTCTTACCATCAGTCCACCAGACTGTATTACGGCACAATATTCGGCTTAAATCCATATTCTCAAAGCTCGCCATCAGGTAGTTACTAAGGCTGCGAGCTGCTTGGTCAAGGCCGGCTTAAATCGGATAGCCGAATTGAGTATGAATAAAAGACTTTAATCTATTTATGACTCTTACTATTTCTGTTTCTTACCGATTATCACGAGTGTTTCGCCGTTCGCTGCGTCTCGCATTATTACCCTTTTGCGAGAGACTACCAGATAACAATAATGGCGTACCAGGTACAAGGTTTTTAGACTGCGCTATACAAGAGGACCCCAGTGGATTCTACCACTTTCACCTTGGAGCATAAAAAGTGCAAATGCTTGGCGCCCGTTCTCAACACGCATCTAACATGGGGCGGTACACCGCCCTGGCAGTGGTGGATGGATTCGAACCATCGAAATGCAGGAGTCACGGCCATTGGGGATGGTACTGCCCCACCTTACGTTTGTACTTCACGCGCCCTACTTTTAGACGACCCAATGAAGTCCTGTGCCTTACCGCTTGGCTACACCACTATATCTCTTAACTTTCTATATATATTATATAATAATTTTTTATAAAAATCAAATTTTTTCTTATTGGTGGAAAATGTGCGATTTGAACGCCTCCTCATCGCCCCAAACGACGCGTGCTACCATTACACCACATTCTCCAGATAAAAAGAGGCTGTATTCAGCCTCTCACTTACTATTATTGAGCTTTTCAATAAATTGAACAAACTCTTCGCCACTTGCATGGTCGGGGGCAACAAGATTAATTTCTTTGCCCAGAAGAGTAAACAGAGCAAGAACGCTTCTCGCATCTAACATACCATATAAGGTGCTAATATAAATAGGGAAATCTTCTTTAGAAGCTAATTCACTTAGCTTTATCAAGTCATCCTTATTTTCAATTTTATAGGGATAAATCATTAGCCTTGCTCCTTCAAATGCCGCAACTTACGCTCTAGCTTTCGCACAATACGACCGTTCTCCTTGCCGCGACCGCGCAGGGTGTTAATACGGTTTTCGATTGCCAAAATTCCATAATTCATAATAGTAATCTCCTTTTTCTTTTGGTTTGTGGGATTTTCCTTGAAGAGTCTACCAAGCCCACCGTGGCCCATATTATTTTTATCCTGGGTTCTCGCAGGTCTCTTAAAGTTGCCTGCGGCATCGTCATGCTGGACTCATGGCCATCCAACCCAGATCTGGTACCCATGGGTGGACTTGAACCACCGGTCTCTCGATTATCAATCGAGTGCTTTAACCAGCTAAGCTACACGGGTATATAGGCGATGCTGGTAATCCTGTTGCGCGTTCGCCCCCTCAGAGGTCTCGGCCCATACTACTCGCCTTAAAAGTCTCAAGGAAAGCTGGAGTAACCCTTGAGGCAGACATCGTCAACTGCCTGCGTTTTGGTGTATGGTCGTGTTGACGCACCCACTCATTCCCATTTTCCAGCATCTGGCGGGCGCGGTTGGATTCGAACCAACGGGCCCCTTGTGAGGGCCGGTTTCTTAGCAGGAAACTGGGTTAAACCAACTCCCCCACGCGCCCATATATTTACAAACAAAAGGCGCCCCCTCACTTTAGGGGAAGAGTTGAGAAGTGAGAGGGCGCGCATCGACAAAGAGGTAAAAAAAGACAAGCCAGGAGCCTAGATGTAGAAAAACTCCTCTTTGGAATAGTTTTTCTGTTTCTATACTTTTCAAAAATATAGAAAAAAGGTAGCCAATTTCCCTCAGCCTTGCGGCGGGTGCGGATGCCCTGCAAGGTTCCCTTATTTGAGGTTCTTAAACTTTTTCCATAGATTATGTCGCTGCTTAAAGGTTAATTCAGAATAATGAATGCTTGAAAGGCGAGACATTTTATTGTAATCAACATAAGAAATTGATTTATACCAGTTATCATAAACAATTAACATTGGCAAAAGTTTATTATCAATTTTATATGTTTCATAGCCCACAATAGTAATGCTATGATTTTCATAGTAATCTTTTCCATCATTGTGCATAGATAAAATTACTGGATTACCTTTATTAATTTCTGCTTGAATATTTTTGAATTTATATCCAATACCTTTAATAAATTTTGCATAGGCTGTTGGCATACTAAAAGTCGCTAAAGATTGTTGAAAAATTTTGCGGATGGTGGCAAAAGGTGTTCCTCGATTACCTCTATAGCCATACTTTTTTGCAAACTTTTCAACCACTGGATAAATGTCTTTCACAGCAAGTTTTTGCTCCGAAAGATAAAAAATAATTGCAGTCATAGAGGTTAGAGTGCAATCATTTGCCTCTCCATAATCATTTTGAAGCAAGGGAATAAAACCATCTAACTACTTGTGACTGCAAGGTTGAACCTGGCGATTGCCATAGGTATCATCGAGATACTTTTTAAGATTGTACTTAGTAATACGCATAAAAAACATCTCCTTAACTTGGAATTTGGTTGCACCCGTGCGATTCGAACGCCGTCTCGTGGTTATGAGCCACGTGAGCTGCCATTGCTCCACCAGTGCTATATAACAGCATTTTTAATTATAGCGGGAATGCTGTTAAACCCGCTCCGACTAGCCTGCCGGAGTATCCTCGTTAGTAAAAGTGAACATTATATATTCCTCCTTAACTTGGATTATATATCTTAAAAAATCTATATGCGGGCCTTCGCCCTACCGACTGTTTAACCTTCGTGTATATTCGACCAATGAGGAGACACGATCTGAGCTTCGGGGAGCGACCCCTAACTTTCGGCCCCAAGGGATTTCCACCCTCTATATAATCCCTGGCGAACCAGTATTACTTTGATCTCATGCAGGATTGACTACCTACAACTTTCACCCGCCATTCAGAAATACTTTTTCATCCAAGCATTGAAAAACTAATCTATCTATTAGTCTTTGCGTTTGGGCTACTCGCACTTTGACCTTACCTTATAGCCGCATTACTGCGGCATCAACGCAAACCCCCTTGTTGGCATTTCCAAGGACTGGAAACAGTCACCAGCTAATTCCCTAACTTGGATTCAGCGCCCCTTTGTCAGGGGAGCCTCTATTGCGGAGGCGGTAAGACAATGTCTTTACACGCAATTATGTCAGCACACTCACCCACCGGACGAACTGTTGAGTTCGTAGTCAAGCTACTTCACAATAGCGAGCCTTACTCCCGATTAGGCTATCGTCTAATCGCCTAGAGATTCCGTTTCTCTACCACAGGGCTGAGTTCTCGGTGTGGTGGTATCCACATTGTTCACCGAGGTGCATAAAATTTTTCAAGATACACAGAAAGACTTTAGTCGAAATCGCTGTTGCCAGGGCTATTCGCCGGAGGGCATCTTTCAGAACAGCTTAGGAATTTTTCAATTCCTTAATCATTGTATATATATTATATCAAAAATTTTTTGAAAAGTCAAATTTTTCAAAAAATTATTTTTTGTGAGGAGGGGAGGACTTATCTCCCCGCCAAAAGAAAGGAAGGTGAACCGAACTACAGGTGGGGTGCATGCGAACCCACTCTAACGGGACTGTGCGGTTTTCTGCTCCCGATCGTACTCTGGCAACGATCGCCCCCACATGTTACGCCTGCAGTGCCCGCGGTGTATTTACAGCCCATCTGGCTTTGGTGACGCCTACGGGAATCGAACCCATGTTACAGCCGTGAAAGGGCCGTGTCTTAACCGCTTGACCAAGGCGCCATATTATTCTTGTTCTTGCCGATAATATTCTTCACATTGAATTTGGCAAGCAAAACTTTCCCAATACATAAATTTGATTTCCTTTCTCAACTTTATATATATATTATATAAAAATTTTTTATAAAAATCAAATTTTTTGCATTTTAGGAGGGTCAAAGTCACCCTCCTCCAGCAGCATCACTGAGGTTATGAGGTTGGGTTATTTACTGCTCTCAACTCTCATTAGCCTGGTAAAGGAGCAGGGGCTTTGTCGCAATATTCCAGCGAGTGATTTTTCCGGTGCAATCACTAAACCACCTGTTTTTTCAAAGATATAAAAACCGGCATAAAAAACTTGCTGGGGCGGTCTGCGGCATCTGCCGCACTTCATTTCTGCGTGCTTTGTTACACTAAGACCGCCTTGGGATTAGCCATTTTATTGGGCCTCCTTTTGGTTTTTGTTCTCGTTCTATCTGCAGCTATTAGAGAACTGAGGGTTTTGAGTCTTATTCCCCACAACTATATTGGTTGGAGATGCGATTCTCGACTACTCGCTCTTCCGCCTCCTGCGGCGGCGTGCTTACCAAATATACACCATTCTCCTGGAGAAAATCAAACAAGTGCGGCTACTATTGTTCTCCGCTTCACCGTTACGTCGACGCCGGTGTAGGACTTTTGGTTTTGTCTCGTTTCCTACCATCTTGTTTGAAGCAAGGTTTCATTTCTATTTCCGGTTCTACCCTGCCAGAAAGCCGGCACCCTAAAGGCGAGGAATACTCGGGTTTCAATATCGCCAAACCCGATAATACGCGCCGGACTTGCACCGGAGTATCGATACTAATTGCCGCGCTATCCGCGGTGGTGGACCCAGTCGGATTCGAACCGACAGCCCTCTGCGTGCAAAGCAGATGCTCTCCCAGTTGGAGCTATAGGCCCAAATTCCAACACTCTTTAAGGTTCTCTGTTGGATGAACTACGAGATGTTTGCGCACTAGGTTACTCACTAGCTTTCGCCTAGATTGCCAGTTGGTAAGCCCCTAATACCGAACGGTACTTTCTCACAGGTGGCACTGGCGACTCCGCGGGGAATCGAACCCCGGTCTCCGGATAGACAGTCCGGCATAATCGCCGCTATACGACGGAGCCATATGCGGTTTTGACTATCGACATCTGAATGAACACCGCAAAACAGTTCAGCTTACCGGCTCTTTGTGATTAGTTTTACAACATTGAAAGGCGAGCTACCAGGTTGTGATACTAAAAGACTAA
>JAEIGA010001249.1_pt1 | contig 39358 bp, 67 predicted proteins | sample 9270691 | NCBI WGS metagenome assembly JAEIGA01 (sample SAMN17057246, study PRJNA624740) | gut metagenome | biome: biome; isolation source: fecal sample | host: Bos grunniens | place: China: Xizang | collected 2019
TTTCAATTTTTTTGTTTTTAATCAGGGTATCAATCTTTTCGATTTGTTCAAGGTATTCTTTGACGGTCATATCACTTCACCCCATTGTTGTTATTCGGGTAAACCTTGTTTTCAAGCTGTTTTCTGTATACGCTCGATTGATGCCCTTCAAGCTTTGAAACGATATCCATTGCCCGAAGGAAAAGTTCTTTGTAATCGGCATCGGGATTGACCGATTTAATCAAAGCTGAAATATCTGATTCAGCCGCCCTGATATTTTCCTGTTGCCTTGCATATGTATCGAAAACCCTGCTTTCGTTGTAGGACAATTCGCAATACAGTTTATCAATTATGCCCTTCTGTTTCTTTGCTTCTTCTTCGGCTATGATTTTATTCTTGAAGCACTCTATCAGATAGAGCATCGCATAATATGCCGATTTATCAGCAAGCTTTGCATAACGGGGCAATTCTTCTTTTTTGTTTGCGTATTCGCAAATATCCCTGAATGTCATTTGCCGCACCTCGCATTCAACACAGCTTCGGCCTCTGCTCTTGTCAAAAAAACTCTTTTGCCGAATTGGTCTATATCATCAAGCCTGAATTTGCCGCAAAAGATTCGCCCTTTTTTGTTGATGATAAAAACAGGCGTGCCAACTTTACAGGGAAGAACGATAACACCGTTTTTATCAAGATAATCAGCAATTTGTTCAATATTGGCGCTTACAGGGTTAGTGAATATATTCCAACCGCTTGTATGAAGAAGAACCATCAGTTTTGTTTTGTTCATTCTATGACCTCACTTTATTATTTCAGTTTTACCTGTCAGGCTCTTTGTTCTTATACGGGGCTTGAACCTTGCACATTCGCCGTCTGTGGGTGTGCAACCTCTCACTTCATTTTCGATATACAGAAAGGCGCAGAAACTATCCATTGTGCTTTTGCCGTTATAGAATGCAAGTCCTTTTTCTTTCAGACTTCGCCGATAATAGCATTTGCGGCATATATTCGGCAGTCTGTGTGCCGGGTCAATCTTTCCCATTATCCGCACCGCCTTTTCCCGTAACTGCAAAAATGTGTTTTGGAATGACGAAACATAAAGCCGTAATCAACCCCTGTGTCCTTGTCATATTCGCAATCCAAAACGCACATTATTTCTTCGTCATTATCGGCACAAGTTCTGCCGTGCTTGCAATCCTTACACCTTACAACCTCAACCACATCGGCGGCAGGCTGTTTGTCTATAATTGCTTGCACCGTAGAATAACGAACCAATTCAGGGCGAATAGTTCTCGGCATAATTCTAACGGCTTTTATCAACGCTTCACGCTCTATGTATTCAGCCATTGTCAGCACCTTCTTCCTCAAACCACTTTTTGCCTTTTGTTTTTGGCTCATACTGTGGGCATTCAGACATCGTACAGAGTTCGTGTCCACAGGTGTGTTTGTAGATGCAAGGCTTTTCCGCAAGGCGATTCGCTCGTTTACGCTCTTTAACCTCTTTCATAAGCATCTCAACGATATCGTTATAGAAACTTAACACCCGACCTGTTTCGCTTGCTATGTAGTGTTCGTCTGATAAATAGCTGTCGCTTGGCTTGAGTTGTTCCAAAGCTAACTTGTGGTTTTTTTCGGCTCTTTCTCTTTCTTTTATGAAGAACTCAAGGCGTTCTTCTTGATAAGTGACAAGTTCTATTTTCATTTCGCATCACCCGTCAATTCCTTTGCAACGGTGCAAATATTATAAAACAGCATTGAAAGCATCGTATGCGGATTTGGTCTGTCATATCTCTTGTCGCTTGCATATACAGTTTTTAAACGCTTTTCAAAATCCCTGACACCTTCTTTATAGAATCGCTTTGCGGTTTCGATTTCTTTTGCTTCCGATTCTGCAAGAAGCCTTTTCAGCCTTTCAATCTCTTTTTCTTGTATTTCGATACATCTTGCCATTGTTTCCATTATTGCGGTTTTGCTCTCGACCTTTGCTTCTGCCCGTGCAAGAGCCTTTTGCAATGTTTCCTGCCCTGCGATAAGGGCTTCTTTTTCGGCTTTCAGGCGGTTGATAAGATTAAGAAAGCCTGCAAGCATTTCTGCTGATATGTAAATATACTGTTCGTCTGTAAGCTTAATTGCGTTCAATAAGGCTTCCAAACCCTCTATGATTTTATTTTCTGTCATTTCTTAACCTCACTTTCAAACATATGAACAAAGCTGCCGCATTTGGGGTCAATCATTTTTACATATTCTTTTTTGACCTTGCACCAAACCCGGCATTTACTGTCCGTTTTTCCTCTTTCAAGGTTGTCACATAATAAGCAGCTCATTCTGTGTCATCCTCGCTTAATTCTGAAACTTTCTTAAACTTGTATTTCGGGATTATGTAAAAGACTTTTCCTTTAACCTTGCCACCTTCTACACCGTGAATCTGCGCAGTAAGCGTTGCAATTTGAAGGTTAATGCGTGCTTTTTTGATTCCCACTCTGCAAATTGCCAGCAAAGCAGAGAAAAAGCCTTTTACACCGATATATTCAACTTCAATTTCCGGGCGCATTATTTTTGGCAATTTCATTATGTTTCACCTTCCTTTGTGTTTACAAAATAAGGGCAAACTGAGCAGCCCTTATAAGGAATGCCGCCTTCGTGATAATGCCCACTGCAACAGCCGAATACTGCAATTCCGCAGCGTTCCTTTGCGTTGTAGCAGCGGTTATGCGCTATCCTCAGTTTGATTTTTGCTATAAAGTATTTCAGCCGGTTCATTATGTGTCGCACCGCCTTTCAGCGCAGCTGCAAAAGTCATCAAGGCTTACAATGCTATAATCCTTGTAATATTTTTTGTACTTGTGCCAAACATTCCGGGTTTCATCACCACGCCACAAACTGCAATGCTTATATGCTGTTCTGTTAATATCACAATGCTTGTCAAGTTCTGTTGCAAACTTGCAATCCTTGCACCTTACAACCTCAACCACATCGGCGGCAGGTTGTTTTTTAATAAGCTCAAGAATACCGTTGATAAGAGATTGAGTGCCACGCAATATTAAATAATTTTTGATTAAGGGTGAAGCTTCAATTCGCTTCAATAACGCTTCACGCTCTATGTGTTCCGACATTCTCACACGCTCCCTTCTGTAAGCTGTTGTTTAAGTGCTTCTGCCCTTGCCTGAACTTTCGGGCTGTCCTTTGCATATACAGGGGTTTTTTCCTGATTCATACGCTCCCATGCTTCCCGGTCATAGGATGCGCCGCTTGATTTGCCTTTTTCTTCGTTATCGTCAAAATTGCCGTTCAGGACCTTTGCAATATTTTCAGCCTTAATCAGCCAATCAAAAGAAGCTTTCCATTTTCGCTCATTCTTGCCCTTCAGGAAGCTTGACTTTTCGGCTTTTTCAAATGCTGTTGATATGTCAGATTCAGAGAATTCAGCAAGGGTTTTTGCAATTTCTTGTTTGATAGAATCAGATAAAACCTTAACTTTTGAAAAAGAGGGGCAAAGAGAATTGAAAAGGTCGGCAATTTGCCGGGCTTTTTCTTTATTTATTTCTTTTTTCTCTCTTTCTTCTTCTTTTTCTTCTTCTATTCTTATCTTATTCTTATCTACCGAGCTAACATTAGATTTACTGTTAGTTTTACAGTTAGATTTACCGCTTGTTATTGCCTTTTGTTTCGCCCGGTAATCCTTCATATAATTGCGCATATATTCTTTTTTGCTTTCAAGTTGGTCAAGGTTCTGATGCTTGCCCCAGTTCGGAATTGTTATAACATCGTCAACATATTCAATCATTCCGAATTGCTCAAAAGTCTGCAAAGCAAGCTGAACCGTTGCTTCTTTTCGCCTGAATATCGTTGCAAGCATTTGTGTGTTGTATGGTATTCTGTTACCCATAAGGAAAACGCCGCTGTTGTTTTGCTTTCCTGCAAGGCATAAGAGCTTGAACCATATAACAATGATTGAATCAGCTTCGGGAAGGCACTCAATCAACAAAATTTTTTCATCGTCAAAAACATCTGTTGTAACCTTTATCCATTTAACTTCAGCCATTTTCAGCCCTTCCCTTCGATGCTGTATCTTTTAATATGGCACTTTTCGCCGTATCTGTTTTTGACCGTTTCCCATTTAAAAGTGACTATATAGCCGTCCTTTTTCAGTTCGGTTATTCTTGAAGGCAACCTTTGCACCCCTAAATCTTTTTGAGCTTCAAACTGTGTTATGCTGCCGAAATCGGCTATGTATTTAAGTATGCGCTGTTTCTGATTCGGTCTGCTGTGCTTCATTCCTCCGCACCGCCTTTTAATTCGTAATATGTAACGCCTACGGCGATTGCTTGCCACACGTCCGCTGACACACCGTAAAAGGTGTCGGGGTTCTTCTTTGTGCCTTTTCCGCTTTTAAAATCGTGCTTTGCATAACGGTTAACAAGAGCCTGTTTAATGTTTGCATCCTTCGCTTTCAAGCTGCCGCAAAGGGTCAGTTTTTCTTCTTTGCGGTATATGTAGGCTAATTGGTCATAAAGGATAACATCAAATCGGGAATCTAAAGCCTGAACGAATCGCCCTATCCATACGCACGTTTCAAAAACATCTTTACCAACGGGCATTCCGTAGCAAGCGACCATTTCAACGGCTACTTTGTCAAAATCATGTTCGCCGCAATCAATTCTATAAAGCAAATCTTCATTTTTGATTTTGCCGAAATCAAGAAGCTTGAATTCGGGCATTTCTATGACGGCATAACCGCTTTCGGTGTTGCCGGGGTCAATAGCAAGTATTATCATCGTTGTTTTCGCTCCCTATATCCCACCGCCCCGATTTGGAACGGCGGGATTTTTTCTGTTTTTTACTTATCCGAAGGGTAAAGGTTCGGGAATGTCGGTGTAATCGTCTGAATCGTCAGCCGATGCGGTTGTTTCGTTCACTCCGATTTCGCCCTTTGAATCAACGAAATAAACATCATCAACAGCGGCTTCGATTTTATATCTTTTTTCGCCTGATGCGGTTTCGTAATTTCTTTTGTGCAACTCACCGATAAAGAATATCGAAGAACCTTTTCCGAAGTATTTGCAGATAAATTCGGCGGCGTTTCGCCAAGCAACACAATCGATAAAATCTGTTATCTTCTGACCGTCTTTTTTGTGTTTGCGGTCTACTGCAATTGTGAAAGAAGTAACACAAACGCCGTTTGATGTCTGCTTTAATTCGGGGTCGGCGGTCATTCTGCCGCCAAGAATAACTTTGTTTACATTGAGATTTGCCATTGTCTGAACCTCACATTCTCGGTCTTACAGTAAGAACACATTTGCAGTTCGGGTGCGTATCTGTAAACGGTCTGAATTCTTTCGGTGTGTTTGCAGAGCCTTCAAGAACGGCGATTCTGCTTTCAAGCGCATTGATTCTGTTGTGAAGAATTTCTTCAAGGTCATTCAATCGTTTGCGCTCCCACATTTTTTCTTCTGTTTCAAATTTCGCTTTTTCAATAGCTTCCTTAAACTTTTTCTTTGAAATAAACATTTTCTTTTACCTCTCTTTAATTTCCGAACAATGCCGCCGAAGCATCTGCATTGTCTGAATTTTCTGCTTTTTCTTCGGGGATTTCGGTTATTTCGGCATCGATATAATCAGCATCGGTTTCAACATAGTTCTTTGTGCCGTCCTCGTTTATCGTTGTCATATCGGCATCAATCGCTGTGATAAGTTCCGTTGAAAGAATACCCCACTTTGACAAAAGGTGTTTTATAAGGGTCTTTTCAGCCATTCCCGCAAAGTTTGAATACCAATACGAAGAATATTTCCACATATCGTTTGCGGGGATTTCGCCCGCCTGTAATTTGCGGTATGCTTCAAGGCTGAATGCCTGTGAATATGTGTCGGCGTGTTTTTCCATTTTGGATTTTGTCCAGTAAACGGATTTTCTGAAACCGTTTACAAGCTCAAAATATGCCATATAGCCGATAACGGGCAGGCTTTCTCTTTCTTCATCGTCCTCGATGAATTCAAATATCTGTTTGCCCGTGTGCTTATCTCTGCCCTTGTATTCGCCTTCGTGAATTTCAAGGAAGTCAATATCTCTGTACTGACCTGTTCTCATTGCAAGCTGCTTATATCCAGCGGCACCAAGCTGAAATTGCGCTTCTTTAACACCTTTCTTTCTGTTGTTATAGGGCAGAATCCAAAACTGACCCAATGAAGCCGAAGGGGATAAATTCAGCGATTCGCCGAGCAAAGCCGCCTGAAGGATTGAAGGCTGTGTGCATTCCTGAAGTGCGGGTGTCGATTGTACCGCCGAAACGATTGATGTTATAAACGAAGTTCCTCTTTTGCTTCCAAGAATTGAATTGATTTGTGCCTTGACTGCATCCTGATTCAGATATGCCGCCATTCCCATACGGGGAGCTGTTTTCTTTGCCAAACTGTTAGTAACTGCCATTTTTTTGACCTTCCTTTTCAATAGATTTCGTGTTTACTTTTTCGGATTTTTGCCTGTGGGTGAAAATGCGATTATTGCGAAAACGGCAATGATTGTTCCGCAAATAATCAAAGTAATCTGAACGCCCGGTGTCATACCTTAACCCCCTTTATTTAGATTTTTTCAAATTCGATGTTTCTGCTATCAAAAAAGGCTTTCAATGCCTGCGCTTCGGCAACCGTCAAAAGGGCTTTGAAAGAAACCCAAGTTTTCGGCGGAGCTTCAGCAACGGGGATTTCAGAAATCGGAACATCAACCGATGCTGTCATTTTTTCGGCGATGCGTTCAGCTTCAGCCTTCTTTTTCTGTATCTCTGACAGCCTGTGACCCTCTGCAATCGCTTTGTTCAGGTCAAGCGACTGTTTATATTCTTCGGTTGCTTCAAAGCCAAATTCGGGCAAATTTCGCAAGGTTTCAAGGTCTGTTGTGATTCGCTCGATGATAGAATCGATTTCGTCTGTAACGGCAGGCAGCTTCACGGAAGCGTTCAGCCACTTTTCATTGAATATCTGTTCAAGCTTCAGCCATTCAAAAGGATTTCTGCCGTCAAAATAAGCTTTGATTTTTTCTTTCTTTTCGGCTTTCTGCGATGCTTCAAAGCTCTTAACCTGTGAATCAATCGCCTGTGTCGGTCTGTCAATTATGCTGATAATTTCATTGATTTTCGCCTTGAAATCATTGAACGGCTCCATATACTCTCTTTCAAGTTTTATACGTTCATCGTTCAGGGCTTTTTTCAGGGCGTTCAATTTCGCCCTTTCAGCCTTTGCTTCGGGAAGCTGTTCACTTGTAAAAACAAGCGATTCATAAAATTTTGCTCTTTCCGTCAGCTCTTTTTTCAATGTAGAATAATTGAATTTCGGAGCTTCCGGCAGGGTAAACGCTTTGACTTTCAGTTCCATTTGTTTTTTACTCCTTTTTTAATTTTTTATATGTTGGGTAATACCAAAGGCGGCTTCGTGTCGGTCAATACATATTGCCAAAACTCCGCACCTTTTTTCATAAGATAATCAATATCGGCTTCAACTTCTGAACGCTCGATGTGATAATGCCTTGTTTGTAAATAGGGAACGCCGTTGAAAACCGTTTTTAATTGGGCTTTCAGCTTTGCAAAATCCGCTTCATATACCGCCATATAGAAAAGAACCTGACAGAAATAATTCATCGGAATTTGATTGTTCCATTTCTCTTTTTGTTGACTTTGCAGAATCTCTGTTGTTTTGATTTCAAGAACGCCTTTTCTTCCTGTTTCGTTTTCGGTTAACCAACCGTCAAGGCTTGCCAAAGCCCACGGATATTTTGAATTTTTGAAGCTGTTATTCTCGACATAGCCGACAGAATATTCAGGGAAATCAAGCTTGAAAAGCTCCCGCAAATGATATTCAGCCTGATTGCCATATTTAACAAAAGGCTTTTCGGATATATCTTCGGGCGTTTTTCTGCCCGTTTTGTATTCCCATAAGGTCACATTATCCATATAGGGGTTACAGCCCACGACAGCGGATATTTCAGAACCGCCAAGCCCGTTTTTTCTCGCTTTGAGCCATTCTTCCCGTGAAGGAAGAACAATCATTTCAACCGACATCAGGTGTCACCGCCTTTTTAATCTTCTATGTAATTGTCAAAATCTTCTTCGATATCGCCTGAACTGCAATGCGGACACAAACATTCGCACATTTCTTCGCATGCGGTGCCGCTTCCGTATGGGTGCCGTTCTTTCCAACGGTTCACAATGACTTCATCTTCATCAAAGACTTCGCCGCAATCGTTGCAACGGTACATCATACGGGTTCACCGCCTTTCCCCACCTTTAACAGAACGGGGGAATACTGAACACCGAATTCAAGGGCTTCTTCATGGTTGTCAAAATAGATATCAATTTCTCTGCCGATGATAGAACCGCCACAATCTTCAGCCCTGTATGTATGACCATTGACGATGACTTCTGAACCATAGGGGATGACATCTTCATCAACCGCAATCGTTCTGCCCTGAACAGGCTTTGTGCCTGTTGCTGTGATGCCATCTGCTGAACCTGCACAACATTTAGAACATGCACAATATGCAGTCATCTTGAATTCACCCAAGTCAAGGAATTCAGGCTTTGTTTCTTCCTGTGTAGCTGGTGACTTTACCATCACCGCTGGAATCGGTTCAAAGTTTCCATCCTTAACGGCACATCCAGAAAACAAACATGCAACTGCAAACAGTGCCAGGACAATGACAAATCCATACTTTGTGAATTTATCGGCAGCATCCAAAATCTTTTTCATTGGTTTTTCCTTCTTTCAATATCTTTCAGCAAGTCTGCTGATGCTTTGTGAATTGCCTTCATCCGTCTGTTGCGTTCTTGATCTGTCAGTTCAGGGTGATACACTCTGATGATTGCACCAGGGGATTCAATTAAAATCGGTTCTTTATATGTATCGTTTTGCATTGCATCACAACCTTTCTTGATGCAGTTTATTCAGTGATTGCTTGTACAGATGTCAATTCATTGATGTCAATTGATTCACCAAACAGTTTGGTTTCAATGTTGTCATAGGTGATGCCCATGCTTTCAAGCTGCTTGCCCCTTTTTTCAAGGTTTCGCAACTGATACAGTGCCTGTCTGCGTTTGTATTTGATTCTCATTTCTTTTCTTGCAAGCTGAACATGGGGATTTTCTTTCAATCGTTCAATTTCAAGTTCAACTTCGGCATCGGTCAACCATTCTTTTGCCATTGTTTTCACTCCTTTTCGTTGGTTTGGTTCATTTAATGAACCATAATGTGTAAAAAAAATAGGCCTTTCCTTTTACCCTTTGAAATAGAAAATCATTTCTTTTTCTTTAAGGCTTGTGATGTTCAATTCTTCACATAAAATATCAACCTGAGAAACTTTGAACTCTGCAACAGTATTTGTTTTAGGGTTCTTTTTATTGATAACGCAGTTTCTAAACCCTGCGTATGACAGACCGCATTTTTCAGCAAGATATTTCACCTTCTTTCCTGAATCGGCAATCTTCTTTTCAAGAAGCTTAGTGTTATTCATTTTTTCACCTTCTTTCGTTGCGTGTTGGTTCATTAAATGAACCGTATGAGTTCATTATATTCACTTTTTTGTTTTTGTCAATAGGTTTTTACAAAAAAATCAACAGAAATGTTGATTTTTATGAACCAATGGTGTAAAATGGTTAAAAAGGCGGTGCATTTAATGAATATCGGTGGAAGAATTAAACTAAAAAGAAATGAAAAAGGCTGGTCGCAAAGAGATTTAGCCGCAAAAATGGGATATTCAAATCATTCAACTGTAGGAAAGATTGAAACAGGCAAAGTTGACCTTCCACAATCAAAGGTAGTTCAATTTGCCGAAGTTCTGGGCGTAAGTGTTGCATACCTTATGGGTTGGGAAGAAATGCAAAAAAACAACGACATCAAAACTGATATCGTTGTAAGATTAAGAACGGATAATGAATTTTATTCTGTTATAGAAGGTATTAATCAATTGACCCCCGAACAGCTTGCAAGCATCAAACAGGTTGTTGATGCGTTTCTGTCGGCGAAGGGGTAAGAGGTTTTTCAACGCTCTTTGCAAGAAATTGAAAAGTAAAATCCAATAATTCTAAATCTGCGTTTTGAAGTAATTCATTAATTTTTTTAATGTAGGTATCAATTGCACTCATTTTGACGGCTCCTTTCAATTTCAGGGAAAGAACAAGCGTTCTGACATAATCTTATAATTCTTCAAAATACTTGTCAATTTAATTCGGTTGGTGTTCCGTTGGTCAAATTGTAAAATAATTCAAGCAGCAATTCAATGCTCAAATTTGATTTTACGGCAATCAAATTTAAAACAAAATATATCAAATTTTAAAAAAAGGTGGTTAAAAATGGAAATCGCAGTTGAAAAAGCACGAAATTATATCCTCGCTCTTAAAGATACGGGAAATTTCACATTAGAGGATATAGCAAATTTGAGTGGTATTCCGCTTCAAACTGTAAGAAATATCTGTTCGGGCAAGACACCTGATGCAAGATTCGGAACGATTGCCAAAATCGTCATATCAATGGGCGGTGACTTAAACGAACTTATCGGTTACGAAAAGAAGAAAGAAATCGAAATTAACAGCACGGTATCGCTCAAAGAAACATACGAAATGCGAATTGCTGACATCATCAATTCTTATGAACAACGGATAGAAGATATCAAGGCTCTTTGTGAAATAAGGGTTCAAGATGTGCAAAGATGCTGTGATATCCGAATCGCAGATATAAAGCAGAGCTATGAAGAACGAATCAAAGAACAAAAAGAAATGTTGTTAAAATATAATGAAAGGTAATTGTTATGGGTTTATTTGATTTATTTAAGAAAAAAGCAACACCAAAAACAGAGCCTACAAAAACAACAGAGAATTTTGACCATTTAGACGAAAATGGTAATCTTCCGTGGGGTTGGGTTACACGCAACGAAGCCTTCACAGGTAAAATCGGCAAAGAATATTCATATTTTTGGAAAATGTGGTTTGATTCAAGGGATAAAGAACCGAGGCAACAATATGAAGCGTTAAAATCATTTGTTTTATATCTTGAAGCTGCTGAAAAGCTCTGCAAGGCAGAGGGTGAATGTTTTGAATTTTGGTTCTATGAAATTTTAACAGCCCCTGATTTTCTCAAAAAAAGAAAAGAGGAACTGAACAGCCTGACATCAAATTTTGAGGAAATTGAAAGAAACTATTATAAGAAAAAAAGTGAACTGGCTGACCTTGATACAAGGGTTATCAGACTGTTAGAAACTAACCCTGGCATTATTCAAGCGGATTTTATCAAGTTGTTTGACCCTATCATACATAACGAAGTCAGAGAAAAACTTTACTTTTTAGATAAATCAGGCAGTTTACAAAGAATCAAAACAGGTCGTAGTTATACATTAAATTATAGGGGGTGATTGAAAAAAAGAAAATCTTGTCGAACACATCAAAGAAAATTCACAAAAGGGGGTTTTATATTAATGTATCATTTTTATAATTATTCAGAGCTTTTCACGCCTGAAGAAATTCTTGAATATTTGAGGAAGTCGCAAAGTGATGACCCATTATTGACGGTTGAAGAAGTCCTTGCAAAGCACGAAGCCATTCTTGATGAATGGTCCGAAAAGCATTTGGGCGCAAAAGTGCCTGAAGAAAACAAATTCCGTGAAGTTGTATCGGGCGAAACAATCAAAGAACGCCCGGAAATAAACAAAGTGCTTCGGCTGATAGAATCACCAAAATATAAAGCCGTGAAGGTTGTTGAGCCTCAGCGTTTAACAAGGGGCGACCTTGAAGATATCGGGCGATTGATGAAACTGCTGAAACATACAAACACCTATGTTATAACGCCCGACAGAATGTATGACCTTCGGGATGAATACGATTGGAACGCCTTTGAAGCAGAGCTGAAAAGGGGAAATGACTATCTAAAATATACTAAAAAGATATTAAACCGGGGGCGGCTGCTTTCTGTCAGTCAGGGGAATTATATTGCATCTGTGCCGCCGTATGGTTTTAATAAAATCTTTGTAATGGACGGCAAAAGAAAATGCCCTACCCTTGAAGAAAACAAAGAGCAGGCAAATGTTGTCAGAATGATATTTGATTTGTATGTTAATAAGGATATGGGCAGAACAAGAATCTGTCATTATCTCGATAATATGAAAATCAAGCCGCCAAAAGGTCAGTATTGGTCACCGCCTGCGCTGAAAGATATGCTTGAAAATGTTCACTATATCGGCAAGGTCAAATGGAATTGGCGCAAAACCGTAACAATAGTTGAAGACGGCGAAATCAAGAAAACAAACCCAAAATCAAAAGTCGGTGAATATCTGATATATGAAGGCAGACACAAAGGCATTGTTTCTGAAGAATTATTTCAGGCAGCCCAGGACAAGCAGGGCAGAAACCACAGAGCCAAACCAACAACAAAAATCAGAAATCCGCTTGCTGGCTTGCTTTATTGCCACTGCGGCAGGGCAATGTCATTGAGATTTTATCCAAAGCCCGGCGGCGGTGATAGATTAGCACCCCGGCTGTCTTGTGAAGATCAAGTGCATTGCAACACCGGTTCTTGCAGATTTTCTGACATTATAGACCGCATCTGTGCGGTTCTTGAACAGTGCATTAATGATTTTGAAATCCGTTTGCAGAACGATGAAGGGGATTCAATCAAGCTGCACGCAAGGCTTATAAAAAACCTTGAAAAGCGAATGAAAGAGCTTCAAGCAAAAGAGCTTGCACAATGGGAACAACAAAGTCACCCTGACCCAGCACAAAGAATGCCGGCAGAAATATTCAAGCAACTAAATGAAAAGCTATTGAAGGAAAAAGAAGAAGTTCAACAGGCTTTGTGCAAGGCTTACGAATCTATGCCCGAACCTGTTGATTATGAAGAAAAGGCTGCACGCTTCAAAGATGCGCTTGCCGCTTTGAAAGACCCCGAAGCAGATGTTGCGAAGCAAAACACTTTATTGAAAGCTTGTATTGACAGAATAGAATACAAGAGAGAAAAGCCCGAAAGAATAAAAAGAGAACCGGGCGAAAAGAAGGGAACACGCTTCAAGACTTCAGGCGGCAGGTGGACCGAACCGCCGATTGAACTTGATGTTAAACTGAGAGTATAAGGGTGAAACTTTTCGCCCTTCATATCCAACATCGGTGCGCCTGTTCATATGCTCATTGATGTTGGATATAATCAAAAACCCTGAAAGGATGCGATTTGATGAATGCTTTAGGTCACCTTGAAAAGATGCTGCTTGCAGGCGAAATCACCGAAGAAGAATATAAACATAAAAAAGCTGTCTATGTTTATACAATTCTTGAACTGTATATCAAAGACTTTATCACTGAAGAAGAAATGAAAGAAAAGCTGAACCAATAACGCACAGGAACGCACGGAAAACACACGCCGTGCGTTTTTTATTTAGTCTTAGTTTAGTCTTAGATTTAGACTTAGCAAGTTATAAGCAAGTTAAAAAACACATTTTTAAAGAATTTAATTGATTTCATATTGGTTAAGTTCGTTAAAATCGCCCATTTTAACCAATGAGTTTAACCAATAAGTGAAACTCATTGATAAGGTCAGCAAGTTACAATCAAGTAAAAAACAAGTCAAATTTTTATTTAACAAGTCAAATCTTAAACCAACAAGTCAAATTTTGAGTTGATTTTAAGTTGATCTATGAAAATTTGAGTTGATTTATGAATTGAACTGTTCGGGATTTTCGAGTAGTTACTTTAAAATGCTTTAAAAAACATTAAAATATTAATCTTTGCCGGGAATTATTGAAAGTATACTTTGAATGTTTTGCGCCTTTTGTACTCATTGGGCATATTTTACAAATCAAAATGTAAAAGTTTGTGCAATTTTCCGATATTTACAAATGTACTCAACGGGTATATAATATAGACACAACGAACGAGAACGAAAGGAAGTAACAACAATGAATTTTATAATTGAAAAAGTAGCAAATATGGTTTTTGTAACAAGCGATTGCGGAACGGTTTTCAATGCGTGGGATGAACACGAATTCACAGAAAGAAAGCTCAACAACGCAATGAACAGAATAAATAAAAATCTCTGCGGCAGGGCAGTTTTTGAAAGAAAGTTCTAAGGGCAGCAAAATGAAAAAATGTAAATTTTGCGGTAGAGAGGTACATACAGAAAAGTACCTCTCTACAACCGAAAAAGATATTACTTGCGGTCAATGCACAGCGTATTGTGTGAAAAAATGCGAATTAGGAAAAAGCGGAAAAGTTCAAGGGTGGCATTTTGCTCCGTGTTTAAGTTGTGAAAAAAACCCTTACAACAAAGCCGAGGGCGGCGGCAAAACCGCCCGCAAATTGAAAGGAGCAGGAACAATGACACCCACAATGAAATATGAAAAGAGAACATATTTTGACGGCTTCGGAACAGGTAATTTTACAGAGGTTGAAACCGAAAGAATTTCTTTTGATGTTACACCCGAAAAAGCAGACCGATTTGCTCATTTTTGGACATCGACAGGTTGCAAGTATTATGAAACATCAAAAGCGTTTATCTTTGAAAAGCAGACGGATGCAAGACATTTTATACAGTACATTCTTTATAAACAATAAACCGAGCCGAGCGGTTAAACTCGGCAGAAAGAAGGTGAAAAAATGGCTGAATACATAGAGCGTTCTGATGCGGCGGAATATTTTGAAAAAAGCAAACAAACAATGTGGCACAAAGACGATATAGCCGCCACAATATCGTCAAAGGCAAACATTCCCACCGCCGATGTGGTTGAAATAAGAGATTGTGAACAATGCGAATTCTTTTCAAAGCCGCACGATGAATATCCGTGCAGTCATTGCAAGAATTGTTATGTGGATAAGTTCAAGCCGAAAGGCGGTGAAACGGAATGAACATCAAAGAGCTTCGCACAGTTTCGGGAATGAGCCGCAAACAGTTTGCAGAATACTTCGGCTTCCCTTATCGCACATTGCAAAATTGGGAATTAGGGCTTCGTGAATGCCCGGAATACTTGCTTAATCTGATAGAATACAAGCTGAAGAATGAAAACATAATAAAATAAAAAAGGGGCTACGCCGTAAAGCATAGCCCCTTAAATTTTTATTATTTAATTTTTAAAGAAATAATACCGCCAAATAAAGGCTTATCATATTTGCAATATGATACCCAAGCCCTTCAAGGCTTGTCAGCATATCTTCAAGCGGAATTTCGGTGAATCCTTCTACAAGGAAAAATTCAACCGTTTTGATGATGTGAGATAAAAGCATCTTTACAAAGCCCCTTTCTTTTGGCTTAATTTGCCCTTTTTAGGGCTTTTTGTTTTGGTAGGGTAAATTAACACCCGAAGCAACGAAACGCCCACACATCGAACGCAGGGCGAAAAGGCGAAGGGTTTACACCCTTTTAACATAGGCGGATTTAATACAAATCCAACCTTTACCGCTTTTCAGCTTGCCCCAAGTGCCGTCTTTGTTTGTTTCGACAATGGTATATGTGCCTTTGTCCTTAATCTGTCCGACAATCTTGTAGAGCGTTCCCGCACCGCATCTGATATTCAAGCAAGGGTCAATTACCCTTACAAGAAAAGAGCCGTCAGAAGCCTTTTCAGGCGATTTGACGGGCTTTTCTGTTTTGGTAGGGTTCTTTATCGCTTTTAATCCCATAACATCAGCGACAGCCCGTGCGATAGCTTCACCGCACTTTTTCTGTCCTTCGGCGGTCTTTACTTTTGCAAGGTCGGAAGCCGTATCAATAAATACGGTTTCGATAAGAACGGCGCAAGGCTTTGTATCTCTGACAATAGCAAAATAATCTTTGCCATTATCGCCAAGCTTTGTTTTATCGCCGCCGTCTTTGTCGGGGTCAAATGCTCTGTCATCGCCGTAGCTTGCACGCTGTTTGATGCCCAAATCAGCGGAAATATAATCGCAGATTTTATCGGCATATTTCTGCCCCTTGCGGCTTCCGTGGTAGTAATAACATTCTGTTCCGGTGCCGCCGCCTGCGTTCAGGTGAATTTCAGCGATAAAGTCATAGTTATTTGCATTGACCTTTTTAACCCTTTCAGTCAGGTATAAATCGCCGTTGTAATTCATCAGGTCAGCTTTTTCGGAATAGTTCTTGTTGAAATATTCCTGTGCATACTTCGCAATTTCACGGGCGATTTTGAATTCGTGAATTTTGCCGTCCTTGCTGACTGCACCCGAATCATAACCGCCGTTTTTGCTTTTGCCGTGACCTACAATGAAACAGATTTTGTTACTCATTATTTAACCCCCCTTTTCAAGAGGTTTTTAATAAGAGTTAAAAGTGTTGTGCTGCTCGGCGCAGGGGTTTCATAAGTAAGTGCCTTGTCGCTGTCTGAAGCACCGCTTGTTGTAGGGTCTATCACAACACCGACAACGGAAAGAAGTTCAACAATGAGCATCAGAATATTGACGATTTCGTTCTGTGACACTTTGGGAACAACTCCGAAGAATCCGAGAATTGTAAAAACGATTGCGGCAACAATAGGAATTATTGTCACCCAAAAGGTCTTGTTCTGAAGGCGTACTTTCCAATTGATTTTCATAAAATTTTCGTCCTTTCTTTAATCGTGGAAATGTTCAAGGTGTTCAACCTTTTCTTCAAGCCTGAATGTTCTTTCTATAACGCTGTTGTGTTTTTCTACTTTCTTTTCAAGCTGCTCAATGCGGTAATTTGTAAGCTTTGAATTTATGACAATACCGCCAAATGTTCCCAATGCTGAACCCGCAAGGGTGATTAATGCAACAATGACTGATGAATCCATTTCACATTCACCACCTATCATGTCAATGTCAGGGTTTTCCAATTTCCTGACCAAGCTGAATTTGCATAAGAATTGATTTTGATTTCAAGGTCACATGTAATTGCAATAAGAAGAAAATCACCAACACCGCCACCAGGCAAAACAATCAATGTGTATTCACCATCAAAGGGGCTTTTTTCAATGTCCTTACCACTTTTAACAGTGTAAACATTAGGAATATGATTTGGTGTCATCAATGTTGATTCTTCATATTCAGGGAACATGAAGCCCTTCTGTGGATAGAACTTGAACATTGTGTGAAGCACTCCTGCAAGGCTTGCAATTGTGCCGAATGCAAAACCATCACCGCTTGCCAGTGCATTCCAGATTGTTGTTGCTTCATCAGCACCTTCATGTAAGAATCCGTTGTCAAGGTCATCTGTTGCAGTCAAGGTGACTGAATATGTGTTGCCTGAATCAGCCAAAAAGATATATGTGCCATTAACCACATTGTATTGACCAGCATAATCAGTCAAGTTGACATCAGTCTGATGCAAACCTGCCGATGTCTGATATCTCAATGTGTAGGATGCGGAATTGATGTTGTTTAATGGTGTGATTTCTGCGTTGAATGTTACCTTGATGTATTCGCCGGCAGGGTCAACTTCACCAACCCTGTCACATCTGTCAATTGCCAAATCTGACACATAAGGCTTTGCATATTTCAACACATTTGCAGACACTGAAAATTCATTGCTTCTGCCCCTGTTATCAGTCAAGTTGACAACAACATCATTGTTGCCTGAATGTGCCAGAATCTTTGTTTCAACCTCAAAATAACCAACATGTGTTTCATCGTTTGCTTTTATGGTGATTGATGCAATTTCTGAACTATATGAAAGAATAGGTGTGACAGCAATTTTAAATCTTGAATAACCCTGCACATAACCGCCATATCTTTGAACCAGCTGCACATTGTTTAGATGTTCACCATCTGACAGGTCAATGGTGCAGTGTGGCTTGAAAATGTCTTTATCAGGGATGCTATATATCACAGTCAATGTTTTTGAACCACTGACACCCCAGGGGAAGTGTGTGGTTAAAGTGAATGTGACCGATAATTCAAGACCTGATTTGTTTTGCTCTGCCAGTGTTTCAGGCAGTGTGAAAGTAAGATAATCACCTGAATTTTCAGTGAACAGTGTTTCAGTGACTTTACCGCATGTATAGGACAGTGAATGTGTAGCCCCACTGTGGGTTCTATTGTTCACCATGTCCATCTTGCTTTGTTCGGTGATTTCATTTGCACCAGTCAACACAATTTCTGTTGATGTGAATAATGGGTCAACCCTTGCAGTACCACTGGCAGAAGGTGACAACCCAAATTCATAATTCGCAATACTTTCTGGAAGATAAAAATGAAATGATGATTCAAAACTTGCCGATATATCTATACCGACCAGTTCATCAACTGATGTAACTGTTATAGGGTCAGATGTCACTGTTGGTGTATCATAACTTCTGGCATACCAACCTGTGGCAGGTGTTGATATAGAATACAGTTTGCCATTGATGCGAAAATTGCAAGTGTCTTTTGTGTTGTAGAAAGACCCACCATTTGAAGTAATACGAAGATAACAAAATATAGTTATTGTCCTTGCGTTCATGTCTTTGGTTGCAGTCCAGTGAATGGATCTGAACACTGAAATACCACTGCTGTGATTGTAACTGCTACCATAAATTGTTCCTGACATAGCCATACACTAACCACCTACCTTCACAAATGATAATGACCCATCACTTCTGGGAACAAGGGCAAAATTGCCAAACTGCGCCTTTTTGTTAACCTCAACAACAATGTTGCCTGTGTGAAAATCAATGCCATCCCACCAGCCAAACTGTCTGCCGTCTTTGGTGAATGAAATGATGTCATTGTCCAGCTTCAGTGCCATTTTGCCACTGCCCATGCTGATAATGATGCCATCTTCACCAGTGAATTGAATGTGCTTGTATAACTGATTGAATTTTGACTGCAAGTCACCATTCACATTGTCAGTGTGTTCAGTTACATTGGTGAACTTCATGTTTATTTCACCTGCAAGGATTTCAAACTGTGTTTCAACAACCTGTTTGAATGCGTTATAATCACCTGTTTCAACATATGATTCAAGTGCATTCATTACAATGCCTTCACAGGTGTTCACAATTGATGAACTTTGTTCCAGAACCACTTCATTCATCTGTGTAATCTGATTCCTGTTTTCGGCAATGTCTTTTTCAACCTTTTCAATGCGTTCTGTTGCATCAGCTTGATTTTTGTTGTTTGTGTCAGTCATTGTCAGTGTGGTTTTGCCTACACTGATTTTTGTGTTTTGTGGATTGAACAAATCCAAATCAAGCTTTGTCAACGGGTAAATGTCACTTTGACCGTGCGGCGCAGAATTGACCTTTACATTTCGGTATATCCTGAATGTTTGAATTTCCGCATCTGTGAAATGCAAATCGGCCGCACTATATTCAATATCGCTTGAAAGATAACGCCCCTGACCCGTCAGTTTTTCAATAGCCTTGTTCAAAAGGTTTGTTGCTTCGGTCACATCTTCCCATGTTGATTCTTCGGGGTCGGCATAAATAAAGCCGTATTGCTCAACCGCAGAGATTGAATAGATTGTGTCACCGTCTTTGACAATATCACCCGCAAGGGTTTCATTATCAAGCTGTTCAATGGTCACGGTGCTTTTTACGCCGTCCGTTTCAACGGTTGCGCCCGTTGGAATCATAGCCGTAAAAGTTCCCGTGGCCGTGACCTTGTTTTTCAAATCAAGAAGATTTTTGCCGTATGTGATTTCTTGCGTGTTGGTCAGCTCAAATTCCGAAACATAATCGATATAATTGCCGTCCGCTTCGTACCTGATGCAAAGATAACCGCCCAAAGCTGAATCAAACAATTTTGATTTCAGAATGCTCCAAGTTTTAGTGTTCTTGTCGCTTGAACGGGTAACATAATTATTCGGGTCGGCAACAGTAACTTTGCCAAGCTTGAATTTTTGAAAGTCCTTGACTTGCGAATTGTGATTTTCAATCAGCCAATTCAAAAAGAATTCAACAACATTTCCCGATTCTTCCGCCGCAATATAATCGGCATCGTTGAAGAAATCATCAGGGAACACAAAAGGTCTGACAATCGAATCATTAAAATAAGCCATTGACCCTTCAAGGTCAACGGCTTTTGAATTTTGAAAATCAAGGGTGTTTTCTGTCATTCTTCCCCTGAAAATAACACCGATTTCATCCGAAATCTCGAAAACGGATTTCAGGTATTGCAGTTTATCATAATACGGGTGATTGTGATAAATGTTGAATGTTGCCGTACCTACGGTGTTAACTTCAAGTTTGACATTCGGATTGTTGATAATCAATTCAGGAATTCTGCCGTCATATAAAGTGCAATCATCGCATTTAATTTTATACATTACAGACTTCCTTCCTGATATATGAATTTAACTTTGTTTGTTTCTGGTTGGGTTATCGTAAACACATTATCACCTGCATACAAACAGTATTCAGGCACGATATAAGTGCCGGGACTGTATACAGTTGAACCATTGTATGCAATTTCTGTTGAACCACTGCCTGTTATAATTATAGTGGGAATTGTTGGCATGGCTTCATTTTTAAGATTAACCATTAACATATGATATATGTTCGGTGTTGTCACTTCAACTTCCGTCACATTCTGCTTGAATTTGTAGGGTTTCAATCGCAAATCAACCGTGATTTGACCGATTCTTTTATCGCATTTCCAATCGTTGATTGAACAGCGACCCCGATAATAATAATCGGGGTCTTTGTCAAGCGTGATTTTATCGAAATGTTTGCCGTTCAAAAGATTGCTGATTTCGCTTTTCTTTTGCTCAAAATCTTCGCCGGGAAGCACCGAAAAAACAAGTTTACCCGTGCGGTCATTATACTTAATATTCCCGTGAGCTTCGGTCAAATCAAGTGACCCGTCAGCACCGGGTATATCAATATAATTTGTTTTCGGTGTTGCAGGGGAAATTGAGCATTGCGACAGAATCAGGTTCAAATCGTAGTAAGAATGAATATCATTGAATTTTATGCCGTTCATACTCATTTAACCACCCCTTGCCTTTCTTTTCGCTATAATGCCCAATTCCCTATCCATACCGGGCGCAATGCGCTTTATTACTCTGTCATCGTCAAGGTCAAAATCAAAATCAAGTTTTTCAAGCACTTCGGGGAAGAATTCAGCAAGAATTCCAAGAATCTGTTGCAAGTAATAAACAACCGCCGAATTTTCGGAAGAAACAGCCGCCCGAATCATATTCATAAGCGTATCAACGCCCGAAACAACTTCCGAGCCTGCTTCACCGCCGCCCATATACGAATCTGTTGCATTGTTATAGCCGAATATTGTCGGGCTATTCATAATAAACGGTGCATTCATAGCCTTTTTGTACCATTCAATGCTTAAATGCGGAACAGTCTTGTTTTCAAGTGAAAATTCACCTGTAAGCTTGAAATGGGGAAGCTTGATGTGCGGCAGCTTCAATTTCAGGTTGTCAAAAAATCCCTTTATTTTGTCAATCATTTCTTTGATTTTGTCCTTTGCCTTTTCAATAGGTTCTTGAATTTTCTGCTTGATTTCATTGAATTTTGAAGTAACCATTGACTTCAATGAATTGATTTTTTCTGTCGCATTCGTTTTCAAATTATTGAAAATTTCAGCGACCTTGTTTTTCGCATTGTTTATCGGCGTTTGAATTTTTTCTTTAATCTGATTGAAGGTTGATGTGACCTTCTCTTTTAAAGAATCGATTTTTTCTTGTGCCTGTGAACGCAAATTGTTGAAGGTGTCAACAACCTTATCCTTCGCATTCGTTATCGGTGTTAAAATTTTCTCTTTGATTTCGTTAAATCTCATACCGACAGCCATTTTGAACATCTGAATTTTTCGTTCAGCCTGTTCTTTGACTTCGTTGAATTTCTCAACAACTTTGTCTTTCGCTTCAGTAATCGGATTGATGATTTTTTCCTTAACAAAATTAAAGCCTGTTTGTGCAATTTCCTTGATTTTGGAAATCGCAACATTGATTTTTTCCTTTATCCACTCAAAGGCGGCAAAGACATATTCTTTGCAATTTTCCCAAATAAAACGGAAGGGCAAAGTTATAATCTGAAAAGCCGCCGAAAAAAGCGAGCCGATAAACTGAATCGCAACCGAAATCGCATTTTTTATAGTGTCAAATACAGATGTGACCTTATCAACGCAATTTTGCCAAATTTCCGAAAGCTTTTCTTTGAAGGAGTTGAATTTTTGCGGAACGGTTTCGGTAAAAAATGCGGTTATTTTTTCCCAAGTTTCGACAAACCAATCGGCAACAACCGAAGCCGCATCTTTGATTTTTTCCCAAAGGTTTATCCAAAATTCACGGAACGGTTCACAGTTATTCCAAAGATAAATAAAGGCGGCTACAAGTGCCGATATTGCCGCAATAACAATTCCTATCGGGTTTGCATTCATAACAAGGTTCAACAGCTTTTGCGCCGCTTGAACGGCGTTTGTGGCGATTGTCTGCGCCTTCATTGCGATTGTATGTGCATTTACAGCAACAGTAAAAACGCCGATACCCGTTGCAAGTCCTGTTATAATGCCCGCCCATATTTGCAAGGTGTTTTTGTTTTCAGACACCCATTTTTGCAAGCCCTGAAATTTTTCGGCGGCAACACCGACAAAATCACTTAACTTTGACATTGCAGGAATAACAATGTTTTGAAGCAAGGGTTCGCCGATGTCAGCTTTAAACTGCCGCCATTTTTCATTTAAGTTCGCCTGAACGTTCGCATATTGCCCCGCTTCTTTTGCCGCCTGACCTGATGCGCCCGAAGCTTTCATCATATTTTCGGCATATTCAAGGCGGGTTGCCTGCTTTGTTGCTTCGTCAAGGTTCGCCCATTCTTTGGTGTCCTTAATCAAGCCCTGTTCAACGGCATACATCGCCATTTGCGTATCATTCGCAAACAGTCCGATTGCTTCGCCGCCTTCGTATGAACCGTTGATAAAAGAGTTCAAATGCGAAACTGATTCATCAAGGGATTTATCCCAAAACGCAGAAGCATCGGCGGCAAGGGTCAGGCCCCTTGAAGCGTAACCCGTTGCATCTTCTACATCGTAGCCCAGGCCCTTGAACTTTGCGGTCATAGATGTCATATAAGGCGTTAATCGACTGTCAACCATTCCCGTTGCATCGGCTATCTTTCCGACCTTTGCGGCGGCTTCGTCCGTATAATCGCCCATAATCTGTTCAAATGCGGAAGTTTCGGCGGCAACTTCGGCGGCTGTATTTACAACCTCTCTTCCGAAATCAATTATTTTGTCAACCGCAAAATAAGAAGCGATTGCACCGCCGATTTTTTTGAAGCTCCCGGACATACTTTCGCTGCCCTGTTCCGCTTTATCGGTTGTTTCGTCAATCGCTTCGTTTGCTTCCGCATTTTCTACAGCAATTTTGCCCGCTATTTTAAATAAATAATCGCTAAATGACATTACGAATTTTCACCCCTTTTCGGTGAATCTTTTGTTTCCTCGGGGAATAGTTCGTTAATGATTGAAACGATTTGTTCATCGTCAAGGGATTCATCACCGCCCCCGTGTTTTCGGTTACGGCTTTCGGACGATTTAATAACTTCATTCCGCCATTGCTGATACGGCTTTTCGGAACGGCTTGAAATATAAGCAAGCCACAGTTTGTTTTCTTCGTCCTTTTTCGCTTCGGCTTTTTTGCGCTCTGCTTCGGCATCAATAAAGCCTGAAACGAATTCACCAAATCGCCCCTGATTGATGTAAATGTTCATTATTTCAACAGGATTGCTGTACGCACGGTACAGCATATCCATAAAACGAACATCACCTATTATGACAATTTGGATAATACCTTGAAAAAACCCGCATTCTTTTCGTTGTTGAAAATGTCATAAATCATCATCGGGGTTGTGCCGAATTCCATTTCTTTCATATCTTCAACGGAAATGCCCGAAACATCTGAAAGGAATTCCCTGACTTCGTTTTCAAACTCTTTATCAGCAAGATTCTTGATAACAGCAAAAACAAGCTTTGAAACAGCCGCCATTCCGATGTCAGCAAGCCCCTTTTCCTTTGCTACAACCTGCGTAAAGGTCTTTGCCAAATCTTCAGGAAAAACCTTTGTAATAATGCCGAGAATCGGGAACAAGTCTTTGTCCTTTAAGCGGCGCAGGGTGTAGGGTCTTTCGATTTTTTCTTCAACCGCTGTTGCGGGTGTTTCGTTTGTGATATTTTCAATAGCCATAATAGGTGATACTCCCCTTTATAAATTTTTTGTGTTTGAATTACTGTTCTGCGACCTCGTCAGGTTCAACGGGTTCCCAACCTTCAGCCTTGCGAATGAAGATTGCATAAGGCAGCTTTGTTGTGCCGTATTCGATGTCAGACTGACATTCAAATGTTCCCTTGAAAACAGAATTCGTCTTGTTCTTGCCTTCAACAGATGCGCCCGATGTGCAAAGTGCCTGTTTGAAAACAATAATGAACGGTCTACCGTCAAGCAGTTTGCCGTAATATCCGAAACCGTCATAGAAATGACCCGCTTTGAGGTTGTCCGATGTGATAACATCGTATTCCTTGTCGGTTGTTTCACCGATTGCACCGATAACAAATTTTGCAATGTTTTCGGGTGTCAGTTCTGCAAGTGAAGTTTCCATAACTGCTTTTTCGCCGATTTTAACCTGAAGTTCTTTAACGGCTACTGTTGCGCCGTCAAGTTCAGGTGCGAAAAATTCAGGCGTGATTGTTACCGAGCCGCCGTCCTGTGTTGCGCCGATAATTGCCGCCTTAATCTGTTCGGCTGTGGGTGCGACCTTTTCATCATAGGCTACGCCCGAAAAATAAACACCCGCACCAAAGGGAATGCGTGAAGGGGTTTCAGTTGTGATACCGCTTTTCATATTTACACCTTCCATTCTTTAATATCGATATTGATTTGAATTCGTTTCAGATCCATTTCGCCCGTAGAAACGGGGAATGAACCCGCATAAAAAGCGGCAATTCTGCCGCTGTCTGTTTTTGCACAAAGTCCGCCAATAGGGGGGAAGTGCTTTTTGATTTTTTCTTTGTCCTGTTCAAGAAGAAGCCAATTTTCACGGGTTGTTCCCGTCAGAATGATTTGACTTTCTTCAAGCCCGCTTTCATCATCAGGGGGAATTTCTGTGTATTCCCCGACAAAATAACGGTCAGGAATTATTTCATCCGTCCACTCCATAAACTCATAAGGAATCCCCAAAGCGGACATTTGCTGACCTATAAAATCTAACTTATCCATTTTTTCACTTGAATTCCCCTTTCAATGAGTTCTGAAGTCTTTTGATAATCACATTTTTTAACATTGTGTAAGCGTGCCAAAATGCCCGTGAAGGCTTTTTGCCTGTTGTATAGTGCCAATTACCTTTGACATCTTTATAACGCCAACCGCCTTTGCGCCCGTTGCCTTTCAAGCTATATTCACCCGTGCCGAATTCTTCCCAAAGAGCATTTTCAAGCGGTGAACCGATAACGGCTTCTGCACCGTTGCTTGTTTTGCGAATATTCGCTTGCCACGAACCTTTTGTTTGTCCTGTTGCAACACGGCTATTCCTTGCGGTTTGCGAAACCATTTCTGCCGCACATTCAGCAAGTTCCTTTTCAATAACGCCGTTCATTTTTCGCTTGATGATAACCCTGTTATCCACGAATTCAATATCAGCCATTTTGACCACCTACAAACCGCAGATATAATTCAAGCTGCACATCAAGTTCATCGGGGTTATCAATCAAAAGAACATCGTAGGTCTGGCCCTTAATAATGCACCTGACATTATCGTCAGCAAGTGCATATATATCGGGGTCGAAATCACAAATATAAATATGCGTTGATTCTTCAATCTTCGCATTGTAGGTTGAATATTTGCTATCGCCCGACTGCAAGCCCAAAACGCCGAATATGGTTATTGAATCAACCCATTCGGTTTCTCTTGAACTGATTTTATTAAGCTTTGCTTTGCCCTTTTTCTGAATAACAGCGGGGGTCAGCTTGTTCGCTCTGTCTTTAACTTTTCGCATCGTTAAAACCTCGCTTTGCAATAAAGTGAAAGACCCTTCAAAATGCCCGTAGGATAGCCCATAAACAATGTTGAACTGTCCTCATAGGTAACGGATTCACTATGCCTTGAAAGTGTTTCAGATTCGCTCTTGATGCCGACTTTGCCGCCGAAATCCTTTTTCCATTCAAAAAGGTCAACCGCACATTGAATAACATCGTCAGGATATTCAATTTTGGTGACAAGGTTTGACGGAACGGGGAAGATTTCACGGTCAAGCATTGTTTGACCTTCGGAAATATCAACAACGGTGTAAATCCCGTCATTTACTCCCGATTTTGAAATCTGCACGGTATCGCCGACCCTTAAAAAAGGGGAATCGCCAAACAAATAACCATTGCTTGACGATTCAGCCCTGAATCTTATATTGCGATTCTGAAAGTTATTCTGCGTAAACGCTCTGATTGTGCTTTCAATGGATTTCAACCACGAAATAATTTTCACATCGGACATATCGGCACACTCAATGGTCAGTTTCAGCTTATCAACCGATATAATCATTTGCGTTCACCGCCTTAATTACTTTTCTGCTTTTGCTTTGGTTACGGTATAACCGGGGTGTTCCTCAAACCACTTTGCAAGTCTTTCGCTTTCAATGGTTGCTTTGCCGTTTGCAAACTGTGTGCCGCCTGCACCGATGCCGCAAAAATTGGGGTTGTTTTTAACTTCAACAATATACTTTGCCATATTTTATTTACTCCCTTCTTAAATTAAGCAAGCTTGATGTTACGAAGAACACCTGCGTGCTGTGTATTCTTCAGAACGGTTGCGGAAATCATTTCGACTTCAGCGTTCTTCATAACGCCGGGTGCATTGAAATCGGGAAGATACTGGTCAATAACGGCTGAACCGTTCAGGCTGATGCCGTGGAAACCGTCATTTACATCGAACTTAACCGCATAAATATCGGTAAGACCATTTGCGGATGAACCGCCGACATCTCTTGTGATACCCTTCTTAACAACCGCATTGGGAACGGCAAGACCGCCTTCTGTTACGGTGTAATGGTTCTGCAAGTCCATAAAGCGGACACCGTCCATTGATGTAACCTTCTTGCCGAATGCTTCTTCTGTTTCGGTTTTGTAGCCGAGAATTCTTGCAACGGTCTGAATCTTTGAAATCATATCCGAGTTAAGAAGAAGGGCATCTGCCTTTGTTGCTCTGATAAGATTTGAAAGAGCTTCGTAAAATTCATCGGCGTTTTCCTTTGTTTTTGTGATGTCGGAAAGGTCAATGCTCTTTGCTGTGCCGAATTCGGTTGATGTGCCCGCAAGCATTGAGTCAAGACCTTCAAACTGGGGTTCATCGGTTGCTGCTGTTGCAACTGCATCGCCGTTGATAAGGGTGTAATGGAAAAGAGAAACAATAGCCCTGATGTGTTCCGTAATCTGCCAAGCAAGGTTATCGTATTTGCCCGCAACCTTGTTAAGCACTCTGTCAAGCTGAACTTCGCCGCCCATAATTGCAAGAACAGCTTCAAATTCCTGCTTTGTTGCGGCTGATGCGGTGTAAGAACCGTTAAGCTTTCTGAACTGCGCTACTGCGGGAAGTACCTTACGAAGATACTTATATTTCATTGTTGAACCGCCGCCCGATGCTGAAACGCAATCATCAAAGGGAAGCATTGTGAGAATGTCCGATTCACGAAGGAAAATATCAACAATCTGGTCGAAAACTTTGTCTGACATACCCTTCTTAATTTCTGCAAGTGTCATAGCTGACATAATTAATCACCTTTTTAACCTTTCTTTTGTTTTTGTTATTCTGTGGGTTCAAATTTCTGTTTCAGAGCTTCCGCAAGGCTTGTAGGCTCTGAATCGTTGTTGTTATCGCCGTCATTGCCCGGAAGTTTCTGAACATCGACTTTAAATTTGCCGCCGTTGCCCGTTTCAAACTGTGTCGGGCATTGTGCTTTCAAAGCGGTCATTTTTTCATCAATTCCCTTGATTTTGCCGCTTTCATCAAGTTCAAGTTCGCCCGTTGCTTTCAGCTTGAAGGCAAGATAATCGACATCGGCACCGCCCGCATCACGAATTGCAAGCTGAACCGCATTTTCAAGCTGTGTTGCTTTCAACTGTGCCTGAAGGTCTGCGACCTGTTTTTCGTATGCCGCAACTTTGCCCTGCATTTCTTCGTTGCCCTTTGTGCCTTTTTTCAGTTCAGCAATAAGACCGTTTGCATTTTCAAGCTCTGTTGACTTGCCGTCAAACAATGCCTGAAGGGAATCATATTTTCCCTTGCTGACATATTCGCCGCCGCCAAGATTGCCGATTTTAAGCTGATTATCCTTGTTTGCTTCGTTGCCGTTGTGGGCGTTGATAGCTGTTACAAGTTCATCGAAGGTCAATGCTTTGTCACCGAAAATTGTTTTGAGAAAATCCATATTCTGCTTCCTTTCTTTGACATCGTTTTTAAATGTGGTATCGTCCACGGTCAAGATGCCTTTTATATGCCTTGCATCAGGGCATTATTTTTGTTTTGCGGGCTTTTAAATGACTTCACGCAAAATCGGTCAAGGTATGAAAAAAGCACCCCTTGAAATGGGATGCTTTTAATCAACTGTGATATTCACATTTGTTTGTTTCTTTGTTGAATGCTCCGCAATTTTCACGCAGACAATCAACAATTCTGCATTATTGTTCTGTACTTCGGTAAAACCGACCTGATTTCCGTTATCGTCATACTTGATTGTTGTTTGTGTGACCTGACAACGGCTTACAGCATAAGGGCATTTCATATCGTTACTTCACCGCCCATTGCTGATATTGCATTTACAAGCTTTGAAATAACCTTGTTTGTGTCTTTGTTGTATTCGCATTCAACAATCACACCAGCAGTGTCAGTCATGATTGTCATATTCGGTGAAAGTGATGTCACACCTTCAACAACACCATCTATTGTGGGAATGTGTTCTGTGCCGTTGTATGGTTCATAAGATGTTGCTGTTCCACCTGCTTCAACCTGTATATTTGAAACTTGCACTATGTCACCATTATTAGCTGTGCTTGTTATTGGGAACACAAAGCCTAAACACCAATAAGCAACCGCATTTGGGATGTTTACCGATATTGCTTTTGTATTTGCGAAAAAGGCTTTGTATGAATCATTATACTGAAAACCGATTGAAGTTAATTCAGAACATGCTGTCATAATTTCCCCACTGTTGTTATAAAGTCTTATAAGCAACCTGGGCATTGTATCGGAATATTTAAAGGATATTGCATACTTGCCATTCATATATTTGTTTGTCAAGTTAATACAATGACCTGCATTTGAAGAATTCACATAGCCTTTAATAACACCATTTTCAACAACTGTGTATTCACTTATTGTGTGATAATCGGCAGTTGTGCCAATATCAAACATATTCTTTCCACATCTGGTCACCTTAACTGTTGAAGGGTCAACACTTTCAGGGCAAACAACCTTCACAACAGGCAGATGTTCAACAGGTGAAACATCATCAGCAGAAACAACCGCCCCTGACAGCTTGCCTTTGATTGCATTTGCCGATTCATTGACCTTTGCCGTCATACTGCAGTAATCTTCTGGAATTGTAGCAATAACACCGCTTGCGATTGTTTCTGCCCTTTCCTGAAACTCTGCAAGCTTTTCAACGGTTAATTCGTCAAAAGCTCTTACAACCGTTTGCGATTTGGTTGCCCCTGAATCTTTCAAAGAACGCTGAACAATCATCATACCCGTAAAGGTTGTTACGGTGTCGGTGCCGTTCTCGATGCTGACCTGATACGAAATTTCGCCGTATTCGGTCAAAGCCTGATTTTCAAGGTCGATTGTGATTGCATTATTGGCAATCGTGATATTATCTTCCTGATACACAAATTTTCCCGAAGGTTTCTGCACATATAATGTTGCGCTTGAATCTGTCGGAATGGTGAAATCCTTTGCAGTAAATACAAGCTGAATGCCCGTATCATACTGCACAACATCTATTGTTCTGACGGGTCTTTTGCTCGTCAAATAGATGTCAATGTTTTTTATTACTTTCATTGTGTTACCTCTTTGTTACATAAAAAAAGCACCTAAAAAACCATTTTCGGGGCTTTTTGGTGCTTAATTTGTGAAAAATCCGTAAAAATACGGTTTTAAAACCATATTTGAGCATAAGAAAAGCACCTTGCTTGATGCAGGGTGCTTAGTTGTTATTTTCTTCTCTTGATTCATAAATGGTGAGAGCTAATAAAATCACGTTTTCATAAGTGACATCTTCCCCATTGTCAATGTACTCAATGACGGCTTTTCTATCGTCCGTATTTTTCACCGAATTGATAACTGACAATAAAAATTCCTTATCTTCTGATATGGTTTTCAGCTTTTCAATTAACTCTTTTTTGATTTTGGTTTGTTCGTCCATATCATAAATCCTCGCTAATTTTGATTTTCTTAATTACTCTATAATTGCCGAAATCTTTATTTTCAACAGTATAGATATAATCACCAATCGCTTTGCTGAAAACCTTTTTCTTTGCTTGTTCTTCTGTAAGGTTGGTTGCTATTTCGTGCATAACGTGACCGTATTCTTTCGGGGGAAGGACAACTGTTTTAAATTCTTCAGCCTTTTTTGCGAAAAGCTGAATGTCCACTGGTAAAATATCACTTTTGGAAGTGTTTGTCAATCCCTTCGCCGCCTTGTTATAAATCGGGCTGTTGCCGTAAAGCTTCATATAATGGGCGTATTCTTTATCGTCCATACTTTCAAGAAGCTTTTTGAAGTCTTTTGTGCCGTATTTCTTTTCAAGATTTGTGTGTGTTTTCATAAAATCCTGATTTTCTTTCGACCAAAAGGCTTTTTTGAATTCGTTGTAATCTTCGGGGCTTTCAAATGTTTCAATCTCTTTCGTGAAATTGTTCATTTTTGAGAAGCCGCCTTCAACAGCCCACCTTGCCCTTTGAAGCAATGCACAACGGCAATTGACAACTTCACCCGCACCGCCCGAAGGGTCACGGGGATAATCAAGACCGCTTGAAAAGGGTTCGTCAAGCTCTCTGATTTCGCCGTCAACGTGTCTGTGTGAAGGTCTTGTGTCACCGTCAAGGGTCGAATCCCATTGTTTAACAACATCTGCGCCGATATCCCTTGCCTTGTAGCAAGCATCCATTGCAGCTTGACTTTGAATTCTTCCGCCTTCGGTTCGTGCGATTGTCAAGGCTCTGTATAAAGCCCCGCCCGGTCTATCATCATATGCACCGACCATTTTAAAGCTGATTTGCTGTGCGACCTGTGCATATGTTGAACCGTTCGCAATGCCCCTTGAAACTTCGGCTGTGATTGTCTTTTTCAGCCCTGCGACATCTTCGCCCAAACGGGAATAAAGACCGTTGCTGATTTTGGAATCAATCTGGACGGCACGAACAACCGATTCTTGATTTATCGGCGCAACAATCGGAACGCCCTGACCGTGCATATCGTAGAACGCCCCGATGTATGCTTCATCATAACAACCGTTTAAATAGGCATCAACGGTCTTGTAACTTTCGGTGTGCATTTTATCAAGAACATCATCAAGCTGTCCTTGTATCGATTCCTGATAGCGTTTCTGATACACTTTTGACCGAAGCATTGATTGAAGCTGTTCTTTTTCGGCTTCATCGCCCCCGAAATCTTCCCACACATCAAGTTTTCCTTGTATTCCGTCAATATCAAGCTGTAAATTCTTGATTTTTTTATTGACATCTGCAAGGGCTTGTTCGTAGGTCTTTTCAAGGGCTTCTGTCACCGCTTCTTCATTGTTCAAAAACTGTTGCTGAACAATTTTCTGTCTTTTATTCAAGTTTCAACACCGTATCTTTCAAATAAAGCTTTGACCGCTTCACTTTTAAGAAGTTTCTTTTGCTGTCCGCTGTTAAGTTCGTTATAAACTGTCTGCAACGCTTCTTTTGTTTCAGCCTTGCAAGCTTCAACGGCTTTGTTCAATGTTTCTTTATCCACTGAAGTTAACCCCCAATCTTTCAAGGGCTAAAATGTAATCAGCTTCGGTTGCTTCATCGTCTGTGGGTGTTTCTTTGTTCTGCAATTTCTCGGCTTCTTCTTCGGTGATTTCGTGCCAATTATCAACCGAATCATACTTGCCGAGATAGACGATGTTGCCGAATGCTTCGCCATTGGTCAGTTTCATTCCGTCATCAGCTTTGATTGTTGTTTCGTTTATAAATGTCATAAAATCACCTCTTTACTGAACAAGTGTCCAACCCTTGTTTGAAATAGTCGCTTTTTGTTCGGCTGTTAAAACTATTGCTTTGTTGAAAGCTGTTGTTTGAGTTGTTGTTACTGTTCCCAATCCATCAACAATGCTTTGTACGCTTTCACGGCTTAACGAAAGAGATTCCGAAAAGTGTAATGTCACGTTTATTGTGCCTTCAACAAATCTAACTTCTTTTAAAGCGTGTGTGTACGAAAATGCAGATATTAAATTTGTTGCTCTTGAAAAATCAAGTGGCTCTTGAATTGTTTCGATACCACTTTTCATAAACATATTTGATAAATTTGTTGCATTACTTGTGTTAATGCCTTTAATTGTCTTTAAATTGGTAGTGTTCTCAAAAGCGCTATAAAAACTTGTAGAGTTTTTACTATCAATATAAAAATCAATGTTTTCAAGGCTTCTTGCGTTCTTAAAACAAGAGCCATAATCGGTTTTTGCTTTAAGCCTTTCGCTATTCAAGCTGGGCAGTTTTTCACCCAAAAAGCCGTTAAAATTATATTCAACTTGATTTACCCAAATGTTTTCATCTTCTGCTTTATCAATCAACTGCTCAACCTTTTCCGTTGCCGTTCCGTCTGTGCTTTCAAGCACTCCGCTTTGGTCAATGAGGTTTTCGATTTCCTCTGTGCCACCGCCTTGACCATAGCCGTTCTTTAAAGCTTGAACACCTGCGGTTAAATCAGCATAGGTTTCGCCCGTTGTTGCTTCAATGCCGTTTTTTAATGCGTTTATTCGTGCAACGCTTTCAAGTGCTACGCTCATTCAAGCACCCCCGTTCCGATTGCAGAAGCAAGAGAAGTATCAATAATTTCTGCGGTTATTTCAGCAATTTCGGTCTTGTCGGCATCTGTCAGTACATAGTTTTTGCCGTTAAGCACATCAAATTCTTTTGTGCCTTCTGCATCGGTGATGCTGATTCTGTGACCGCCTTCAATGGGTTCAATTGAAACAATCGGTGAAAATCCGTTTATGCCCTGTATGGGATTGTTTTCAAGCCATTCATTGACCGCTTTTTCAATCATTTCAGGGTCAATTTCGCCCATTCCTTCAAGCTTTTTAAGAATCTGTTCATATACACTCGGGGGCGGTTCTTCGATTTCGCCGACCTCGGAATAACCGCTTTCACCCAAAATGACTTCAACAAGGTTTGTTGTGATTCTTATATCATCGGTCAGATTTACACCGAACACGGAAACCGTGAAGCTTTCTGCCGCCGCAATTTTTGTCGGCAACCGCATCGTGTTATTTTCGTTCAACATTTTTGAAGCTTCAATGCCGTCACACGTTTTAAAAACAACTGTTTTGATGCAATCCGCCCAGCCTTTTGTCATAAACTCAAAATCAAGTTGAATGTGTCTTTTGCTATATCTGACAAGATAAGGCATCGTTAATCGCTTTAACTGTTGCCCTGTAACCGCAAATTTTATCTTCGTCATTCAGCTTCACCGCCTTTCTGCGGTTCTGTGCCGCCTTCCTGACCGTTTACGGGTTCAGGGGGTATCGTTACCCCTTCTTCTGCCACAACGCCGTCAAGGGCTGTTCTTGCCTGCGCAATCGTTGCCCCTTCTGCTTTCTGTGCTTCTTCAAGCTTGCCTTTAACTTCTTCAAAGTCAATATCAAGCTGTTCGCAGATAAGCCGAAGGGCTTCTTCGCTGCCGATAACATCAAAAATGCTCAAAAGTGTATTGATAACAATTTGATTGATTTCGGCTTCGGTCTTTCGGTTCTGTGCGTTTTCGGTTTCGTTTATCAGGGTTTCAGGCTTGAAATTGAAGCGAACATCTTTGACGGTGTAATCCGTACCGTTTACGGTGTTGATTTCGTCAATTACAACCTTGATAATCTTCTTCAAAAATTGCTTGTATCGGGCAATGAATCTGTTTGCTTTCAGAGCAAGAAGCGAATAAGCAGCCTGAATCGCAAGGTTTGTTGTTGCGTTTGTGTCTTTCAATCCTTGTGTGTTCAGACCCATACCGAAGCGGTAAATATTCTTTTCGTCCTCGTCAGCCTTTGTCTTTCGTGCCTGATACGGAATTTCGATTGTGCGAATGTCTACATCGCCATTCTCACCAACTCCGACAGTCCTTTTTGCACGAACATTCGTGATAAGTTCTTCGGGTTTATCGCCCTGAAAACCTTTTACAACATATATTCCTTCGGTGAAATCCTGAAGGTTGTTTGAAAGTCCGCATTGCATCAGGTCATAATCATCAATCAAGCCTTTTATGGGCTTCAAACCGCTTGTCTGTTTGCGGTTATAATCAAGCCTGAAGAACGGAACAAAACCGAACGGCTTGCCGTACTTTTCGCCCGTTTCTTCATCGGTGTAAACGATATTCGGGTTTGTATCTTCGTACTTGATATCGCCCGTTTCATCAATCTGTTCATACAGGCCGATTTCTTCATCCGTATGCACCTGAATTTTATAAATTTTCTTGTTGTCGCTGTCAGTTCGGTCAAGATAACGGTAAATATATTTTTCTTTTCCGTCCGCTTCTTCCTTTGCCTTTCGCTCAACAACGCCCATTCCGTCCGCATACTGAAAAGCGATTCGGTCATCTTCATTCTGGTAAGCATAAAGATAATCGAAGCCCTTTACATATGAACCCGTGAGCAGCTCTGCATTTTCCGCCCAAAAATCTTCATCAAAATAAGTGTCAAGGTGCTCTTGCAAGCCTTCGATGCCTTCTTTTGCCTGAATGATTTCTTCGGTGTTTGAAAGAATGAATGCCGTCAACTGTTCTGCAAGCTCTGTGAAGAATGCGTGTGATATTTTGATGTTGCTTCGGTTCTTATCTTCCTGAATTTCGCCGTCAGAATCGACAAAAAACACCCGATATTCTCTGATATCGTGTTCAGCATCATAATATCTCTGACCAACTGCGGCTTTTCGCTTCTTTGACGATGCTTTATCATCATCAATCAGCTTTTTAATGTAAGCACCGTCAAGAGGAATTAACGCTGTTTTCTTTTCTGCCTTTGTTTCTTTTCCCACTTGTTATTGTCACCCCTTAATCCCTGCGCCTTATGCTGTGGATTTCCCCGTCAATGCAATAAACGCAGTATTTTTTCAGGCGAATCAACCCGGTGGTTACTGCGTAACAATCGCCCTTCGCCCATTTGCCTATATAATTAATGACCCCCGGTTTCGGAAGGTCATTTGCTTTGAAGTGTTTGCGGATTTTTTCAATCATTTCGATTTGGGTTTTTCCTGCCGTCATAAGCTTTCGCCCCTTTACAATCAATAAATCCAATTGTTCATTGGTTTCGGGTTCTCATATACACCCGTTAAAGTATCAGGCGCATCATCGTGTTCGTTTTTGCCTTCTTTTTGATAGCTCTTTATCGCCATTGCAAATTCAGGAAATCTATCTTCCCAATTTACCGGGAAATAAACATTGTTCATAACACCCGTGCTATTTGATAAGATTCGGGCAACCTTGTTTTTGGATTGATGAAACCAATTAACAACGGTGTGTTTATTTCCTAATTCCCGACACTCTTTTTCGACATTTCGGGCGAATCCTCTGCCGCCGTTGTTTGATTCGATAATTGCACAGCCGACATTGTTTCGGGTCAGCATTTTCGCCGTTTCGGGTTCTGTTATTTCCATTGCATCTTTTGTGTATATCAAATCAAGAATGTAATATGAATTGTCATACATTCCATAACAGATAGAACACAAATAGTCTGCGCCCGTGTCGGCGGTGTCGGTATAGTTCAGAATATATTTGAAAAGCGGATTTCCTTTTTCGTCCTTCGGAATATCCGTATAGGTCTTAATCTTGCTGTATAATCTGCCCTTAATATCAATCGGGCTTTGCTGATAGTTTGCATCTCGAATATCTTTGTTCATATTCTTTGTTTTAAACTCAAAATCAGCTTTTGAAAGAATATCAGAACAGAGCATTTCGCCGTTATCCTGAACGGCTTTATAATTTATGTGAATAACATCTTTCGGGTCATAGTTTGCAAGGATATAACCCGCCAAATCTTCGCTGCTCCAACGGGTCATAATAATGATGATTTTATATCCGCTTTCAAGTCTTGAAAGCATCGTATCGGTAAACCAACTTTGCAACTGTTTCAGCCTGTTTATGTTGTAAGCTTCTTCCGCCGTTTTTATAAGGTCATCAATTATCATTATGTTACAGCCGAAGCCCGTTGCCGTACCTGTGGGCGATGTTGCAAGGTAATTCGCCTGACCGCTACCCTCTAAAGCCCATTTTTGCGCTGATGCTTCACCGTATTTGATTTTTGTGTTCGGGAATATATCGTTATAAACTGTAACACCCAATGTCGGTTCTTCCGCAATGGTATCACGCACTTGCTTCGCAAACGTGCTTGACAAGGTTTCGTTATAGCTGCCCGTCATAACCTTTACTTTTGCCCCGTATCTGCCGAAAAGCCATTGAACAAACTTTGTCGCTGTTCTTGACTTACCGTGTCGGGGCGGCATATTTACAACCATTATCGGTTGCGGGGCTTCATCAATAAACCATTGAAGCTTGCTTGCAAAGTCTTTCAGAAATTGTCTATCCTCTTTGTAAAAATCAGGGGAAGTGAATTTGCAGTATTGCCAAAATTCACGCCTTGACAATTCAAGTTTTGCGCCGTGAATCAGTAAATCTTTATTCATCGCCTATCAGCTTCTTCAATTCTTCGGTTGTTAAACCTTCATAGGGATTATTGACGGTGCCGCTGACTTCAACTTTCTTCGTGAACATTCCGAGATGTTCACCGAGCTTTATCAACGCTTGAACCTTGTCATATGTTTTTACTTCCATTCCGAATTTGCCGTTTTTAATAACTGCAAGTGCCTTTTTCTGTGTTTCGGTCAGTTCCGATGTCAAAGTCAGGTCAATAACCTTGATTTTCTCAACTACACCCGGTTCAATCTCAAATTCTTTTTCAATGATTTTTGCATAATCGGTGATATCTGAAAAAGCGATTGCCGCAAGCTCTTTCAAAACCGCATCTTGTGTGATTTCGGTTCGCTTGCTTCGGTCTTTTTTTCTTTTTTCGATATATTCCTGAATCTTAACATTTCTTAACAACCTTGAAGCAGTCTGTTCTGCTGTTTTTTCAGAATAACCCGCCCTGATTGCCGCTTGTGTTGCGTTCAGGTCGATTATATATTCATCAACAAAACGCATTTGTCGGGCGTTCAATTCTTCCATTCCGCAACACCTTCTTTCTGTTCTTATTGCAAAGAAAAAACAGCGGCATCAATCCGCTGTTTCGCTATTTCAAAATAATTATTATCTTTTTCAATGCCGATAAATCGGCGGTTTGTATTTATTGCCGCAACACCTGTTGAGCCTGAACCCATACAATTATCAAGCACGGTTTCACCTTCGTTTGTGTATGTTTTTATCAGATATTCAAGCAGGGCAACGGGCTTTTGTGTCGGGTGAAATCTTTTTTTATTGCTTGTAGCTTCGTTCGCAAACTCTAAAAGGTGTTTTGGATAGCCCGTGTGTGTTTGAGTTGAAGGGTTTTTCTTTTTCTTATACACACTGCCTTCTTTTGGTATGCGAATTTTAACTTCCTTTAACTCTTTTAAGCCTTGCGGGTTATATGTTGGCATTTTTTTATAAAACACACATATATCTTCAATACATCGCATCGGCTGAACCTTCGCAAATATGCCGCCTGTAGCATTATTCTTTTTCCAATACCAACAATAACGAAAATGTTTAAAATTGCTATGTATCAACTTTGTTGTGAACGGTTGAGCCGAAAACAATGCGACAGCTCCATTTTCTTTAACAATTCTGTTGTATTGTTCCCATAACGGTTCAAAAGGAACAATAGAATCCCATTTACAATTTGTTGTGCCATAAGGCAAGTCACACAAAATCATATCAATTGAACCATCTGGAATGTTTTCCATCAGTTCAAGACAATCACCTTGTTTTAATGTTAAAGGGCATAAGCAGCAACTCTCTTTCTGTTTTCAAGTTTCATTTTTCGCTTTTTGTTTCTTGCTTCTGCTTTTCGTTGTTTTTCTGCAATATGCTGTTTTTCAAGATTTATATATTTATCAATTTCAGCAAGGTTTTTGTTATAGATTGTGTTTATAAGCGTGTTTCCGTTCCACACTTCTATTCTATGACCTTTAACAAACGCCTTTTTGCATTTCCTTGCGCTTGATGTGATTAAAATAATTTTTCGTGTTTTAGTGTCGACTAAACCAAAGGTGTTATAATTCGCCATAAGGTTTACACTCTTTCTGTTTTGGATTTCCCCTTGCTTGTTCGTATGTAAAAAAGCCGTGCAGGAACTTTCAACGGACACGGCAAATTTAATTCCTTTATGCAGTAGGACAGGAGGTCTACAACAAACACGCATATGACGAAAACCTCTGCATCTCCCGTTATCAAGTAAAAAAGCACCCCGTAAAAAATACGGAGTGCTTTTCTTTATATTTTCGCAATATAATAATAACATACTGAAAATTAAAATCAAGTATTCAAACGACCTCAATTTACTTCAAATCACCTCAATTTTCAACATATCGGGGGAAATCTCCGCCTTTTTTCGATTCAAGGCTTTTCAAACCTTTATCGTGAAGCCTTTCAACCGTGCTTTTTGAGCATTTGCGCTCTTTTGCCGCTTCATCATATGTGAGGTATCGAGCATAAACCATATACAGTACATCGTATTCGGCTGAAGGAAGGCTTTCAATGCTTTCAACTATTTTTTCTCTGCAAAGTTCAAGGGTTTTTATTTTCTTTTCCAATTTTGAAACAGAATCAACATTGTTTATTACGGCATTTGCAAAAGAATTTCCGCTTGAAGAAGATTTCACCTTTTCAACGCCGTAAACATCATCCCATTCAACTTCGCCCGTTTTCTTGTTTTTCTTTCGGATTGTTTCGCCGCCCGGCGTTATCGAAAGAGCAACATCAAGGGTCTGTTGTTGAAGCTGCCTGATTTCAATTTTTTTGTTTTTAATCAGGGTATCAATCTTTTCGATTTGTTCAAGGTATTCTTTGGCGGTCATATCAAATCACCCCATCGTTGTTATTCGGGTAAACCTTGTTTTCAAGCTGTTTTCTGTATACGCTCGATTGATGCCCTTCAAGCCTTGAAACGATATCCATTGCCCGAAGGAAAAGTTCTTTGTAATCGGCATCAGGCTTGACCGATTTAATCAAAGCTGAAATATCTGATTCAGCCGCCCTGATATTTTCCTGTTGCCTTGCATATGTATCGAAAA
>JAEIGA010001250.1_pt1 | contig 39356 bp, 65 predicted proteins | sample 9270691 | NCBI WGS metagenome assembly JAEIGA01 (sample SAMN17057246, study PRJNA624740) | gut metagenome | biome: biome; isolation source: fecal sample | host: Bos grunniens | place: China: Xizang | collected 2019
ACCATACTGATTGATAAATTCTACGAACATACAAACTCCTCCTTAATTTTGGGCCTTGGGTTTGTGGTAGGCTTTCAAGTCTTTTATATCGTGTTCCGCTTCATCCATTCGACCCTCTAGCCGAAAGGTACGCTCCACAAGGTTGTTATGCTTATTTACCTTTTCCTCAAGCTGAGAAAGTCTGTACTGGGTCAGCTTTTGGGCTGCAAGGACACCAAACAGAGATCCCAACAGCGTACCAGCAAAGCCCAGGAGAGCAACTATGATTGCTTCACTCATAATCTCCCCCCTTTAACTTACACCCATCAAGCAACGCATGGTATTCTTACCAACGATACCATCCTGGGTCAAACCCTTTGCTTTTTGATACTTACGAACAGCAGAGTCAGTTGCACTACCAAAGTCACCGTCAGCGCCGGAGTTACCGCAGCTGTAGCCTCTGCCAATAAGCAGGATCTGCAAGGCACGAACATCTTCGCCCTTGCAGCCCTTTTTCAAATTTCTCATTTCCATAGTATAATCCCCTTTGGTTGTTGTGGTTGTGGGCTTAACACCCTCACCATCTATCAATGCCTTGACATCTGCCCTAAAGGTATCCATAGACTTCCCGTGTTTGGGAAACCAATGCATAACATCTCCGTGGTTGGTTGCAATGCCCTTTTTATAACCCTCTGAATGGCAGATAATGTCTTTCTCTGTAAGGTTGTACATCTTGCATAGGTAAGCACACAACTCCACCGCCTCTTGGTACACCTTTTTGAAATAGGTGGCATCTTTCAGCCCATCTTCGCAAATCTCAAAACTGATATGGGTATCGTTTGCGCTACCGCCAGAATGCCATCCACGATGCTCCCAGGGCAGAACCTGGTAGGTGGCAATACTGCCATCTTTCAGCTTGCCGATGAAAGCGTGAACACACGCACTCACATTAGACTTATTCCAATGGTTGCCGTAGATGTTTACACCTAGCAGACCATCATTGGGGCCGACATATCTTTTAAGATTGGGGTTGTTTGCACCCGTGGAATGAACCATAATGCCCTTGGGGACAATCTTTCTACCAGCCTGGTAGCATCGGTTATTGGTAAAAATCAATTTCCGCAAATTCATAGTTATTCCCCCTTATTCGTTATATTCCACACCATACAAGTCAAACAATGCTTTCACCTTATCGTCCTTGACGATTTTCTTCTGCTGACCTTGATTGAGTGCATCATACATTGTCTGCAATGCGTTTTTGGTTTCGGTCTTTGCCGTTTCCACGGCGGCGGTTAGGATGTCTTTCGTCATACCTTTACCCCCATTTCACGGAGAGCCGATTGATAATCTTCTTCTGTGGCTTCTTCACCATTCATCCGCTTGTCGGCTTCTTCTGCGGTAATTTCGTACCACGCACTTTCGTCTGCTTCTTTTCCCAAACGGACAACAGAACCAAAGGAAGAATTGTCTGTCAGCATCATTCCATCGTCAGCAGAAAGGACGATTACGCCATTTTCAATAGTCTTTTGCATAATAATCCCCCTTAACTCGCCAAAGTCCAGTTCTTTGCGGAAATTGCCGTTTTCTGTTCTGGGGTCATATTTGCGACAACAGCAGTATTCAAAGTCAATGTCTGTGCCGTTGCCCCGGTCAAATCCTTTAGGCAATCAATGATGTTTTGCACACTGGCATTTGACAGAACAGCGGTGGATTTTAGATTTAAGGACACACCGATTGTTCCGCTGATTGCTAGGTTTACAAGCTTTGTCACACCGTCAAAGGTGCTTGTATGGAATCCGGTTGTTTCAGAAACAATCAGCGACAAATCTGTGCCTGCATAACTAGAAAATGTTGATGTTAGGGCTGTTGCACTACTCACGTCAATCGTGGGTAGGTGTTTAAGATAAGCACCGCAATATGCGAAACCATAGTGAAACTCTTTGCACTCCGAAAAATCCATTGACAAACCAATTGCTTCTTCTCTCAAATCTTCAATGCGACACGCTCTAAACATCATATAAGCCTTGCTTACTTTCATATTATATTTAGGCTTAAATGTTTCGTTAGTCCATCCTTGACCGCAGAATGCGTTTTGATAGTCCGTTCTGTTTCCGCTATCTTGGTAGTTATCCCAAAAGCGGTCATATTCGGCTTGCTTTCCATCGGTGTAACCTTGGTCATAACTACCGCCACCGCCTTGTGCTTGTCCATCGGAAAAGCCAGCATCATATACCGCTTGCTGATTTTGGGCAATCTGTTCCAACTTCTGTGCAATACTCATTACGCATCACCGCCTTAATAAGTGTAATAGTTGCATTTGTCGATAATGACAGTATTGCTAAGCTGGTCTATATCACCAATATCGGGGTCATAAACGGCAACATAACCAACTTCAATCATAACAACTTCGGTGGTTTCATCGATATGCGCACCAATAGTGTTGTACTCACTATCACACCATTCACCCCAAGTCATACCAACAAGGGCAGTATAAATCACACCGTCAATGCTAAAAGCAATGTCACCAATAAGTCCATTTTGGATAGCAATAATGCCGTCAAGGGCGGTTTCGATGTCGCCCATCTGTTCATCCACATATGCCTTGATTTCTGCTTTGTCAGCTTCTGTCCAATAGTCAACACCACGAACAGGCGTGTAACCATCTTCGCCATCCTTGCCATCCTTACCGTCTGCTCCGTCCTTACCCGGCTCACCGGGAGCAGGTGGGTTCTCAGCCAAGTATTCATCGACAAGTTGTTCCACCACTTCGGGGTCTACCGCTCCACCGCTACCAGTTCCACCTTTTTCTAATTGGGAAACTCTCTTTTCAAGGGATGTGTAATTTAATACCTCGGTTTCGGTATAAACATAAGCCTCCGGCTTAGCCCTAGCAATTACACGGAATGTCTTTTGGTATTTGGTATGGCCCCCATAGGCATATGCCGTGATACATTTGGCTTCTTGCAGCAATATGTTAGGCACGGTAACATATTTATTTCCTAACAGTTCACGTACCTCAACCACAAGCGCCTTTTCGTCATCGTTGGTAAAATGAACCTCGGAACAATCCACAGTAATTAGGATCTTCTGGTTGGTGTCCCATTGATAAAAGGCTTTTTTATTATTTTGTATTTTGAACACTATACCACTCCTTTAAGACAATTTATTTTCCAAGGCTTCAAGCCTCTGCTCGATTGAGGTAATAGCCACATCAAAGTACGCTTTTGCATCAATCGCATACTCAAGATCCATCCAGGCACCAGCATCATTGGATACTGTGGTCTGTTCCTTGTAGGTACGCAGAGCAGAACAGGCTGCAATCTCTTCTGCGGACAGAGGGGTTTCTATGGGATTGTCCAAAATAGTAACTATCTCTGCACCATTCATCATACTTGCGAATGTATCCAAGTTAGATACGCCTGCGATTCTTGCATAGATAGTGCCATAAGAGAAGTAGAAGCCGTTGACCTCATTGTTTAATGCGCTGTTGTTATACGGCAACTTATTGCACAAAGCAGCTCTGTGCCGAATGGTTGTACCACTCACCTCGCTTGCACCACTCCTAAACATAAGGCTATTGCCAACAGGATATCCGTTATTATCCGCAATCCTCCAGGTTAAGCCAGATAAGTGCAAAACTCTCTGCACATATACGCCCCTTGCAAGGTCAATCTCATCACAGATCCATTGCTGACCACTTGCATCGGTGTAATTACCGCCGGAGGTCACAAGAATACCGGGCAGACCGTTGGGGGTTGCAATGGTCGCATGTTGCACCTCCCCCGCTCCGCTTACACTCACAGTAATACTACCGCTGTTACCAATGCTCACCATATCCACGGGGGCGCTAGGGGTGGGTGTTCCACTCTGGGTGGTTTTGCCGTAAATACTCAAGCGCCTAAATCCTCTTCTGGCTGCATCTGTTATGGTAATAACCTCTCCGCTTTTTTCTTCGTCTATGGAGAACAAGCCATCTTCCAGCTCAAGTATGGCATCTTGTATATCGTTCATATTCTCCGCTGTTATAACGGTTTCCTGGTCTTTATAATCTCTTCTTATAAATGCCATAATTCATCATCCTTTCACTAGCTTTTCTAGTTCAGCTAGTTTTTCGAGAATATTTACCCCATTTATGGTCACGGGAACATTAAAGTTAAAATCCTCCTCGCCCCAATCGAATACCGGGACACCTTTTTGGATGGTAAGCTCTCTAGATACAGAACTCACATGGTCGGCTACTGTGACCGTAAACTTATACACCTTGGTATAGTTTAGACCGCTCAAAGGAACAGTAACAGAATACCTATTGTCTTTAATCGAGGGTGTTACCAACACCTCTTTGACACCCTCTTGCTTGTATTTAACCGTTAATTCGTTACCAAAAGCACCGAAGCTTCCATCAAAATAGTTGCCCTCAATTTTCAATGTTGCATTGCCACTTGTGGGATCGTTACGATATGCCGTTGCATCGCAAGTCAAGACTATGTATGGTATAAAGTCGCATACATATTTGTCGTTGTTGAAATACCCTCTGCTGTCTTTAACATAGAAATCAAATGTGCCGGTTTCCACATTCGCTATCTCTATTGTACTGTTTGCTGCTGTGGGGGTGTTGTTAATAAGCCTTTGGGTTATACTTGCGGAATTTTTTGGAGTCCCTAATAAAACGCATCGTGCCGTACTGACATATCGCACAAGAATGTTTGGATCACCCGTTAGCAAAGTTGTTCTAGGGTTTATATCTTGAGCTGAACACATAATGCTTGGCTTGCATTTTGCTTCATCGGTGGTGGCTACCAGGTCACATCTATTTGTACCTAGCTCGTTGCCGTTGCCATCATAAGTGGTGCAGTACAACCCACCATAGCCCTCTTTTGCAGACGGGATTTGGGTATAGAAATCTGCCGGGATAGTCCAATCCGTTATTCTTGTAGCGCTTGTCCTCTCAACCACCGTACCCTCTAGTGTTCCAAACCTATACTTGATGGTATGGGTAAAGTTGGAGGATGCACGGTCAATTACTATTGTTGGGTTGCTTTCAATGTTTGTTTTTGTGCAAGTTATCGTACTAGCTGCCGGGTCAATCGCAAGATTATAGCTGTATGTTGTATTTCTAGTGCTACCAGAGCCGGAGTAAATTCTTATTGATAGAGCCGTTGTACCGCTGGTTTTGTTGCTCACGGCAAGCCAGCCAGTAGTGTTAGTTAGCGCAGAACCCCATTGGCTAGGGCTTGCGTTTTTCAAGGTATAAGACGTTTTACTAGTCCCATCAAGGGATATTGCAACATAGATAGGATATCCAAAGTAACTAGTGCCACTTACAGACCGACAAGATACCTTTATTTGGTAATACTGGGTAGATCCATCCCGCTTTTTTTCATAGGAAAAATCAAAATATATTTTAGGGCTACTGCCCCATTGTACATTTGTTGCTATACTTGCCATATTATCCTCCTATATAGAAGCAGGCTGTTCTACTACCAGGGTAATCCTCAAACCGGGCATTCTCACCGACAATAAGATATTGCCGTGCAGTTAGGTTGATTGCATTTACGCCATCTTTATCAGCAACAAGCACATCCGTACCATTTTTACGCACATACATACCCTCGTTATTAAGGGTATTGTGCATTTCTTGACCCTCTTTGTGGATGTTTAAGCCATCTTTATCAAATCTGTATCCCGTGGAGGTTGTTACGGAATCTATTCCATCTATGGCTTCGGAAATCTTAATGTTTACCGATTCGGCATCCATCATAGTTTCCGCCATTTTGGTAACCTGGGTATTCAATCCGCCTAAGTTGTCACCTAGTGTTTCTGTCTTGGATACAAGGGCGGTTATTTGGTTTTCTTGCTTGTCAACCCTAAGAATGGTCTTTTTAAGGGTCTTGTCAGTTTCACTTGCAGCTGAGTAATCGGTCTTGGTTACTTCAGGTTCTTCCAGCTTGCTTTCTTCTTTTAAGCCCTGGGTTATCTGCAAATCATCACTGAGCATCAAAACCTTATGCTCCACGCCATCAGCGGTCTTTATAGAGAAGAAATCACCAAAGTTAAGGTAACCTATACCAAAACTTTCAAGCTCATACAGCTCAAAGGACAGCCCAAAGAGAGCATTGCACACACCATCCATAAAATCCTCTCTGTGGGTATCTATGATTTGGTTATTCTCAATGCGGATCTCCGTCAAGCCGTTGGCTGTTATGCTGTCGATATCTTGCTTATAGATATTATCCTCTTGGGGCACTCTAGAAAGAACAACGGAATTTACGGGGCCGAACTTCTTGCCCATCTTCAAAGACTTTAGGCTTTCTTCGTCAATGACTTCTCCGCTGTCTGTAGGGTATATGACCGTAAGCTTATCGTTTACAAAGCCAATCATACCGCCCGCAACTTCTGCGATATCGTCTAGTGCATCACGGAAAGTGTCGCTGATATCGTACTTTTCCTCGTCTATCAGAACATTGCTGTTGTGGAATGTGGTATATCCCTTTTCCCATCCCAAGCGGTCACATATTGCATCCAGGTAATCCTTAACAGTTATCCCCTGGCTGTAATCAAGAACGAGGTCATAGGGTATCATACTTTGGAGCATTAAATCGTAACACTCTAGGCTTAAAGCCTGTGTTTCCTCGTCCTTTTTTGATTCCTTGATTATGTACTTGCCAAACTCGATATAGGAATAATCGGTATCACCGGGGCCTTTAACTCCAAGTTTAGTTGCGCCTATGGTGGTTTCGGTGGTCACCTCGCCAATGCCAGCAATAGCTTTTCCCACTATGGCTATGCCAGCAATGGCTCTTACGCTAGCCTCACCTATCAGCTCACTATCCAACTCGATATCAAGGCATTTCATAACAGTACCCAGCAAAGAACCCTCATAGTGAGGGTTCATGCTGATAATCTGTTCGCCCTTGTAAGTAACACCGCAATGAGTAAATGATGCCGTTATCTGCTTTCCGTATTCGTTAATGGCTTCTTTGAATCCCACGGTATCACCTCTTCTTGTTTGCTATGATAGAGAAGCTTGTCCCTCTGTGATACATAGTGCTTTGCCTCTCCAAATCAGCGGAAACATCACCAAAGTAAAAACTAGCCGTTGTGAGGGCTTTAGCGCCCACATCGTAGTATTTTACATCTGCCTTGGCTTGATTTGTGAGGTTTATAATTGCGCTCATATCGTCCTCTGAGAGCCTACCAAGCTTGACGGATATTTTAGGGAATATACCGATTAGAGTACCCTTGTTTTCTCCTGTCATACTCCGCCCTGTGTCGGATGACCAAAGCTTGCAATATTGCACCTTGTACTCCGTCTGTCTGCCAAGCGTGACATAAGAGCCATTTGCATAGGTTTTTCCATTATAGGTTATTGCTGCACCTGTGCCGTTCTTTATCTGCAAAAGGTCGCCACTATAAATAGCCATTCAATCACGCTCCATTCAAAGCAAATGCCTTTTTCTTTTGGATATCCACCACATAGGTTGCAATCTTCTTTCCGTCCATATAAATGGGGATTGTCACATTGCCACCAATCTTATCTGCTAGAATATCCATCCATTCGGTATTGTTTTCCAAGGGGAGGACGGCTTCTGCGCCAGCCTCACCAATGATAGCCGGAACACCTCTGCCGGGTCTGTTGACAATACCACCAAGAGCCAGCTTGGGAATCTGCGGCACACTCAGCGGATTGTAGCTCCACAGGTTCTTAAACGGAGAAACGCCAAGCACCTCTATTCCACGGATCGTATTCAGCAGATTGTTTATGGAATTAAAGGGAGTACGGATAATTCGGTTGATGCCGTCAATCAAGCCATTAACAATGGTCTTAAATGTGGATGCAATACCCTCTTTTATGCCATCGAATATCTTTCCGCCCTTAGAGAAAACGTCCTTGACTTTCTGCCAGGCATTGGAGAAAGTGTCCTTGAACCAAGTGCCGACATTGGCAAATTTCTCTTTAATTGCGTTCCAGATATCGGTGCAAGCTTGCTTAATCTTGTTGATGTTGTTGACTATGCCGTTGTAAAGGCCCTCTATGATATTTAAGCCAAAACCCTCCATCTTCTTGGACGGAGAATGTATATCAAAGGCTTCTTGGAATCCCTTTTTGAACGGTTCCCATATATTTTCCACAATCCATTTGCCAACATTTTTTAGGGCAGCCACTATGCCGTTAAACAGACCATTGATAATCTCTTCGGGTGTACCCTCCCAGTTGACATACTCATCGAAATGTGCCTTTATGGTATCCCAAATCTCCGTGCCAATCCCACGCATCCGTTCAGCTGCTCCAACTATTGCGGATAACAACGCACCTATAATAGAACCAATGAGTTCGGAAGCTGATTTTGTCAGCTCTCCCCCTTGTGGGGTAAAGATAAGCGCAATCAGCGTAGCAAAGGGATTTGTCACAATTTGGCTTACCATAAAGCCTTTAACAAGCAACTCCAACAAATCTCCACCGACTTCTACCCAATCCACATTCTGTATGGCTTCGGACAAACCATCCATAAGACCAGATACCAGCTCTGTTGCCGACTCTAGTATTGTTATGGGGTCTAGGTTCAGCACAAGCCCAAGCAGAAAAGATACCGCATTGCCAACGGTTTCTCCTATCGTAGAGCCAACACCGTGCCAATCCACGGACTCCATTCCGTCCATAAGGGCATCACCAGCTGTTGCACCAGCACCATACCAATCTCCCTCAAGGATTTTTGCCTTTATATCCTCAAGGAATTGGGGAACACCGCCAGCCAAAGAGGTGTCAAACAAGCCTGTACTACCAGAGCCACCGCCGGAACTGTCACTAAGCTTGTTCATTTCATCAAAGCCAGCCAAAGATGCCGATGCTGCCTTTGTTGCGGAGGCTTGCTTTTTAAGGGCGGCGGCATTGGCTTTTGCAATAAGGTTTACTCCGCTCAGCGCTTGCACAAGGTTATTCACCCACACCACAAGGGTGGATATGCCTTTAATCAGCCACTCAATCACGGGGCCTATTGCTTGTCCTGCAATATTCCAAAGTGACTCCATTTGGTTTTTTAACTGCTGATTGCTTTCCAGGTATGCGTTTGCTGCTCTGCGCATTGCCATAAACGCACTTCTCACACCGAATATAGCTAGACCCATCTGTGCAATCTGTTTGATATTCTTCTTAATTGCTGTTCCAAAGACGCTTGTGCTTTTCTTAGCACTATTCATAGTCTTTTCGGTGGTCTTTTTGAATTGCCCTTGCTTGCCGTTGAGTTGAGTCAATAGGTCGCTGAGCTTTTGGTATTCTGTGTTATTGGACAAAAGCTGTTCCTTACTTAGACCGTGCTTGGCGGCTACCTTTTCCGCCTCCGTTGCGATCCGTTCCATCTGCGCCTTTGTCTTTGCCAGCATAGATTGATACTGTTCCTCTGTCTTGATTTTATCAAGCATTCCAGCGGTTTTAACAGCTCCGTCAAGCTCTTTGCCAGCCTGGGCTATAGCAGATTGCTGTTGCAGTTTTTCGTTAGCCTGTTCCAAAAGGGCATTGTACTCTTGTGCTTTTTGGTTGAGGGTTTCCCTATCTTTTATAAGGGGTTCTAACTGCTTAGAGTATTTTTCGTCAATCTGTTCTCTATTGCTCATATTCTCCGGGAATTGCTTATCATATTCCACCTCGGAGTTGTAGCGATCTCTGACTTCCTTTTCCTGTGCGTTCAGTTTGTCGGCTTCTTTTTGGATTGCTGCAAGCTCCTTTTCAAAAGCCTTTATATCAGCCTTTACACCGGAGAAATCAATCTTTGTACCGACTCTTATAGTGCCGTCTGCCATGGGTTATCACCCCACTTCAAAAAGTTTCTCAAATTCATCTATGGCGTCTTGCTCGTCCTTAGTGAATTTCTTAGGCAATGCCACAGCCTCTTTTGCCTTTACCATATTTGCCCTAGATTTAGGGTCTTTCAGTTCGTTCAAATCGTAATTGCGGATCTCTCGCACCCTGGACATAACAGCCTTTTCCGTAAAGCCTTGTATCAGCTGTATGTACTGCCAAAAGTGCATATCTGTACTAGGTAGGTCGATTTTATAATCAGACATAAAGGATGCTATTATGTACTTTTCATCCGCAGAGAAGTCAATATCCCTCTCAGCGGACGATGGGGCGCTCTCCGGCTCTCCGCAACGCAGATATGTTCCGGCTATCCGCAAGAAATCCTCCATATATTCGGTAGGCACATCACCAAACAGAAGATAGACAACAGCGAAAGCTCTTTCTTCGTCACTTATCTTGTTGTCATCAATAACCTCAAAGCAACGCAGAGCCACACGGTAGTCTGTGTTTATCTTATACTGGACTCCTTTTACCTCTGCATACTCCGGGTATTTCATCTCAGCACACCATCATCCTGTTTGCCGTATTTTTCCTTAATTCTCTTACGGATGCCCTCGCTATTGAGCTGCATCTTCTCCATATGGGGTGCAAGAGCCTCTGCCAGATCCGTATACATTTCAAGATAGTTTCTATCACCAAAAATCTTTTGGCAAGCACCGTCACCCAAAAAGCTGTCCATGGCAACTCGCATACCCTTGAACGCCTCTCTATAAGCATTGAGCCGTGCTTCTTCGTTGGCGGTCATAGTTGCACCCTTAATGGGGTGGTCTTGCTGTTTGTCAATGATAACCAGCTTAGCCTTTAACTCGCCCTCAATGCGGTTTACTTCTCTAAATGCACGGTCAGCCTTGAACGGCAGCTCAATGTCCACAAGGTCAAATTCTATGGTTTCGCCCTTATCGTTCACCTCAATGGTGTAAATGTCTTTTCTTTCAATGCGTAAACTTTCCATCATCATACCTCCTAAAAATTGCCCACCCAGGGAGTTAGCCTAGGTGGGCATTGTTGTTAAGCCTTGGTAAAAGTAACCTTGCCAGCGGTAACGGTTGCAGTACCCTTTTCAGGATCTCCGTTCAAGCCGATAGTGTATGTCAGCTGGACATTGCCGCCACCCTCGCCACCAAACTCGCCAAGCTGAATGACACACTTGTTCTTTTCAGCCTTGTATGCACTCTCTGCGCCATCGTACAGATAGACAAACAGCACTTCGGTTTCCAGGTCAGCACCAACGGCTCTGCTCTGGCGCAGACCATCAATATAGGTAAACACGGGTTCACCCTTATAGCAGGTCTGTGTGCCATCAATAGAGGGAGCATAGGAATCGACAGAGGAATATGCGTTATCCTCATCAATGTACTGCTCTGTGGTCACATTGGGGTTATAGGAAATGCTCTGGGAAGTGATGCCCTTGCCCATCTTAGCCCAAGTGGCTTCACCATCACCGGGGGTGGTGTTAATGAATGTGGCAAACAGACTTCTCTTGATTTTTTCCATACTCATTGTTTTTACTCCTTATCATAGATTAGTCGGCATTGTATCTGGTATCGTGCGTTAGAAAGGTCGCCGGACACATCAAAAAGATAACCACTTGACATAGCCTCTATTTTGGAGGGGGTCAGCCCATCACGCATTACCGGGAAATTGCCGTTTTTGGTTTGCTCGTCCAGCCAGTCGCTGAAATCCTCATAAAATCCGCTGTTCTCTATGTTGTTTCTAGTTTCATCAGAATAATAAAACCTAGATGCAAAGACAAACACAAATTGGCGCTCTTGTGAGCCATCAAGATATGTCTGTAATACGGAATTTACAGGCACTTCCTCAATAGAGTATGTGTCTGTGGATTCCGGCAGAAAGTCAACATTGACAGCAGCCAATTCAGCAAGGCACGGACAAGTCAATATAAAGTTTTTAACGCTCTCGATTATTTTCACGGGTTATTACCTCCAATAAAGGCTTCAACGGATTTAATGATGCTGTCTTTGTTATCAATCCAACATCTTTCAACCCATCGGGGGCCACGCAACGGCGCACCCGTGTATTGCATATCCCTATCTGTTAGGACTTTGGGGGTCTTAGGACGGCTCCAGAACCGCCCACTCCTGGGGTCATAAAATGCACCTTTGCCCGTGATAGGGTCAACCATCAGCTTACCGAACCAATGGTATCTTGCGTATGGTGTATTATAGATAATCCCATCCCAATTAGGGGTTGGATGTGCGGAATTTTTAAGGGTACTAGAACGGAACGGCACATAAGGATCGCTCAACCTCATAAGCTCGCTTGTGAAAAACTGTTGCACCGGGCCACCATCTTGTAAACCGTGGTTTTTCAGTATGGTTTCCACATCTGCAAAGTCAATGGATACGTAAAACATCAGCCTATCAGCGTGATATTATCCACGCAGCTCCCACAGATATTCTCCTCAATAGCCTTAACCACCATTACTTCCCCTTTAAGGTCTTTCCAAGAGGCAATGTCAGGGGCAGAGCCTTTTACAACTCTGTCCCCAACATATACATCCCAGGTGACGCCATAATTGGAGGTGGTCAACTGCGAGGCAACAACTTTGTAGGTATCGGATCTCTCCGTGCCTTTGCCAGCCCCGGTATTAGCTGCTGTGTGCATCCAATACCAACCGGGTACTTCCTTTTTGTCATAAACATCCGCACCGTTTTCGACAAAATGGTGGAAGATTGTTATTGTATGGGGAAACATTATCTCAGCCCCCCATACAACAGCCCCGTGCCGTGAAGATAGGTCTTTGCTTGCACCATCTTTTCGTGCTGTCTTTCAGCAAAGCCTCTATTCGCCACGGCATAAGACTTAGAATGATTCCCCACCGATTCGGAGGAAACGGCGGGGGTTTCATCGGTCATTTGCCTATAGCAGATTTCAGCAATAGCACAAGCCGCCATTTTTACCTTGCTCTGCACCTTTTCTGGAAGATCCTCCATTACGATGCGATTATGAGTAATGTAATCAATATAGGCGGTTGCCTCTCTTGCTTGCTCTACGTAAGCGGTTTCGGGTATGAGGCTACCTAAATATTCCGTTAAATAGAAGTTATAATCAGCATACATACCCTAGCACCTCCTAGTTAAGCCTTGGTATGGCAGTAGATACCGTTCTTCTTGTTGTCCAGTACCCAAGCATCGTGGTAGATACGATAGTCTACCTTGTAAGCATCAGCGCTCTGGTTGGTATCGGGGTCGAATACACGGATCTTGCCGTGCTTAATCAGCTGAATAACGGATGCACGGTCAATAATCATAAAGTTAATGTCCTTTGCACCCTCTGCCTTTACAAAGCCACCAGCTGCCTCACCATCCTTGCCGGACAGAGTATCAACAGCGGTATAGAAACGGCTCTGAGGAACTTTCGCAATGGGCATCTCATCGAAAGAGCCAAAGTTGCGGTTGGGGTTCTCGGAGGGAACCAGGGTTCTCTGGAAATGCTCGGTGTCATCCTTGACATAGCCGTAAACGGTGGGGGTCATAAACAGAACACAGTTGTTCAGCGCAACTTCCTTTTCCTCCATATCAACCTCTGCGGTTGCGATAGCGGAAACAGCGGTCTTATTGGTCAAGGTAGCAGCCACAGTAGTACCAGCATTGGTTGCGTACTTAGCGAAGCGGATAGCATCGATTTCGGGAGTAACCTTGACACGGACAAACTCGCCAGCCAAAGAGCCAAAGGCAAGGCCCATAGTTTCCATATCGTCCATAGCATCAATCTGGAAAGTTCTGCCACGGTCATACTCAAAGGTGTAGGGCTTCCAGGTCAGAGTCAGGTCGCCGGACACGAAGCCATCAGCACGGGAGTAATCACCCAGACCGCTCATAGAGGTCTGTGCAATCAGCACGGTCTTAGCATCGGCAGTTTCACGCACAAGTGCGTTGGGGGTGTCCAGGATAGCGGACACAGAAGCAACAGCGTATACCTGGTCCAACAGAGGCAGGTACTTAGTGATAGTAGTAATAGCATTAGCCATAATTCATTTCTCCTTATTTTTTACTTAATGGGAGGCAGACCCATAACAGCTCTCATCTTATTCAGCTCTGCTGTATTATCTCCGCCCTTGCCGTGGTCTAAGCCACTAGCACCAGGTTTAGGGTCACCCTTGAAAAGATAGGGCTTGGCGGTTTTAATCGGCTCTAGCTGGTCTGCAAGCCCCACAATGCCACTATCACTAACAGTAATAGCATCCATATTCAAATGGGGCATAATGTCCTTGGGGTCATTGGCACCAGCCTTGGTCAATTCAGCCATAACGGCTGCATTCTTCAGCTTTGCCTCATACTGAGCTGTGATTTTTGCTACCTCGTTTTGGTTGGTGTTCTTGATGTTCTCAATCTCTTGCTTCAAAGCCTCATTGTCGCCCTCGTTCTTTAGGGCGGTTTCCAACTTGGAAGAGGTGTCTGTCAGCAGGGTTTGAGTGTTGTTGAGCTGGGTTTCAAGAGCCTCATACTTGCTCTTGGATACATACTCACCGCTAGACAGGTCTGCAAGCTTTACGTCCTTGTCTTTCAGTTCCTCCGCAACGGCAGAATAGGTTTCCTCGCTCAAATGGTCTTTCAATACTTCAATATTCATACTTATACTCCTTTGTTTTTATATGCGGTGTCATCCGCTAGAGTTGGCAGTTTATATGACATAACCTGGTCAAGATACACGATAGCTTTTATATGTCATCACCGTGCGCTGGACAAAAGAAAAAAGCTAGATTGTGCTAGCTGTTTTCGCTCGTTTTGTTGCAACCATTCTGGCTGCTCTAGTCCCATAGCTTGTGTTGTATTGGGTGGTACACCACTCTAGGTTTGCCACACAATTATTACACTTTTGCTCGTCTTTGTGATTGATTTCCGGGAGTTCTAACGGATTGGGAATAAATGCCCCTGCCACAAGCCTGTGTACCTTTATTTGCTTTAGCACACCTTGTTTGCTGAGTGTTACAACCTTATACCCTTTGTGGTCAAGAAATTGCTTGATGGATTTACCTCTATACAGCCTTGTCCTACCACCATCTTTAATGTGTCTATCAACACTTCGCACATTCCCTTGGTCGCTCACTTGGTAATGTCCCTCAAAGCCTAGCACATCTCTCCAATTTTCCATCACTTAGCCTTTTCCTCATCGATAGCCTTTAACAGCTCATCATAGCCACGCAGGATCTCCACCTTGTTATTGAATTTCTGCGTGATATAGTCCTGAATGCGAAGCACTTGGCTTTGAATGGTAACAAGCTGCTCCAATGCAAGGGAGGGCTTGTAACGATCCACAAGGTCAGCCTTGTACTGTTCAGCGATTGCCATGTCAGCATCCATCCGTGCAATCAGTTCCTCATAGCGGGTCTTAGCTTTCAAAAGTTCATCCATTTTAATACTCCTCCTGTACCATTTCTCTTTCTGTCTGTCTACGCAAGCCGTTATCCTTACAGAATTTCTCGATTTGGGCTTGCTTTTCGGTCAGCTTCTTACGATACTCCTTTGCTTGGGCTGTATCACCAGAAGCCTTTGCAACTATCAATCTTTTCTTGATAGCACGTATATTTCGTTCCATTGCCCTCTGCTTTTGGGTTGCCTCATAGACTTTTCTGTTCTCTTCCTCGTCTATTTGGTGGGGGTTAGGAACGCTTATACCAGGGAAAAAGGGAAACATTCTGTGACGGCAATTTACACCGCCTAAACCTTGTATATCGTCCGGGTAGCCTGTGCTTTCCTTTAGGTTGGGGTATTCATCCTCACCCTCAAGCCTATATACCTTGCCTTGCCATCCGGCGTGGTTGGCTATTGGGTTGGTGTCGGATACTCTAGCGCCTATATGGGCGGATACTTCCACATACTTAGCACCGATTTCCTTGGTTATCTTCTCGGCCCCTTTATTGGCTAATTGGTTTACTGCGGTTAGTGTATCTCTCCGCACAGTTCCCTCTATGGAATACTTGACATATCTGTTTCCTCTGCGGTATGTTGCACCGGTTATGCCTTGGTCTGCCATATCCCTTAACGCACCTCTAATGGAAGTGCCATAGTCATATATTCCGCTTGCTGTTTCTATATAGGAGCGGTTTATAATGTCCATATAAGCTTGCCTGGCGCTTTCTAAGGCTTTTGTTTGTATTAGCTTGTATGTTTTCCCTAGTGACTTATAACTAAGCTCTATGGTGGCTCTAAGAGCCTCTGTCTGCATTAGCTTTTTAGGGTCAACAAAAATAAAGCCATTGGTAAAGGCAGTTTCCAATAGATCCATATCTATATTGCCTAAACTAGCATCCTTGAGCATTTGGGCTATTTCCTTTTCACCCCTCTTGCTCATACTAGCTATTACCTTTACCGCTTCGGTTGTTAATGCTCCTAGCTCGTCCAGTTTTTTCAACTGCCACTCTAGAGAGCCACCTATTTTGTCATATACATCAAACCTTTTAGCCACTTGCTCTAATAGGGCCATTTCGATTTGATTGTATATGGCAATGATAGGTTGGGTTAGTGCTGTCAATTCATTGTCGGATAGCATTTATCACACCTCCGGCTCTGGCTCCTCTTGTACTGGAATAGCTTGCATTTCTGCCACTATTTCGGTCAGCATCTTAGCCTCATATTCAAGGGCTTGCAGTTCGCCCATCTTATAGACTTGTCTGTAATACTCAGCCTTAGAAATTAGTCCCACATTCAGCTCCAACATTGCTTGGCGCTTGACTTCTGCTGTGTCCTCAATGATGGAATCGTCAAAGTCAACTGTGATTTCAGCATCCAACTTAATAGCTCCGTCACCGCCAAAGACAGCCTCCACATACAACAGACCCTTTGCCATGTCAATAATGGCATCTTCCAAAACAGCTTGGTGTTTTTTCATTGTGCGGAACATTTCACTATTTTGGGATATGACTTGGGTTGCTGTGGTCACACCGCCTAGATCCCACTTAAAACCATCAGAGCCAAAGCCTACAGCCTGGGACAACAGATTAAGCTGCGTTTGGATTGCCGTTGCATGGTCACCAACTCTAAGCGCCATCTCCACAGGCTGAATGGGGGGCACACCCTCATCCATATCGGGGATACGATAGAACACCTCATCGTTGGGGTCGAATACCTCTACTGTGTCTACCTCGTCACCATTCTTTACATAGTTGAGGTTTGCCACACCATCGGTAACGAAGATCCTCTTCTTGCCCAATAGGAACTCTTTATAGAAAGAATCATAGATAACATCACAAGAAGCAAAGATATCTACGGCCCCACTAAATACGGATGTACCCCAGGGGGAATTAAAATCATCTCTATTAGCCACATTGGGCGCAATTCTTTGGAATAGGGGGGTAATACTCTGCGTTTCCCACTTGGGGATAATGCCGTGGTCTGCATAGAACTGTGCATCCACCTCTACCAATCCACCAACACCACTTGCATTACCCATCTTTGCATCATTGGTCTTTAACAATGCGTTATCAACCACATACAAGCCTGTATTAGGGTCTTTTAGGTGGGTTTCAAGGTAAACATATGTCTTACCATCAATGGTCTTTGTGGAGGCAAATGCTGCCTCTGTGAGTCTGCCGGAATCGTATGTAATGGGGTACATAAATTCCTGGGTAATATACTTTTGGTTGGTCTTTTCACCATCCCAATACTGAATAAAGAAACCACCTCCCAAAGCATAGGCAGTTTCCAAAAGGTTATTACCTCTTACACGGAAATTGACTTGCTTTAGCAAGTGGTTCAGCTTTTCTTGGGTGTACTCGTCTTGTACATTGATTTCCACCTTTTCATTCAGCAGCACATCAGCCCATCTTTGGCATACTTTAGCCGGGAGGTTGAGGGTCTTTCTCTCTACCTCCAACTGTTTCTTGCCGGAATAAACCTTGTACTTGTGGAACTTATCAACGAACCCCTTATACCATTGTTTCCATACCTCCATCTTGGTGGCTATGTCCTCGTTGGTAATTACGGATAAACTCTTGCTTTTAAGATATGCTATAACTTGCTCGTCCATATCTTCACCTCTTACACATAATGGATTGACTTTAACCTATTGGGCGCATACTCAAACAGCATAAATCTTTTCTGCGACTTATACCCCTCATCGGTTGTCCAATCATCGTTTTTATTGCCACAACTCACTCTGCGAACTAATACACCATACTCATCCTTTAGATCCTCTCGGTGCAAATGTCCTGTGTGGATCTCCCTTACCTTTGCCATAGCAAATAGGGTTGGGAACTCCATTGTAAACTTGCCTCTTAATCCGTTCACATTGTCTGTGTGCTTATCTCCGTGGGTTATGCCTATAAAGCAACCATTCCACCACACGGCTTTTCTTTCAGCTGTGGAATCATCCACGATATCACCATATCGTGTCTTTAATATCCTTGCAAATAACCATCCCACGGTCTTATCGTGGTTGCCGGGGGAATATATCACACTTACCTCATTGGCTTTCTCTATTGCCATATCGATGATGTTCATATAGAACACTTCAGCATCATATACCGCTTGCTTTAGGTCTACCTTTTCAATCAAAGTTCCCTTGGTGGTTATCCCTTTGGTTATACTGTCATTGTGGAAAAGGTCTTGTCCTACTGGAATAACTATCTTATCCCAATGCTTACTAGATATGATACTCAATATCTCCTCTAGGGCATTTCTATAGAACTCCATGTCAGCTATGCCAAAGTGCATATCAAAGAGGGGGATTTCTAACATTCCCTCTGCATCTTCTATTACCTTTGGCTGAATCTTTGCTATTGGGGTATTGTCCCTAATAGCCTCTAGCAGCTCCTCTAGGCGGTTTTCTGTGTGTTGCTTAATCCACGCTTGTATTACCTCACCTTTGCCATTCACTTGAACTGTGGAGGCGTGTGGCGCAAACTTATAGGCTAGGTTGGCTGCCTCTAGTGTTTTGGCATCGTCAACCATCTTCTCTTTCCATTCTGCCATCCGTCTACTGAATGAACGGAATGACATCTCACTCCTCGGCTTGATATACTCGTTGTATATCTCCTTGTATGGCTTGCCTTGGTTGGATAGGTCAACACATTTCCGCTTTATATCGTATGGTATCATCTTACTTCCTCCGCAAATCAATCATCGCCCTCATAAACGGCTCAGAGGAATATTCTTGTGCATCCAAACTATCGATATTGGTAGATCCATCATCCAAACGCACATCTTCCTTATCTTCTTCCCATACGGCATCATCAAATGCTTGTATGGTTTCCTTACAGTTTGAAACAATAAAATACCGCATCTGGTTCATCATTTGACAATAGAACCTAATGCGGTCAATTATTTCACCTTTTCTTGCATTCTTTACTGATAGGGCTATGCCGTTATTTCTTAGTACGGTCTTAAAGCCTCTTATCAGCACTTGCTCAGCACTATCACAATATACTGTGGTTAGCTGTGGGTATTCTGCTATGCACTCCTTAACGAACTCTAAGAACTGTTCCTCTAGCTCGTTGGGGGTCACATCTTCAAGTATTCTCTTTTCCTTTAGGGTTACAAGCTCATTAAATCCGGCTGTAAATCCAGTTAGATTAAATGCGTGGCTTGACTTATTACCGCCAAAGTCAACACCCATAGTCACAACAGATATCTTCTTTCTTAATGGGTGGGTATACTTGCCATCCTTATCCCTGGCATACCAATCTGTCACCGGGATAATGTTGTCTTTTGTAAATGCTGTGTATATCTTGCCCTCTGCGGTCACCCATAAGCCTAGAACATTACGGATATAGAACACACCCGTGAACATTCTTTCATATCTTTCCCTCACTTCTTGGGTCAATGTGAGGTTGTCTTTCATAGTAAAATGCAAATACAACAGCTTCTTATCAGCTGCTATATCCACATACTCTTTCTTGAACCAATGAGAGGGGCCTTTGGGGTTGCAGTTATACCATAGCTTAGAGCCAGCCACAGAACATCTAGCCTCCGCCTGGGCAACAAATGATTGAGGCATCAGCGCCACTTCATCGAATAACACACCGCCCAGGGTCATACCTTGTATAAGGTCTTGGGAGCTTTCATCCTTACCGCCAAACTGATAGAAATAGTTTGTATGGTTTCCATCAGTTATTACAATGAGGTTTTCTGTTCTCTTCTCCTCATACTCATAGCCCAATGATATAAGCTGTTGCTTTAGGGTATTGATAACATTTCTTCTTAATGAGCCAACTGTCTTACCACATAAAGCAAAATCGCACTCGTCATAGTTAAGCATTGCCCAATTAACAAATGCCGGGGCCATAGATACTGTCTTACCACTTCTTACAGATCCATCCGCTATGATACCATCCCAATTCCTATAAGGGGAGGCATCACACCACCAGGTCATTATCTTCTTTTGCTTGTCACTAAATGGCTGCCACTTAAAGCTATTCTTCTTTTGGAGCTTCATCTGCCCACACCTCCATAGCTGTGCCATTCAAAGCATCAACAAAGCCACTTGTAACGCTCTGTGGGGCTTCCTGTGCCTCTGTGGGGTCATTTCCTAGCATTCCCATCAAAGTGTTCATTGCTTTTATATTGCCATTTAGAGCCATAAGAACTAGCTTTACCAATAATGCATCAGAAATAGAGAGGTTAGCACTCTTGGCATCTGCAAGGGTCTGTATATCGTCTATTTTGCCATCCCTTAGAGCCATATTGGCTATCTCTTTCAGCCTCTTTTTTATGTCTGCGTTTTGCCGTCTTACTTCACCAGAGCGGATACCGCCTTTTCTACCGTTTATCACGGCTTCTTCTCGGCTCTGTTCACTTGTAAACGGCACTAAATTATCTTCTCTATTAGCCATCCTCCCCACCTCCCTTTATTATTTTATGAACGGCGGTATGGTCTAAATATCTTGGGAAACTTCCATACCATAGTTTCCTAAATCCCGCTTGAAGGATTTGGCGGAATAGGAGGGGATCGAACCCACGCATCGAATAAACGATGAACGGTTTAGCAAACCGCTGCATTACCACTATGCTTACCATTCCGTATTGCCGATTTTAACGGATATCGGCTAACCACTTTTGGCGGAAGATGGAGGACTCGAACCCCCAAGAGATAATCACTTACCTCCATGTCGGTTTTCTAGACCGCTGTGCTAGCCATTACACTAATCTTCCGTGTATGCCCTGCCAGAATCTCACTGGAGCTATCTATTAGACAGAGCCACTTCTTATGGGCTGTGGCTTATAGTGAAAGGAGGCACATACTATGCCAAAGAAACAAGTGGTGGATCGCATAGGGTTTGAACCTATATAACCTCGGTTATGAGCCGAATGCTCTACCTATTGAGCTAACGATCCGTATATGGTCGCCTAGTGTGCGACTTTTGTAGCAAGAAAATCCCCCGGCACAACACCGGGGGACACATTTCGTTGCCGCATACATCCAAAATGCACCGCCTTTATTATCGGCAATGGTATACGGCAAAGTGATTGCCCCTCCGGCCAAAGAGTGCGCTCACTTGGAGGCTCTACTAGGAATCGAACCCAGAACAAATGGTTACAAAGCACTTGTTTTGCCATTAAACTATAGAGCCACGAAAAAGGAGAGGGTTTATCCCTCTCCAAATGATATGTGATTATATAGAAAAAGGGACACATTTCTGCATCCCTCTAGCAAGCACCCGGAGTTGCACACGGGATCTCGACCGCAGCCGTGTTTTCCTAGGCTTAAACTATTACTTGCTTATATGATTTTGCCATAGTTTCTTAACTCTGTCAACCATTCTCTTTTCTTCCGGTGACAGATTGGTTGCGCCGCTTGGACCGTCATTCTCTTCATGCTCATATCCATGGTGTACATGGGGAAGCTTATTGTTATGGGCCGGCGGTTTCAAATCTATCGTCTTGTTGCGCTTATTGTCATTGTCGAAATAAATAATCTGCAACAGATCTTTGCCACCCACAGTAACATAAACACGGCCTCTTGTCATAGTTTCAAAGAGCGACTCACCGTGTCGGTCATTCTTTTGGACAAACTTTATGTTTCCGCTTTTCAGTACCGTTTGAAACTGAGTGCCGTACTTGTTATTCTTTTCTGACATCCCACTCGATGCGCCCCGTCCACCCATGTGTGCATTCTCCTTTAGGTTGGTTTTGTGGCGGTGTGCTTTTCCTTGGATCTCATTCTTTCCGTTACTTTGTTATCGTAGTGATACACCATCGTATCGCCATAATCGAACGGGATTCTTCCGCCGTAAACAAGTATTGCTTCTGGTTGGATTCGCTTTATCAGTTCTTCCACGCCATCTTTCCACACTTTCATTGCTGTTCCGTTGGTTTTTACGCCTATTGTCGATATTGCCACAACAGAACCTTTTTCTATGCCCGCAAAAGCAAAATCAAAGGTATCACTTTCTGCCCATGAAATTGTGGGTATAACAGTAACACCATTGTCTTGCATAAATTGTCCAATCAGCCTGCTTCTGTACACATTCCAGATTTTCATTGCCATAGGCATATCCAGGTACAAGGAGAAATCCGGGGTTAAGAAGCAATCAAACTCTTTTAGTTTTTCCAGGTATCGCCGTGGGTTGTTCCACAGCCTCTCAAAATGGTAATCGTCAACAAAGCAATGTATGCCACTTGCCTTTTCGTTGCTTGACAGCATATAGTTAAACCCTATTAAATCTTTCGGGATATGCTGCGTCGGTTCAAGCGTTGGTATGTCATAGAACCCCTCAACCCTGTTCATATCCAGGAGATCCAGGTTGTATTCCTTGTACGTTTTGGCCCTGTGCGATTCCTTTTCTGGCGGTTCTTCATCGTCCGGCTCATCGAATATGTCGGGAATATCAAAACCATACTCCTCCATATCGAAGTCGATAATGCCCTCTAACTCCATAGCCAACATATCCGGGTCAAAGTCCGTGTTCATTGTCAGCTTGTTATGTGCCAGGATATAGGCTTTCTTCTGCTGTTCGGTCATATGGGATAAACGAATACAAGGAACTTCCGTATAACCCATTTGCTGAATAGCCTTAAATCGTCCGTGGCCCTCGATAATCACATTGTTTTCATCAATGGCAAGAGGATCGTTGAAGCCAAAATCGGTAATACTCTGCTTGATTTGCTCAATTTGGCTCTGCGGATGCAATTTGGCATTGTTCTGATATGATTTAATATCATCTATCGGTACTGAAATAATCTCCATATAATTCTCCTCTTCTTTCCATCAAGCTTTGCCCACCAAAATTAAATGCTCGATACCCCCTAGGCTTTCACCTAGCACCCTATAAAGGAAAAGGAGGCAGATGGGCTTTTGGCTTTGCCCATCTTAATTATATTTGAAACATCGTGGGAAATGGGGGAATTTTAGCCCTAATTAGGGTGTTCTCGCAGATATTTTCTTACTTTTTTTGATAATGTTGTTCTATCTGCGTATTTTCCCGTCCTTTGCACCCACTCAACGGCTGCATCGTGCCAACTCTTGCCGTCAAGATACCGCATTTCCATAATAAACTTGACATCTTCTTGCTCTACGCTTTCGATATATGACATTATCTCTAGCTCTTTCTCTTTTAGATCCGCTTTCAGCTGCACCAGCTTCTCGTGTAGCGCCGCTCTCGCCAACGCCATGCGCTCAACTGGATTGCCTGGTGTTTTGCTGTGAGGCATACCATCCATCTCGACAGAGCCTAGACCATCCTCATCCTCTAGCTCCAACAACCTCTCGCAAATCTTTTCTATCCGTGCTTGAATGTAAATAAGTGACATCAACTCTCGTTCTGTCATTATGTATCACTCCTTTAGCAAAAGTCTTGCTGTTGCCCAGTCAAGCCCCCTTGGAAAGAACTTTTCAAGAACCTTACCGCATAAGGTCTGCCCACCGTGGAAATAGAATAAGGTCATACACGATTTGAGCTTCATTGCATCAACCTCACCAAATATCTCCACTGGATCGTTGGTGTCTAGGTCTAATAATGCCCTCATACACTCACGCAATCGCAAACCCAACAAAGGGTGTTCCCAATATGCCGTTGCTTCGGCTCGGCTTTGAATCGCATAATACTTAGACACCTCGCTTGCACCAATACCCTTGTACTGTGGGAACATCCACCACATCCAATGGGTTTCCTTGTGTCCGGCTTTTATTTCTTTCAGGGCATCTTCATAGGTTCTGTTTTGTGCCTCTACGAACCGCTCCAACGGCTCTATAACCTCATACTTGCATACACCGTGTACATCTATCACCGGGCAATAATCGGCACACAATGGGCAAGCATCGTTTACACATACCTCATCCTTGCAATACTTACAGCTCATCGTCACCCACCTCCTCATAAACATCCGTGCCAGGGATAACCGCTAAGCCACCCCATGTGCCGTGGAGCTGACCCATACTGTCAATATGGGTCACTTCTCCAACTCTGCCACAATAATGTGGCTCTCCACTCATATCAATAATTCTTATCTTGTCACCAACATTAGCCATTTGCTACCTCCATTCCGTTTTCACTATGCCGCAAGTCCCAATGGTATCTCATATGGTCGCTTTGGCTTGCAAATACCATCAAATTCTCCGGGCGGTTGTCTTTCTTATCCTCGTTGATATGGTGTACAACCTCGCCATCTTTCAACGGTCTGCCTAGCATTTTCTCCACCACCAAAATATGCTCTCTAACATAGCCGTTAGACTTTGCTCTTGGGTGTTGAGGCGCATAGATTACCGGGTATCCTTTCAGCAACACACCATTGGGGTTATGGGTAAATCTGCCTTTATTATCTCTTATTTTCATAGGCATCAATTATCCCTTGCATTACATATAATGCATTCGGCAAGGCAATTCCATTACCCCAGAGCTTATACTCGGCCCCATCGGTATGGAGCTTGTTATACCAACTCAGCATTTGGTCTTTGGTATAATTCTTGGTAGCCTTACCATTGATTATAGCGTGAGTATTTCTAACGTCCAGCCAAAATTCATACTCTTCCTTGGTGAAAGTATCCTTATGGTCCGGGTGTCCCCACTTATCAGGGAAACCTTGCAGCCTTGCACATTCCGTGGGCGTTAAGCGGCGCACAATGTAGCGGTGGGGCTTGCTCTCGATAACCGCATTGAAATTCTCCTTGTCCGGCATCTGCTGATTACCTCCGGCATTGTTAGCCGTTAGTGTTCCAGCTGTCTGCCAACCATCCCAATAAGTCACAACCCCATTATGGTGTCCAGGGCAAGTGCCGTTGGTAAGCGTCTTAGATATTTCCTCAATAAACAGATCCCCAACATCCCTAGTTGCACCAGGGTCAAATCCATAAGCAACTGCGTGGCGGTCAACTCCCGTAATGGTATAGGCTGTTTCTTCTGATACACCTAATCTGTGGCAGCTGTTAGCCTCTTTCCGTCCAATGGATTTATCTTGCAGGCAATAACACACGGCCCCTGGTCCTCTTGCGGTCAAGGTCGGCTCTGTGCCATCCTCAGTAATAGAAAAGTCAAACTGTGCGTTCTTGCCTTGGTTGAAACTCGCACAATCCAACCCAATAGCCTCCATCACCATAGGAACATTGCCACCGCCCGTACCCATTCGGCTTGTTAAGGTCTGCACCTTTCCGCTCTCGTCAAGGTTTACTCTGCTGTCTGCCGGGTGATTCTCTACGGAATATACTGGCTGTCCAACAGATACCCCACAAGCTCCACCGCTTGCTCCGGCTCTTAGTGTACAAGTCTTGTCCCCTGTGGCTTCAAAATTATAGTCATCAAAGCCAATAGGCTTGTCCTCAACCACAACTCCATTTCTGCCAGTAGACATACCGCAATTAACTCCTAGAGTGGCTGCCTTATCTCCTGTTTCCGCTGCATTATAGCCATCGAACCCAATCGCAGGTGTAGCTTCATCATAGGCAACCACAGGTGCGCCATCGTGGGTACAAGTTAGTGTTGGGCTTAAATCGTGGTGGTAATTAGCGCCTGACTTCCCACCGCCTTGGTCTACGGCTATTGGCTGAAATAGATATTGGTCTTGCACCGTGGATAAAGTGGAGGCTCGTTCCGTTTGCACAAGAGCGCCCTTTCCGGCAGCTTTGCCATTTGCATCCACAGCACAGCCAGAGCGGACTACCATTGTATAGGAAATATCCTTACTTATGCCGTTCTCTGTATCATTTGTTGTAGAGCCTCTTTCAGCATCGGGGGTAACTCCTTGCCACGGCGTTCTGCCCGTCTCAAAATACCCTCGCAAGCCTTGGCGCTTAAATAATACTTCTCCGGCACATTCACCTCTAAAATCTGCGACAAGGTAGATTCTACGGCGTCGCTGGGGGACTCCCCAATATTGTGCATCAAAAACTCGGTACGCAATGCTCCATCCATCACCCAGGTAACTGTCTGCGTATGCCCATCCACCTTTCGGAACTTCAGGCATAACGGCTGACGGCTCTGCGACTTGGATGAGCTTTTCAAGGACGGTACGGAAATCTTCTCCTCCGTTGCTACTGAATGCTCCGGGTACATTTTCCCAAACAGCGAATCTTGGATATACTCCATTAGTTGCATCCCTCATTTCTTTAATGATTCTTACAGCTTCAACAAACAAGCCGCTTCGTGTGGTTTCTTCGTCACCCTCTGTTTCGTGTTTCAATCCGGCTCTCTTACCTGCCACAGATAGGTCTTGGCAAGGAGATCCAAAGGTGATAACATCCACGGGTTCTATCTTGCCTCCGTGTACATCGGTAACACTTCCCAAATGCTTCATCTTAGGGAAACGGCTCTTTGTTACCGCTATGGGGTAGGGTTCAATTTCCGAAGCAAAAACAGGTACTCCGCCGCATAATGTAGCAGCAAGTTCAAAACCACCGCTGCCAGAAAACAAACTACCTATACGAAACTTCACTTTGCCACCTCCGGGAGCATTCTAGGTTCAAATCTCTTATCCTTGGCATCGTCACCTATCTTCTGATAGAGTCTTGCCATTGCTAACATTGGTGTATCCTCACATATATCAAACTGAAATTGCTTCACGGCCCCATTGTAAATGCCAAATTTCTTGCCTGGGACACCGTGGTAATATACCTTATGTTTCATTATCAAACCTCCTCACTATCTCATAAAGCATTGCAGGGTTTATGTCATAATGCTGGATGATAAATTTGTATCTCACGCCATTTTTGTAGTCAGCGTAGATCTGTTTCTTCTCCTTTTCGGTCAGGCGCTTTCTTCTATTAGGATAGGGATCTTTTTTATAGGTTTTCTTGCACTTCTCGATAATCAGCTCTCCATTATCTCCGCTCATAAGCTGACCCCACTTTGACAAAAACCATTGTTCTAGGGCTATTTGCTCATCACAAACAAAGCCCAACCTATCGGATTTTCTCAAAGCTTTTTGCAAGTCAAACACAGCTGCCTTGACTACCTCTATTCTTAGTCTTTGGTAAAAGGCATTTTCACGATCTGTTACCATCCGTCAGCCCCCTATACTTTCTTTGTTCTGCGGTATTTCATAGCCTTATAAACCCTTGCGTCCCGGCTAGTGTTAATGTCAATGTCCAAACGCTTTTCTTTGTCATAGATTGCCTTTCTGCGGTCATGCTCCGCTCTTTCGACTAAGTATTCTGGGCAATAACTATGACAGCCTGGGTATCTCTTAGGGGCCACACAGCCATTACAACAATAGATTGCCATAATCATTCTCCTTTCGGCGGCTCTGGCAGGGACATCCAGTGGGTGACAGGAATATGGTGTTTTGTGCCATCTCCATCAAAAGCATTAAACAATCTGTATTGCGCAGAAAAAGGCAACACACCAATAACGCAAGTATCAGTAAATGCTAAATAATAATCGCTTTTATCCGGCAACCTCTCCTTGACCGAAATCCACTTCATTTGTTCAAGTGCAGAAATCGCCATTTCCAAAGCATCAATATTTACTTCTTCCGCAGGATCGCCTTTGCCACCATAACTAAGGTGTGTAGCATATCCGTCTGCCCTCTGTTTTAATTCTTCTCGCAAGATAAGAATTGCATCATCAACTGGCAATCTCTCAATCAGCTTTTCTCTTGTGTTAGGCATTGTCTATCACTCCCTTATCCATCTGCAATAGCCGTATTCTGTCAATCCTGCGATAGCCAAAAGCAACCACAATGCCCAATCTGTGAGAGGCAACCCAACGGCATACCACACAAAAGCATAGATAATCCAAAAGCCCATTATCATAGCCAGCAACAGCACAATAATTTTCAGCCCATTAACTATGTTATCTTTCATTCTCCCTTTCTCCTTTCTCCGTAGGAACAGAAATCATTCATCCTTGCCCAAGCGTGTGGCATATTTTCGTTTCTGTCTGTGTAACTCATAGCACAGTCCTCTGTGTGAAACTTTCGGCAATCCTTACACCGCACCACTTTCACAAAGTCTTTGCGATCTTTGAATCCCATGCAATACGCAGGGTTTTTACGGCTAAACCAACCGCCGTTTACCTGTTCGCATATATCTGCGTGGATACAATCACCGCAAGTTTTCCTTTCAGCCATTCCCATCACCATCCATCTTTGCACCGCAGTTGGGGCAGTAGTTGTGTGCATAATCCTGCGGACATCCACACTTATCACAACGATATTTCCACGGCAAGCCAGTTGTGCTTTGGTTGATTTCATTCCACCGCCCGTGTACAACTCCCACAGCATCCACGGTGTTGGCATCAAATATTTCTTGCGTTATCTCGTCAAGATGAAAGAAATTCGTTTCATCTTCCTTTGCGATTTTCTCCAAAGTCAAAATCAACGCATTGGCATCAATCAGCCGCTTTTCATTTGCCATCTTACTTGCCCCCTAATATCCCTTGATGAGCCACTTAAGAAGCTCACATATCAACTTCACCACTTGCTTGCGGTTTAGGCGGATGCCCTCACCGTGTGGCTTGCCGGGCTTATACTCGAAATGGTGTAGAGTGTTCGTGCGTTTATGATGGTCATACATACTTTGGTCGGGAATAGATTTGATGTTCAACCGAAGAAAAGTCTCCCCTACCGTATTTGATGTGTAACCCTCAATATAACCCCACCTCTTGGGGTCTTGACCATCGAGCGTTGTGTATGTCTCATTTACGATTTCAAATGCCATCTTCTGCCCCCCTGTTCCATGCTTCTGTTGATAATTCTCGTGTATCATATTTTTTCTTCGGCTGGCTTACACCACATTTCGAGCAACGAACACCATACCATCGTCTTTCTTCGTCTGCTGTACCATAAGCCCCTAAAAGATTGTATTTACCAAATGTGCATCTTGCTTTCCCACCACAAAACGGACACGGTTTTAATTCAGCCATTTTCTTTCTCCTTTTCCATCAAAGCATTAAATTTCTCCGTAGTATTGCACTTTCTTTTTTCTGCCTCGTTTCCTGGGTTTCTTAACTGTGCAATCCTTACCAGGTGGGCAAGGTCTAGGCTTATCTTCCTTGAAGATGTATTCACAGCAGCCAATACCGCCAACCCACCCCAAGTAAACACAGCCTTTACACGCTTTGGCATATTCCTTTATGTATTGCATAGTTATTTCCTCCATTTTCCTTTCACATAGTCATACTCAGGCGCATATTCATAACGCCGGAGAAAGTCATCGTGTAGGTTCTCGCCATACGCTTCTGCCAGGGCTTTGTCCAGCTTGTCCCGCCAATAGTCGGTTTCATCGTGTTTTTGCCACGCAAGGTAATACTCGTCAATGTAATCTCCAATACCCTTGACCACCTTTAGCAATCTTTCCTTGCCGAAAGTGTCCTTGCCCATAATCTCCGGGTCACGCAGCACAAGTGATACCATGTCAATAATCTGCTGTCTGCCACATCGCACCCCGGTATCTAAGAAAGCCTTTCGCATTGCTTCTTGGTTAGCCAAAAAAGAATTAACCTTTGCCATAATGCCATCCTTTCCTTTGTGGGGGGCTAGAATGCCCCCACTTTTGTTTTCCGTCTATAGCTCTCGCCAGTTAGCTTTATCATTGCCGTGGACATTTCACCGATTCGATCCACGGTCTTTTTCATAAGGCCCCTATCTGCAATCAGCTCATTCATTGAGTAATTGCTAGAGAATATCGTGGGCTTTTTGTTGTTGTACCGCTTATTGATAATGTCAAACACTTGCCCTTGCAGCCAGTTGTCCTCACCGTCCTTTGTCACCTTTTCCGTTCCCAAATCATCGAGGAATAGGAAGTCAACCTCACAGATCCGTCTAATCACACTCTCTGAGTCGGCATTGCCGTGCCAGGTCGATTTAATCAGCTTGGCTATCTCAAAGAAATTGGTAAACAGACATTGGTGCATTTGGGACATTAGCTCATTGCACATACAAGCGGTTAAATGGGTCTTGCCTGTGCCGGAATCTCCGTATAGGTAGATCCCATAGCCTTGCTCTAGAGCCTGGTCTGCAATTTGACAGAACTTACGGCATCTCTCAAGCGCCTTTTGGAAGTCCGGTGGGCGGTTCAAATCCGTCTTATCAAATGTGGTGTCCTTGTATCTATCACCCAACAAACTAGCCCCACGGAGCTTATCTAGTTTTCTCAGCTTCTCTTGCTGTGCCTCTCGCTCCTTTTCTCTGCGCTCTTCCTCTTTCATACACTCGCAAACAATGGGCATCCGCTTACCTATCCCTGGTACTGGGTCTTTGGTACACCGCCTTGTATGACATTTGGTGCAGTACAACAAGCCATCCTCACCCACATAAGTATTCTCAGTATTCATCGGGATAAGGGGTAAAATTGACAGTAGTACGTTTTCCATCTCTATCGCTCCTCTCCCAGGTTCTTACGGCTGCTTTCCAATCCACCATCTTCGTCTTGCCAACCATCCATCCGTTAGCGGAATAATGGTCATACCACTTTTGGGGGTCAACACCCTTGCCTCTTTCAAGACAATAGGCTTTGACTTCTTCCAGGGTGGGCTTAACAAACCTTGTATATACTTTTTTATTCTCTAGATTATCTATATCTAGATTATTAGGTGAACTTTGTTCATCACCCCCCAGTGAACTTTGTTCACTACCCCAATGAACTTTGTTCATCACCCCGGCGAACTTTGTTACACGGTATTCACAAAATTTCACCCCATTGATAACCTTGTCTACCTTTTCTAGGTAACCTTTTTCAACTAGGGATTTAAGGCACTTAACAACACCTCTTTTTGTGCTGTTCGTCCAATCTGCTAGGTATTGCAAGCTGCCACTAAACACTTGCCCATCTAATTGAGAAAAGCCGTAGATACAGGCATATATCAGAAGCTCGTTACCTTTTAGGTGTAGCTCTGTCAGCATCCATCCCTGGACCACAATATAGTTTCTTTCATTCACCTTACTGATCCTCATTGGCTCACCTCTAGCCAATAGCGGACATAAGAGGATTTCTTGCCGGTTACACTATGGACAAATGGGATTTCCTCGTTTTTGATGTTGTACCCATCCTTGCGTAACAAGAGGATGTATTGCGACAGCCTGGTACACTTGTACATTGCTATTGCCTCTAGGCTTGTGATACTTCCGTGGTCTTGCAAATGCTTCAAGATTATTTTTCTCATTTCTCCGCCTCCTATCTTTTATTTTGGGCCTGCTCCTTTCTAGTTGCCCATCTGCAATTACTTGGCTCGTAATTGCCATTTACATCAATGCGGTCAATGGTGAGTTCATCAGAATACCCGTTATCCATTGCCCAATCGTAAAACGCCTTAAAATCATTCACCCACTCAGCGCAAACGGAGATCCCCCTACCGCCATAGTCCTTAAAGCTTTTATTCTTTGGGTTGGAGCATCGTTGCTTCATATTTGTCCAGGTTGTGTGTAAGCGGTGTCTTGTTTTGCCGTGAACATAGTGACCCTTTTCCCATAAACATCCACAACTTGAAGTGTGTCCGTTTCTTAGGTTGTGCGCTAGAACCTCGGTTGAATTGCCACACTCACACAAGCACAAATATATTGGTGTACTCTTGCCGTTTGGATGCGTGTGCGTTGCCGTTCTTTTAACTACGGTTAACTGACCGAACCGCTTGCCGGATAGGTCAACATACCTCATTACAAGTCACCCTCTTTGCTGTTTAGGTAGTGTTTGTATAACTTCATCCACGAATCCAGCTCCATAGTTACTAGCCACCCCTCACGATTTTTCCTATGGAATACCGTTGGCATCTCACCTTTGGCATCGTTGACAGCTTGGGCCATTGCCTCACTTACATTCAGCCGTTCAACTCGCTTACACTCGATATGTATGCCAGGTAGGTTTACAAGGTCAGCCTTGCCATCGTCTGCCTTGCCGTTGTACTGTACGGATCTTCTTGTGTTAAAGCCGTATTCGTTCAGCTTCTTAGCAAGTTCCCTTTCTCCGGCAGCTCCTTTGCGTTTGCTGTTTACCGCCATACCCTCACCCCCTTAAAAGGGCAAGGGATCGTTATTATCAAGCGGGGTAAAGTTGTTCTGCTGATAGGTAGGCTCACCCTGGGAAAAACCATCGTTTTCCTCTTTCTTCTTCTCGCAGAAATGAGCCTGGGACACAACAACCTCGGTTACTGTCCGCTTTTGTCCGTCCTTGGTTTCGTACTGTCTGCTCTCCAATCTGCCCTCTACGATGATTGCAGAGCCTTTGGTAAAGTAATTGTCGATAAACTCCGCTGTCTTTTCCCACGCAACGCACTCGATGAAAGAAGCACCGCTATCTCTACCGGGCTTGTCGCAAGCAATGGTAAAGGATGTAACAGCCTTGCCGGAGTTGGTTCTACGGATTTCAGGGTCACGAACAAAACGGCCCATAATAACAGAATGATTCAGCATTTTAATAATCTCCTTTTTTATAAATCAGTTTTTCTTTGTTCCAGTTTGGGTATTTGCTGCGGAGGTATTTCTCCGTGTAGGATGCGATTGCCTGGCGTCCGCTGCCTTGGTCATACTCCCTATGGCATCGTTGGCACATAGTAACTATGTTTTCCTCTATGCCCAATCCGCCTTGGCTTCTTCTGATAAAGTGAGAATTAGGCATTGCATAGCACGATCCGCAGATAATGCATTGGTGGTTATCTCGTTCCCACACAATGTCTTTTACCTTTTTGGGTATGTCACAGGCTTTGGCTCGTTTGGATTTCACTTTCTGCGACACGCTCCCTTTCTTCCTGTTCGTACATAGCCTTAAAATGCGGACACAGCATAATTGGTAAATGTGTTGCGCACCCAATTCCTCTTTCGCCCGTACCATCCGCCCAATCAGGGCAAGTCTTGCACCCATCTGTCAAATATCCATCAAGGCAACTTTTTGGCATCTTATACCCTCCTGTTCCATTGCTTTAATGCTTCGCCACCGCTTCTATAAGCATTCAACCTCAAAAAACATTCGTTGTTTGGGTGAACATAATAGGTGACAAAGGGCAAGTCACCGCAGTTCTTCCTTGCATCTGGGTTAAGGCGGTTTTCTTGCTTTAGTTTTGCACCGCAAAACGGACACGGTTTCAATTCAGTTTTCATACAGCAAAGCCCTCTCGCTCTCAGTTAGTACATTTATGCCCATATCAGTTGCCTCTTGGATAACAGACCCTAATAATCGGTGCATTTCTGCGCTGTCATAAGTGCTAGATCCGTAATATAGGCACACTTTCTTGCAACCATCGATTTCCTTGCCGGGGATAAAGTCAACCACCTCCGCAAACCATCCCACGCCGTTATTGCTCCAACCTTGGATAAGGGTATCAACGGCTTTCTCCGGCACAGCCACATAGTCGCATCGTCCGGCTATCTTGATATGCTTTCGGTAGATATCCTCTTTGGACACATATAGGTAGGAGCTTGCAAGAGCCTTTGACATTTGCGTTAAAAGCTCCCAAAGGTAATCGTTTGCGTTCTTGCTCCGCTTCTTACGGAACTTCTTTATTTCCGCTATGTACCGCTCACCTTGGGTCATACTCTCGCAGATCCCTCTTGCCTCTACCGGGGTGGGTACTTGAAACGATACCCACGCACCCGTGGTGTCCATCATCCATCTTGGGTTTTGAACCTCTACTCTCATCCCCTATTCACCCCAAATCGGTAAGTAGGTCTTTGAAAGTGTCTTGCGAGGTCTTGTTGGTCAAGCCGTGTTTCTGTGCGTATTCGGTTGCATCGATGCCCAGCTCACTCAGCCGTGCGATTAACTGCTTGCGGTAGTCTACTTGCTTGGGCGTGTTCTGCTGTGTCTGTGTGTACTCGTCCGTGTCAGCATCCTTGTTGTCATCGATACAGAACAGACCGTTTAGGGCATACTTTCTTGCATAACTGGATGCTGTCCCGGTAATCTGCGATCCGTCCATACCCTTTTTGGTTTCTTCCTCTCTTGCGAAAGCGGTATTGGATAATTCGTGGTCAAACTCCGCATCATGGAGGGTGGCTGTTGCTTTTACATAGAAACGCTCTCCCACGCTCACCAGTTCATCGCTGACGGTGAGAATCAGCTTGTGTTTGGCAAGCAAAGGCTTTAATGCCTCCAAAATGCCCTCGCAAGAACGATAAGCATAGTTGCCAAATTTGTTGAACTTATCCTTGGGGGCCTTAAGCTCCGTTTGGATAGCCAACACCTTTCCCATAAACTCTTTACGCATTTTGTTATTCCTCCTCAATAAATTTCAAAGGGCATTCAAAGCCAATCGTGTGCCTCGGTGCTGGCAGATATTCTCCCGTCCGCTTGCAATACTCTCTGTCCGGCTTGTACTCCGTTCCCATTAAGGGACAGCGGTAACAGCACACATCGTCCTCGGGGAAAGATATATCTACCGTACTTCTTGTGTAATAACTCACACCGCTTATAAACTCTTTCATTCCTCCACCTCGATATATTCCATATGGTTCTCAATGCACTCTAGGCAGAGCCAAATATCAAGTGTTCCAGCCGTATAGTGCAGAGCCTCATCGTCTTGGATATGCTTATCACAGCAATGGCATTGGGGCCGTCTTGCCAGCCGGATATCCTGGGCCATCGTGTAGCGCTCGGCATCTCTTGCCGGATCTTCACTCCTGTACAGGCTCATCCCATATCACCTCGTTCTTTTGATACTTGGCTGTAATTCTAGGCAATGGATAGCCAATATACTTTTCAATCATCGCAAGGTACTGACCACCCTTTTCATCTATAACAACGGAACTAACCTCACGGACTTTAACCTCACCGCTCAATGCCGTCAACCCTACCAAATCACCCTCTTTAACATCCCAAGCCGGGGAAACGCAGAAATAACCATCTTTGGTCAAGAGAACACCAATAAACTGTGTCATTTGTTCAATCCCTCCTCAATGCTGCTCAGCTTTTCCAATCGACTAGAAAGCTCTTTGTTTCTGTTCAACAGATAGGTGAACCTGTCTGCAAAATTGCGGTTTTCTTCTTTAAGTTTCGCAACCTCTACCTTGTGTTCTGCCTTTGCAACTCTCAGCATTGCGTATTCAGCACCGCTTACCAATGCCAGGGCTACCACCAAAATCAACAAAACGTACAACATAATAAATGCCTCCTTAAATTTTTAGTAATTAGATTTTTTTCTCTTCCGCACGGCTTGCCAAACCGACAATGAATGTTACAAACTCCGGCAGTTGTGCAAATGGGATATGGTGTTCATCAAACAAAGTACACTCGTCCAAGCCATAGTCTAGATCTGCCTCAAAATTGCAATCAGCGCTCATAACGGATTCTCGCAGTACCATAAGCTTGTCAACGGCTTTGTGGACGGCTTTCGGTTCTTCCTTGGATGTTCCCACCTGTTTGGGTTTCGGCTCGTCAAATGCCGCCAGGTTATCTATGCGCCCACCTTGCTTGCTGATATAGTTGTATACGGTTGCAATATGGATATCTAAGCACTTGGCGATATCCCTATTACTCAGCCCTTGCTCTCTCATTTGGAGCATCTCGCTCTTGCTGACGCCCAATTTTGCCTTTGCCATAAAATCTGCCTCCTTAAATTTTTATAATTCGCCACGCATGGCTTTAATAAATGGTGTCTTGGGGATTCGTACTCTCGTCCCCGTGCGTATAACCGGGAATGGGAATGGGTTCTTGCCATCCCTTGTTGCCACATTGATTGTGTAAGAACTGCAACCTAGATACTTGCAAATGTCCGTTGGCACTAGCATAGTTTTGGGCAATGCCTCAATGCGGTCTAGTTCATCATCTCTTGCCATACCTGCCTCCTTTTCCTGTGTCCCATTTTTGGGATGGTTAAGCCAAAAAAATTTCTGCCTTTTCTGCTGAGCTTTCCACTTCTAAGATATCGCAGATGATATCAGCATCATCGCAGTAAAACTTCGATGTGCCGTTCATCTTGGCGCTAAAAGTGTTTTCGCTGATTTTCACTCCACGGGCATTCATTTCATTTACCAATCTCTTTTGGTTGTAACCCATCAATGCCATTCGGGACAGCAATTTTCGTACATCGACCACATTCATTCCTCCTCTCGTTTGGTTGTCCCACAAGTGGGATGGTTAAATAGTAGCATACGTGTCGAAATTTGTCAACCCATTTTTGGGATAAAATAAAAAATTTTTTTGATTATCTATTGCATTTTCGGGATAAATGGTTATTATATAGGTAGGAGGTGATTATATGTCAATCCGTTCCGAGAGAATAAAAGCGTTGGTAGATGGTTCGGATCTTTCGTACCAGGAGTTAGAGAAATTAACCGGGGTCAAAAAATCGTCCTTGCAAAGATATGCATCTGGCGTAACTTCTAAAATACCACTAGATGTTATCGAAAAACTCGCCAACGCTTTTAATGTATCTCAAGAATACTTAATGGGATGGGACGAAGCAACAAAAAACTCCCCCACCAAGCCGGAGCTTGGCGAGGGAGATATGGAAATGTTGGAAGTGTTTAGGCTGATTCCAGAGGAGCAGCGTCGGTCTTTTCTTGAGATGGGCCGTGCTTATGCAAATAGTCTAAAAAAAGATTGAGCATATAGTCTGCGACCATTTTTGGATTTTCACTTTCGTGTATGATTTTGAGTAATTCTTTCTCTTGCTCTGTCATGCTCCTGTCCCCCTTTGATAGCGATACCGGATCGAATGTCATAATAAAATCTTAGCAGACTTTTCTGCTCGTGGCAATATTTCGACAGTTTTCGACACCAAGTAAGTATTGCCGAATTTTCAAACATTTGTTTGAAATAAGCATACCCACCTATATGTCCATTATCTAGGACTAATTATCGAATGTGGGGGCAGCACGAACCGCCAAGTTGTCCACCCCCACACCGGGAATGATAGGTTGTTTCCAACCTTGACTAAAGCCTATCATTTCTAAAGCAAAATTTCCACCCTATTATAAGGGGATTTTACGGAAACATATAAGGGTGACACCCTATTATATGAGGGTAAAACCCTCACATAATTACGAAATGAGGGCAATACATTGAAAATAAGACCAGAAGCATCCACCAAACCCTATTACAGATGCCTTTCTTGTATGCGGTTTGGAATAAGCTGCGGAGGACACAGCACCAGGGATATGTCCCTACAAGAGTGGTGCGAGTATATGCGAGATGTGAAAGAGGTAAAGCACCTTTCAAATGCACACATAGCAACAACAGCTGATGTATCTATTAAGACTATTGAGCGCATTATGGCTATAAACTGTGACCAGGATATCAGAAGAGCCACAGCACGGAGAATTGAAATTGCCGTTATAGGCGCATCCGACCAATACCCTTGCTACCTTGATTATGATGATAGCACGGCAACGGAACGAATTAACAGATTGCTTGCTGAGATTGAGTATTGGCGCAAAGAAAATGAGCGCAAGGCAAAGATTATTGATAAATACCTAGATGGCTAATAAGAATTTAGCCTAGAAAGGAGTTGTGTTATGCTCTGTAAAAAATGTCAAAGAGAAATACCAGACGAGTCGAAATTCTGTAACCTCTGTGGAGCTAAGCAGCTCCGTGAGAAATCCGTCAAAAAGAGAGGTAATGGTCAAGGAACGGTATACAAAGACAAGAACGGCAAGTGGATTGCTGAGTATACCATTGGCTGGGACGAGGGAGATGGAACACTCAGCCGGAAGAAACGCAAAAAAAGAGGCTTCGCCACAAAGAACGAAGCCATTGCTTACTTGCCCAACCTCAAGCAGGATCTACCCCAGCAAGATATGAATGTTAAGTTTAAGGATCTATACAAAAAGTGGCTAGATGGGCATACCGAAAAGGTAACGCAATCCACCATCAACTGCTATAAATCAGCTTATAAGTATTTCTCTACTCTGTATTATGTGGAGATATCCAAAATCCGTACAGAACATATGCAGAAGTGCATAGACGAATGCCCACACGGAACACGCACCAAGGAGAATATGAAAGCCCTGGGTACATCCCTATGGAGATATGCTATGCAGCTTGATATCGTGGACAGAAACTATGCTGAGTATCTATACATCAAAAAGGAAGATTCCGCAGAAAAGATAGCATTCTCCGCTGAACAGCTCCAAACTATGTGGGAGAATGTTGGAACGCACCCAAACCTAAAATATGTACTCGTCCTCTGTTATACTGGAATGCGTTTGAGTGAAATGCTTGAAGCTAAGACAGACAATTATAGCCCTACAGACGGGTATTTTATTACAGGCGTCAAAACGGATGCCGGAAAGAATCGTATCATTACCATCTCTCCAAAGATTATACCATTCTTTGATGACTTTGCCCAGGGTGAATATCTTTTCTTCCAGGATAAGCTATCGGCAAAGAAATTTAGAAATGACATATATTACCCGGCGCTTGCTGCCGTGGGTATGGATGTTCTAAAAGAGGATGGATCTCATATCAACACACCGCATATTTGCCGACACACCTTTGCTACCCTTATGAAAAATGTGGATGCTCCTGCCACCGATAAGCAGAAGCTGATAGGCCATTCTAAATTTGAAATGACCGCCCATTATACCCATACTGACCTCGGTTCATTGAAGAAAATCACAGATAATCTTTAATTTCTGTGACCCCCACGTGACCACCAAACAGCAGAAAAAGCTAGTAATACCAACACTTTTTGCTTGTATGGCATTCAAGAGGTCACCGGTTCGATCCCGGTTATCTCCACCAAGAAAACCGCTAAAAACCGCTTGAAATCAAGGGTTTTGGCGGTTTTTTCTTTTTGAACTGTTTTCTAAAATTTTGAGATTTTTTCTCCTATGACCACCACGGTGACCCCCAATATTAACAAAAGGGAGCTGCCAAATTAAACGCTCATAGGGCACAAAAAAGGGGGAGGCTCGAAAACCTCCCCCTCTTGCTATGTATGCAGTTTTATTCTGTTTTCTTAAATGCCTCGTTAAACTCGGCAACAGCTGCCTCAATAAGCACTCTCAGCTCCAACTCGGTAGCCATAATGCCCTTTTCTGCCAACATCTCAGAAGCTGCAGACAGAGCCTCTTTGAGCTTTTTCTCGCCATGCAGATCCTTGTACACCTGCTCAACAAACTGCACCGCTGTCTTTGCCACAGCTTGCTTGGTTTTGTCATTGAGGTATTTGGTGACCAAATTCTTCACCACGATGCCGATATAACCAGCAATAGCCGTAATGATGGCATACATAATCTGCATACCATACTGATTGATAAATTCTACG
>JAEIGA010001251.1_pt1 | contig 39348 bp, 35 predicted proteins | sample 9270691 | NCBI WGS metagenome assembly JAEIGA01 (sample SAMN17057246, study PRJNA624740) | gut metagenome | biome: biome; isolation source: fecal sample | host: Bos grunniens | place: China: Xizang | collected 2019
GTAGTACATCTTGTTGAACGGTGCATCGATGTTCATGAAATTCGGGAACAGACGTTTGGCTGAAACACGACATGCAAGTTTGAACATGTCGTAGTTGGGATCTTCGGGATTGTAGTTCACGCTACTGAGGATGCGGAACACATGAATCGGGAAGATGGCTGTTTCGCCATGACCAAGACCAGCTTCAGTTGCAAGCAAGATGTTCTTGATAGCCATACGTCCTTCAGGACTTGTATCAGTTCCATAGTTGATAGAACTGAACGGAACCTGTGACCCTGCACGTGAATGCATGGAGCAAAGGTTGTGCACAAGTGCTTCCATAGCCTGATAAGTCTCCTTATCGGTATCAGCAATAGTGCTCTTCAGAATCTTGTCAATCTGCTGCAATGTGATGGAGTGACCCATGTGAGACAACAACGATACGACAATATTCTTGAAAGAACCATCATCGATGGATGCGAGCTTCGGCTTGGCCTGTGCTTCATCCATAAGTCTGATGAATTCCTTCGTGTCAAAGGCAGTATCTGAAGTGTAGTTGATGAATCGTTCAACGTTCTTGAAGAAACGTTTACGGAATTCCTTGGCAACACCTTCAGCCATCGTGTAATCAAATGCATGTATGGATTGACCACCCAAGAATAGTTAATTCTATCTCTGACTATATCACCATCTCCATCACTCACGATAGAGATGCCTCATTTTCGAACTGGTGTCTATCTCCAGTTCTACTCTACTCGATTCCAGCGAACCTTAAGCGTTCGCCTGTCTTTCGTTAGTCGATTGACCTGTTACATATGTAACGTGGCACAGGATCATCCTTTAAGACGTCCCCTGTTAGCAAACACATTAACCGTCATTTACTACGGCTACTTAACGTTGTGTTCACACCCTGTAGACAAACAGGTTAACGAGGTTATTCGATGTACTTCACAGTACAAAGGCACAGTGTGATTCATGCTGGTCATTTTGGCATGACTGAATTGCAATACATGCCAGTGATGCATAGCTCTTAATGGACTGGGGTTCACGAATGTGTCCATGTCCAGTTGTAAAGCCGCCTTTGAAGAGTTTGGTCAAGTCTGTCTGGACGCAAGTGAGCGTCCATTGATAGAAATCGAAGTCATGTATGTAAATAAATCCGCCCAAGAATGCTTCAGCGTGTTCAGGCTTGAGCAAGTTCTTGAGGTTATAGTCCTTGGCTGCTTCTTGACCATACAGCAGCATGGATCCCATAGATGCCTGACCATTGACATTCGCATTGTCGCGTTTGATGTCACTGTCATCAGGTGCTGAGATCTGCGCAAGGGTTTTGTTGAGAGTGGTTTTACTCTCACGTATCTTGGTACGATGGTTGCGATAGTTCTCATATGAGTTAGCAACCTTGCCGTAGCCAAGGCCTTTCAACGTGTGCACGACAACATCCTGAACCTGCTCTATCGTGAGCATGTCATCAGTTGTCTTTGCAAGTTCTTCAAGGTGCACAATGATTGCACCCACCAATCCGTTAAGATTGACTTCTTTCCCGTCGAGCGATTTGATTTCATCGGTCAACGGCCACACCACGACTTCACCCTGGTACTTGCCCTTGAGGAACGCCTTGTTGATCGCATTCTTGATCTTCTTGGGATCGAATTTGACGACGCGGCCATCTCTCTTGACAACCTCCATGATGGTAGTGGACTGTGCTTCCAAGCTCATACTGTTATCTCCTTAACATTGTTGGTTACGCGCTTACTGTTTTAATCAGCGCCAATATTATTGTTACTTGTTGAGTTTAAATTCCTCAATAAATGACCTCAAAATTTATTAAATTATCATCAATTTGAAGACTATAAGTTCACATCAATTTTATACAACATTATCTATCCACTATATACCAAATGTAAATAAATAAGGAGACAGAACAATGGAAGTTAAAGTCAAAGTACCGAGTCACGACAGTCTGATGTTCTTCAAATCACGCTGGCAGGGTCAGCCCTTCTTCGGTGAATACGAACCACCCATGTCGCAATGCAATGATCTCAACAGATTGCTGACAACAGATGTCAAGATGGTCAGCCACATGATCAACAAAATCAAATGGGATACATTTGATCCCAAGACAAGTACCGTTATCATCGATGTGGACTTCGTTGGACCTTATGGCAGCATGGCTACATCGGATTGGCTCAAAGGAGATATCAGATTCGCTGTGAGAACCATATTGGTCAAGAACCAGAGACGAATCATCACATGGGACCTTGTCCACAGACCTATCGATATTGGTGCAAGTGCTCCTACACGTGAAAAGACTCAGCAAGAGGTCGATATCGAAGGTGCACGTGAAGAAAAGATCCAGAACATCACTAAAGAGATCATCGAAAGTGATGATGGAAGTGGAGGTCTTGATGAAGATTAAAATATATGGAATAGCTAAGAACTCTATTGTGGATGGCCCGGGGCTAAGGTATGCTATATTCACTCAAGGATGTTTGCATCATTGTAAAGGATGCCACAATCCTGATAGCTGGGCTATGGATGGTGGAATTGAATATGATACTGACGATATCGTTGAAGACATCTTAAAAGATCCTTTGATATCTGGTATCACATTCAGTGGAGGAGATCCATTCTACCAAGTTGACGCATGTGCGGATATCATTGACAAAGTCAATGCAAGATCACCAAAATTGCTTGAGGTGGCCACCTGGACAGGGTTCGTGTTTGAGGACCTATTGTGGGACGAAAAGTACCGCAAACTCCTGGACAAAATACACGTAATTGTGGATGGTCCTTATATGGAAGATTTGAGAAGTTTGAAACTTAAGTGGAGAGGAAGCGGCAATCAACGCGTGCTCAATGCGGTTGCTTCTGTCAAATGTCTCGAACCTATCCCAATGGGTGATCCTCGTTGGTTATAAAAAATAAATGATGTTGTTGGAGAGTAACTGGATGGAGGTATGATCCTCCATCCAGTTCTCTTAATTGAATCAGTCGACAATCTCTAACGTTATCATCGTGTCACCAATGACTTCGGTTTCGAGAATGTGAAGATGTTTGCCTTCAGAGTTAACAATGTACTTGAAGCACTCATTAGCATTGTCAATCTTTGCATCGAGGATATCTTCATTGACATCAAGAGCATTCATCAATGCAGATGACTGAATCTCGCATCTCACAGAACGATGGCAGCTGCCATAGAGTTTGATGAGATAATGGATATCGTCACTGTCGCATCCATACATGACACCAATGAATTTGAGAGCTTTGATGAGTCTCGCAATGAACGATGTTTTGCCTTCTTTCTCGAACTCAGGTGTGTAACCTTTTGCAAAGAACTCGTCAAGATCTGACTTGTTCGTGAGCATGAGATCATCCTCGGCGAGTACCGTCTTGAGGACTTCATAATCATGCTTGAACTCTTCCCACTTTGCTTTATGGGCGGCAGCGCGAGCAGCTTCTTCTTCAGCTCTTCTTGCTGCCTCAACCTTGGCGTATTCGGCACGTTCTTTAGCTTCGCGCTCTTCACGTTCCTTGCGTTTGCGTTCAGCGATATCTTGCTCAGTGAGCCAGAGCTCTTCAGCAGCTTCGTTGATGCTCCACAACTCGTTCTTGTCAAGATAGCCGATGACATTGTCTTTGACAAATTTATCCAACTTGACGTCAGATACATCTTCACCTTCTGTATCCAGAACTGCGATCAAGTGTTCGCAATAAGCGTGGTACACCGTATAAAGTTCAGATACGACTGTTCCGATGAGCCATGCCATGTCATCACAGCGTCTCTTGTTCTGCAATGCGGTTGGCATGAGAGCAATGATATCTGTGCAAAGATCCATCACTTCCACAACGTGATCATCCATAAGTTTGGCTGGATTGAGTCTATTATAGACGGTATCTCCAGCGATACATGTCGGGAGGTTGGCCATTCTGAGAAGTCTCACGGCACTGGCAAAACCTGTATCAGACTTGACACGATCGAGAACAACTGTATTGGTGGTAGGTTGATGCATGATAGCCCACTTACGTGCAGTTTCGAGAACACCGACCATGTCAACAGTGTTTGTGAACACCACGCCTCCAGCGGGCACTTTGTACTCAACGCACTTCGGATCAAGCAAGTGCTTCTCAACGACTGCGTTGCGATACAAGTTGTTCCATGTATCTCTGATGTTCCACAAAGGATCGACCATCTCGTCCCAGAATCTGGAGTAGTCAATCCATCCAACTGGTGTTGTTACATTAATCATAATTACCTCCTAAGGTTTGTTAAAGTACCCAATGACTCGGATCACCACGATCCGAGTCATCGAGTTGAGTTATTTATTCTTTGTCTTCGTCCTCAGCTTCAACTTCTTCAATTTCGTCTGAAATCTTACGAAGTTCTTGAGCGACGAGGTTCTCAATAGCGATAGCTGATTCAGAGAACTGTTTGTCAGCAAAGTAACGATGCGCACGTTCAATGAATCTGGCAATCTGTTCGATCGGCAGATAGTTGAACATGTACAGTGTGTACAACATTTCAGCTGAGATTGCATCACCACGGCAATCGCACGGAACCCACATGATCTTCTGATCCACTTCAACAATATCCATTCTGGCGATACGTTTGATGAATCTGAGGCAATCTTCCATATCAGGTTTGATTGCTTTGAACTTGGCGGATTCAATGGCATGTTCCTTGTCGAAACACCAATAGTGATCTTTGATATTGCAGAACGAGATGCCGATATTGACAGCACCATCGATCAATCTTGCACACATGTAGCCGACACAGTGTTCCATAGCCTGTGAGTCACGCTTGTCCTCTTCCGGACTACGACTGTACCAGCGCGCCACGCTGTGAGCGAGATCTTTCGCATCCTTGGGATACTGCACGTTCGCCCGAATCGGCGAGATAACATACCCTTTGTTCTCATCTTTGTGTTCGTCCATTTCAGATATTCCTTTAGTTGTTGTTTGGGTTGTTAGTTACTTGAAGTTTCTTCAAGTTAGTAATATATCTCTGAAATTTCTATCAACAATCACATTTATTATTACCGAATGTAGGGAGTATCTTCTTCGGTACGAAGAATAACGCCGCAAGCTGACCACCGAGTAAGTTACCAACGATAACAGTGAACAAGAAGAAATACTTGTTCCACTGGTATCTACCAAATGTACTCACATCAATGTAGAACGCGTCCGCTATACAGTGTTCAAATCCACACATGATGAAGACAGCCACTGCAAAAATGGAGATGATCCAACCGCAGTATCTGTTCTTTTTGAATCCATCGACTGCAATGTACATCAACATACCACACATAATACCAAGTATCAAGTTACTGAAGATAGCGTTCAGAGTGAATGCCTCTGTAAGACGAAGTCCTTTCTCCATAAGCAATGCGTCAGCTGATGCAATAAGATCAGGTCTTCCAACTCGAAGCAACCATCCAACAATCTGGCATCCTGCAAGGTTGCCAACCAGTGTAATAAACACGGTTCGTTTAGTTGGTGTGGTATCTTCAATTCCCAAGATATCATAAATCATCCTCTGACCTTTGGTCTTGCATTCTTTGAACCATCGCACGTGACCAGCAACACCTGTGAACAATGACCTGTCAAATACAAGTATTGCCAACAAGCCAACTGCGAACATGAATGCTCCAAAGACTTTGTTAGGTACAGAAAGATAAACGGCTCCGCCAATGGATATCATCATTCCACCAGCAATAGATTTACGTAGTGTTTCACACATTTGTCAAAACTCCTTAATTAGACGACTATATTGTGGTCTATCGTATATTTTAATAATTGCCATTTTATAGTTAAAATCTAACCTTATAGAAGGATTACACTATATGGAATCTCCTATCCAAAGTATGTTCGGTGACCCTCTTGTCATCGAAACTGGATCTTATTTGACTCCAGCATGTGAAGGATTCTTTGATACCATAACAGACAAAGGTCTGTATGTCACCATCAAAGGATTCCCCATTGTCTGGTTTAAACAAAAGATCAAGCGTAAGTATCACACAACTCGTATCGAGAACTTCTTCGATGCTATCGGTATCAAGATGTGGGGTAAACAGACTATTCAGGTTCACAAGTTCTTCTTACCAGAACTTATCTTCTTGCTCAACAAATTCCATGCACCACGTGCTATCAAGGATGGGATCATCAACAACACATGGATCAAATCCATGTATGATGAGCACATTAAATCCGAAGTAGATATGGGTCGTGTAGAGAGGGACATGAACGTCAAATTACTTCCGTGGCAGGATGAATTTATAAGGGATTACGGGGTCAAAAAGCAGCGTTGTCAACTTCGTGGTATGATCTTGTCATTTGACTGCGGACTCGGTAAGACCATCACAAGTCTTGCATTGATGAAAGCATTGGGTATGGAGAAGGTTGTTATCTTCGCCCCAAAATCAACCCTTATCAACGTATGGGTTGATCATCTCCAAAGGTTCTACAAGAAGACACCGTCATACTGGGTTGTCAACCAGGATAACAAATCATCAGATGTTGAGTACTACATCTGTAACTATGAATCGATGGATAAGATTTACGATGTTATCAAGGACATCAAGAAATCAAACAAAGTCGGCATCATCACAGATGAAAGTCACAACTTCTTGAGACTTGGCAGTAAACGTACTCAGCTCTTGATTAAATTGAGAGACGACCTCGAATCAAAGGGAGTGTGCTTGATGAGTGGCACTCCTGTAAAGGCCATGGGAACAGAAATCATGCCGTTGCTCAGAGTCATTGACGGATACTTCGATGATGCGGCTCAGACCATATTCGCGAAGGCATTCGGAGTCAATACCACTGTGGCAGCTGACATTCTTCACGCCCGCATGGACATGATGATGGTTCGCAGAACTAAAGAAGAAGTTCTGCAACTCCCTGAGAAACATGAAGAAGATGTACTTGTAAAGATACCAGGTGGTGATAAATACACCATCAACAATGTAAAAAAGTCTCTTCAGAGTTACCAAGAAGAACGTGTTAGCTACCATGCCAAGATGATGAAGACTTATGAGCAAGAATGGAAGGAATGTATGGACTTCTTTAAAGCTCATAAAGAAATCGGGCAATCTAAAGCATTTGAACGATATCTCGATACCGTCGATTGGCTCAGAAGAAGTGGATATACGAGATTCGATCCTCGTATGGTGCAGGATGTTATTTGGATGAACAAGTATGAGAAAGAAGTGCTCATACCAGCGCTTCCAAAGGATCTCAAAGACAAGTTCAAACATTGCAAAAGTGCTATCAAGTATCTTGATATGAAGATACAGGGTGAGGTTCTCGGATACCTCGGTACATTACGTGCTGAGATGACCTCCGCACTGTTGCACGCTATCGATATCGAAGAGATGATCGAAAGTGCCATCAAGAAGACTATCTTCTTTACATCCTTTGTCGATACTGTCGAACAGTGTGCCGAAATTGTCAAATCCAAAGGTTACGAACCTTGCTTGGTATATGGTGCAACATCCAAGGACGTTCCTGCATTGTTGAATAAGTTCAAAAAGGATAAGAAAGTCAATCCTCTTATCGCGACCATGCAGACACTTGCAACTGGAGTGACGCTCACCGAAGCCAATCAAGTTATCTTTGTTAACAGACCTTGGAGACAGGCTGATTACGTCCAGTCATCAGATAGGGTGCATCGAATTGGTGCTGACACTGAGTGTTTCATCAAAACACTTACTCTTGATACTGGTGAAGAACCAAACTTGTCAACATCCATGAAAGATATTCTCGACTGGAGCAAGTCCATGACCGATGCCATTGTTGATGGCAAGATGCGCATGGTGTTCAGCGATGAATTCAGGTACATGTGGTAATTTAAATAGGATACTCTACTGGTGTATTGCACACCAGTAGAGTACCTTTATTCAGTTGTTACCAATTAAGCTTACAGTTGTAGTTCTTAAGTAGCCATTCAGTGAGTTTGCCGCCAGCATAAGCCATTGATTTATGACCAGCCTGTCTCGAGATACCAACCTTCTCAGCCATGTATGCTACAGACAGATTGTTGTCTCTCAGGAATTGACCAAACTCATCCAATGAATTAAAGACCTTATCACGAAGCACTTCGTAACTTAAGTCATTTCTACTTACTTCACGAGTACGTACAACTGGTCCACGTTGTGCTTTGGCACCTGTGTGAATACCCTGTGTTGGAGCAGTGTCAGGTATAAGACCTGCATTATCCTTGAATAGCTTATCACCAAGCCATTCGTTGATATCATAAGCATTCTTGCGGCAAGCCTTCTCACCAGTCAATGGGTTGTTAAGAAATGCAGCGAACGATGCGTGTGCGTTATTGAAGCCTTGCTTGCTGAGACCTTTATCAACGACATACTGACGGAATGCAGCAGGAGTTGTATCAGGTGCATCAATTGCAAACTCGATGATCTGCTCCTTAGTGTACGTCACCTTGACTCTTGTCGCACCACCACGGCGTTTATGCAGACCAGTTTGTTTAGGAGTACCGTCCTTGTTCACCATATCGAGCGACTCATCAGTCTTGCAGAAACCAAATCCGAGGAGACTGTTAATACGTCGTCGCAACTGGTTTGTAACCTTCTTCTTGATACGAACATTAACAATTGCTCTATAGACCGGTGCCAATTCACTCAACGCGATCAATGGTGTATCATTAGCTCGCATGTAATTATCAAGAGCCTCAATTGTTTTAATATGCTCAGTCTTCAAAAGATCGACAAGCTTATCAACTGTAAATCTATCGCTCTTCTCAAAACCGTGTCTTCCAACACCAATTATGCTCTTGATAAATATCTGTTGTCCAAAGTATTCAAGCAGTGCTTCATTAAGAGGAGGTGCCACAATACCTTTTTGAAGACTATTGCTCAAGGCGTAAGTCGGTAATCCAAGTTTGGTCATCCACTTGGATATATTCACACCATCACCATCAACCAATAACTTGAATGATTTGATCGAACTGTACGGGGCGTTGGTGATAACGTGAGTCTTGAACAATGCCTCAACTTCAGGTGTCATGTCTTTAGCATTTCTGCCTCTCGACTTCTTGATGTGGGCTGTAACAACCTCTTTATCCTTCTCAGCAACAGGAGGTTTGGCCTCAGTACGCCCGCTCTTACTGACAACATGGTGTTTGGGCTCCACTTCTTTCAAACTGTTGAATGTACGTCTGATAGAAGCTTGTCTGTCACGTTCAGCAATTTCATGAGCATAGCTCCATTCAGCTGTATCATTTCTGAACAATGTACACCATGCTGTTCTCAAATAAGGATAGATCTCACTATCAGCTTTATTAGTGAGAATGAGTGTATCTTTGAGGCTATGTCTGATTACATGTGCAAGACACTCAAACGGAACACCCGCCTCAATCAAGCAATTCACCTGTTCTTTAATAGGTACGTTACCACACCCTTCTCGATGCAAGATGAACGAACACTCTTTGAGGAACTCGAATCTCGAACGAGTGTATCTGTAAGCACCTTTGAATGGAATGATGTAAGGATGGTAACGACCTTCTTGATCGAGCTCATCGTTACTATCATAGACATCTCCAGCTGGAGGCGCAATCAATGTTCCTGCGGTGCATTTCATGTCATTCGTGGCAGCTCTGTCAATAACAACATTAGCTGCATTCAACTGCTGTCGGAGATCGTGTATCTCCTTTTCATACAAGTCCATGGCGTGTTGTACAACATCCATCGAATTGCTGACAGACATTGTATCTCTCTTAACTCTATCGCTAACGGACTTGACTACTTGTCTTGTTTTATCAAGATCAATCATTTCGTCATCCTCTCTCTATTGTAAGTCTCTTTTACATAATAAGTTATCAAAAAATAAAAGATAATAAAAGGAACCACCACCTGACGAATGATCGTCAGGTGGTGGCATGTGAAATAAGTAATTCAATTTGTTCAATGTATTGTACCACGTACGTGCCCAGGATTAGCAATGATGAAAGTAACAACCTAAACTGGGGGATTATCCAGTCTTTCATCAAGGCGTATGATATGGGATGACGTCATGTCTTTAATACGACATACAGGGAACTTCGGGCATCCTGCAGTCAGTGCTACATATCGTGCGATCTCACCACATCGCATGTAGCACCAAAGAACATAATTGAATCACCAGTGGGTAACTTAGGAGGCAACCCGAATGGTGAGATGAAGTTTTGACAAACGTTTGATGCAAGCATCCATTCTTGAAAAAGTCGAGATCTGAAGCAACTTCACTGACAACACAAAACAGTGGAAAATATCAGATAAAATGATTCTCCGTCCTCTTGTGGTTAGAGGGACAAACGATTCTGAACAATCAGAAATTGGTTTGATGAGAAAGGAGATTATAAACGACCATCATAGAACATATTTAACATTTGTGGTGACTTCACTTAAATAATTTATATTTGAAATTTCGATGAACTTATTCGGTAGGCATAGTCACCTTAAGTCCATCAGCCATTTCAAGAAGAATTCCTTCTTCAGGATCATATTCGTACAACTCCACACCTGCTTCAGTAAGCATGTTGACAGAGTCTTTAATCTTATCACGCCACTCGTGTTCGGATGAAGCACGCTTGACATTAAGATCCTGTTTCTTGAATATGACCAAATTGATACCAGCACTGATAATGAGTTTCGCACATTCAGTGCACGGTACCAATGTTGCAAATAATGTAAGACCTTCAGACTGGATGCCGTATCTGGCACACTGGGTGATGCAATTGGCTTCTGCGTGAACGACCAATGACAACTTGGTATCACGGTTGTGATATCGTTCGTAAGTATCATTGATACCTTTGGCAAATCCATTGTAACCAGTGGCCATCACTCGTCTATCTTTGACAAGTACTGCACCAACTTTGGTACTCGGGTCTTTACTCTGTCCAGCTGTACGTTCAGCAATATCAAAGAAGTAATCAATCCAACGTTTAGTATACATGATCACTTATCCTTCTTGTGACTTGCAGCTGGTTCATAGTAATCTGTACCGCTGATCATGGTCATGGAACGATCACGAGGTACCGACAGAATATCATCCGAGATCTTTTTGTTCTTACGATGCTTACGTCCGCCACGATGGCGACGACGACTGCTCTTCTCAGAACTCTCATCTTTCTTGGGGGTTGATTTTGTATACCAATCCGTCCAAATATCACACATACGATTGACATCAAAGAACATGTCTCGCTCGAGATCTCTGATGACTTCCAACGTGACTTCAAGTCTCTTAAGAAGAGCCATGATGACAAGACATGTTGTGATGACTGCCAAACAGGCAGCTGCAACAAGTGCCATTACACATATAAGACCTATTGTCATTTGTTATCCTCAACTTTCAAATTCAGTTCTTCATCGAAGGTACCGTTCTCAACAGCATTCCTCACATCTTTAATGTGGGCTGAGAACTCTTCAATGAATTTGGTAACGTGTACATGGTACGCAGGAAGCTCCGGTGCTTCCATAGGATCAGTAACCTTGGTTTCATAATCCTTCTCATACCAACGCATTGCTGTTTCACAGATTATCATATCGATAATAGCTGTGGGCAGCTCTTTATCGCGACAGTACTTGTGTATAAACGAAGCACCGATGATACACTCTTTGAGCATATCAAGTTCCTCTTTGGAACGCTCTTCATTCTTAACACCAAGTTTCTTGCCTTCTTCAAACCAGTCGATCATCCACTGAGGTGTTTCTTCGGGTGTTTCGTGAAGAAGCCACTCTCCGTTCAATCTGACATATGCTGTATTGCCAACAACAGCTTTTGTACCATCAGGGAACTCTCCGAGTTCTTTAAGTCCTTCAAGTGTAGCAGCTGTGATAACTTTGGGCACATCTACTGGTATAACTTCAATTGTTTCGCTCATTACAATCTCCTTTGTTGTATATTGTGTCAGAAGATTGTAACAAATCACCAACCAACTATCTTGGTATCAACAGTATCGCGAACTTCAAGATAGATGAGCTTGCTCAATTCGGTTAATTCGATCACATCGAATGCCGAAATAATGATGCGTGCACAAGGTCTGATGGTTGTGGTCTTGCCATTAACGATAGCTTTGGCACTGTATTCAAAAATGACTCGTCCATAAAGAGGTAGCTGCAATTTATACTGTGCTCTTGGGTATCCACTCACATCTTTACCAGTTGAAAGAGTGCGAATAGTCCCACCACACATTGTCGTATTACCGAGCTTTATACGTTTACCAAGATCATCGTACAAATGATTCTCAATACGATACATCAACACGGACATGCGTTTGGACATGTCATTGTTGATAAAACATCTTCCAGCGTAACCAGATCTACCGAACTCAGCACAAGCTGTCATAACAATAGATTTCACATGATTGATAACTCTGTCTTCTACAACAGTTCTGTCCACTTGAGATGATCGTCTGCGTTTCTTGAATCTGTTGAAGAGAGACTGTAACCAAGTCTTCATAAGGCTTGTCTCCTAAGTTTTTTAAATAGTCTCTTATTCAAATAATCGGGTCAAAAAAGAATCACTGTGCGGTTAAGCACAGTGATCCTATTCGGAATCATTTCACAAGTTTGTAGAGGCATCCACGTCTTGTGTAAAGTTGGAGTGTACCTTCATTCTTTCCAACAACCTTGCGGTTAAGTTGGATCTGAAGAGTATTATCCATCTTCACCCATTTTGTAATGTCATCAACATACAAGTGTTTCACAGGACAACGTGAACGTGCTTCAGCTGGGATGGATACAATGAACGGTCTATCGGATCTATAGATACCAACAACCTTCCAATTACCAACCACAATCTTAGACAAACGTCCGGGTCCGTTCCTGCGATCAATACGAACCAGATTAGGTTCTTTGTCATTCACATGAACAACAACAACATCCTGCATTTCATGCTGAGATGCATACACGATATCACGCAATGATGAATCAACTCCAGTGGCTTTCTTAGCTTTGGATTTGGCATCAACATTGACAAGATATCCTGCTTTGGTCACGCCAATGAAGCTATCGCTTACAGGCACACACTGATCATATCCTGCAACATTGCCAACAAGTCCGTTGATGACAGCAGCGCCTTTCTTGGACACTGCAGCTGTATACTTCGGTACTTTACGGCATTTGTAGATACCAGTTGCTTTGAGTTGTTTCGGCAACTCATAGATCGTGTATTCCAGACCAGCACCCATCGATATCAACTTGCCTTCGCCCTGATACAAATGGATGTCCAGTTGTTCAGGATCGAAATGACATGATGGATCGTGCATGAGCTGATCAATCTCTTCCATCGTTTCGAATTGGATGAATCCAGTATCTTTGTAACAAGCATAACCTCTATAATTCGGTATGATTGTTTTGCGAGGATACTTGGATGAATACTTCTCATCTATTCTCTGAATGGACTTGATCATAACATCCGGCACATGAGTGAATGACTGTTGAAGATCGTGGATGGCCTGACGATTCTTTTCAATGTCGTCGAGCAAGTCAGCACGACCTCTCGCTGTCATCTGAGCCAATGTCAAACCAGCAATGAACTTGGCCTGATAAGAGGTCAATTTGAATCTCTTACAAAGCACAGGTACAGTCGCCTCTTTGTTCTCAGCATTCTTGAAGATCTTGTAGACTTCATCAGCATGATCAGCGATGATAACCAATGCAGTCAATTCACGGTGTTTGGCAATGAGTCGATTCAATCTTTGTTTCAACTCACCAAGCACTGAACGATACCTTGCCGTATACCATTTATCCAACAATGTGAAAGGAGTATTCTCTTCTTTTTCATCGTTTTCATTGACATACAGTCGTGACGGTTTCCACGCCATGGTGAACTGACAACGTTTCTTTAACTCATCCAATAAGTCGAACGGATTCTCACCTCGTCTGACTTTGCAGACATACTGACCTCTCATGATACCTTGCTTCTTACCAGCATGGTCATCAAGTTCTTGGAAGTGTTGATTGATCCAACTGTCTTTGACACGAGTCTGCATACCAGCATCCAACATGACAGGTCCGAAACTCTTCTTATAAGGAATCGTCTCGAAGATGATACGATCTGTGCCGATCTTCAATACACCATCAGTCATGATAGGACAGTCAAAGATACCAGAACGATAAGCTGTAAGCAACTCATCTCTGTTTCTCAACAGCCCATAAGACGGGAAGTCTGGCAACAACATCTTCGACAGAACCGGCAAGAGTTTGGCTTGCCAATCAGGACATGTTGATCTCAATCGCACGTATTCGATAGCCAGCTGACACAACTCATGGATACACATCATAGGTGTATCAGTTTTGAACCCAACTGCAATACCGAATGATCCGATCAACAATGTTGTTGGGATAACAGGTATGAAGTTCTCAGGTTCAACACCTTCTTCAGATTCACAAGGAACGAAGTTGAGTGTAGCATCTGATACATCTTTGAAGAAGAAGTCAGATGCTGCTTCAGCTTCAGACACGTCAACATAACGAGCAGCAGCAGGAGGCTCACCAGAGTACATACCGATGTTAGAATCGGAATATACCAGGGGTATCATGTTGCTGAACGGCTGTGCCAATATTGAAATCGCATCATTGATAGATCCATCGCCATGCGGGTGCATCTTCATAACCTGACCAGTTAGCGATGCTTCCTTCTGCGTATGCGGATTCTTGTGAAGAGTCCACAAGATACGGCGATGAATGAGTTTAAGACCATCGATGTTGTTCGGAAACTTCGACTTATGTGTGTCAGTTCCGTACACCTTCATGTTATCTTCAATGGCTCTATCAGCTGTCATCTCTGACTTGTAATCAGTAGCTGCCAACTGTCTTTCTTGTTCTTCCGCCATGATTAAATTCTCCTTTACAGTTTAAATATGTTCACATAATGTGTTAATTCGGTGTAATGTATTACAACAAAGTTGTCATACACATAGTCCATCACTTATGTAATATAGATTCAAACTGTCAATGAATTAAAAAAGAAAGAGCACCCGAAGGTGCTCTCTCCGAAGAAGCCAATTATGCATTGACTTCTTCTTCACGTTTGCGTTTCTGCTCTCTGCGTTCAGCAGCAACTTCGGCAACAGCGTTGCCGATGATGTGCCAAGCGGCAATAAAGACGACAGTTTTAACAACAAACTTCACTGCATTTCCAACGACTTCCATTTTCATTTCTCCTTATGTTTGGTGTTGGTTATGATGTAATAAATCATGTAGATTACGAATGCAAATACTGCGATCCCTTTCAAGATTAGGATTCCCATTATTTACCTCCAAGTCTCTCCTCAAGTTCCGCAATACGTTTGCGATATGAGGCACGCTTTTCAATTCTATACTCGAGTGCATCCCTGATCTCAATTTTACGAATCAGGTTGTACCACTTGAGATTCAACATCTCGCGTTCAAGACGTTCAATGTCTTTGTTGATGATTGCAATTTGTTCGTGACAATGGGCAAGTTCAGTCTTATCCATTGCACGTCCAATTGCATCAACGACTCCGTTAAATACTGGTTTAACGAACGTATCCATGAATTCATAAGCGCATCTCTTTTCAGCGAATGTAGCCATAATAAACCTCCTTAGGGTTTGGTTTGATTGTTAACTTCATCCGAGTAATATAGATGTGTTTATAGTCCAACTACACTAAAAATAAAAAACAAAAAAGATAGGTCGAGATCCATGGAGTGGCCACTCCATGGATCTCTTAATTGTTTGCGCGCGCTCAATTCTTATTGCTGAGGACCCTCTCCATTTCCATACTTCTTGTAGGCATCATCTACTGTGAAGGTTTTCACCTTACCTTCGATGTCTCTTATCGTAACCGATTGGTTGACGACAGTGTAGTTGAGGATGCGAAGAGCCTCTGCATAACGTTGGTTCGAAATATTACCAGTCTTCAATGCACGGATCAAGTTAGACCCAGGTGTATTGGCTTGTGACGGCAATAATCCAAGTACCTCTATGGCATATTTTCTGCACTGGGCACTGAACCACTCCTTGCTGACATTGTATTCAACAAAGACCGAGCGCAACAGAATGTCACAATCGTGACGTGTTTCGAGGACTTCTTCACGAACAAACAAAGGTGTCCCTGCAGACATTTCAAGCTGCAGTGGCGAACATCTCGGTCCATTCAAGAATCGTTCCCGAAACTCCTGTGAGATCTCGGGTATTTTCATCTGTTATACCTTGGTAAGAGGGTTATTGTTGACAAATTTAATTTACTTCAATTCTCTTTGATCAATTCTCCTTCTGAATCTTTCGACACAATTGTCAAGCATTTTGTTCAATGTGTCGTTATCAGGATCCATTCGATGTGCTTTAATCAATCCAGCATACCAGATCACAAATGACACTTCTTTACGAAGTCTATCAACTTTGAGATCAAGTTCTCTTCTGTTGAAGATAACTGTTATGGTGTTCTTGATCCATACAAACATCTGTATCGGATCTGTCGAATATTCAGCACGTCTGGGTCTCGGCTGAGTTAACGCCGATCTGTAATACAAGTCGAGACAATTGTCACATAACCTGATGTCATCAGGGAATGTTAATTCGTGATCGACTGCATACCCACATGCTAACAAAGCCGTGAATGCATCACATTTGGTTGGAATAATCTTACTCTGTGTAACATCAGAACAAAGTTGATAGAACTCCACATCTTCAATAGGTTTACTGAAATCCATGAATGCATCAACTATCAACTTACGACATGCGGGATGCGATACCTTACGAGCAACTTTCTGCTCTGCATCAGGTTCAGCCACGCATGTGATGTTCACCTTACCTTCACTTCGTAATATATACTCGAGAAGGTTATGGATAGAACGATGTTCTCTTGGAAGAGATGATCCAGTCAGCATGACATAGCCTTCAGCAGCTATAACTGTCGTGAATATCTCTTCCAAAGTATCGGATGGAGGGAGTACTGTTGGATTGTTCAACCATTCCAACGTACCCCTTATCCATTCCACAACACCCTTCTTCCACAGATGTTCTTTGATCTCCTTGTTCGTCTTGATGTCTTTAGTTAACCAAGTGAACATCTTGATAAAGACTGTGAATGGGTTGATTTTCATTCGGACTCCTATTCTTCAATGAAGTTATTGTCCATGAGTTTCTTACGTGCAGAACTGTCAGCTCCAAGCATATCATAAATACGCTTTTCATCACCAACATGTCTCACAACTGAGAAACAACGGGATTGAGGATCCACACAAGTGTAGTAGATCGCTTGTTCGGACATTTCGCCGAGACCTTTGAACCGACGTATGCTGTAGCATGTATCCAATGTTTCGAAGATACTGTAGAGCATCATGTAGGTACAAGGAGCGTGCATGTACAAGTCACTGTATTTGGTTGTGACATACATGTTGAAGTCTCTCCAAACACCTCTCTCATATTCCGGCAGAACATATGCTCTGATTTCGGACTGGAGTCTCTGCAGAGGTACAGGCACTTCAATACCAGAGTCAACCAAGATGATGGAATCCGACTCCTTGTTGTACACAACATCATCAACACCAAGAATCTTCTTGATCTTATTAGTGTCTGGGTTGGTAACACTCAAGTAGTCCACACAATGAATCAGCTGTTCAAGGATCATAGGCTCGATGTTAAGAACATTAGCCACCTTGACAACTGTACGTCCAATGTGTTTAACCAGATAGCAGAAGCTCATGAACTGGTCATCGTTCAACGTGTACTCACCTTGCTTGGTCTCAATGTAGACATCAAGCAATGTTCTGTACACGCAGTTGATACGAGACTGTTCAAGTGCATCCTGGTCACGAAGATATATCGCCTGATTCTTCATGAGTGTTGAATACAGAGGCGGGTTCGTGATGATGACACGGCCCTGTTCAAGGATCAAAGGATTGATCCTGTAGAAGGTTCCGATCAACAATGACACGATGTGACATCCGTCAGCATCAGCGTCAGTCATGATGACGATCTTGTTGAAGTTCATATTCGACAGATCTTTGTCATTGGGTGTGACACCGATGAGTCGTACCATGTCCTGATAGATCAGGTTCTGGTTGAGTTTCTTGTTGTCACCACGGATTGCATTGAACGGTTTACCGCGCAACTTGAGGATCGCCTGATATCTGTCATCACGAACTGCTTTGACACGACCACCTGCAGAGTCACCTTCAGTGATGAACAATTCTGTCATGGTACGGTCAGTTGATGAACAGTTGTAGAATGATCCGATGTGGTTCAATGTATACCCGATGCCTTTGAGTGATTTGGAGATCTTGTAAGCTGTCTTGGAGTACTTGGCGAACTCTTGTTCGAAGTTCTCTTTGATTGCTTCGTACAGACATTCCCACTTCGCCTCAGAAATCTTGTTGAACACTTTACGAAGTGCTGATCTGTACATATCTCTGAACCGACCATTCTCAAATCGAGTCTTGTCCTGTCCAATAAAGTCAGCACCATGGAACCATGCAAGGATGTGTCCTGAGATAGGTACCTGATACTTTGTTTCAAAGTACTGAAGTTTGTTTTCATCATCGATGTAATCAAGAAGTTTATCCTTGATACATTTCTGAAGAGTCTCAATGTGAGAACTTGTCGGATTGTCAATAGGTGTGTTATTGACAGCACCGACATATCCAGACTGACATGTCTGATCAACAAAGATGTCAATGTCATATCCGTAAGGATCGGTTTCGCCACCAACCTGTTTGAAGATACGACCAAGTTCCCAAACCGTATGTCTCAATCCGAATTTCTTCTGAATGTACTTTCTGGGACTCTTAGCAGTTGCCGACTCGTAGACAACCTTCTCACCTTCAAACGTTCCGGAATTCAAGAACTTCCAAAGTTTCGCATGATCCTGATGGATGACATCATCGCCAAGCATACCTTTGACAATAGCAACCTTCACATGAACGTTGTTATTGAAAATGTCATAGAACTCAAGAAGTTCAACAAGTCTCTGGAACCCATCAGGTGCTTTCATGAAGATACCTGACTTGGTCAACAGAGATGTATCAGGTCTCAACAGTACTGTAGTACCGATGGTTGATTTGTCGGCATCGATCCGTTTGTGAGTCACATAAGTATCTTCAATTTTGCCCTTGGCAACTTCAAGATACGCGAACCCGTCATCACGTTTCGTTATACCGATAAACTTCCCCGCAAGTGCCACCGAGACAGTTGATCCTACGCCAAACGTTCCCGTTGATGCCACATATGCGGTTCCAGAGTATTTACCAGATGTATTTGCTTTGGTGAATGAATCAACCAATTTGTCAACAGGAATACCACGACCACGGTCAGTGATACACACCTGATAATCAGTCATGTTGTCATTCACAAAGAATGTGATGTTGATCGGATAGACCCTTGTCTTATCCAATATTTCGTCGAAACTGTTGTCGACGATTTCTTTGATCTGCAACAAGTTACCTTGCACGTCATTGACCCTCGCACCATACATACCAGCTTTAGCACGCATGTGAGTCATGGCATCCATTGTAACGATTGCATCATTACCATATTCGGTTACCGCCATAATAATTCCTCCATAAGTTATTAAGTTCTTTAATCTCATAGTAAGTTGTTCATGTTCGTAATATATGCGTAACTTCTTGATGAGATGTAAGAACACATATCAAGGATAATAGAAATTAAAAAATAAATGGAACAAAAAAATAAACACTACGTACCCTTGTTACGGGGTACGTAGTGCCTTGTTCAATCGTACAAGTAACCATTGGATTCCTTGTAATCTTGTTCGCGTTGCCATGCGCGATACCGTTCCTGAATGAACGGTTCGAACTCATCCGCACACATAGTAGTCTTTACAGAACTACGATTGCGCGCAAACTTACGCATGTGTTCGCAAAACAATGTCGCGTGAATATCTTTCATCACGCGTAAATGAGAGCAGAACTCTTCGTCTGCATAAACACCTGTTTTGACTTCCTTAAGAGTGTGTTCAAGACACACCTTAAGTTCGATCATGTTGCAGTACCAGTTGAGGACATCTGCATTGAAAAGTAGATTCGATTTCATGTTCACCCCACTCGGTTAACTTCAATCATACCCAAACCATCTTGATACGTGAGGGCAACACGAATAGTGTCACCATTTGTAAGATCAAATTCAACACAACGCATCGTTGGTAGAAAATCACGTCGTTTAACTTCACCACCTTGGGCCTCTATAGTCTGTGTAACAACAAAACATGCATCAATGAGCTGCTGGGATTCATCATAGTCGAGTTCATCCCCGATCTCGTCTTCGATTTCTTCAATAAGTGAAGGAAGGTCTTCGTGAATCATAATACTATCTCCTATGTTGGATTATTGTTTAAAAAATAAGGAGCCCTCCGAAGAGGGACTCCTTAACCCAGAAAGGTTGTCGGTTACTTATTACTTACTCCAGAGCTGGCACAGACGTGCCTGTCTGTTCACAAGACCACTCACGGTCACGTAGACAATCTTGCCATTGCTGTCGCGAACAACTTTGCCATTGACAACCTTCTTCTGTTTAACCCAACGCATGAGCTGGGCTTTAACGCGATCAGGGTTGCCGCTATTGATGGCATTGAGAAGGTCGTTGGCGTTATGGATCGCACCACTACCAAAGTGGTAGATCATGTCAGCCAGCACTGCCTTCTGATTGTCAGTGAGTTCGACTTTGATGTCAAGTCCATTGACACTACGAAGACATGCATCAACGTAGGTATGGAGAATCTTGTTCGCCTCATCCTTCGACATGAACTTTTTGGAAGTATACTGTTTCGAAGTGAATCCGTAACCGATGGTCAACTTGCCAGCGGTACAAATGTAAGCGTTGGCTCTGTAACCTTCGTTACGAGCGATGAGATCAAATGCGACATCATGAGCATCTGCAAAAACATTGACGACTGCCAACATGGCAACTATAGCGACCATAATCTTTTTCATAATCCATTCTCCTTGTTTTAGGGTTATATGATTAGGGTTCACCGTAATAATTTATACGTAAAATAAATCGACCTACACTACTGCGCTGACTGGACGCAGTAGTGTAGATCTGTTACAGGAGACATGATTAAAAAACCTGACGAGAGAGAAGGGACCTGCGCGAACTAACCATAGACACCAATGCGTAAGTGCCTCATAAGTCAACGTCACATGCAGCTCGTTGATGAAATACCGCATCAGAAGATATGTTCTTATGGCGGAAACAGTAACGCCTTCTGATTTGAGTGAGTAAAAACCTAAGATACGAGCAACCGTCGTGCGAATAACCGCTTAACTCGTATCCCATTGGAGTGGCGAAAACCTCACCTTGAACGGTAGACCATCAGTGACATTGTCGACTTAAGGGATCGTCCACAATCTCTCTGTCAGGAGCCGGGAAAGGAGTAATTAAAAATTAAAAACAAGTCTTCCACACGAACAAACTTGTGCAACAACGGTTAATGCATATTAACTTTCATTGCCATGAGACATTCCGTGATCATTGATTGTGATAATCCGATTCATATTAAAGTATTAACGTAACCCTTGTAACACTCTACTCATACATGGATTAACGACAACCCGTTAACATCACTCCTGTCCCATTTCGTTCGCATGTAGCGCGAAAGGATCCAACAGGTGTATCACAAAGTTTCCCTTACTACACACAACCTTCATCTGGGCGCGTTTGTGAATGATTGTGTATAGGTGGAAGACTCGATATTGTTCAATCTATAGCATAGATATACATGTATTCCATTACAACATAAGGGAAATCCTTGTATATCCAACCACATAATATGTACAGATGTATTAAAATATGTCCAAAACAATTGGACTTCAAGAAGGATCCTATATGAAACAATTAATCTCAATCATATTTCTACTCATTGGTATGTCTGCTATGGCAGCATATCAATACAACACTAAAGGCAATCAAGGCTGGTTGACATTTGATTCCACAACAACAGTTGGATTTGAATTGGGAAGATCTGGTAAAGATAAAGATCATGAAAACTTCATTGATCGTGGAGATGGTATCTCTGATTACGGATGGTATAATCTTGACACAGGAACTTCTGGATCATTCACCAATGGATTGACCGCAACATTCACTGAGAGTGATAGAATAGGTTTGTATGTTACAGACAATACTGGTAACACCTACTTATCTACAAAGCCATCGAAACCATTTGAAGATTCAATTTGGGGTAAATCCAAGTTAGTGGATGGTGGTATCACAATTGGTGATGGTAACATGGGATCCAATGGTACTCATGAATACTACGTGTTCAAGGTTACAACATCACCTGGTAACAACAACACACCCAATGGACAACCATTGCCCGGTATCATTTATACATTAATGACAGGACTTCTGTTCCTTGTCTACATTTACATAAAACGAAAAGATCAAAAAGCAAAACTCAATGCTTAGGAGTATACATAATGTCATCAGTTAATTTATCACCTATCGACAAAGCCTTTAAAGACTTTGAGGTAGCTATTGAAGGTACCAGATCCATACGACAGGGTATCATCCATGATCTTAAGAACAAGATCAATATCGTTGAAATGGATCCGAACAATGAATCACCTCGCACCATTGAAGTCAAAGTCCAGTTGATCAATACTCTTGCAGGACTTCTGAAAGATGAAGAGAGTGTGATGGAACGCAATGTCAAACTGAACTTGTCTCGTAAAGAATCCGAAGACAATGGTCAGGTTGCTGCATCTATCGGAGCACTGCTCAAAGCCATCAATCTCAATGGCAACAATGGCGGATCAGGTGAATCCAAAGTCAACGCTTCTGTTTCTATGGATGAAGTTGAAGCACGTGCCAAAGACGCTGGCATTGAGATCACTGAAGGTGAACTCATTGAATGCACTGGAGGACCTACTACATCAGCTCCTGTTGATGACAAGAAGATCCTTGAAGAGCCTAAAAAAGAAGAATAGTCCACTGTGTAAGAAGAGAACTACTCCACCGGCACTAAGCTGGTGGAGTAGTTCTTTATTTAAAAGGAAAGATAATGAGGTAAGTTCAGATTACTTGTTCTCAAGTCTGTTGCGAATATCACGAATTGCAGTCATGACAGATTCATTCTTGAGGACTTCACGAAGAACATCCATGTTGAACGAAATCTTGGTGCCACGAAGACGTGCGTTCACAAGCTGAAGCAATGCAGTGTAGAATGCTTCAAAGCGAACTGCATCACTCGGAGGAAGAGTATAAGTAAGTCTGAAGATGTAAGAATCCGAAAAGATGTTGCCAGATCCTTCAACCATGCGACTGTACAGAAGGTTCACGAGTTCACGTGTACTGTACTTGACAGAACGACTTGAGCTGTTGGGAGCAACAAGACGAACGATGCTGAACAATACGCGCATGCGTTCCTGAAGTTTCTGACGATCCATGGTGCGGACTTTGCACTGCTCTGCATACATGTCGAGAAGTTTGGTGAGTTCCATGTACTCACGAGATTTCGGCTGAGCAGGAGCAGGTGCTGCTGCGACTTTGGGTGCAGGTGCGGGTGCAGCAGGTTCGGCGATCTGAGCCGGAGTACCGAGATCGAGTTTGGTCTCTTCAGCAGGAGCTGCAGGTTCTGCTTCAGGAGCTTTCGCTTCTTCTGCAACAGGAACTTCAGCAGTAGGAACAGATGCTTCTTCAACTTCCATAGCAGGTTCTGCAGCAGGAATGATCTGCTCCTCAGCAATAGCTTCTTCAACTGCTTTCTTACGAGTAGAGACGGCTTTCTTCTCAGTAGCTGCAGGTGCAGCTGCCTTTGATTTACGAGTAGCCATATGATTCTCCTATCTTTGGGTTAATTTACAATAATACCGAAGCAAGATCGATGTTGTTAACCTTCAACGTTGTACCGTGCATGTTCTTCATGGCAAGATACATGAATGTGGATGTGATCTTGACGGTCTGGATGCCTATGAACTTGGCACCCAACTCACGAGCACGTTCACCACAACACTTGTAGCAGAAATCACGCTTAGTTTCACAAGTGAGAGGAGAATACATGTGCTGTACCTGTTTGTCATACTGACTGATGTTATCATGAGTCAATACGACATCAACATTTCCAATGCGTATGGTTCGACCAATGAACTTCTTGATAGAGACTTCATTGAAGTCAATTTCAATAGTTCTTGTTGTACCACAATCGTCATTGGAGATGGAGAGGTCCTGGAACACTCGCATAACCAATTTAGTTTCAGCACCGCCTTTAGCAGTTTCTTTACCACGCGAGTAAGAACCTTTACGAATTTCATTGCAGATAACTGGGAACGCTTCTTTGGTCCAACCTTCCATCAAGGAATTCGGAATGAAGTCAAATTCACCAGAACTGTCTGAGAATGCATCGATACATCCAACTGTCAAGAACAGTTTCTTACGATGCAAGTCCCAAGATTTACCACCAAGTCCATCAAAGAATCGAGCGGATGGATCGTCTCCGATATACTCTTTATCAAGAGCTTTGAGTTTATCTTCAAGTTCCTTGGCGATCAAAGGATTATCCATCTCGTCTTTGTGAGCTTCGATGAACTCCTTCTTAACCCTCGGCACATCAGGATGTGTCATGAGAGATTTAAGTGTCAGTGTCGGAACACATATTTCAGTCATGTGGTTGATGAAGAATGCATTGTCAAGTGCTTGTTCAAGCTGACTTACATCGATCTTCTTATCAACAGCCAGATCAGCCAATGTTCCCATGATGTAAGAGTCTTTCATGACTCCATTGAAATACTGGAACTGCCAGTTCATCGGATAGCCAAAAATGATAGCATTCTCGAGCATACGACCAACTGTTGTCAATCCGGGTTTGATCTGAACGAATGGAACATTCCCAAAATACTGGCTATCCAAAGGTCCAAAATCATAAGTGTCCAATCGATGGAATGTCGGTCGACTGAGATCACCGTTCATAACTTCGAACACCCAATGATCACCAGCTTCATTGGATCCAGTAACCATGCAAAGTCCACTGGATGTTCTGACAATATCACCAACACTCAATTGATCTTTGCAATCTGCTTTGAAGACATTGGTAGCTGTGCCAACAAGTCCTGTTTTAACATCTTGCATATCATGTGTGTACTCTGAAACAACTGTCATGGCTTCGAGCAACCAAGCTCTTTCAAGGAGTTTCTGGTTTACAACAGCAAGCATGAAAAGTCGTTTATGGAAGTTAGACAGTTTCATTTACACTAACCTCCTTTTCAGGTATGATCATACGATCCAAACAAGTCTTGAATCGTTCAAGACATTTGTCACCCATATCCGGATAGTTGTCGAGTGTTGCAGTTACAGCAGCTCTCAACATATCAGAAGTCATGTTGATCTGATAGTGTGAAGCAACAATCAATGCAACTTCATAGTCGAACAACATGTTCTTGGATTTGTAGAACATCTCGATGCGATGTTTCCATCCTTGAACATAAGGCTTTCTCAAAGCTTCATATTTGTTCAACTTATCATCATCAGACAATGTCTCATCGATGAAGATGCTGATGTATTTGATGATGTTATCACCTGTCATGAGTTGTTTCTCATAACTTTCCATGTACTTCTTGATGGCATATCTCTGCTGCATGTCAGAAGTGATAACTTCTTCACTGTTCGGATCTTTTTCAGTGACTGGGAATACCGAGCATGCCATCTGTTCAATAGTGGCATTCCTTGTGTTCACATAGTCCAAAAATGACAGCATCTGATCAGGTGTATAAGTTGCCTCATAAGAGGGTTCACCATAACTGTCGATGCGTTCAAATATAGATTCCATCAATGTATTGAAGACCTCGTCAGAACCTATGACAACTCCTCGATTGTAGAGATACTCCCAACCTTCATCAAGCGGATATGTATGGTGCATCACTTCGATGACTTGAGTGACTGCATCATTGCCACCACATGCTTCTTTCAATGAGTCGACCAACTCGACATTGTCTTTGATCACATCAAATAACTTGTCGGGGTTGAATTTGTTGGTCAAAAAGAAGATGGCTTGATGCATGATAACATCGTCAACCAGGTCATCAGATTCACGGTTGAAGAAGATGCCGATCTCACTCAGTTCGTCAATCAAAATGAGCAAGACGCGATTGCGTATCCATAATGGCGATAAGTTGTCTTCAGGTGTCTCAAAGAAGTATCGCTGCTCGACCAAGTAATTGTTCACCTCAGTAGAGATAGTTCGAGCGGTATTGATGACTTCTTGAGAATAACGATCTTCGATGGTTAGTTCTTGCTGAACGATACTCATTGTTGAAGACCTTTCGTTTATATTGCGTGTTACAAAGTATGGTCTCCGAGTATGAGTTACAAATGATGAGTAGAACTGCGTAATAAAATATCGAAGCTATGACGAAGTCGAGCGTACCCATAATGCATTCAGACCAGTTAGTGCTCGCGCACCACTGGTCTCTCGGTTATTAGGGGGTATATGATATCAACGAAGTTGTAAAAAATTATCACTAAGTTGACATCAGCGATCTCAAGATCGCTTGTTGAAAATCATGGTAATTTAAAAGGAACACGCGCGCCCTCGCGCGCGCAGGTATCTACGAAGTATATCTTACGAAGTAATATATTTAAGTTATTTACTATATACGAAGTATATTTAGTTATATATAAGTTTATTTATATTTATTTATTTTAATATATAAAGAGATATATAAGTTATATTTAGATATATAAGTTTATATATTTAATTTATATTTAAAATATATAAATTTATTTAATATATTTAATTTATTTATTATTTATTTTATTTAATTTATATTTTATTTATTATTTATATTTTAATTATATATAAGTTATTTAATATATATTTATTTAATATATATCGCGCGTACGCGCGCGCGTATTAAAACTATATCGCGTGTGCGCGCATGCGCGCGCGTAATAAGAAGATACGCGTACGCACGCACACGTGCACGCGCATGAAGAAACGGAATCTGTGATGTTGAATTTCATCACCATACTTTAGAACGAATGTTCGAAATTGGATGTTGTTAACAGGTTGTGTAATTTTTTACATCATCTGTTGATCATATGTGAGAACAAATCGCAATCGAAACTTCAGTGATTCAATTCGACCAAATTCTCACAAACAGGATGCCAGCTTAGCTCAGCGGTAGAGCTACGCACTTGAAGTAACTATTGTTGGAATTCCAGCCAGCGATAGAGTAACGAGCTCATGGTCAGGGATGATCATGCGAAAGATCATCAAATTCTGGGAAGGTGTTGGAGTTAAACGACCAACAATAATCCAGAGCTAACACAGATTACTGTGGAATGTGTACAGACTAAACGGTGATCATCCAGAACGGATGTAGATATAGTCGGTGGGATTTTAGCAGATGGAACTTGATAAATGCTTTAATCACATGGTAATGCGTGGGTCGTCAGTTCGATTCTGACAGCTGGCTCCATTTCATTTGAATCAAACCCATGTGTAAAAAATTATACATTGGTTCGATTATATGTCATCAATCAAACTGTTAGTAAGCTCAATGATCATGAAACACATTTGAATCAAACAAAAATGGTTGACTTGTGTGGCTCTGGGGCTGTTTACGTGTGCAAAACATTTGCACTCGATCTCCTATTGAAAGTAGTATCACCAATCGCTAATCAATAGTGTCAACATTAAAATCAGAGTTGAGTCAATCGACGTTATTGGATCAGCTGTGAGTTTGAACGCAGTTTGTAAGTGACCTCTGTAAAGTGGTATGTGTCGACGAAAGTCGAAAACTATCGTAATCAACATGCTATCCGCATATCACTTAACATTGACATTTCAACATCCATCGAAGGAGTACATCATGAACAACTTGCCTGTCGTCTTATTGACAACGGATGGATCATTCAAAGCATCCGTGCAAACAGGCGGTTACGCCGGTGTGCTTCAGATGGGTGATCAATTTTTAGCAACCATTGGTAATGACAATGAAACAACTATCAACCGTATGGAACTCATGGCGGTACTGTCCAGTTTGCGTCAGCTCACCATGCCTTGCAGAGTACATATCGTTAGTGATAGTCAGTATGTTGTAAAAGGCATAACGCAGTGGTTGACAGGCTGGATCGCCAATGCTTGGGTTACCTCCACCCGGCAGCCTGTTGGTAATAGAGATCTGTGGGAGGAAATGTGGCAGCATATGCAAACGCATGTGATAACTGCCGAGTGGGTGAAAGGTCATAAGGGTCATGTCAATAATGAACTTTGTGACCAATTAGCTGGTTGGGCTGCGTTCTCAACTGAAGATTATAGTTTCTGATAGGAGTTGTAACGATGACTGTTAAGAAACAAAGATTGCTCGACGTGTTCGTCGGCTTCATTGTTGGCTTTGCCTGTGCTGTCCTCTGTCAGATCATGGGCTGGCTGTAAGTAACAAACATTGGAATCGAGATAAGAGCAATTTTGCGCGGATATTAGGATAGAGATTTGTAATCGCCTATTGCAACTATGCCTCGCGTGGCACCTATGAGTGCACGGTCGATCGGAGCTAAGTAACCGACGGGTAACATGGCGCTCGGTATGACTGGAAGACGGTTCATCTGCAGATGGATGTATAGCACTACTCCGAGTTGTGAGTGGTAGAGTGGTTGGACTCCCTCGCCTATCCTGCGTGCAATATTGCTCAAGTCTTTTTAACTTCTACAAGGAACTTTTAATCATGTTTGAATGCATGTCTGAACTAACTGAGAAGTATGTCACTATCGATGGCGTGACAAGGCTTCGTTCGTCAAATGAAATTGTCGAACACCAGCCTACGTACACCAACGATATTGCTGTACCTCCAGTCATCAAAGGATTCAAGATGGGTGTTGCATACCAGGTGGTCGCGTTTTCAGACGGACGTACTTGTTATGACAAAGATCCCGGATGTAGTCCTAAATGTAAGAATGAAAGCAAGCTACTCATTCCTGGCAATACATTTACTATTCGTTATGAATACATGCATGACGCCAGATATGGGTGGTACGAAACATTTGTGGTTATCTCATTTCGTCGTCGCGGTGGTAACTTTGTACTTTATTTGGATACTGAAGATAAGATCAATGACTTCTTTGATAACGTCATTGCTCGGATTGACAAATCAAGAGGCAGAGCTTTGATCCACCGATACAACAAAATGATCAAAGATACCATTAAGTTGTATGAATTGTAAATAGATGACAGCCGAACGGATGGTGTAGTTCAGGTAGCATACTACGCTGACTTCATTTGCGAGTATAGTTGAGATTACGACCTCTTTCGGGAGTGTTGATCTCGTGCATGCTCTGTATTCGCGAGTGTCTCAGAGCAACGTAGAGAGGTTCGTCGGTTTGTTGACAGGATACACCTGATATCAATGAAGCGCCCGTTCGATTCGGACTCTGTTTGTGCTGTCGTTTATTTTTGTTTGATTGTATTTTGGTATGGAGGGTGAATTCGGCCGGGCCGGACACGGTCTTGAAAACCGTTGGTACTCTCGTGGTATGGGAATCGTCATCTCCGCCCTCCGCCACTATTCAATTTATTTTTATATGGGGTGTTAGCTCAGTTGGTAGAGCACCTGCTTTGCAAGCAGGATGTCAGGAGTTCGAGCCTCCTACACTCCAAAAATACCTGACCCGAAGTACCGGGATGGATGATCCCGGTTTATCATACCTTGCGGCTACAAGTTGCGAGGGGGTAACGTTGTATGTTATGCATATGTGTGGATGAATGTGCAAATCCATAGGCGCATACTGCCGTGGCACTTAGTCATTCAGTTAGTTTAACAAAGCCCAAAAATGAAAAGGTCCCGACTTGTTCAAATGGGGCTTAGAACACCATGACTTGGATACGTGAATATATCCCTCTGATTTGATCACCAGATGGATTATGTCACGTCATCGGATCAAGGGCCTGATGCCGTATAGGGAGTGCAAGAACTCAAATCCAAGAATCATGGAGATGGAATGCTCGCGTTCGTATATGCGCGCTTTTGTACGTGCGCGGGTGCGGTATAGCCAATCCGTCACTCTGCTGGTGTAATGCACCGGTTGGCACTATGATAACATGCAATCTTGTGGAATCCAAGACATAACCGAGTTCTGTCATTGACTCGAGTTTGCGGGGCTGCCGGAGTAATTGACCGGCCTATGAGCTCCGTGTATATTTGACGTAATAGTCGTTAGATGACTCAAAAAAGAGACTCAGGGTGGGTGCGGCCATTGCGGCCGCATCCCCCATTATCTCTTATTTGTTTTTGATCAGAGGTTGATCATAGTTCCGGGCTGAAGACGTCCCCAGTCGGCAGAGTGAACGATCTCTTGATACTGACCGTAGTTGAATGCGGTATTGTTGCAGATATCTGTAACGAACATCCAACGATTGGCATTGTCACAAGTGTGCAGGAACTCATGCTGCGCGAGTGAGTCATCAGTGACTGCAACAAGTATGCGGAAGCAATTGCCGTTGTTCAGATTGATGATACTGAATGTGTAATCATCATAGATCACACAGTGCTCAACAGGAATGGTACCGGTGAGCTTATATGCAGCTTCACGATAGTCATTGTTCCAGAGATAGTTCTTGACATCCAACCAGTTGACATACTGCAGACCGAACAAGAGATTGAGATACTCGAGAGGCTGATGGTCAGACAGCTTCGCAGTAGTTGGTGTCGATGCATCTTCTTCTGTAGCAGCTTGTTCTTCAGTGACATCCTGTGTTTCAGGTATAGCAAGCCGTTCCCCTACAGGTGTATCATTTTCATCGATGTCGGTATCAGAATCCGTGGTTTCAGGCGGGTTATTTTCACCTTCTTTGACTTCGTTATCGATACCCTCTCCCGGAGTGTAATTGACCATTGCCGCATCCAATGCATCACCGATGTTACCAAGTGCGGTATTGTGTTCGATCTGCTCTGACACTTTCTGCTCCATGGATTCACATGCAGGACCACTTGCAGTGTCAACGGGATTGCAATCTGCAGGGCCTTCATAGTTTTCATCCACAGGTTCTTCTTCAGTCTTTTTGAATGCCGGTTCACTGATAAGTTTTCTGCTGGTTTCAGTGTACTCACAGAGTTTCTTAACCCAGCCTTCGTATTCGGCATTGACATGAAGCACATCGTCCTCAGTTCTCCACACTCTGTAATTGATACCATCGAATTCGAAGATATCACCTTCATCACGATTGATGTTCTTGAGATCGAAGTCGTACTCACGACGCAATGCGTATATGGCATCCTTCGAGTTGTTGGTGCACGCGTTCATCAGCATGTCGAGAAGAGACAACGACGGTGCGGATTTGAATTGGTTGAGATTCATGATAGTTCCTCCTAAGTTTGTTTGTTGCGGATAACATCAGAGAGTCTCAATGACTCTCTGATGCATCCATTATGTTGGTTTAGAATTTGTACATTTCTGATAGCAATAACTCATCTTTGCTGAATGGTATCATGATACCAATCTGCTGTAAGATAAGATACGCTGGTTTGATATTGTGGTAGATGATCGATCTTGTGTCGATGATCGGAACCAGTTCTTCAGGCACACGACCTGTTACAGGGTTGATTGCAACATAAGCCGGATGTTTACCATACTTCTCAATGAACTTCAAGAACTTGTTACAAATAGACTTGTTCTTACTTGTAAGCCATTCGATGTATTGAGGAGTTGGCTTGAAGATAGGTACAACAGGTGCTTTAGTTGGAAGCATGAGCTCACCATACTTCTCAGCGAATATCTCGTCCCAAGCCATGTAGTAGAGATAATTCGATGATAATGGTGTTGCATAATAGTTCTTGGTTCTGATAGACAGAGCCTTGTACCATTCAGTACTTCCAGCTTTGATTTCATCCTGCATCCTGTTCTCGAATCTCACAACTTCTTCAATGAGATCGAGAGCTGAGAACTTGCCATCCATGGACTTCAGCAATATCTTGTTGACAATGAAGTTCTCTGCAAACTTGGTAGCTGCTTTACAGATATCAGATCCTTTGAACTGGACACCTTTAATATCAGGGTCTGGTTTTGGTAACACAACGCCTTCTTGGATGGTTACAATACCAGCATAGTGTTTCTTGATATCTGCAAGGATCATGGTTGGATACAGGAATTCATTCTTCATGGCCATGGTTCGTTCATACTCACCACGACAGCCGTGAGCTCTTGAATACAACAGCAATGAATGCGCAACTGCTTTAGTCAGCCAGTAGATGGCACAACTTGCAATCTTGTAAGTACCATCTGTGATCTTGTAGACGTCTCTTGTATACCAATCAATCCAATCTTTAACAGTGAAGATCACTGAGTCGGTGTCGGATATAACTGCTGTATTTCGTTTCATGAACTTACGTGTTTGAACATACGGAGTACAGAGTTTGGTATACACGAAACAATCCAGAACATCTTGGATGAGACCGAATTGTTCATTGATGTGTCTTGCAATTGCAATAAGCTTCTTGGCTAATGCAGGTTCCTTATCTGGGAAGTCATAAACCTGAGTTGATGGATCGGCTGGTTTAAGTATGTCTGAGAATGACACATTAACCAAGTTAACCAAGTCGCCTTCAAGTTTGAACAGATCATAAGGATCAAGATCATTGTCAGGCTGTATCTTGGTCAGATCGAATGTATCATCAACCCAAGTTCTGAAGTGACTGTCATTGCCCCACATGATGTGACGAAGGTTCTGGAAGTAGTAGAAGAACTGAACTTCTTCAGGTGTCATCACATCAACAAGTTGTTTGACTTTCTCCATACCACATTTAGGTTTGTACTTTCTAACTTCTTGTGTGTAGAAGTCCAACAGCTCTTGTTTGTTCACAACTTTCATGTGGTGTCTATTGACAACACCTCTGACTTCATCTTTATCGATGATACCAGGTGTCATGTGGATGGTGATGTGATTCACCAGTTCATCTTCTGTGAACCATGCGAAGTTACCGCCCAATACAGCTTCAGCTGTTGAATATGCGTAACCAATGAGCGCACGTGCATTAGATGTGATTGAATTGTACAGGTCTTTAGCATAATTCAAATTGTATGCAGACCCATATGATCCTGGCAATGAGTTAACATTGATCTTAATCAACGTCTGTCCTGCATGACACTGCGCTGCCATGTTGTCATCACCTTCAGCTTTAGCCTTAAGCATCTTCTTCTTAAGGACTTTACGCTGTGCCAGCTTCTCTTTCACCATGTTGGCTGTAACACCAATCATCTCTTCTTGCTGTTTGAACACACATCCATTTGCAGATATGATTCGTTCTGATTGCTGATCGAAGAATGTTGCAAGATCAACTGCAACTATCTTTGGATCACCATAGTGAACTGTATCAAGAAGAACAGCTGTCTTGGCTTTATATCGTGCCATCATGATCTCTCGAACAAGCGCCTCTGCTTGTTCATATGGAATGCCTTTAGTTCGGCTTATGTAAGTCGCCATATTCTCTTTGTACGACTTGAGTAACGGTGGTCTGCTCATATTTGAGGTCCTCCTTGTTAAAATTAGTTAACACATAAAGTGTCAACTAAGTTTATATTTCTAATTCAATTTAGTAATATATACGTGAATCTTATATGGGCAAAACCAAGGCAAAGACTATCCTATGGTTGCACACGAATCACTTATTTCACTACAATCATCAACTTCAAATCAAGGAGAAGGTACCAATGTTTTTCACAGTTAAGAACAACCTTGGCCCTGAAGGTGAAGTTATCAACCCTGGCTCTCAAGTAGCACCCGATGCTGCTCCGACGCCTACTGAAAAAGCACTCAGTCCCGCTGCCAATTCTTTCATCACCCGTAACGTTATCGTTGCGGTGTTGATGTCATATGCTAAATACTTGCTTAAAACTGGCAAGGTGGATGGCAAAGATGCTGCAGCTGCGGAGGTTGGTAAAATTGCCTCAGCTGCCATGGATGCAGGACAGCTCACTGCCGAAGGTATGGAAGAGATTCTCGCGCGTGTTAAAGCATGCCGAGTTGATTCAATGGCTGAAGAAATGCGCTGCATCAATGAGAAGATGCGCGAATGCCTTATCGACCATATGGTCCGTGGCTGTTATTATGATAAAGCAATCTTGGATACTCTGACCGAAGAAGAGAAAGCTGTTGTTGTCGAAGCAATTACAGCATGGGATGCTTATATGCAGGCCCAGTGGAAAGTCTTCGATCAGTTCGGATCGGCGATAGATGAATCCTTTAAAGCAGTTATCTGCAGTTACAGAAACATGTTCGACGAAGGGTTTGCTTCTATCTTCTGTAAAAATTAAAATCTCAACAACTTCATATGTGAGCCCAAATGGAAACCAACAAAGATAATGCGAATTCTCATAATGTCAGTGGACTTCGCAAAGTTGACACCAATTTGGAGACCGCGGTGAGGATGACTGGAGAGATTGCTGCTTCGTTAGTCCGGTTAACATGTATGGGGCACGGACGTGTCTCACACTCGAGACCGAGAGTTTCTGTCATTCCTTCATACGAACATCTGTTACAAGCATCGAAGTGATCGATAGAAACTCTTATACGAGGTAGATAGCATGCCAATGAAACTGAACAAACCTGAAGATGCCATTAAAGCCATCTTCTCATCATTATTCGCAAGAAAGATGCCGTATCTTATACTTGGAAACTTTGAACGAGTTAACACCTGGTACATGACGAACATCTCTCTTGATGAAGTGACAATATATTCACCGAGTACTGAACATGTAATTCATGAGATTGTATTTGTTGACACCGAACCTTTGACAATGATAACATCAAGATTCCCTCTTCTTAACAAGATGGTTGGATGTATTGATGTGAGCAAAGTTTGTGGTGCGTTGAACAAATACAAAGGAGCAACTCCACTTGATTTAAAAGTTGCTCAGAATGGAATCGACGTTGAAATTGTTGGTGATGATTTCGTTGGCATTGTTGGCAGATTGTCAGCTCCTGAAATAGTGAGTACTTATGTATCACTTCTGGACAATCACATCTGCCGTGGTAAACCATCCGATTCACCAAGAGAACTCAAATTTCCTGTTGATCTCGCATCCATTGATAAGAATGAGATAGCCAAGATCAGAGTCAATTCTGATCACGCAGATTCATTACAAGCAATATGGAGAGTGAACGTTCCGTTGAAAGACGGATTCAACATGATCTCGTGTTATGAATATTGGAGGAAGTCTAAACAAGACAATGCGAAGATGGATGTTTGTGTATGTGCTTCACAATCTGGTGGAAGAACTATACGAACATTATGTCGCTATGTGGATGAATGGATGAAGATCATATCCATTCAACCTGGAGCTGTTTGGTTCCCCATGAAACGTAATCAAGACTGACGCAATACCTTTTGGTAAGAGGGAATTTGCTTCAATAAGTACCTACCTTCTGGAGCAATCCAGAAGGTAGGTGCTGCTTTATTTATCTATATTTAAATACCATAACATAGAAGCTTTATACGAACAACCTATACTTAGATTATAATCAAACTAACCCAAAGATAAAAGAAGGATGTTACCTATGAGTAACGAAACTCTCAATCTTGGTGGCGCACCTATCAGTTTCAAAGAGGGCGCTACCGCAGTGGCAGTGACTGTCACTAAGGAAAGTCCTGAAGGGACTATTCCTCTCGCGAAACCTGACACAACTATACCCAGCCAACTCACATCGCCCGTTCTTCCTGAAACAGCTACGGTTGCACCGAAACCCGAAGAAGAACAGCCCAATTTCAACAATGATGTTCCGGCTGATGCAGAACCCGCTATGGAAGAAGTGATTGACAATGATGCTGAACTTCCCCCTGAAGACGATCCACTCGCTGCAGTGGGCATTTATACAGATGTACCGGAAGTCGAAGAACGTCCGGTTGTCAAAGCAGCCGATCCCCTTGAAACTGTTATTGCTGCATCAGGTGCTGCTCGTATCGGAGTTGTATCAGCCACAGCCATCAGCGATGGTCCGATTGAAGAACGCACTGTACCTGAAGTACCTGCTAAAGAGAAGATTGTTGAAGAAGCGAAAGCTCCCGAAACACCCAAAGCAACACCTGATCCGAATGAAGGCATGCTCCGTCGTGAATTCGGTAATCTCTTCAACGGTTCACAGACCAGCAAACGCAGTACTTCTGATGATGCTGGTATCGATTTGCTTTTCAATGCAGTTGTGACTGGTTCAAGAGAAGACCACGACAACTATGTCGATTCGTTCAAGACTGACGATGAACTCAATAAAGCAGTTCGTCAGCATGGATCATTTGCAGAAGCATTGTCCGAAGTTGGTCAGCATGGATGGAACCACAGCAATATGCACGACAGTCTCATGGACCAGCTCAGCGCCAATGATATTTACAAGAAGCTTGCCAAACCTTCTGATGTGGTCCGCGACTTCTTTACACATGGTGCTAAATTCACCAGTGACAATCCTCAGAATCTGACAGGCAAGAAAGCACGCATTGCTGTTATGGCACGCATGCGCGGTCTCTTCAAAGTCAACTTGCTCAACTCTGGATTCTATCTGATCCTCCGTGCTCCTCAGGTTGCAGAACTTCAGGAGTTCGCATCGTCCGTTTCTATTGAAGCTTCTGAATTCGGACGTGAACTTGGTAACCACTTCGGTCTCTGTGCTGACGTGTTCATCAAAGCCAAGTTCATTGAATTGCTTGAGGATTACAACCTCATCGTTGAATCCAACTTTGTTGACATCAATAAGAAGGGCGCTCTTGCTGAGAACCTTTCATACTTCGACTACGATGTCATTATGTGGGCTCTTGTCAGCTTGATGTATCGCAATGGATTGCATACTCGTATCGCATGTACCCACTGCCGCACTGAAACACCTGATGCTCTTGTTGATGTATCATCTACCAAATGGATCAATACTGATCTGTACACTGAAGAGATGATCAACTACTGGAGTGAAAAGGTTGATGAAAATGGCAAACCTATCATGAGAACAGCACGTGATCTCAAGAACTATCGTGAACGCATTGTTCCGATGACACGTCGCGTTGTTCAGAAACATGGTGATTCCAAAATTGCTCTCGTGCTCAAAGATCCTTCGATGGCACGATTCCTCAATTTTGGTGAGAAGTTCATGAATGATCTCAACAAGACCTTGCATGGACCTACCAGACTCCGTGAGAAACAGATGGAAATCAAGGCCACCTTACATCTGTTCCAGATGTTCGCTCCTTGGATCAAAGAACTTGAGATCCTTGATGAGAATGATCGTGTTGTCATGCGCACGGATGATATGGATGCCATTACAGATACTCTCGATATCGGCATGCAGAAAGAATTCAATCTTCTCAAAGAGATCAATACGTACATGGGTGAAGCTCGTGTCAACCACATTGGAACATTCTCAATTCAGTGTCCCAATTGTGGTGCCAAACCTGAAACTGGCTTGGACAACTTCTTCCCGCTTGACGTTGAAACAATTTTTTTCGCCCTATCCTGCCGTCCATAATCGGCAGGGCCGTTGTCGACGAGAACTTCAACGAGTATTTCAGGAACGAGATGATCATCAAATTCGAGGACGAATTCAGACAACTGGCCACTATCAAAGGAGTGATGCGAGATTTCACATTCCGTGTACTTCATTGCAAACACGAATTGTGGTGGCCAGAAGATCACTCCCAGTACAAGTTGAACTTGTGGCATGAGCAAGCTCCTGAAGGCTATACTAAATCCACGCACTTCCTCGACAGGGCTCTTGACCTCTGTGAGCATGAGATGACTCATGCTAACTTTGGACTTGGATTGAAGGACCTCCTCGAACTCGATCTAACTACATTCACTGAAGTAGAACGAAGAGTTCATGATTATGCAAAGAAACAGAATGCAAAGCTGGCACCTGTGACCAATGCATTCGATAAGGCTGAGAAAGAAGCCAAGAAGAAATAAATAAAATGAGTGATGATTACCAAAGAACCCGATCTGTCGTAGATGCCAATAAGGGAGTCACCAATGTATTGGAATCCGAAACCATACGTGGTGATCTCGCATCAGTCTATGACAAGATCTATGATACGCTGACAGGTCATTATGGGCCTTACAGTAAGTTTGCAGTGATCATCGACCCATCCGATGTATTTGCAGATCCCGTCTTTACCAAGGACGGGATCAATATTGTACGTGCTATGGAATTCGTGTCTCCTATGGAGAACGAGATCAAGAAGATGGTTGCGTACATCGGTACTCGTATGGAAACAGCTGTTGGTGATGGTACAACTTCATCCATGATGTTCACATGTCGTGTGTTGAAATACCTCACAGAATATCTGTACGATGATAACTACAAATATTTCACATTCCAAGAACTTCGCACCATGTACGAATACATTGTCGCGTACATCAAGCAGTACGTCGATAATCATAAGTACACGTGGAAGTCTCTTATGGAACGTGATAATCTCTCACAGTACGATGCGATCTACAAGATTGCATATGCACAAGCTTATTCATCTTCACATGGTGATGAAGAGCTTGCTAAAGCTGTGGCAGAGATATTTGCAGGTACACCTCCGGAGTCATGGAAAGCCATGACATTTCAGAGACGTACTTATGAATCCACCAATCGATTTGATGTTGAAACATCTGAAGGTCAGTTCGAAATCAAATCAGACCCCATCGTCAAATCCATTTACAATATGGAGATGGGTACATGGTTCGAATACAAGGATGCGATGCTCTGTATCCTGAACGATACCGTGAGATTTGAATCACCTGCTTATGATCAGCTCAAGATGTATTATGAACATGGTACGAGTTATGCGACAGCAACAAGTGAAGAGGAACTCACTAAACGTGATAAACCTATGATCCTTATTTGTCACAATCGTATCGATTCAAATACGTACGATGAGCTCCTCCAGATGGTTCGTGCATCACATGAAACCGAAACACCGTTCGCCATCTTCACATACGATGCAGAACACCCGACTTGTAATGACGTTACTGTATTGCAAGCAGTGTGTGGATTTGATCCTGCATCAGCATCAGTTAAAGATCGTGTGGTGATGGTTGATAATGTATATGCCAAGTACAAGAGATCCGATAAACTTGTGTTGGATGGATTGTATCCGAAAGTTGAGACAGAGGATGGGATTTACGCGTCTGAACATCCTTATCGAAACGACCCGAGATATGATTACTTCGAGCACCTGTTGAGTATCTTTGATGATCTCCAGTCTGGTTATGACAGATTGAAGATGACACCCAAGGAGAAGAAGGATCAGGCTAATTATCGAAGACTCTACAATAAACTGAGATTCACAAAACAGAAGTTCTTGGTTATTGGTGGAAGTGCTTATGATAACTTGGCTATGTTCGATGTTGTTGATGACGTTATTACGGCTACATCAAAAGCTATGAGCGAAGGTGTTGTTGCTTCCAATGGACGTATGATTTATCATGCTGTTA
>JAEIGA010001252.1_pt1 | contig 39345 bp, 33 predicted proteins | sample 9270691 | NCBI WGS metagenome assembly JAEIGA01 (sample SAMN17057246, study PRJNA624740) | gut metagenome | biome: biome; isolation source: fecal sample | host: Bos grunniens | place: China: Xizang | collected 2019
AGGGTAAGCTACTCATATCGCACCGCTACAACCGCATACCCTTGCTCAATTCCTTGCCTGGGGGAGTTCTGCAGGAGCTGGTCGTATAAGACTTACCCGACTGCAAAAGTAGAACTTTTTTTGTATCTTTGCAAAAAAATAGACTATGAAAAGTAAAAAAATTAAAAAAATATTTAGGCGTTTTCTGTTTGTTGGAGCTTTAGCTGCTGGTACTCTGATAGTTGCGTACAATGCATTCTATGGTTCGGCTATTGCCAAAAGCCAAGCAGTTTTTGTGTGCGACAAGATGGAGTATGAGAATTTTGTCTCTGATGTGAAGAAAAATATCAACTCGTCGCTCAAAAGTTTCGCCTTTGATTTTTACGCAAAACACTTAAATCTTAAGCAACGCCTTAAAGCGGGTCACTATACTATCAAAGAGGGGCAGAGTGTTGTCTCCTTAGTAAGAATGTTTGTTCTGGGTGAGCAGACTCCTGTAAACCTCGTTGTTGGCGAAGCTCGCACGCTGCCGCAACTGGCGGGAAAGCTCTCAAAACAAATTATGGCAGACTCTACAGCTCTGCTGTCGGCTTTACGCAATCGTGAATTAAAAGCAAAGTATGGGTATAAGAAGGACTCTATTATAGCGATGTTTGTGCCAAATACCTACCAGGTATACTGGACAATCTCGCCAGAGCAGTTGCTTGAGCGCATGAGTCGTGAGTATAAGGCCTTTTGGAAAGAGGAGAGAATGGCAAAACTTGCCACTACAAAGCTTACAAAGTATCAGGCAATGACACTCGCCTCAATAGTCTATGAGGAGACAAAGAATCGTGGAGAGATGCCAAAGATTGCAGGTGTTTATATCAACCGCCTACGCAAAAAGATGCCACTACAGGCGTGCCCAACAGTGAAGTATGCTATGGGCGACTTTACACTTACACGAATACTACATAGGCATCTGCGCTATGACTCGCCATTTAATACATACCGCAATGCAGGCCTACCACCAGCACCAATTTGTATCCCGAGTATTGCTGCCATAGATGCGGTGCTGAATTATGACAAGAATAATTATCTATACTTCTGTGCAAAGCCAGAGTTTGATGGTACGCATAACTTTGCACGCACACTACGCGAACATAACGCAAATTCAAGAAAGTATAATGAGGCGCTCAAGCGTCTAAAGAAGTAAAAAGAGGCTGAATAAAAAGTGTATTTTGTCGTTAACCCCTCTGCGAGGGCTTGTCCTCCTTGCAGCTCGGTAAAGTGAGTAAACTCACTCTACTCTCGCTCTGCAGCGTCGGTTACGCTCGCCCTCAAAATGCTCATTTACGCCAAGTAAACTCCGCTTTTTCGGGCTTCGCAAGCCTAAAACTACATCTTTTTATTCAACCTCCGAACAAAATGTGGGTGACTATTTTACTTTTTAGTCACCCACTTTTGTTAATAGTTTGGTTGATTGAGCAGTGCATCAATTTGCGACTCTATGTTGCTCTTAGGGATGCTTCCACCCGCCTTTGCTGCGCGAGAACGATAGTTCTGTAGCATGCTCTGGATGTTCTTTAATTGAGCACGAGCATCGTTACGACTGTGTTGATGGCCTGTAAGTTCAAGTTGTGACACAGTCGTATTTTTGTTTGCCTTAAACCACGCATGCTCCTCGGTAAACTCCTTTATCCAGTAACCTGCCTTACTCTCCCACTGGCGATAGTAGCTCTTGCAGTGTTGAATATCTGTTGCATTGGCAGCAGATGTACTGTTTGAGACTGATGCGGGACGTGAGTATGTTGGGGTAGTAGAGTATGTTCTGCTGCCACTATGTTGGTTGATGGCATTATTAACATTTGTAGCCAAATTACCGACTGCAGCAGCGAGTTCTTGCCAAGCCTGCTGTCGCTGAATTCGTGCCGCCTCGGCTGCTGCACGACGCTGTGCGGCAAGTCGCTCCTCCTCTATACGACGCTCTTCGTTTGCCTTTATACGGGCAAAATATGCCTCTGGAATAGAGTAGTCAATCTCCTCGCTGCGAGATGGGTCAAGAATAGAATTTTCGTCAAGAAATATATTGAACCAAGTTTGGCTTGGAGTATATGCATATTCCATACAGAACCCATATTCACTGTTATATTGGCTGATGCTACCATAGTACGGCGGAATGAGCATATTTCCCGCCATATCGTAAATAGTGGCGTTGTAATTATCATCGTATGTCTTTTTTGCAGTAGTATGACAGACAAAGTATCTATATGCGTTAGTTCTGTCGTGTTCTATTTCAATGCCATAATGCTCTACGGGGATAAGTCGCTCGCCCTTGAGGCTATAGATTCCATATTTTCCGGTCTGGGCATTGTGTACAAGAGCATAACCTTGATAGAACTTTGACCAAGTGTACTCATTATCCTTTGCTGGAGGTACCAACTCGTTGCCATTTTCATCGCACAACGCACCATTTACCACGCGGTAGGTGTGCGTTGCTGCGTCATAGAGAACTCCTATCTTATATCGCTCTTCAAGCATCTTTATTATCCTATCTGTTGACTCTGGAATAGGGGATTTGTAGGTGGAATTACCGTTGATGTCTATCCACAGTGCGCTATTGATTTTAGGAGCCTTCTTCTTTTTTTGATGAGTATAGTAACCAAGATAAAAACCCTCTTCTATGGAGTATTTTAGTGGGTATTCAGGCAGTGAATAGAATATGTTTGTCTTTTGAGTCTGACTATTCTTTGTCTTCATTGACCATAAGTTGCCCTTTATAGGCATTGTAAGCCACTTTCCATCAAAAGATAGCGCCCACATCATCTTTTCAAGATGCGCCTCAATGTATGGATAGTAGTTTTTGTTTAATCCATCTGCAGAGCGGAAATAAATTTTAGTAAATGAACAATTTGGGAATAGTTCGTTACCTTTGCTATCTAAAAGGCTGTAAAGGTCATATTCACTATACTTTGGGTTCTTTGGTGTAATCGTCTCACACAACAGATATACACCATACTCCTTGTCGTAAGAGAATGAGTGTTTAGGGTATCTCTTGCGGACCAGAGCCGTAACCTCTTTGTCCTCTGGTGTTGCAGGGCGCTGCGCATAAATAGGGGTAAAAAATGCGAATAAAGAGATGATAATGATAACAAATCGTCTCATAGTTGTAATGTTTAAGGGGTTAGTTTTCACAAATATACAAAAAAAGATTGCCAATACAATGTTTGGCAATCTTTTTCATAAATATTTAATACGGATTACTCCATATCGTCGTCCTTCAGAGTCTGAGGAAGGGCAATAGAGTCCTCTGGAGTATTAGCATCAATCCATGCCTCGCGAGCTGCAAGATCCTCTTCTGTTAGGCTATTGTAATACTCTGGAAGGAAGTCCTCAAAGCGGCAAACTGAGAGCTGGAATGCACCGCTCTGGTCGCGAGAGGTCTCAGTGAACTTATAGCTGTGAGAGTAGATAGCGTAAATTGCAAGTACGCTACCCTTTGCACCATCCTCAGGAACAGGCTTGCCACCAAAGCGAGAGTAACCGCTTGTGCGAGCAGTATAGAAACCTGGAGTAGAGGCGTGGGTTGTTGACATAGCTTCCGGATAGCAAAGAGCTGTGCTACCGTAAAGGCTAATGTTGTTAATTGAGTATGCGAGCTTATACCAAGGCTTGCTTACAACATACTGAACAGAACCGTCAACAAGGATACCACTTGTACACAACCAGCTAGGGTAGATGTTTGTGTTGCTACCGCTTGTAAGAGCAGGATAAGGCTCTACACCATTCTGATTCTTAACACCGCGATATGTCACAGTAAGGTTGTTAAAGCGGATAAGGCGACCGAGGAAGTCCTTGTTATAGACTGTTTTAGCCTCGTTATAGTTATCTACAACATAGATGTCGTCAGTTTTGTTTTTACCCTCAGTAAGGGTGCAATCCTCGCCCTTAAAGACATACTGTGCAACCTTGTTAGGAGATACAATGTTTGAATTTGCATAGTACTTATAAATTCCGTAGGCATTAAGACTCTCGGTAGGGATGTCGCCGATAGAGAGCATCATGCGGAAGCTACCCATGTAAAGACCATTAAGACGAACATATACCCAGCAGCTCTCTTTTGTATCGAGGTTGCAAGGGTAGTCAGCAAATAGACCATTAGTAAGCTTAAGCTCAATGGCAGCAGTGCCGTCAAAGATGTGGAGTGACTTGTAGATATTTCCCTGCTCATCGTTGCTAATTACCTTACCCTTGATATAGTAATCACCAACAATATAGCGGTCATTCTTAAGTTCGTACTCTGTGCACTCGTCCTCAGAGAGTACAAAACGCTTGTACTTAGTCTCAGCTTGTGAGTTTGTAGAGCCTGAGTTATCGAGCGGGAAGAACATATCCTTCAGTTCTGCAATGGTAAGGTGTTGCATGCCCATTGCCTGCATAACCTCGTCTGACATCTCTGCTGGAGCTACAGGAGTGGTAAACTTCTCGTAGCAACCAGTAAGGGCGAGGCTGAAGAGTGCGATAACAAATATTTTTATATATTTCATAGTCTGTATGTTTTAGAAACGGAAGTAAAGATTGAGGAAGTAAGTTGTTCCAAGCATATAGAAGTACTTAGAGTCAAAGCGAGAGTAGAATGGCTCTGCTGGATTAGAACCTGCCTCATTACCATTCCAACCACGTGTGCGACGCATACGCATCTGCTCGTAACCTCCAGTCTTAATATCCTGATTGTTGAGAATATTCTTAACCTCAAAGCTAAATCCGAGCATATACTTACGCTGGATATACCAGTTCTTGCCCACACTTGCACTTAGAGTGTATGCATGACCGAGATCCTCCTGGCGGCGAACATTGTTGATATTTGTAAGAGCCCAAATCTTAGCATCGTCAGAAGCACCCTCATTTGCAAGTACCTCTACATATGACTTAACAGCATTGTTAGTGCGGTATGCAGGGTTCATAGAGAGGTAAAGCTTGTCATAGAAGTTGAAGTTTACTGATGCAAACCAGTTGTTGCTACTGCGGTAGTCAATACCGATATTTGCAGCAATCTGTGGCGTGCTCTCAACGTAGAAGTTCTTCCAGTTTACCTTATCTACAAGCTCAATCTCGGCGCTGTTGTCGATAATCTGAACAAAGTTTGGATTTGAGGTGTAGCGGTAGTCACCCCAGTTCAGAGCACCCTGAAGAGCAATGCCGTTCCAGATAGGGATGTTAAGAGCAAGCTCAACACCGTAATAACGCTTGTCGATGCCGGACATTGCAAAGTTGGTAAATGATGACTGTGTATCATCATAGAATGAGATTACCTTTGCAAGGTCGTTCATCTTTGTGAAATATCCCGATACACGAGCCTTGATGTATGGCAAGTTAAGGTTATATGTCAGCTCAGCGCTGTAAATCTTCTCGGTTGTAAGACCTGGGTTAGACTGGTTACGAGTACGAGGAGATACAAATGCAGAGGCGAATTTAGGTGCATCTGCAATAGTTGCTGCGTTGAGAGCAATTGAGTGAGCTCCAGAGAAACGGTAACTAAATGCAGCCTTTGCCTTGTAGGTGAGGAAATTTAGGTGAGCTGAGTCGCCAAATGAGTCGTTGCCATTAGGGAATAGACCCTTGCGCCATAGACCCTGACGCCACATTGAGCTGTAACCAATCTCACCACCAAGGTTCATTGTAAAGCCACCATAAGTCATAGTATACTGAGCCCATGCCTGTGCCTGACGGATGTGAGCGTAGTAGTCGTAGTTATACTTATCACCCTCCTTAGCCACGCGAGCATGACCATTAGCAAGGTAGTAGTCTACATCGTTCTGGTAGGCGATAATATCACTACCCTTATCGCGCTCTGCAAACTTGTCAATATCAAGCCAGTAGCTACCACCAAGAAGATCCTTAATTGTGCTATAATACTCTGTACGGTTTACACGAGCCTTAAGACCTCCGATAATAGAGTGATTTGTATTGAACTGGTGTGAGATATTTGCAACAAAGTTATAGTCAATCTGGTCGGTGTGGCGCTCTTCTATCATATAGTTAGAGCGGAATCCCTGAGCATAGCCTGCAGTAGTAGGATCCTCACGACGATTGGCGTTAATCATGCGGTCAAAGTCAATGCGGCCATTCCACACTGCCATAGCACCAAGAGCTGCGTTGATATAGTTCTCAACCTGCTCGTCAGAGGTCTGCTGGAAGATACCTGGAATCTCTGGGGTAATCTGGCTTAAGTAGTTTGATGGTAGGTAACGATAGTAGTCTGGACGTGGGTCAGCACCATCCTTCCATGTTAGAGCAGAGTAGCCGTTAAAACCAAAGCGAACAGATGTTGCTGCAGTGAGACGAGTCTTATCAGTGATGTCGTAGATATAGTTGAGCATAACGATTGGCTCGTGTGTACGGCGAACACGAGTGTTGCGTAGCTTACCATTCTGATAACCAACGTTAGGGTTGTAGTAGTTGCTACCAAATAGGTCATAAGCCTCCTGTGTAGATGCCTGCTGTGCACCACGCTGTCCTGGAGTGCCGAGAAGGGTAAGTGCAAGGCGGTGCTTTGTGCCGAAGAGTTTCTCTACAGAAGCAAAATAGCCATATGAGTTGTAATAAATGCCATCTACATAGCCATTACCACCCTGACGAGTTGACACGGAGAAACCATAAGACCAGCCATTGTCAAGAGCTCCTGAAGCGTAAGATACCATAGCACGCCAGCGATACATCTGATTTGCATTTGATACGCTTACACGGAAGCCTTTACGCATCTGTGAAGCGCGAGCGTTTACGTTTGTAGTACCGCCAATGCCACCAATGCCAAATGTAGTAGGTGTAAGACCTGCGCTGTTCTCTTGGTTACGTGTTGCATCATTAAGTCCGCTCCACAGTGACCATGGACCGTAGCCGGTAATAGCATCGTTAAAGCGGATACCATTGAGGTAAACGTCCTGATACATAGAGTCATATCCACGTACATTAAAGCGCATTTCGCTAAAGCGGTATGAAGCGATACTATTATAAATATCCTTTGATGAGCTTAGTGATGATGGCAAAGCCTGTGTGTCTGAGGCTGAAGAGTCATTGTCAAACTCAGCAAATACAGAGTCATCGATAATCTCACGCTGGAATGAAGGTACGATGATTACAGTTTGTAGGTCGCGCATATTTTGAGCTACGCGAACAACCATCTCCAGAGTCTCAAAGTCTGGAGCAGTAAAGGTAAGACGATAGTCACCCTGTGCAAGCTCTGGGAATGAGAACATACCATTGTCGTCAGTTGTAACTGTCTGACCAGTGGCGTCAATGGTGACCTTGACAAGTCCCACCGCAGTTCTACCATTTCGGGAGACAACTTGACCCTTGATACCTCCTTGTGCATAGGCGGCAAAAGTAAAGAGGGTCAGTAATGTAAGGATTAAAAGTTTTTTCATATACAATGATTAAATTATTTACCTATATAAATAAATACTGGCAAGTGGTCAGAGAAACCGTTCTGGAAGTTGTTTCCGACAAAGGTGCGTAGTGGATAGTTCTTGTACTGACCCTCTCGCTGCATCATATATGGACGAGAGAAGATGTTGCCATAGAACTTACTTCCCTCAGCACGCTTGAGCTTAACCTCTCCTGTAGAACCTGTAGCAAGGTTCTCTGAAACAATAATATTGTCAAACAGATTCCATGAGTCACGATAGCCGAGTGTACCATAACCAGCCTTCAGCATAGCGATATATGGGCTATACAGATCTCCTGCAGTGAGTTTCTTGATATTCTCACGAGCACCTAATATCTCGGTAATACTCTTGTCTGTTGCATCGTCATTAAGGTCTCCCATAATAACAACCTTTGTGTTTGGGTTTGCGACTCTTACAGAGTCTGCAATGCGACGGCACTGTGCAGCTGCAGCCTCACGCTTTGGGTCAGAAGCTGACTTACCACCCAGACGAGATGGCCAGTGTGAAACAAGGAAGAAGAATGGCTCACCCTCAATAGTTCCCCACATAGTGACAAGGTCACGGGTATAAAAGTTCTCATATCCCGGCATTTCGAACTTATGAGCCTTACTACCCTCAAGTTTGAATACATCAGGACGGTAGAGAAAAGCGCAGTCCACACCACGACGGTCAGGAGAGTCGTAGTGTACGATGCGATAGTTTCCATGTGTCATCTTTGGCTGAGTGATTAGATCCTCAAGTACAAGGCGATTCTCAATCTCAGATACGCCAATGACAGCAGGGAACTCACGGTTTATTGCCGCCATGTCAAAGAATACCTTGTCAAGGTTACTCTGCTTTTTCTGGTACTTAGTGCTGTTCCACTTCTTGTCGCCAGTTGGCAGAAACTCCTCGTCCCACTTGTCAGGGTCATTGATTGTATCAAACAGATTCTCAAGGTTGTAGAAGACAACCATATGAGGCTTCTGCGCAAAACAACTCAACAGTACGCCCGCAACAAGCAGTGTGGTTAAAAGTAGTTTTTTCATAGTATATAAAATTTAGAAATTCCAATCATTTAGATTCTTTTGACTCTTGACTTTTTCTGCAACAGCAGGGTTAAGGTTATGATAGAATGTAAAACCGGTATGATCTTCTATCTCCTTGATAGAGACAACGGCATTCTGATAACTACCTGCGTTTGACTCATTAGGGAACAAGAAACCGATAGCCTTTATCTCGTTAGGATCAGTAATATCAGAGATACTCTTCTTTGTATTGCCCGCTTTTGTACGTAGCAATAGTTTGTAGCAGTGTGTTGGGCGGGTGATAGTTCTGCCGCGAGCTGTAAAGGTCTTTGCATTCTCAAAGAGTGTTCCAACAACAACATAGAGTGTATCGGCACATACGTTGTTGCGTGTCTTATTCTCAACAGATGCCCATACGCCACCATTAAAGTTATAATTTTGAGGCATCATATTAGTAGCGTAGAAGGTCTGAGCATTTGTCATCCATGTACTATATCGTGAAGCAGAAGGGAGCATATGTCCGCGGCTGTCACCAGTGCCATAGGCACCGCTAACGATATTCTGCTGTTTCTCTTGTGGAATTACTGGGTCTGTGAGCTCGTACTCTATGATGCGGTAACCACCGTTGTAGTACTCAGTAATGGCGTCATCAAATGCCCAAGCATCTGTTCTACCGCCGCCTGGATAGCCACGACCATCGGTATAGACACTATGTAGTGGATACGCTACCCAACGAGAAACAAGTTTATCTGTGTCGTAACAAACAGAGTAGTTACGCACGAACTTGCCATTTGAGAGGGTTGTATAGTATGTCTTATGTACTAAATTTGCACCTGTTGCTTGTGCTGGCTGTTCGCCCCAAGCTCGGTCATATGATGTGTTTTCACTCTTGCCAAGCTGAGTGAAAGAGAGTGTAGTTTCATATCCGTCGGAGAATTTTATATAAACCGTAGCCGAACGCGATACGGTTGTGTCGTTTATATCAAAGTAGATTGTGGCTGTATTTCCAACCTTACCTTTTATAACCATCTGCTCTAATGATGAGCTGAATGATGCCCACTCGTATCCCTCAACAATTACTGCCTCCCAATTGAAACGTATATCACCAGAGGTTTTGAGTGTTATTGAGGTCTCATCCCAACCCTTTGAGTTGTGGGATAGTGAAGCTTTGGACTGGTATGGCGACCATGGATCCTCGTCGCTACAAGCCCAAAATGTAGAAATAGTTGTTAGTGCAATAAGCACTCTGAAAAAAAATCTATTCATCGAAAAAGTGTCCGAATCTCAAAAAATCCCCTCCCGACAGTCTCCCATCGGGAGAGGGTTGTAAAGTTTCAACTAAATATTAAAGGATTACTCGCCAACTACAACTGAGATATCCTTGAAACGAACCTGGCCTTCAGAAGCTGTAGCAACGAACTTGTCTACACTACCAGACCAAGTAATTGTACCATTGTTCTTGTCACCAATAGCGTTATCAGCACCCTCAACAGTCATGTTAAGAGCATAAGTAGCAGCATAGGTTACATTGATGTTTACGTTCTTAACCTTCTGACCTGCAGCAGGAACAATTACAAATACAGAGCTCTTATAAACACGGATGTGGTCATCCTTAGCAGCAACTGGAGTAGAAGTGCTTGCGCCCTGATAGTAACCCATCTTTACTCCATCAACAGTGGTGTAAAAACCCTTGCCATAAGTAGCGTCAGTCTCCTCTGTCCATGTGAGTGAGGCGTTGAGAGCGGTGCTTATGGTGGTACCAGTACCAGGTGTTGGGTCTGGTGTTGGGGTTGGGTCTGGCTCTGGAGTTACAGTGCCGTCAAAACGAGCGCCAGTGAGAGAAGCGAAGTCAGACTCCTGAGCAAAGATAATCTGCATAGCACCCTTGTTGATAGATGAAATACCCTTGATAGTACCTGAACCCTGAGCAACGGTCTGAGTACCGTAAGTAGCATACTTAGAAGAGAACACAACAAACTTATTACCAGCCGCGTCCTCAACATTGATAGATGTGTGAGCACCACCCATAACCCAAGTCTTAGTAAGGTCTGAAGATGCAACCTGAACACCCTCGATAGCGATGTACTGACCCTCGTACTTGTTTGCAAGGAAGTCAGCAATAGAAACGGTCTTAGGCTCAACAGTGTTGCCGGTAGAGATAGTAGTAATCTTATCAAGAGCAAGACCGCTAATCTGAACAGCACCGTTATAATCAGCAAGCTTTGTTCCAGTAAGGTCAATCTGAACCTTTGTGCCGAAAGCGAGCTCGTGGTTAGCTGCAAGGTAGAACTGGAGTGCACCAGTTGCATCCTGAACATAGAGGCCCTTCTTAGAAGTGAGGTTGTTAAGCTCCATATTTGAAACTACAACGCCCTCGATAGAACCTGAAAGAGTTGCACCGCTACCTGCAGCAAGAATCTCTGCAATAGTCTTAACACCACCAGGTGTTGGGTCTGGCTCTGGCTCTGGAGTTGTGCCACCAGGGTTGTCAGTACCAAGAGGCTCGTCAGTAAGCTTAACGCCGCAAACGATTACGCGTGGAGCGATATCAGGTGCTGAACCAGAGTGTGTTGTTAGTGCAAAATTAGCATTTGTACTGAACTCAATAGTAGAGGTCTCTGTAAGACCCTCAAGCTTTACTGAGTAGTGGTCTGTATCAGCAAATGTGATAGGGTATGGAGGGTTGCCAGTTGCACCAGCGTTAGCTGCAAGAGCTACAGACTGAACTGCGCCACCATCTACACGGAAGTAGAGAGTAGCATTTGTACCCTTCCAAGCTGCAGCGTAGAAGTTGATATACTTAGTGCCTGATACGCCAACAGCCTTTGATGTAAACTTACCCTGCTGCTTGCTCTTACCGAGCTTGAAACCGGTAGCTGCCTGACCACCAATATTGGTTGCAGCCAGAGAGTATACTGCATTTGTAGAGTCGTCTGCTGCGCAAACAAATGGTACGTCAGATGCGTAAGCACCCTCTGCAGGCTCTGGAGTAGGCTCGTTGCCACCCTCACCAGGAACAAGGCTTACAAAGAGGGCATTCTTACCCTGAGGAGTGCCGTTGTATGATGTACGGAGAGTGCGAACAGTGATTGTATCACCAGCCTTTGCACCAGATGCTGCCCAGTACTTAGCCTCACCAGAAGGGCTGTTAAGACCGTAGATAAGAACTGTGCCAGTATCGTCTGTAAGGTCAAAGTTACCGTATGTAGTGTTAGTAACATTTGAGATAACACCAGTAAGCTCGTAGTATGTTGTGCCATCCTCAGCAGCAGCCAAGAACTCAGCTACAGTTGCCTTCACTGCGTCAGAAGGAACATCACCGCCACCACCGGTGTTACCACCGCCGCCGATGTTATTGTTGAAATCAACTACCGGACCATTGCCACCCTCAACAAGACGGAAGTCGTCGAAGCGAAGAGCTGCCTGATACTGGAATGCAGATGATGGAAGTGGGGTAGTTGTGTCTGCCTTGTAGCCAGAGAAGCGAACAAAGAGCTTATCTGCATCTGCAGGGAGTGTGAATGGAGCAACTGCATACTCCCAGTTACCGTCTGCCATAGTTGAGAATGCAACAGCACCGAAGTTTGAGCCATCAACGCTCACCTCAACAGTGAGGTTCTCACCAGCCTTGAGTGGAGATACTGGAGCAGGAGTGTAAGGAGATGCAATCTCGTTTGCATACTGGTTGTGTGCAGTGAATGAGAAGGTGTAGTTCTTAACGCCGTTCTTAATCTTGATGTTGTGGATAATGAACTCAACACCATCCTTAGCCTGAAGATAAGCATATGGTGCGTCAGTAGCGTAAGTAGCACCTACAGGAGCCCAAGCCTTACCAGAGTTACGAACAGATGCGTTCTTACCGGTGTAAGTTACACCGCTCTGGTCGTATCCCTCGCCTCCCTTAGGATTCCAACCTGCATACTTGTCAACATATGGCCAGTAGCCATCAACCTTTGATACAGACTCACCACCATCCTCATAGTAGACGAAATCTCCGTCTACAGAAGGAATCTCAGAGTCAGACTGGCTGATAGACAAGCTAGCCTTCTTAGTGATAGGGTAGCCGCTAACGTAGCCAGTAGCGGTAAAGGTTACCTTGATGGTGCGCATAGACTCCGCTGCAGGAACCTCGAAAGTTACAACAGCGTTGCCAGAGCCAGCATCCTGACTTGCAACAACATCGTCAGCGTCGATGCTAATAGTCCACTCAGCCGGGGTCTCAACAACCACCTGCTCAGTAGTACCACCAGCAAGCGCAACAGAGAGAGATGCAGGTGTAACCTTGATAGTAGGGACGCCCTGGTAGCCACCAGTGCCCTCGCTATTCTCGGTACATGACACTGCAACGCCTGCAATCAGCAGAAGTGCTGAGTACAGAAACGAACGAAAAAGATTTTTCATAGTGCGTTTGTTTAATGGTTTATAAATATGTTAATTAGCTCTCTTTAATCGCGTGTGTGCGTGCGTGCATTCGCATACGCGCACATTAGCTGCCAAAGTTACGGACTTTTTCCATAAATGCCAAATTTTCAACACTTTTTCAACAATTTGAAGATTTTTTCACATGAACAATAAAAAAGCAGCCCCGAAGGACTGCTTAATTGGTTAAATGTGTAGTATGACTACTTTGCTGGACGCATAACAACGTAGGTCATATTGCCGTCAGCAAGAACCTTTGCAGCGAGGGCTGCAACCTTCTCAGCGGTCATAGACTTAACGATGTTCTCGTAGTTAGCAACGCGGTTTACAGCCTCACCGTAGGTGTAGAACTGGTAGATGTAGTTCATCCAAGCGCCGTTCTGAACAAGGCGGTTGTTCCACTCCTTAACCATATACTCGCGAACCTTCTCAAGATCCTCGCTCTTAGGACCGTTAGCTGCAATCTGCTTAAGCTCTGCAACAACAATCTCGCTAAGCTCGTCAGCCATAGCCTCGTTTGTATCAAACTGTACAACAAGCTGATATGAAGGGTTGTATAGTGGATCAAGAGAACCACCAACACCTACGCCATAAGTACCACCCTTCTCCTCGCGGATAGAGATTGTGTAGCGTGAACGGAGGATATCCTGCAAGAAGTTCATAGTTACTGAGTTCTCAAGGTTGTACTCAATGTCACCAGTGTAGATACGGCATACGCTAACCTTAGGCTGCTGCATAGGGTGAGTAAAGTCGTTTACAACCTCACCAGTAGCGTAATGAACGCCGTCATCAACGCGCTTAGTAATCTTCTTGCTTGTTGGAAGGCTTCCGATATACTTCTCAACCATTGGCTGTAGAGTGTTAAGGTCTACATTACCAACAACATAGACAGTATAGTCAGCAGCGTTAGCAGTAAGAGCACGATAGATAGGCTCAAGACGCTCGTACTTGATTGCGTTGAGTACCTCGGTAGATATCTGCTGACGGCGGTAGTTGTTTTTATAGAGGCTCTTGAGCTGCTCTGAAGATGACTTGTAGTCAGGGTTGCTCTTAAGATTCTCTACATAGCTGATATACTGGCTCATAGTCGCCTTGAAGTCATCCTCATTAAAGCGAGGAGCGGTAAAGCGGAGGTAGAGAAGCTGCATGATAGTCTCAAGGTCCTTAGGAGAACCACCACCAATAATAGTGGTTGTGTAGTCGTCTGGAGATACTGCAGTTGATGCGCTCTTACCAGAGAGCTGCTTGCGAAGCTCGGTAGAAGAGAACTTACCAACACCCATCTGGCTCATAGCCATAGAGAGGTACTTACCAGTGTAGTAATCCTCATCAGAGAGGTTACTTACACCACTCTGTGCAACCATGCGGATGTTTACCTCGTCAGCCTTGAAAGTTGTAGGCTTAACAATAACCTTAACGCCGTTCTTAAGGGTCCACTCTGTTGTGCCAAGGGTTGCATTCTGAGCCACCTTCTTAACCTTTGAGCCCTTAAGTGCTGCAACGTTGTCAATAAGAGGAACCTTAACGGTATTATCCTTGTATGGAGCTATTTCTGAAGCCTTTACAGTTTTGAGAACCTCAAGAACATCAGCCTCAGTAGGGTTTACTACGCCATCCTTCTTAGGAGCGTTAGCAATAATTACATTGTTGTGATCGGTTACGTACTTTGCATATACCTGATTTACAGCCTCAAGTGGCATCTGAGAGATAATAACGCTGTCGGTCTTCCACTCAATCTCAGCAGATGGGAATGCAGTGCCTCTACGGAATGCAGAGAGGTAACGCTGAACATACTGACCGTTCATTCTGTCGTTGCGGTTGTTATAAGCCTGCTCCTCACGACGAAGAACCTGAGCCTTTGCACGCTCAAACTCACCCTCAGTAAAGCCGTGGCGGCGGATTCTCTCAAGCTCTGTAAGTGCTGCAGCAAAACCAGCCTTAAGGCCACCATCCTTAGTGTTTACACCAAGTGTAAGGGCGTCAAGAGTAGGGCAGATGCCTACACCGCCGTTGCTGATGTATGCGCTTGTAAATGGAGCATCTGGCTTAGCGGCAATCTCTGCAAGACGAGCGTTGGCCATTGTGCTACCGATAATGTTGATAAGTGAAACCTGCTCAGCTACAATAGTGTTGCGCATCTCTTTTGGCATAGCTGCACGCTTGATGTAGAGGGCGATGTCACTCTCAACCATCTCAGGATCCTCAAAGATGGATACGATAGGCTCCTGGTTGTTTGGTACGGTAATAACCTCCTTGGTTGCCGCATCAACTGCAGGGGCAGGAATGTCAGCCATGAGACTCTTAACCTGTGCCTCAATCTTGTCTACGTCAATATCACCAACAACAACTACTGCCTGATAATCTGGGCGATACCACTTGTGGTAGAAGCTCTTGATGTCGTCGTAGCTGAAGTTCTGTAGGCCATCAAGGTGGCCGATAAGGTTGCGATGCTCGTACTTTGTACCCTTAAACAGGGTCTTGAGCAGATTGATTGTTGAACGCCAAGAGGCACCATCACGAGTACGAAGCTCCTCCTTGATTACACCACGCTCTTTGTCAATCTCGCTGTGATCAAGAGTGATAAAGTGTGACCAGTCGTGCAGAATGAGCATAGCTGTGTCAATAACACCCTGACGTGATACTGGAACATCCTTGATAAGGTACTGAGTGTAGTCCCATGAAGTACCGGCATTGAGGTTAGCACCGAACTTTACACCAATCTTCTCAAGATACTCGATAAGCATCTTGCCTGGCAGGTTCTTTGTACCGTTAAATGCCATGTGCTCAAGGAAGTGTGCCAGACCCTGCTGGTTATCCTCCTCCTGAATTGCACCAACGTCGTGGATGATGTAAAAGTCTGCAAGACCCTTCTGCTTGTCATTGTGACGGATGTAGTACTTCATACCGTTCTCCAACTGACCAGTTCTAACTGCTTCATCCTGTGGAAGTACAGGATAAGCAGGGCGATTGCTCATCTGAGCCACCGCTGCAAATGCAACAAGCGCTGCAAGTGCTGACATGAAAAGTTTTCTCATCTTGTAAGTATTAGTTAAACATTTTGTTTTTTTGGGTTACTGTTTGCCCATTAACCTATAAAAATCGCGATTCAGGTGCAAATTTACCCCCCCCCACGAATTTTCCAAATTTTTTTCAATAAATCTACTTCTCAAACTCGAGAATATCGCCCGGCTGACACTTGAGCACCTTGCATATAGCCTCAAGGGTGGAAAATCTAATAGCACGACCTTTGCCGGTCTTGAGAATTGATAAATTCGCCTGCGTAATTCCTATCTTCTCCGCCAACTCCGTAAGCGATATCTGCTTCTTTGCCATTAACGCCGCTAATTTGATATTTATTGCCATAAAGGTGTGTTAAATTTATATTTACTTATATATAAACAATACGTTACAAAAGTAGTAATAATTTACATAATATGCAAATTGAAGTGAGTATAACAAAAGTGTACGGCTATTTAGAACTCCAAAGTCCTGTATAGCCGTACACTTTTTATCTTACAGTATGTGGAAAACTATCTACATTTGTCAAGTACCTCTACAATCTTATCACACATTGTACTCCAGCTAAAGCGTTTGCGCTCCTTGACTATATTTTTACGAAAACGCTCGAGATTATCATTCTCATATAGACTCTTGATTGCCTCTAAAATACCATCCACAGTTGATGGAGTAACATATCCAACTCTGTCGTCAGGTACAATCTCTGGCAGTCCACCCACATCTGTAACAATCATCGGAGTGAAGAAGTTGTATGCAATCTGTGTAACTCCACTTTGGGTGGCGGTGCGGTATGGTAGTACGAGGGCATCGGCAACGGAGAAGTAGTACTTTACATCAGCATCGGCGATAAATCTGTCGTGAAGAATTACCCTCTCACCCAACGCCTCAAAGAGTGGCTCGTATCTCTCCTTACTTTCGTAGAATTCTCCTGCTACGATGAGCTTTAGATTATCTTTATTTACATGTTTGAATGCCTCAAGGAGTAGATCAAGCCCCTTATACTCGCGTATTAGTCCGAAAAAGAGAAGATAGTTGCACTCTGCATCAAGCCCGAGCTTTTTGCATGCATCTGCTCGCTCTACACGATGTCCAAAGTTCGAGAACATAGGATGTGGTGAGAAGAGCGCTGGGGCAGAGGTGTAGTGTTTCAGTTCGCCACCTACCTGCTCAGACATATATACAAAACCATCAACGGCACCGAGATAGTAGTGGTTAAATGGACGGTCGGTAATATGATGCTCGTGAGGCTCAACGTTGTCAATCTGGCAAACTACCTTTGTTTTCCCGTTTTGTCGCGCTATACGGCAGATAGTGCCGAAGCATGGAGCCATAAATGGTGTCCAGTACTTCATCAGAATCATATCAGGGGCCTCCTTGCGGAGTCGGTTGCCAAGAACGATCCAATTTATTGGGTTGCAGGTGTTCATTACACGCTCAATACTTAGGTCCTCTGGCGCTGGGGTATCCACGGTTTGACTCTTTCCGGGAAATAGCAACGACGGGTATTGTAGCGAGAAGGTGTATATCTTCACCTCATCGCCGCGACGGATATACTCGCGCGCCATAGTCTCCATTATAGATGCAAGTCCACCTCGATATGGATGCGCAGGTCCTAAAATGACAATCTTCATACTCTATCTCCAGCTAAATGCACCACGACAAGCAACAACTCCATCGTCGCGCGTAATTTCAAACAGAGTCTGATTATCAAAATTCTGCATGCCCACCTTGATTATCTGACCATAGAGACACTCAGCGATAAAATGGACATCAATTCTCATTGGGCGGTTGCTCTTAAGCTGCTCGATATCAACCATATCAAGCATCAGTCCGATGTAGCGCATGGTGTTCATGTGGCAGTTGAAGTCAATATCGCTATATGCGACCTTGTGCTCCATAATAACCTCCGGAGCTATAGCCCTCAGACGCAGCGGCAGCTCGCATGGACTCTCAACTTCACTAATATATGGAGCGTAAAAATCTTCAATTGTATTTAGGTCTACTGGAGCACGTCTTGTGAGGTCAAGCATGCACCACTGTGAAAGAGAGCGAATAAACACATTTCCCTGCGTATCCGACAGCGTGAAGTTACGAGTAGAGACAAGTCTTGTATTCTTGTTTACCCATGTTGTAAGGTCAAACTCGCTGAACTGTTCTGGACGAGAGTCTATCTCAATAACAAGCTTTGAAAGCACCCAAGTAAGATTCTTTGGAGAGAGGGTGTCTACGCCAAAGCCCTTGCCCTGAGCATCAATGCCTGCAGTGTTGAGAATATAGTTTCCCAATGAATCAATAGATGCACGCAGAGTAAAGTCTACATTCTGCGTAGCAACTTGGTAACGATATGTAGTCTGATTTTTCATAATGACAAAGGTAGTAAATTTTTGCGAAAAACAAAAACTTACTACCTTCGTTAGCTTATATCTGAATATTTACTCCTTTACATTTGGGAGCTCCAGACCGTAGCCATTGCGGCGGTCGTCAGCCTTAAGATAGAGAGCAAAAAGAAGTGCCAATACACCAAGACCTACGAATACGAGCATTGGTGCAGTATAATTATAGCTTACAGCCTCACCTGCTGCCAAAGCCTCTGCAACACCTGGATTTGTCTTCTCAAGTGCAAAGCCGATAAGCATTGGGGTGAAGCTAAGGCCGAAGTTCTGTACCCAGAAGATAAGCGAGTATGCGCTACCGAGGAAGCGCTTATCCATAATCTTTGGAATTGATGGCCAAAGAGCTGCTGGTACAAGCGAGAATGACACGCCAAGCAGGATGATAGCACTATAAGCAATAACTTTGCTTGGAACTGCAGGTAGTACGAGTGCAAAGACAGTGTGACATACGATCATTAACAACGCACCGAGAATGAGCATAGTAGCACCCTTACCCTTCTTGTCAAGATACCATCCGAGGAATGGAGTGACACACGCTGCTCCGATAGGGAACCAACGGAAGATATCTGCTGCAGTAGTTGCATCAAGGCCGAGGTTGCTCTGAAGCATATTGGCTGCGAACTTCTGGAATGGGAAGATGGCTGAGTAGTAGAGTACGCAGAGCATTGCTACAATCCAGAAGAGCTTGCTGCTGAAAATCTTACCAATATCTGAGAACTTAAACTCCTCCTCTGGGTCGGTATTATCTGCTACGCCGGTCTGCTTATCAAGCTTCTTATCCATAATGCAGAAGATTGAGTAGAAAAGAAGACCAATGCATAGAAGAGCCAAGCAGAATGCCACTGGGCGAACAACTGATGGGTTAGCGCCACCAATACCTGCAAGGCGAGGAGAGATTGTAAAGATAAGGAATACACTCACGCGTGTAAGTGCCATCTCAAGACCCATTGCAAGCGCCATCTCCTTACCCTCAAACCACTTTGCCATAGCCTTTGAGGCAGTGATACCTGCCATTTCGCAACCACAGCCGAAAATCATAAAACCGAAGCTTGCGAGCTTTGCAGATGCAGGGAATGAAGTCCACCAGCTGCTGAGCCAATTTTCAAGACCTGAACCTATAAATAGCTCTGAAACAGCATAGAATTTAATTGCTGCACCGATAATCATAATTGTTGCAGATGCAAGACCTGTGAAGCGGATGCCCATCTTGTCAAGGATAATACCCGCAGCAATAAGGAAGCCCCATACATTAAGCAGGTACTCAGAGCCGGCATAAGTGCCGAAGATGTCTGAAGTCCAGCCACGCTGAGTCTGAATCAACTCCTTGATTGGAGAGATTACATCAACGAACATGTGGGCAAAGAGCATCATCAGTGCAATGAGAACCATTGCAGTCCAACGAGCCCAGCCGTAGTCGTTGAGATTTTTACGAATTGTTTGAGTCATAATACTTTATGTTTTTTAGTTTGAGTAATTTTTAAGTACTTGATATGCCTCTGTAATGCCTAGTTCACCTGCCTTTGAAATATCGAGGCAGCCCTTACGAGTATCTTTCATATATATCTGAAGTAGACCTCGGTTATAGTATGCCTCAGCAAAGTGAGGGTTTAACTCAATAGCCTTTGTATAATCATCTGCCGCCTCGGGGAGCATGCCAGAAAGTGCGTATAGATTTGCTCGATTATAGTATGCATATGCAAAGCTTGGTTGTAGTTTGATAGCCTTGTTAAGGTCTGAAATAGCCTCGCTATAGTCATATGTTCGTGTGTGCGAGTTGTGTAGACGGCGAGCAGGATCGCTCTCAATCGACATACGATGGTAGCCGTTATCTATAGATGATATGAAGTCTATCATCTCCGCTTGTGTCGCAGCGCGATTTAGATACAGGAATGGATTTGACGGATTGAGCGCAATAGCCTGAGAGTAGGTATTTACCGCATTGGTGTACTGCTTGATTAGCGACTCGCTAATTGCCATCTGGAATAGAGTTTTCCATGCGTCATCACCAGTAGCCCTCTTGACCTGCTCACGGTAGTTGTGGTTGAGAATCACTAATGAATCAGGTGTAATATTTGTCTCTTGGCGAGAGATTTGCAACAGTGGGTTATCAATTGCAGCGATAAAATCCTCGGCCCTCTGGCTGTGGAATTGACGGGTGCTCTGCTCCATATCTATAGAGTCCCGGTTACGCATAGTAAAGCGATAGAGTGGCAGTAGCGTCATATTATCACCACGCTCACTATTTCGGCTCTTTATGCGCTCAAATGATGAACCTGCAATCTTACTGTCAAAGGCGAGTAGTTGATTGAACTTCTGTGTTGTGTCGGCATAAATAGAGTAGGTGCTGTCGCTAAGTTTTGAGCGATACTCTGCAATCTTGCGCTCGGCAGTCTGCTTATCTCGCTTAGCCCCGGCATTGTCGCGTAATAGATGTCTTAAATGACTTCTGCCGAGATAGGCATTTGCAAAGTCTGGGTATAATTCGATAGCACGACTATAGTCCTCTACAGCTTGCTTAATCTCACCGAGTTGGGTCTTGAGTATAGCTCTGTTGTAGTATACCAATACATTATTGGGTGAGTACTGAGCCACTTTGTTATAATCTTCAAGAGCGCGATTGTAGTCGCCAATATTGCTACGGATAATTGCTCGATTGAAATAGGTGATTGAACTTGTAGAGTCCAACTCAATCACCTTGTCAAGGTCCGCAAGTGATAGCTGAGGACGAGAGGTGTAGTTGTAGACCAATGCACGATTGAAGAATGACAGAGGTAGGGTAGAGTCGCACTCGATTGCCTTATTAAAGTCTGCTTCTGCCTCGTCAAAGCGTTGCTGTTCAAGATATAAAGAACCACGACGGTTATATGACACAGGATTCTCGCGATTTGTCTTAACTGCAGTATTAAAGTCCTCATATGCTCTCACAGTATCCTTAAGATAGAGGTAGCACATGCCACGATTAAGGTATGCATCTGAGACCTTCTTTTCATACTTAATAAAGTTGTCAAAGTCTGAGATAGCATCCTTAAATTGCTGATTTAGTAACCTTGTAACGCCACGACTAAAATAGGGATTGGGAAGGTCGGGACGAAGATCAATAGCCTCGCGGAAATCTTTAAGTGCATCATCGTAATTGCCTAGTCGAGAACGTGTTATGGCTCTGTATGTAAAGGCTGTGGTAAAGACCGGATTCTTCTCAATAGCGATAGTAAAGTCCGCCTCTGCGCCGATAAGGTCGTCAAGATTGTACTTCGCAATACCTCGCAGAAAATAACCCTCATGGGCATCGTCGTCAAAACGAAGGAGGACGTTGAGAGTACGAATTGCCTCGGTAAACTCATTCTCCATCATCTGCTGACGACCGACCCAGAAGAAATACTCGCGATTATACTGCGCACTGACCTTTGACGAGCCCATGAGTGTGGCTGCCACAAGTAGTAGTATGTAGAGCCTTAGTCTCTGCATCTTACTCTAGTTCGTATCCGAATCTACGTAATTGACGGTCAGAGTTTCTCCAATCGTCATTAACCTTTACAAATAGCTGTAGGAATACCTTTTTGTCAAGAAATTTCTCAAGGTCTTGACGTGCAGCCTGACCAACCTTCTTTAGTTTCTCACCCTTATGACCAATTACAATACCCTTCTGAGAGTCGCGAGCAACATAAATGGTTGCACTTATGCGGTCAATAGCCGGCTCTTCCTTATAGGAGTCAATCTCAATCTCGCAGCAGTATGGTATCTCTTTGTCGTAGGTAAGTAGAATCTTCTCGCGGATAATCTCCGATGCAAAGAAGCGCAGAGTTTTGTCGGTAAGAGTATCCTTTGGATAGAAAGGTTCCCCCTCAGGAATGAGTGAAAGTATGCGGTCAAAAATTCCGCCAATATTAAATCCCTCGCGAGCCGATGCTGGTATTATAGTTGCCTGAGGCAGTCGTTGCTGCCAAAATGAGACAAGCTCCTCAAGCTTCTCCTGTGTTGTTAGGTCAATCTTGTTGATAATTAACAGTACAGGGGTGCCACTGAGGGCAATCTTCTCAAGAATCTCGCTATTGCGGTCGCTTGGCTGCTCAACTGTGTCAGTGACGTAGAGAATCACATCGGCATCAGAAACTGCCCCCTTGACAAACTTCATCATTGACTCCTGAAGTTTGTAGTTAGGCTTCAGAATTCCCGGGGTGTCAGAGTATACAATCTGAAAATCGTCACCATTAACAATACCCATAATTCTGTGGCGGGTAGTCTGCGCCTTAGATGTTATGATGGATAAACGCTCACCTACCAGGGCATTCATCAGTGTTGATTTGCCTACGTTAGGGTTGCCTATAATATTTACGAAACCACTCTTATGCATATTTCTGTTATTATGCTGTTAGCTATTAGCTGCAATTTATTATCGGCGGAAACCGCGTGGCATTCCCTTAGGCATGCCCATCTTGCCACCAGCTGCCATCTTCATCATCTTACGCATATCATCAAACTGCTTAAGTAGACGATTTACATCTGCGATAGTAGTTCCAGAACCCTTTGCAATACGCTCACGACGACGTGCGTTGATAATCTCTGGGTGTTCACGCTCCTCAGGAGTCATTGAGCCAATGATTGCCTCTGTTTGCTTGAAGACATCATCGCCAAACTCTACACCCTTAAGTAGCTTGCCCATGCCTGGAATCATAGAGGCAAGATCCTTGAGATTACCCATCTTCTTAATCTGAGCAATCTGGCCAAGGAAATCGTTGAAGTTAAACTGATTCTTGACAAGCTTCTTCTTGAGTTTGCGAGCCTCCTCCTCATCATACTGCTCCTGTGCGCGTTCTACGAGCGAGATAACGTCACCCATGCCAAGAATACGGTCTGCCATACGCTCTGGGTGGAACACCTGCAGGGTATCCATCTTCTCACCACTTGAGATAAACTTCAGAGGCTTATTTACAACAGAGCGAATAGAGATAGCTGCACCACCACGAGTATCACCATCGAGCTTTGTCAGTACTACGCCATCAAAGTCAAGTCTGTCATTGAACTCACGAGCAGTATTTACTGCATCCTGACCAGTCATTGAGTCGACAACAAAGAGGGTCTCCGATGGGTTTACAGCAGCCTTGATAGCTGTAATCTCAACCATCATCGCCTCATCTACAGCCAGACGACCCGCTGTATCTACGATTACAGTATTGATGTTCTTCTGACGAGCATAGGCAATAGCGTTCTGAGCAATCTGAACAGGGTTTTTGTTTCCCTCCTCTGTATATACCTCTACACCAATCTGCTGACCGAGAATCTTTAACTGGTCAATCGCTGCAGGACGATATACGTCACCAGCAACGAGCAGCACCTGGCGACCCTTCTTGCTCTTGATAAATGCGGCTAGCTTGCCCGAGAAAGTTGTCTTACCAGAACCCTGAAGACCTGCAATAAGTACAACGGCAGGGTTGCCCTCCAACTTAATGTCAGTAGCGGTACCACCCATCAGTGCAGCAAGCTCATCGCGCACAATCTTTGTGAGCATCTGACCAGGCTTAACGGCAGTAAGGACATTCATGCCCAAAGCCTTGTTCTTTACCTCGTCAGTAAAGCTCTTTGCCACCTTGTAGTTCACATCAGCGTCAATGAGCGCACGACGAATCTCTTTGAGGGTCTCGGCAACGTTAATCTCGGTGATTTTGCCCTCACCTTTGAGGATTTTGAACGAGCGTTCAAGTTTCTCGGTTAAATTTTCAAACATATTTTTAGTATAATTTATTATTAGTCACTATAACGGCGCGAAGATACGAAAAATTTTTGTACATTTGTAGTATGAAACTTATTATCTTACTTTTTGCATCGCTTTTTCTCTCTTGCTCCGCTTCAAAAAGAGCAGTTGTGCCGCTAACGAAGTTAACTAAAGGGGTGGAGGTGGCCACTATGGACTACACCGTTACAGACGGAAAGGGTAACAGTCTGCCTACTAAAATTTATCTGCTTGATGTACGTCTAACAAATAAGATCACACTCGCAGCAACTACAGCCGATGATAAAGATAGCTCTATATCTGTTTCAGAGGAACAAATGACCGCTAAGGCTCCGCTGTCAGCTCATCTTGAGGCTATGCAGGCTAATCGACCAAACATTAAGGTATTAGCAGGTGTTAATGCCGACTTTTTTCATATTCGTACAAACCAAATGCCGTGCGGTGTCATCTACCGCAATGGTAAGTGTATAAAGGGAAGTTATGATGACCAAACAACTGTCTTTGCACTTCTCGCTGATGGTACTGCTCGCTGCATGAGTGTGGCGGAGTATGAGTTGCTTGATAAGAGCCTTATCCGAGAGGCTGTCTCTGGTCGTCAAATGCTCCTTGATAACGGGGTTCGACAGAGTCGCTCCACTCGCCTTGAGCCACGCACTGCAGTCGGTGTTACTCGTGATGGTAAGCGCCTGTTTATTTTGGTTGCCGATGGTCGCCGTAAAGAGTATTCAAATGGATTGTCGTATGCTGATATGGCGCAGATATTCAAACGATTAGGCGCTTATGATGCGATAAATCTTGATGGCGGTGGAAGTAGTAGCTTTAGCATTGAGGTTGCTACTGGTGATTTTGAGACTATAAATCGTCCATCGGACCGCTCAGGTGAACGACCAGTGCCTAATGGACTCGCTGTTGTAGAGTTGCGATGATGTTATAATAGACCCTTCTCGTAGAGAGTTACAATACGCTCAAGAAGTTGGTCATCCTTCTCAGGGTCGTAGTCGGTTTTAAGATTGTTGCCGAAGATTTTGGCAAGCGCCTGCCACATACCAGCCTCGAAACCTCCGCGAAACTCTTTAATTATCTCAAAAGCGGTATTATCTACTTGACGGTCAATTAGTTTGAGTAGAACCTTACCGTCGTAGATTGTCATCTTTTTGATTACTGGAGTATATTCACGTACAAGTCGCTTCTCTATTCCCTTGATGTATAGTTTCTGCTGTTTTTTGTTTGGTAGCGCAAGCAGCTCCTGCTCCATACTTGCCATAAGTGTTTTGGCCTCCTCGGCAATGGGGTAGACACGCTTTACCGCCCTTACCATACGGGCATAACGACGCATGTCCGGCTTACGGGCATATTTTCGAATAGGTGTGATGTGAAATATCGGAATAGAGTCTCCATTCTCTACCACCCACTCGCTGTGCCAATATGCTCGCTCTCTTATCCTGCGCTGTCCACTTGTATTATAGGCTACAAAGATTAACGCTAGAGCTAGTATGTAGCGAAAAATTTTCATACTTCAATCTGCAAAGATAACGAAATCACCAATAAAGTAGTATCTTTGTGGTGAAAAAATAGACAAATATTATGAATATTGGACTTGTATACACATCAACTACAGTGGTTGATTCGACAAACACAGCCATTGCCCTTGGCTCGGGCGATATGGAGGTACTTGCAACACCTGCAATGGTCGCTCTTATGGAGAATGCTGCAATGAATGCCGTTGCACCGCACCTTGAAGATGGACAGACAACAGTTGGCTCACATATTGAAACGAGCCATCTCAAACCCTCTTTTATTGGAACAACAGTTACTGCTACCGCCACTCTTACGGCCGTGGAGGGTCGTAAATTAACCTTTGCTATCGAGGCTTACGAAGGCGAAACGCTCATCGGTAGCGGAACGCATGTTCGCTATATAGTATCTCGTGACCGCTTTTTAAATAAACGTTAGCTTCAGATAACCGAGGAGGTAACCCTTCCACCACACGCCAGCACAACTTTTTGACAGATTGGCATACTATCGCAGATGGTGTTAAAATGGAAGTGTGCCTTTGAGCTGGCTCAAAAGAGCAAGACTTCCATTTTAACAATAGTTTTATGCTATGCCAAATAGCACAAACAAGGGACTCGAATGACACGCAGTTGATGACAACTGCGTGTCATCACCGAGGGAGTGCCGTAGTCGCGCCTGCGCGCGGTGCGGAAAATCACGACCGAGGTAACCCTTCCAACTCCCGACAGCACAACTTTTTGTCAGTTTGGCATACCATCGCAGATGGTGTTAAAATGGATGTTTGCATTTGAGCTTGCTCAAAAGTGCAAAACGTCCATTTTAACAATAGCCTATGGCTATGCCAATCTATCACAAAAAACAACAAAGGCACCTTTTCGGGTGCCTTTGTGTGTTGAGCTGCCGGGACTCGAACCCAGAACGACAGAACCAAAATCTGCTGTGTTACCATTACACCACAGCTCAAACAAGTGCTCGTAAGCGGTGGCAAAGGTAAGTAAACTTTTTGACCTTGCAAAATTTTACGCTATGAAATATTTTACTATCTTTGTAGAAAATTCCTAAAACTATGAAAAAGAGTCTTTTTTTATTGGCATTGTTAAGTGCTTTTTCTGCTCATGCAACTGGTGTGATTTTTCCGCATCAGAATCCGAAGGTCGTGGAGGTGAATAGAGCAGCAATGCGTTCTAGTTTTATTGTTTATCCTACTGCCGACAAGGCTGTTCCGGGTAGTTGTTATCGCAACTCGTCAAACTATCAGACCATAGAGGGCGAGTGGAACTTTGTGTGGTTTAAGAGTCTAACAGATGCCTATCCAGAGGAGTTTTTCTCATTGAATTATGATGACTCAAAGTGGAATAAGATGGTCGTTCCCGGACTTTGGGAGCTAAATGGTTATGGCGACCCTGTATATAGCAACAAAGGATATGCGTGGGATAATGTCTTTGAGGATTGCCCACCTAGAGTGCCTCAATATAATAATCACCGAGGCCTTTATCGTCGTTATATCGATGTGCCTGCAGAGTGGAAGGGTAAGCAAATTTTTGTACATATAGGCTCCGCGACATCAAATCTCAAATTATGGGTAAATGGTAAGATGGTTGGCTACAGTGAGGATAGTAAGCTGCAAGCCGAGTTTGATATTACTAAGTATCTCAAAGCAGGTCAGCGCAACCTCTTTGCTATGGAGATTCATCGTTGGTGCGATGGCTCATATCTTGAGGATCAGGATTTTTGGCGTTTGAGTGGTATTGCACGCGACTGCTATATTTATGCTCGTGATAAGGCCCATATTGAGGATGTTAAGTTTACAGCCCTACTTGCAAACGACTATCAAGATGGCGCACTGAATCTGAATGTCGATGTTACACCTGGTGTTAAGTGGGTTGATGTTGAGCTTGTTGATGCAGAAGGAAAATCGCATTATAAAAATCGACTTGCACCAAAGGCTGGTAAGGCAAGCGATGTGGTAGAGATGAAGGATGTCAAGGCGTGGAGCGCAGAGATACCTTATCTCTATAAGCTAACTGTTGCTACAGCGAGCGAGGCAGCGGCATTTAATGTTGGATTTAGAAGTGTTGAGATAAAGAATAATCAGCTACTTGTAAATGGTAAGGCTATACTTGTAAAGGGTGCCAATCGTCATGAGATGAATCCAGAACGAGGATATGCACTTACATACGAGGATATGGTTCGCGATATTAAGATTATGAAGGAACATAATCTCAACGCTGTCCGCACATGTCACTATCCAGACTCTCCACTATGGTACGACCTATGTGATAAGTATGGAATTTATGTTGTTGACGAGGCGAATGTTGAGTCGCACGGTATGGGTTATGGCGATAAGAGCCTTGCCCATAGAGAGGATTATAAGGATGCACATCTTGCTCGTAATCAGCGTGTTGTTCTTCGTGATTATAACCACCCATCAGTGATTGTATGGAGCCTCGGTAATGAGGCTGGTAATGGAGCGAATTTCCATGCTTGCTATGATTGGATTAAGAGTTATGATAAGACACGCCCTGTACAGTACGAGCAGGCATCACACATGTCATATAAAGATATTCCAAAGAACTATAACTCTGATATTGAGTGTCCGATGTATGCATCATATGATGAGTGTGAGCAGTATCTGAATGGCAAGCCAACTCGCCCGCTTATCCAGTGTGAGTATTCACATGCAATGGGCAACTCTGTTGGTAGTCTTAAGGAGTACTGGGATTTAATTCGTAAGTATCCAAGCTATCAGGGCGGCTTTATCTGGGACTTTGTCGACCAGGCTCTGGCTTGGAAGGACCCTAAGACAGGCGTCACATTCTATCGCTATGGAGGTTGCTATAATGATTATGACCCAAGTGACGAAACATTCTGTAATAATGGTTTTATCTCTGCTTCTCGCAAGCCACATCCAAGTGCTCGTGAGGTATGGCATCAGTATCAGAATATATGGACATACGCTAAGGATGTTGTTAATGGTATTGTAGAGGTCTATAATGAGCATATGTTCCGTGCAACAGATAACTATCGCCTTGAGTGGGAGTTGTCTGAAAATGGAGTGAAAAAGCTCTCTGGAATGGTTGATGAACTTAATGTTCCTGCACAGATGCGTATGAATGTACAACTGGGATATAAGCAGGCAGATATTAATCGCTTAAATGGTGAGGTTATTCTTACTGTTCGTTATACTCTTAAGAGTGATGAGCCACTACTTAAGACTGGACACTGCGTGGCGTATAACCAGTTTGTTGTAAAAGCAATGGATTATGCTGCTAATATCAAGCAGCAGATGAGAATGGATATGCCAAAGGCCGCACCTGCTATCGACTTGGAGAGTCGTACTATTACTGGTGCTGACTTTAAGGTGTCATTTGATGGTAGAGGTCGTTTGTGTAGCTATATCTACAACGGTAAGCAGATGATTTCAAAACCTATCTTCCCTCAGTTCTATCGTGCAATGACTGAGAACGACTACGGTGTGCGTAAGCGTCATGCAAACTCTGTATATTACCACTCTTGGAAGGCGTTTAGAAATGCTGAAACATATATGGACTTGTTCCTTATGCATACAGAGGGCGAACTGGTAGTTGTTACGGCTGAGTATAGTTATGCCGAAATTGGTATGCAGGTTAAGATGAGATATGAGATTGATGGTGATGGATATATTTCAGCTTGCATGAGTATGAAGGCTGGCAAACCAAAGTTTGATATTAAGGGTATGCTTCGCTTTGGTGTAGAGTTCGCTATGCCAGATATCTTTAATAATATAGAGTTCTATGGCGCAGGTGCAACAGAGAGCTATGCGGATCGTAAGAGTGGTACACCTGTGGGAATATATCGTCAGAGTGTTGATGAGCAGTTCTCTATGACATACTCTCGCCCTCAGGAGTCTGGTGCACATTGCGATTTGAGATATTGGACTATTACCGACCAGGCTGGTACGGGTCTTAAGGTTATCTCTGAGCAGCCATTCTCTGCAACAGCTATTCCATATCCAATGAGTCAGATTGATATCCATTCACACGACTATCGCAAGTTCCCACAGCTACTTGAGGCTGACGGTAATACCTATGTGAATATTGATAAGGCGCAGTCTGGTATTGTCTGCGAGGATAGCTGGGGTGCAATACCTCTTGAGCAGTACAGAATACCATATAAGAGTCAAAAGTTCTTATTCTTCATAATGCCTGTTAAGTAATGAAAGGGCTCTTTGTTATCCTCGCCTGCTGGCTTGTTGGTAATTGTCTGTCAATAGCAATTAATGGCTATCTGTCGGGTAATATCATCGGTATGCTACTGCTCTTTACGCTACTATGTTGTGGCGTGGTTAAGGGGGAGACGGTGCGAGGGGCAGCTAAGTTTCTACTAGGTACTATGGCGCTATTCTTTGTACCCTTTGGTGTTGGGCTTATCGACTCTTATGGTGTGATTATGGAGAATATTTGGGCTATTGTTGTGGCTACGCTGATTAGTACCGCCGGTGTTATTGTGGCAGTAGGGTGGGTGTTTCAACTCTTAAATCGTAAAGGAAATGGTTGATACAGTGATACATTCAGAGCTATTTTTGCTAACGCTTACGGTCGGCATATTTTTACTCAGCGGATTTATCTTCCGCAAGACTAAGTTTATGCTGCTGCATCCAGTGCTGCTGACGGCTGTAGCTGTGATTATTTTCTTAAAGACAGCAAATATTGACTATAGCCATTATAAACAATCTGTGGCGCTGTTAGACTTCGCTCTTGGAATGTCAGTTGTTGCCCTTGGCTACCTCATGTACGAGCAGGTTGAAAGGCTTAAAAAGGCTACTATGCCAGTCGTAGGTGCCACACTTGCAGGTTGTATTGTTGGTATTGGTTTGGTCGTAGGTATTGCACTTATGTTTGGCATGGAGCGAGATATTATCACCTCTATCGCCCCAAAGTCAGTCACTGTGCCTATTGCTATTGCAGTTAGCGAGCCTCTTGGTGGTCATGTTGCAGTGACTTCGGTGGTTGTGTTTTGCACTGGCGTGTTAGGAAGTATTTGTGGCCCTAAGCTATTAGCTCTTGTTGGTGTAAATGACCCTATGGCACGTGGTTTTGCTTTGGGAGCAGCTTCTCACGGTATAGGAACAGCTAGGGCTATCGAATTGGGGGCCGTAGAGGGTGCAATGTCTGGACTGGCTATGGCTCTTACGGGTTTTGGCACTGCGGTACTATTGCCGATTGTAGAAAAGTATCTTTACTAATAGAAAAAGGGTTGCAAGAGCAACCCTTTAATATTTTCTTAGCTAACATTCTTAGTCGATATAGTACTCAAGCAGTGTAGCCTTGCCCGAGATTGTAATCTCATTGGCTTCTGCAGGTATAAGTACTACCTCTCCTTTGCTAATCACTTCGCTACCATCGTCTGTGATTATCTCTACCTTACCTTCAGTGCAGTAGTAGAGAACAAATGAGTCTAACTCGCCAAGTTTACGCTCTGTTGAGCCTTCAACCTCAAGAATGTTACATGTGAAGTAGTCACACTTAACTATCTCAACTGATTCATTCTTTCTAGCTTTGTACTCTCGCTTACATGCCGCAACGTTTGAGGTGAAATCTATGGCATCAACAGCATAGGCGGTATGTAGCTCGCGTGAATTGCCATTGCTATCAACTCTGTTCCAGTCAAATATTCTGTATGTGAGGTCTACGGGTTGCTGTATCTCAATAAGCGTTACACCACCAGAAATTGAATGTACGGTTCCTGATGGAATAAGAAATGCATCGCCCGCCTTAACACTTACTGGCTCAATAATATCAGCAACTGAACCCTTAGCTACCGCGTCAATATATTGCTCGCGGGTGATTTTCGGGTCTTTGAATCCAATATGGAGCATAGCGCCTGGTTCGGCGCTAACAACGTACCACATCTCTGTTTTGCCACAACTGTCGTGTCGCTCGGCAGCTATCTCATCGTCGGGATGGACCTGTACAGATGTTCTGTCCTTGCAGTGAAGAGTTTTGAGTAGTAGTGGAAATTGTAATCCATAACGCTCAAAGATTCTTTCTCCAACGAGCTCGCCCATATATACCTCAATAGCCTCTTGAAGATTGTTACCCTTGAAGAAGCCATTAGATATGACAGAAATATTGCCGTCAAGGCAGCTTACATCCCAGCTCTCGCCGTAGACTTTACTTCGGTCCACGCGAATATGTTGGCCCTTCTTCATCTCCAGAAGTGCCTCGCCGCCCCAGATGTGCTGCTTGAGTATTGGTTTGAACTTTATAGGATACATACTACTTAAACAATGCTTCTACCTTTGTAACTACATCCTGCTGATTTGGCTCAAGGTCAAAAATCAGGCTTGGCTTTAGATACCACAACTCTTTACCCTCGGTAGTACGTTTCTCACCACCGCCAGTAATATTGAGCATAATCGTTGCTCTCTTGTCAATATTCCCCTTCTCAACCTCGGCAATAAGTGTTGCAAGCGCAATTGCCGGTGCTGGATGGATGTCTATGCCCTCTGTTTGCAGGAAAAGTTCTGCCGCCTTAGCAGCCTGCAAATTGTCTGCCATAAGAATGTCTCCATTGGTTGCTTTCAAAGCGTCAAACAATCCGCCTGCGATTGAGTATGGTGGTCTACGGTTAGATAGTACCTTTGCATCAATTACCTCAGCATCATGACGTGCTTGATTGTCATCATACGGAAGTAGCGCACGTGAGTCTGCTCTCCATGCCTCGTACATTGGTAGGAATGGAGCATTTTGTGAAACCATCAGTCGCATTATATTCTTTCCGTAACGTCCATCCTCAATAAGTCGCATATTTGCCTCCCATGCGGCAATAGCACCGGTGCCACTACCAACAGCTTGGAAGTAGTAGTCTGGAATACGACCAATAGTTGTTACAGCAGACAGTACAGTTGTAGCCATACCGTCACGACGAGCAATATTTTTCGCACCTCCCTCGGCATAGAACATCGGCGAAGTGAGAGCAAGATTGCTCAGATGTATTGCGTCGAAGTAATCACCTCCCTTGCGACAGCTGATAAGCTTTACGCAGTCGTTAAGAGGCTCTGTAAACCACATCGCATTAAGATTATCCTCTGGAACAGAGAGCAGTAGTGGAATGTTGTTGTCCGAACAGACCTTCGCAAATGCGCGAGCTGTATTTCCAGCAGATGCGACAACAAGAATCTTGTCGCATGACTCATCGGTGCGTGCACAAACACTATATGCTTCGGTCTCCTTGAACGAGCAAGTCATCATCTTTGCACCACGCTCAGGGAAGTATCCGTTAAAGGTGATGTATAGATTCTCAAGACCTAAAGCCTTAGCCAGCCCCTCACTGCGATATGTTACAGGTGCAGCGTCGCACTTAAGCATTCGCTTTATTGGTAACCAGTCACGGAATTTGTATAGACCCTGCTGGTCATCGTATACAGTAAGCTGCTTGTTCGCATAGAGCGCGCGAACAAGCGATGGTTTATCATAGCCTTTATAATCAAGTGTCCAACCTGCATCTTCAAACTCCTCATTAGTAGCTATGCAGAGCAGTTTATATTGGGTTGGTGTAAATTGTGTCATAAGTTTGTTGTTAAGTTTAGTAACTTACAAAGATATGAATTTATTTGGAATTAAGCAAATCTGACTCAATAAACGCATCTAATTCCATATAGAGTCGTTGTACGGGAAGGCCCATAACGTTGAAAAAAGAGCCCTCAATTCCCTCTATAGCCACATATCCAATCCACTCTTGAATACCGTATGCACCCGCCTTGTCATATGGTTTATATGTTTCGATGTAGTAGTCAATCTCTTCATTGCTCAGCGCACGAAAAGATACGGTACTAGTTACAGAGAAGCTGTGAGATAGTCGCTTACTCCTAATAGTCACACCCGTGGTAACTATATGCTTGCGAGCCGATAACATAGAGAGCATAGCCGTTGCCTCTGTTTTATCTGCTGGTTTGCCTAATATCTTATCCTCTGCAATAACCACAGTGTCGGCAGTAAGAACAATATCACTATCGGCTAACTCAGTAGGGTAGGCATCGCTCTTGATTTTTGAGAGATATTGAGCTACTTCACACGCAGGCATATCTGATGGAAAAGACTCATCACAGTCAAATTTTTCAGCCAATGTGAAGCTCAATCCGCATTCGGCAAGTAGTTGCCTGCGACGTGGTGATGCCGAGGCCAGAATAAGGTTGTACCCCTCTAACTTTTTGTGTAATAGCATATTAGAAAGTGTGAATGGCTCTTACGTGGTATGTATATTGTTTGTAGTTTGCACTCTGCTTCTGAGTTTTAGCATCTACAAGATAGACCCACCACTCATCCATCTCTGTAGATGAGAGGTAGTAGTAATCTGTAGCAAATGGAGTAGCACCATTGTTGTAAATTGCATGTGCAAAAGTGTTTCCACTTGCAATTATAAGCAATTCGCGAAGCTCGTCTATTGATGGTATATACCAACCTTTGCCAAGGCTCTTACACCACTCAAATGCGGGGTAGTTACTCTGCCAATTAGGCAAGCTATAAATTATTGAGGTGTTTAACTCACCACATTCACGCTCTGTACATCCGGTGGCGGTAAACTCACTACTCCATGACTTCATATCCTCAGGCTCGGTCATAGAGACTATAAGTCCAGACAATTTATCTTCATAGACCCTAAATACGAGTCCCTTAACACCATCTTTGTCGTACAAATCTCCGATTTTATACTCAGTAATTGATGGCTCTGGCTGCGGTGTAGGCTCAATGTTTGGTTCAACCTCGCCTTTTTTACACCCCGTAATGAGTAGAAGGCTTAGTGCCAATGCAAATATTTTCTCCATTATTTTATCTGAAAGTTAAGAGTTGTGGTATTGTTGATTGTTACATTGATATTATCGCCCTCTTTTACACTATTAGCACTGTCTGATGCTATGAAGACTAAATCTCCAGTCTTAAGGGTAAGTTTGTTTGATACATCAGATAGGCATTGGTCTATAATCTCTATCATATTGCTGTGTGTTGTACTGTTGCTAACCTCGCCGATACGTAGATTTAGCGAACACTCGCCAGTTAGCTGCTCAGGCAAAAGCCACTCGGTGCCGATAGCTGTTGAGTGGTCAAAACAGTATGCCTCATCTGTAGGTAGTCCGTTCTCAATAGCTTGTTGCATAGTGTCGCGAGCAATGAATGTGACACCCGCAGTGACAGAGTCGTAACAACGTGATGCAAATTTCTTAGCTATGCACTTTGCTAGGCGAGTTATACGAACAACATATCCATAGTCGCAGATAATATCCTGCGAAAAATGTGGCATATAAAAGTCATCATTATTACGCAAAACGGCATTGTCCGGGCGAATAGATATTCTCGATTTTTTATCAATTACAACAATCTTCATCTCTATCAATTATTTTAACGTTTTTACAATTTCGGTGGCAAATCGTTGTGAAGCACCACAACCGCCAATAAGGGCGCTAAGTTCTGCAAAATCCTGTAACATCTTCTCGCGTTTACTACCACCTTTGAGTATTGAGCGTAGCTCTGTTGCTGCATCGTCAATATTCAACTTGGCACAAACCATCTCTCGCACTGCCTCTCTGTTGAGATTGATGTTTACAAGTGAGATATATGGTATCTTTAGTACGTATGGTCGTAATACCTCGTATAGTTTTGGAACATGATAGACAACCATCTCGGGTATCCCCATAAGCGCCGTCTCAAGTGTGGCAGTGCCAGATGTTACTACAGCTGCCTCTGCATGGGCAAGGGTCTGCTGGGTCTGATTTGAGAGGTATTTGACATCGGAGCCGCATAAGTAGCTGTCATAAAGGCTTTTATCAATCCACGGTACAGCAGTGACGATAAACTGATAGTTTGGAAACAGCTTTGCCAATGCAACCATGTCTGGTAGATTGGCTTTAATCTCCGAAATACGGCTACCTGCGAGCAACGCCACGATAGGGCGGCTGTCAAGATTATTCTGAGTGATAAACTGCTCGCGGCTTGGTAGCTTTGAACGCATCTGGTCAATGTCATCTACAAGAGGATTGCCGCAGAATGTTGTCTGAATACCTTTGCCCTTGAAGTACTCTGTCTCAAAAGGAAAAATGGTGTACACCTTGTCGACATACTTGCGAATACTCTTTACTCGCCACTCCTTCCATGCCCAAACCTTTGGGGCGATGTAGTAGTAGACCTTAATACCCTTTTTATGCGCCCACTTTGCAATGCGCATATTGAATGATGGGTAGTCAATAAGGATAATCACATCTGGATTAAACTGCTCAATGGCGTGCTTGCACTCATCAATCTGCAAAAAGATGGTCTTCAGATTCTTCAGTACCTGCATAAACCCAAAGAAGGACATCTCCTTATAGTGCTTCACAAGTCCCTGCTCTCCTCCAACTTCAATCATTCTATCGCCACCGCAAAAGCAAAACTGAGCATTGCTATCCTCATGAGCAATGCCCTGCATCAGTTTACTGCCGTGCAAATCTCCCGACGGCTCACCAGCTATGATAAAATATTTCATATTGCAAAAATAAAAAAAAACTGGCAGATTTCCGAAACTATTGAAAATAATTTATAACTTTGCATAAAGACCTAAGATTTATTTTGGTGTAGCATGGAGGCGACTTAGGCTATATAAACTTATCTATTATGAAGAAATTTTTACTCTCTTTGGTGATGTTGTTTGGTGTTGCAGCGGTTGCAACAGCGCAAACTCAAGATGTTGTCTATTTGAACAATGGCGGAATTATTAAGGGAAAAATTATTGAAAAGACGCCAACTGGAACGATAAAAATCGAGACAATGTGCGGCTCCGTTTTTGTCTATAATGCACAGGAGATAAAATCTGTGGCCAATGAGAAGATGACCAGCATATATGGTAAGAAAATAGTTGATTTACCTAAGAATATTTTTGGTATAAGGGGCGGTGCGTTATTTGCAAAGGCCACTTTGGGAAGTTTCTTGAATGATGAGTCAAAAAGGTACTTCACAACTGGTTATCATGTTGGCGGAATATATGAGGTGTCATTACAAAAGACAAATAGATGGTATTTTCAGACAGGAGTTGATTTTCAATATCTCCGAGGAAAGTATACCTTTGTTGATGAACTCGGTTGGGGAGATACTCCTGAAGAGAACCTTGTTCTAACTAATACCAAGGCAATGTATATAGAAATACCTGCTATGTTCACTTGTAAAGTTGAGCTTGGTAAGAGTGTCCTTTTATGCCCGGCTATTGGTGCGGCATATAGCCTGGGATTGACCGGTAAATATACATATGATGCACCAGGCAATGAGGTGTTTGAGGAGGGTAATCCTTTTAAAGATGAGGGTGATTATAACCCATACTTCGGTAGACACAGCGTGAGCTTAAAAGTAGCTCTAAACCTTGTTGTTAAGAAACACTTATTTATCGGATGCGGCATTTTCGCAAACCCACTATTCGGAGACCATTGGGGTTTGAGTGCTACTCTCGGTTGCAACTTTTAGTGCAACGAATTGATAAGAAAAGAGACCCGCAAAAACTTTTTGCGGGTCTATTGTTTTTAACTAATGCCTAAAACTACTCCAACAGGTCGGGCCTAAGTGCCTTTGTGCGCTCGTATGACTGCTCGTCCTGCCATTTGGCAATCTCGGCGAAGTTTCCTGATGTGAGCACCTCCGGAACCTTCCAGCCGTTAAACTCTGCCGGACGGGTGTATACCGGTGGGGCGAGCATATCGTCTTGGAAACAATCTGTGAGTGCCGACGCCTCGTCGCCAATAGCGCCAGGCAGTAGACGGACAACAGAGTCGGTAATAATCGCTGCAGCAAGCTCTCCGCCCGTAAGCACGTAGTCGCCAATAGATATTTCGCGTGTGATAAGGTGCTCGCGAACGCGATAATCCACGCCCTTGTAGTGGCCGCAGAGGATAATTATATTCTCGAGCGTCGATAGTCGGTTTGCCTCGTGCTGGTCGTAACGAATGCCATCTGGTGAGGTGAAGATAATCTCGTCATAGTGGCGCTCGCTCTTCAGCTTTTCGATACAGCGGAAGATAGGCTCAATCTTCATCACCATGCCCGCCTCGCCACCAAAAGGGTAGTCGTCTACCGTGCGACGCTTGTCATCTGTATAGTCGCGGAGATTGTGAACGACAATCTCTACATGGCCGCCCTCTTGCGCGCGCTTGAGAATGGACTCATTGAGCGGCGAGGTGAGCAGCTCGGGAACGACTGTAATAATATCTATACGCATAGTTAGAAGTTTATTTCGCCATTAATAGCCTCGACAACAAATGGATTGTAGAGCGACTCGTGACCGATATTGCTCTTCTCGGCGTGACCTGGGTAGATAGTAACCTCGTCGCCCAAGGTAATCAAGCGGTCAAGAATTGAGTGCATCAACTCGTGATAATCTCCTCCTGGTAGGTCGCTACGGCCAATGCTCTCACGGAAAAGGGTGTCGCCGGTAAACATCTGCTTTGTTGGCTGATGGTAAAGACATACTCCGCCAGGGGTGTGACCAGGCGTGCGGATAATCTTTAGCTCTGTGTCGCCAAAGCAGACGGTTGGCTGATGCTCCAGGTCAATGTCAATCTCTGGCGCTGGCATAACCGTGCCAGAGCAGAAGTAGGCAAAGTTCTCTGAGAGCATACTGCGCAGATAGTCATCCTTTGATGACATGGCGAACTTCACGCCAAACCTCTCCTTGAGGAACTGCACGCCAAGCATATGGTCAAAGTGGCCGTGAGTATTCACTGCCATGACGGGCTTAAGCCCCTGCTCGGCAATAAAATCGGCAAGACGCTCATCCTCCGCGCTGTTTGAGTTGCCCGCATCTATAATTATAGCCTCCAGAGTCTGATCCCAAACAACATAGGTGTTCTCCTCTAAAGGGTTAAAGACAAATTTTACAATATTCATAACATAAACGTTTTATTCCACAAAGATAACAAATAAACTCTAAAGATAAAAATAGCGAGAGATTTTTGTACTTTTTTTGCCTGCCAATGCTATCAAAAAAACAAATGCAGGGATTGCCCCTGCATTTGAATATTATCTCTGCGTCAGACCTTAAAAGTCGTACGGCTCGATGTCATCGGCGTAGTCGCTCCAATATTGAGCTGCCTTGTATGCATCTACCGATGCGCGAGGTACGTAAATCTTACGACCTGAGGCGTTGTTGTAGAACATATAAGAACCTCCACTTGGCGGAGTGGTCGGCTTGCAATATACCTCTTTTAGGCTACTGCAATCATAGAATGCACACCATTCAATCTCAGTAACGCTATCAGGAATAGTAACACTTGTCAGCGAGGTGCAATATCTGAATGCTTCATCTCCAATCTCAGTAACGCTATCAGGAATAGTAACACTTGTCAGCGAGGTGCATTTATAGAATGCACGCTCTCCAATAGAAGTAACTCGTTTATGGAAAGTAACACTCTTTAGCGAGGTGCAACCTGTAAATGTGTACTTAATTTCAGTCATATCCGAAGGAATAGTAACCTCCGTTAATTCAACCCCATTTAAGTAGAGTTTTGCTCCATTGTGCATTGGGTTGGAATCGGACCTACTGAAATTAATTTTACACCAAGCTGATAAATCGCCTGTATAGTATACCTCTTTCAGCGAGGTGCAATTGAAGAATGCTTGAGCTCCAATCTCAGTAACGCTATCTGGAATAGTAACACTTGTCAGCGAGGTGCAATTTTGGAATGCATAAAATCCAATCGAAGTAACGCTATCAGGAATAGTAATACTTGTCAGCGAGGTGCAATTATAGAATGCAGAACTTCCAATCGAAGTAACACTATTAGGGATAGTAATTGAGGTTAAAGATGAACATCCAGAAAATGCACTACCCCCAATTGAAGTTCACTATTCCCGATTGTAATAGAAGTA